>Ga0209415_10008866_pt1 | contig 17372 bp, 15 predicted proteins | sample PeaSoiSIISIP2007_FD_187696 | JGI IMG/M metagenome (GOLD analysis project Ga0209415, IMG submission 187696) | Peat soil microbial communities from Weissenstadt, Germany - SII-SIP-2007 (SPAdes) (version 2) | ecosystem: Environmental > Terrestrial > Soil > Wetlands > Peat | place: Germany... | reverse complement strand
CCGTTGTGGTCGGTCAGCTTGCCGTGGTCCATCACCTGCAACAGGATGTTGAACAGGTCGGGATGCGCCTTCTCGATTTCGTCCAGCAGCAGCACGGCGTGCGGATGCTGGTCGATCGCGTCGGTCAGCAGCCCGCCCTGGTCGAAGCCCACGTAACCTGGCGGCGCGCCGATCAGCCGCGACACGCTGTGGCGCTCCATATACTCGGACATGTCGAAGCGGATCAGCTCGATGCCCATGGTGGAGGCCAACTGCCGCGCCACCTCGGTCTTGCCGACGCCGGTCGGGCCGCAAAACAGGTAGTTGCCGATCGGCTTCTCCGGCTCGCGCAACCCGGCGCGGGCCAACTTGATCGCCGCGGCTAACGCCTCGATCGCCTTGTCCTGGCCGAACACCATTGCCTTCAGGTCGCGTTCCAGGTTGCGTAGCGTCTCCTTGTCGTCGGCGGATACGCTCTTCGCTGGGATGCGCGCGATCTTGGCAACCATCTCCTCGACGTCGCGCAAGGTGACGGTCTTCCGCCGCTTGTGCTCCGGCAACAGCATGCGGCTGGCGCCGACCTCGTCGATCACGTCGATTGCCTTGTCCGGCAGCTTGCGGTCATTGATATATTTCGCGGACAGCTCCACCGCGGCCCGGATCGCCTCGTCGGTGTAGCGCACCTTGTGGTGTTTCTCGTAGTTAGACTTCAGGCCGCGTAGGATCTTCACGCTGTCTTCCAGCGACGGCTCGTTCACGTCGATCTTCTGGAACCGGCGCACCAGGGCGCGGTCCTTCTCGAAATAGTTGCGGAACTCCTTGTAGGTGGTGGAGCCGATGCAGCGCAGGTTGCCCGACGCCAGCGCCGGCTTCAGCAGGTTGGACGCGTCCATCGCGCCGCCGCTGGTCGCCCCGGCGCCGATCACGGTGTGGATTTCGTCGATGAACAGGATGGCGCCCTGCATATTCTCCAGTTCGCTCACCACCGCCTTCAGCCGCTCCTCGAAATCGCCGCGATAGCGGGTGCCGGCCAGCAGCGCCCCCATATCCAGCGCGAAGATGGTAGAGCGGGCCAGCACCTCCGGCACGTCGCCCTCGACGATGCGCTTGGCCAGGCCCTCGGCGATCGCCGTCTTGCCGACGCCCGGGTCACCCACATAGAGCGGGTTGTTCTTGGTGCGGCGGCAGAGGATCTGGATGGTCCGCTCGATCTCCGGCTCGCGACCGATCAGCGGGTCGATCTTCCCCGCCAGCGCCTTCTTGTTCAGGTTCACGCAGTAGTTGGACAGCGCGTCCTGGTTGCGGCGGTTCGGTTTCTCCTCGCGCTCTTGCTCCGGATGGTTTTCTGCCTGGCCGCTGGTGCCGGTGACCGGGCGCTGGGTCGATCGGCCGGGCGCCTTGGCAATGCCGTGGCTGATGAAGTTCACCGCGTCCAGCCGGGTCATGTCCTGGAGCTGAAGGAAATACACCGCGTGGCTCTCGCGCTCGGAGAACAGCGCCACCAGGACGTTCGCCCCGGTCACCTCGTCGCGGCCGGAGGATTGAACGTGGATCGCCGCCCGCTGCACAACCCGTTGAAAACCTGCGGTGGGCTTGGGGTCGCCCGGCCGGTCGGTGGCCAGGCCGGCCAGGTCCTTATCGAGGAACTCGCCGAGATCGCTGCGCAGCTTGTCCAGGTCCACCCCACAGGCGCGCAGCACGGTGGCCGCGTCGGAGTCGTCCGCCAGGCCCAGTAACAAGTGCTCCAGGGTGGCGTATTCGTGGCGGCGTTCGCTCGCAAGCGATAGCGAGCGATGCAGCGTCTGTTCGAGGTTCCGTGACAGCATGGTCGTCGACGCTCCTAGGCGCTGAGGTCCGCGAATCGGACCGGGTCGTCTTAAGGCAGGCTAACTCGCGCGGATTTTGCCGTGCGGCTCATGTGGATGCGACACCCAGGGGGCGGGGCATCATTCCTTCTCGATCGTGCATTGCAGAGGATGCTGGTTTTGCCGCGCCAGGTCCATGACCTGGGTCACTTTGGTCTCCGCGACCTCATAGGTATAGACCCCGCACACCCCGACCCCCCGCCGGTGCACGTGCAGCATGATGCGGGTGGCTTCCTCGCGGTTCTTCTGGAAGAAGCGCTCAAGCACGTGGACAACGAACTCCATCGGCGTGTAGTCGTCGTTCAGCATCAAGACCTTGTACATCGCCGGCTTGCGAGTCTTCGGCCGGGCCTTGACGACCACCCCGGTGTTCGGGCCTTCCGGATTGTTGCCGCGCCTGTCGTTATCGCTCATTGTTCTTCCGCGCCTGTCCGTCGCGCCGCATTTCCTGCCTTCCTGGGCACAAGCGCCCTCCGGCCCGTCGTCTCCAGAGTGTGAACCATATCGGATGGCCGGGGCACGTTAAAAGAGCCTAGCGCAGTCCGCGGAAGATTACAGTGGCCCGGGATCAGAAATCAGGAAGTGGGGACCGGCCGGCCGTCGAGGAGACCCGGAAAGGGTTCGCGAGGCAAAACCCTCCCCCTCCCCCTGAGGGAGGAGCATGGGGGTTCGCGCATCTGCCCGCCCGCGGACGTATGCACCCCTCCCCCCAACCCCGCCTCAAGAGGAGCGGGAGAACATCCAAACGGCGAACGCCAAAAATGGCGAGGCCCGGGACGCTTGCCCGGGCCTGCCGTACGATCGGAACGAGTCGGAGACTGTGGGGGAGGAGGCGCGCCGCCGCCCCGCCCGATCGCGCTCAGTCGGCCATCAGGCCGATTTCGCGAACTTTTCCACCGCCAGGGTGACCCGCGCGGTGATCGGCGCAATCGCTTGCTCCGTCAGCTTGAACGAGGCGTCGGTCAGCTTGCCCGACTCGGCCAGCGTCTTCTCCATCGTGGTACGTGCCAGACTGGCCTGCAGGTCCATCGCGTCCTTCAGCGACTTGACGGAACTCATTGCCTTGAACGTGGACATCGTCTCCTCGAACGACGCTTGCGCGCTGGCAGCCACCTGCTTGGACAGGTCCTGCACGCCGGTGGCCCAGATCTGGCCCGACTTCAGCAACGCCTCGAGGTTACCTTGGCTGAACGACACCAGCTCTTCCGCGGTCTTCATCGCCTTCTCCATGCCTTCCTTCACTTTGGCCTGGGTTTCGGTGAACCCCGCGGCCGCCTTGGTCATGCCGTCCTTGAGGTTCGAAACTGTTGCCTCGATACCCTTCGTGGCGGTGGTTACTGTCTCGTCGGTCATCATACCCGCCTCCATTGCCTTAGGTTTCATGCTCATCATGTTTGTCCTTGCGTGGCCGCGCCCATGGTCAGGATCGGGTCGCTAGCCGGTTGGAATTCTTTGCTGCACCGCAGCAACACCGCAGATATAGGCCGCCGCCGGCGCTCCATCAAGCGATTTTTGTGCAGTGCACAAAAATATCGCCCGCTTGGGTTGTGCGTCTCGCAACCGGCGGTCTATCCGAGCATCGCACCGTAACTCGCTCACTTTTTTCGCTTTTTCGCTGTTTCTGGCTGGACAGATATTCCCCCTGCCGCTTAGGGTTGCGCTGACCGCTTGATTTGGGGGTACGGATGGCAGCCACGCCACGCTGGGCGCGCAGTTATCTTTCGCGTGCCCGCGCGCTGCGCTTCATGCTGCCTATGCTCGGCCCGTTGGGGCTTGGCCTGCTATACCCCGGCCTGGCACACGCTCAGATCGGCTCGGACCGCTACAGCTCGATGGTGGTGGATGCCGCCAGCGGCAAAATCCTGGAGTCCGTCAATCCGGACGCACCGCGTCACCCGGCGAGTCTCGCCAAGCTGATGACCCTATACTTGACGTTCGAGGCGTTGCGCGACCGGCGCATAACGCTCGACACGCTGGTTCCGGTCTCCGCCCATGCGGCCTCGATGGAGCCGACCAAGCTCGGGCTGGTGCCCGGAGCGCGGCTGACCGTGTGGCAGGCGATCATGGGATTAGTGACCAAGTCGGCCAATGACGCGGCGGCAGCGTTGGGCGAACTGCTCGGCGGCAGCGAGGACCGCTTCGCCCAGATGATGACCCTGCGCGCCCGCGCGCTGGGGATGTCGCACACCACCTTCACCAACGCGTCCGGGCTGCCCGATCCGGACCAGTGGACCACGGCGCGCGATCTGGCGGTGCTGGCGCGTCACATCGTGACCGACTTCCCCGATGACTACCACTACTTCAGCACGCCCAGCTTCGTGTTCCGGGGCTGCACGATCTTCAACCACGATGGCATGTTGAGGTCATACCCGGGGGCCGATGGCATGAAGACCGGCTACACCGAGGCATCCGGCCACAATTTGGTCACCAGCGCGATCCGCGACGGCGTGCGGTTGATCGGTATCGAGTTGGGAGCCGCCAGCAACGCCGAGCGTGACGTTCACATGGCGGCCATGCTTAACCAAGGCTACACGGAGATGGATGTCCCGATCGACCGTCGCCCGACCCGGGTGGCGAGCGCGCTCGGACTGATCGGCGTGGCGCATGCCGCGACCGTCGAGTCCGCGCCGCGCGCCCCCGTGCCGGGTCGGGTGGCGAGCGCCCCTGTGGTGCGGCCTCGGGAGGCGAGCGCCCCCGTGGGCGCCCACGGGGGCTGGGCAGTCCAGGTGGGGGTTTACGCCAAAGAAAATGCCGCCCGTGACGCCGCCGCCGCCGCGCGCCGCCTGGCCGAAGATGGCGAGCCGCGGGTCGAGCCGGTCACCACGCATGGCAAGCCCGCGTGGCGCGCGCAGCTCACCGGCATGACGGCCCCGGCGGCGCAAGGTGCCTGCGCAACGCTGTCGCGCCACCGCACGCCGTGCCTGGTGCTGCGCCCGGAGGCGCGGGAAGTCGCCAGCCGGTAGACGCTTCGGGATGTGCTGCACGGGGGGCGCTGGCCTCGTTACCCGAGATATTTTTCCACGACCTCGGCCGGGCGGACTTGTGCCTCGGATGGATCCCGCCCGAACTCCCGCAGCGCGCGCCTCTGCCGCAACAGATCCCACGCCTGATCGAGCGCAACGCCGAGGTCCTTCAGCCGATCGAGGTCGGCATCGGACCGTACGCCCTGACCAAGTATCCGCTCTTCCTCCGCCACCAGACGTTGGATGTGGTCGAGCACAGTCTGATCGGTATTCCTGTCACTCATGGGCACCATCCTCCGACGTCGCGAGCCTACCTGCCCTCGTGGTGGGCGTGCAACGCGGCGAATCGCTCGCCGGGAAGCGTCCCCCGACGGCCGTCTTGGTCGCCTCCGTACCCGGGTGCGTTGACGATCGCTCCTGAGTGACCGCTCACGCCGCGTTTTTCCCCCCGTACCGCCGCACCCGCAGATCCGCCTGCTCCTTGTGCGCGGCGAAATTCTCGATGGCGCAGAGCCGCGAGCAATACGCGCCGATCATCGCCGTCGCCTCCGGGCTGACCTCCTGGTACGTCACCGTCTTGAGGAACTTGCCCACCCACAGCCCGCCGGTGTAGCGCGCCGCGCGCTTGGTCGGCAGCGTGTGGTTGGTGCCGATCACCTTGTCGCCATACGCGACGTTGGTCTCCTTGCCGAGGAACAGCGAACCGTAGTTGGTCATGCGCTGCAGGAACCAGCGCGGCTCGCGCGTCAGCACCTGCACGTGTTCCGACGCGATGCGGTCGGCCTCGGCGAGCATTTCTTCATCCGTGTCGCACAGGATCACCTGACCATAGTCGCGCCATGCCACACCCGCCACGTCGGCCGTCACCAGCCGCGCAAGCTGGCGATCGATTTCCGCCTGGATGCCATTGGCGATCTTCGCCGACGTGGTCAGCAGGATCGCCGGCGAGGTCGGCCCATGCTCCGCCTGCCCCAGCAGATCGGTGGCGCACATCTCCGCGTCGGCGGTGTCGTCGGCGATGATCAGCGTCTCGGTGGGGCCGGCGAGCAGATCGATGCCGACGCGGCCGAACAGTTGTCGCTTGGCCTCGGCGACGAAGGCGTTGCCCGGACCCACCAGCATGTCCACGGCAGGGATGGAAGCGGTGCCAAGCCCCATCGCCGCCACCGCCTGGATGCCGCCGAGCAGATAGATCTCGTCGGCGCCGGCGAGGGACATGGCGGCGACGGTGGCGGCGGGCGGCACGCCATTCAGCGGCGGCGTGCAGGCGGCGACGCGCTTCACCCCGGCGACCTTCGCCGTCAGCACCGACATATGCGCCGACGCGACCATCGGATAGCGTCCGCCCGGTACGTAGCAGCCGACGCTGGCAACGGGGATGTTGCGGTGGCCGAGCGTCACGCCGGGCAGCGTCTCCACCTCCACGTCGCGCAGCGCGGATTTCTGCACCTCGGCGAAGCGGCGGATCTGCGCCTGGGCGAACTTGATGTCGTCGATCACCTGCGGCGGCAGGCTGTCGATCAGCGCCGCGATCTCCGCTGGCGTCAGGCGGAATGATTCCGGCTGCCATTTGTCGAATTTCGCGGAAAGTTCACGCACCGCCGCATCGCCGCGGGCGGCGATGTCGTCGAGGATTGCCTCGACGGTCTGGCGCACCTTGCGGTCCGCCTCGAGCTTGTCTGACTCCGAAGCGCCCTTTTTCAGGTAGCGGATCATCGCGCCGGCCTCCTTGCGACTTGCCACGCGTCGTGGCGTGGCGGCGAGCATAGCCCCGCTGCTGCCGCGGATGAAGGATCGCGGTGCCGTCGCTTCGGTCGCGGCCGAAGCGTTGCGCGGCGCGCTGCGTGGGCAAGCGCGCTAGCCTGCTTGCGTGTTCATCGATCAGGAGGACGACATGCAGACGAACCAACCCCAAGGCAAGCTCGCATTCACCGTGATGTGGGAGGTCCGCGACGGTGAGGCGGCGGCAGCCGCCGATATCATTGCGCGTTTCGCACCCGAGGCGCGCAAGGAGCCAGGACTGGAATTGCTGATGGTGAACCAGAGCGCAACGAACCCGTCGGGGTTTCTGTTCTACGAAGTGTTCAAGGACGCGGCCGCGTTCGAGGCGCACCAGCAGACGCCGCATTTCAGGACTTTGATCATCGAAGAAGCGCGGCCGCGGCTGAGCAAGCGCGAACGCGTGCAATGGGTGCCTTTATAACTAACCTCTCCCGCGGGAGCGGGAGAGGTCGAGGCGCGAGAGCGCCGAGGGTGAGGGTGATCGGGTCGGCACGCAGCGTTTGCTTCGGGGCGACCCGATCACCCTCACCCGCCGCTTCGCGGCGACTTCTCCCGCGCGTAGCGCGGGAGAAGTTATTCCGCCGTCCATCCCCCGTCCACCACCAGCGCGGTGCCGGTAACCAGCGCCGCGGCGTCCGACGCGAGAAACACCACGGCGCCCATCAGATCCTCCACCGTACCAAGCCGCCCAAGCTTGATCCGTCGCAATGTATCGTCGCGAAACGCCGCGTCCTCGAAGAACGGCCGCGTCAGCGGCGTGTCGATGAAGGTCGGGCCGATCGAATTCACCCGCACCCCGTGTGGCGCCAGGTCGATCGCCATCGCCTTGGTCAGCCCCTCGATGCCGTGCTTGGTCATGCAGTACACGCTGCGCCGCGCCCCACCGACATGGCCCATCTGCGACGAGACGTGGATGATCGACCCGCGCACGCCACCTGCCACCATGCGCCGCGCCACCGCCTGCGCGACGAAGAACGCCGCGCGCTGGTTCAGCGTGGCGATCGCATCGTAATCATCCTCGGTTACCTCGAGGAACGGGCGAGGCCGGTTGGTGCCAGCGTTGTTCACCAGCACGTCGAACGGGGCCGCATGCGCAATCGCCGCGCGCACCGAATCGGTGCCGGTCACGTCGAGCACCAGCGGTTCCGCGCTGCCGCCGTCGGCGCGAATCTCCGCGGCCACAGTCGCGATTTCCGCCGCGCTGCGCGACACCAGCACGACATGCGCGCCGGCCTGCGCCAGCGCCGCGGCACAGGCCATACCGATCCCACGCCCGGCGCCGGTCACCAGCGCGCGGCGCCCGTCCAGTCGCAACGATGGCGTGCGCGGCAGCGTCATCCTCGCCTCCTTCCCCGCATCCCGGTCATTGCGACAAGGATTCCAGACTCTGGCGATTGCTCGTCGGCCCCAGAATGCCGACGGACAGTACGATCACCGCCATGGCTATGGCGATCATGGTGAACACGCCGGCCGAGCCGTACACCGACAGCAGAAACGTCACGGCATAGCCGACCAGAATCGAGCTCACCCTGCTCCAACTGAAGGTGAAGCCGACCGCCTGGGCGCGGATGCGCGTCGGGAACAGCTCGGCCGCGTAGGGATGGAAGATGCTGACCAGCCAACTGGTGCAGAGCGACACCAGCGCGCCGCAAAGTAGAATAAGCCCGTCCGAGCGTGCCTGTGAGAACAATAACCCGAACACGCCGATGCCGATCGCCATGCCGACCAGTTGCCACTTGCGTTCGATGCGCTCGGCAAAAAACAGACCGAGCCCGGCGCCCACCGGCGCCAGCAGGGTCATCATCGTGGTGAATTCCAGCGAATGGGCGATGGCGAATCCCTGGCGCACCAGCATGATCGGCACCCAGGTGATGAAGCCGAACGCGGCAATCGTCTGGCAGAACTGGAACAGTGACAGCATCACGGTGCGGCGCAGATAGCGTGGCCCGAACATCTCGGTCCATGCACCGCGCGCCTGCGCAAGCTCCGCGTGTTCGTAGTCGGGCGGTGGCAAATCGAATCCGCGCTCGGCGCGCACCCTGTCCTCCATCTGCCGCATCACGGCGTCCGCTTCGGCGTGGCGACCATGCGTCTGCAGCCAGCGCGGCGATTCCGGAAGATTGCGGCGGATCACCCATACGATGATGCCACCCAGCGCGCCGGCGATGACCACCCAACGCCAGCCGCTCAGGCCGAGGATGTTCTGCGGCACCAGCAGCCACGACAGCAACAACGCCACCGGTCCCGATGTCAGCACGATCAGGATGCTGAATGCCATGTAACGCCCACGCCAATGCCGCGGCGTGATCTCGGAGATGAACGAGTCGTTGTTGATGAGCTGCACGCTGATGCCCAATCCGGCAATGAAGCGCAGCACATCGATGACGACCGCCGAGTTCTGGAAGGCGGTGAGGAAAATGGCGACGGAATAGGCGAGCATCGACCATGTAAAGGTGGCGCGCCGGCCGAAATGGTCGGAGATCCAACTGAACACGAAGGCGCCGACGAACATCCCCAGGAAGAACGCGGCGAGGAAGCTGGCGAAGCTGTTCCACGCCATCAGGCCGGCGGCGCCGGAGGTGAATATCCGACTGGTCAGGCCGAGCGAGATGCCGCTCGGCATCGCGAACTCATAGAACTCGAACCACCCGCCGATCGCGATGAGCGCGACAAGCTGCACGAAATATCGCGACGGCGGCAACCGGTCGAGACGCGCGGCGATCGAACCCGTCTGGTCCACTTCCATTTGCGGCTCCTTGCGGCACAAATCCTATGTGGCACACCGCCGCGGAAATGTCGTTACCCCGGCAGCACCTCGTCCAGATGCCACTCCTCCGCCGAGGCGCCGGCCAGCGCCTGGATGCGCTCCTCATCCGCGCCGAGCTCCGCCGCTTTGCCGGAATAGACGATCTCGCCATTCTCCAGCACGTACGCGTCGTCGGCGACCTCCAGCGCAACACGCACATTCTGCTCCACCAGCAGCACGGAGATTCCCTCGTCGCGCATCTGCGCAACGATGCGGAACACGTCCTTCACGATCAGCGGGGCCAGCCCCTGCGACGGTTCGTCAAGGATCAGCAGCTTCGGATTCAGCAACAGCGCCCGCGCGATCGACAGCATCTCCTGCTCGCCGCCCGACATCTGCCGGCCGCGATTATTGCGCCGCTCCTGCAGGCGCGGGAACAATTGGTAGATGCGCGGGATCGTCCAGGGGCCCGGACGCTCGATCGGCACTTGCAGATTCTCTTCCACCGTCAGGTTGGCGAAGATCCGCCGCCCCTCCGGCACGTACCCGACGCCCATCTGCGCAACGCGAAACGACGGCAGCCCCGTGGTGTCCCGGCCGAAGATCTGCACGCGCCCGCTACGCGGCGGGGTCAACCCGACCAGACTGCGCAGCGTCGTGCTCTTGCCGGCGCCGTTTCGGCCAAGCAGCGTGGTGATGCGGCCCTCCGCCACCGTCAGGCCGACATCGTGCAGGATGTGACTCTTGCCGTAGAACGTGTTGAGGCCTTCGGCGTGAAGTGCGGGGGTCATGGCACGTCTCCCCCTCCCCTTGTGGGAGGGGGTTGGGGGGAGGGGTCATTCACGCGACGACAACGGTGGGGAGCACTCCTCCCTCCAACCCCCTCCCACAAGGGGAGGGGGAGACGTGCCAACCACATTCCGCTCATTCCGCTTTCCCCAGATACGCCGCCTGCACGTGCGGGTCCGCGGCGATCTCCGCCGGCGTGCCGTCAGCCAGCAGCTTGCCTTGATCCAGCACGCAGATTCGGTCGGCCAGGTTGAACACCACCCGCATGTCATGCTCGATCAGCACGATCGTGTAATTGCTGTTCCGGTGCAGCCTTCGGATCAGCCCCGCGATCTGGTACGTCTCCTGCTCGCCCATGCCGGCGGTCGGTTCGTCCAGCAGCAGCAGCCGCGGCTGCAAGGTCAGCGCCATGGCAATCTCGGCGGCCCGCTGGTCGCCGTGCGACAGCTCGCCCACCAGCCGGTTGGCCTTCGCCGTGAGGCCGGTCAGCCCGAGCATTTCGTCGATCCGGCCTTCCACCTGCGCCGCCGCCGTCTTGCTACGCCAGAGCGACAGCTTCAGGCCGGCCGCGCTCTCCGCCCCGATGCGTACGTTCTCCCGCACGCTCAGTTCCGGAAAAATCTCGGTGATCTGGAACGTGCGAGCCATCCCGCGGGCAACGCGCGCGGCGACCGGTAGCTTGGTAATCACCTCGCCATCGAACACAATCTCGCCGGTGGTCGGCGGAAAGAAGCCGGAGATCGTGTTGAAGAACGTGGTCTTGCCGGCGCCGTTGGGGCCGATGATCGCGCGCAGCTCGCCCTTCGCCACGGTCAGCGATACGTTCTGCACCGCTCGCAGGCTGCCGAAATGCTTCGACACGTCACGCACTTCCAGCATCGCGCTCATTCCGCGCCCCGCCGTTGGAACATGCCAAGTATTCCGCGTGGGAAGAACAGCACCACCAGCACGAATATCAGACCGACGAAGCTCATCCAGTTCACCGTCATGGAGGAGATGTAGTCCTGCAGCACCACAAACACCGCCGCGCCGACCAGCGGCCCCCAGAACGCGCGCATCCCGCCCATGACAGCCATGATGACGATCTCGCCGGACAGTGAATAATGCATCGCCATCGGGTCGGCGAAATTGTTCAGCAGCGCGTACAGCGATCCCGCCAACGCGGTGAAGAAGCAGGATATAGTGAACGACAGCCAGATATGCCGCTCGATCGGGATGCCGAGGAAGCGGGCCCGTCGTTCGTTCTCCCGGATCGCCAGCAAGGTACGTCCGAACGGCGACGCCAGCATCAGGCCCTGCGCCGCCACCGCCAGGGCAAAGACGAACAGCAGGAAATAGTAGAACAGCGTGCCGTTGTTGGTAATATCGAGCGTGGTAAAACCGAGACTTAGCGGCTCGCGCTCGAAGCCGCGCAGTCCGTCGTAGCCGCCGGTCAGGTCGTTCCAGGTATAGGCGATATAGAACCCGATCTGCCCGAACGCGACGGTGGCCATGGCGAAATACACGCCGCGCCGTCGCGCGATGAACAGGCCGACAATCGCGCCGGCAACGCCGCCGAGGAGGGTGCCCATCAGCATCGCCAGCGGGGTCGAGGCGACTAGGAATTTCAGCGTCAGCCCCGCACCGTAGGCGCCGAGCCCGAAATACGCCGCGTGACCGAAGCTCATTACGCCAGTAAAACCGAGCAGCAGGTTGAACGACATCGCGGCGAGGCCGAGCACCAGAACGCGGCCCGCCAGGGCGGTATAGCCGCCCAGCAGCGGCAGCCACAACGGCACGGTGAGAAGCGCCACCCAGATGATCAGCAATTTGATCCAGCGCGAGTCGAAAGCACGTCGCCCGGAAGCGATCGTGGTGGTGGTCGCGCTGTTCATGTCAGCATGCCTTCCTCGCCCATCAGGCCGCGCGGGCGGATGATCAACACGACGGCCATGATGATGTAGATCACCGCCTCGCTGCCGGACGGCCAGACCACGGTGGTGAGTGCCGCTGCGACGCCGATCAGCAGCCCGCCGATCAGTGTTCCGGTCAGGCTGCCGACGCCGCCGACAATGATGGCGATGAAGCTTGGCATCAGCAGGTCGTCACCCATGTTGGGGTTCAGGCCGATCTGACCGCCGGCCAGCACGCCGGCAAGGCCCGCCAACATGCAACCCAGGCCGAAATTGAAGCTGCGCAGGAAACGCACGTTCACGCCGAGCGCGGCGACGGTTTCCAGGTCCAGCGTGCCGGCGCGGATGCGCACGCCAACCCTGGTGAAGTGCAGGAAGGCGAACAGGGCGGCGACGGCGACGATGACGACCGTCACATTGAAAACGCGATACCAGGTGATGAAGAACAGGTCGCTGCTGAGCGGTGCGGCCATGGCATCGGGTACGCTGAGCGGCAATCCGTTCGGCCCGAAGACGTAACGGCAGACGTCCTGGATGATGAAGGCAAGGCCGAATGTCAGCAGCAGGCTGTACACCGGATCGCGATTGTACACCTTGCGAATCATCAGGCGCTCGATGATCAGGCCCAGCACCGCGGTTACAAGCGGCGACACCAGCAACGCACCCCAGAAGCCGATATAAGGCGTCAGAATAAACGCAGTGTAGCCGCCAAGCGCGAGGAAATTGCCGTGCGCGAAGTTGATGACGTTGCTGAGGTTTAGGATCAGCGACAGGCCCAGTGCCATCAGCACATAGAACGCGCCGATGATCAGGCCGTTGGTGACGTTGAACAGGACGACTTGCAGCATGGGCCGGCTTTCCTGCGATGGCGTGGCACGGCTGGCGCGCGGTGCAGCGGATACAACGGGTGCAGCGAGGTGCGGTGCGGTATGGCGACTCCCTCCCCCCTTGAGGGGGAGGGATGGGGTGGGGGGAACGAACCGCACCGATCGCGCGACCCGTTCCCCCCCCCAACCCTCCTCCTCAAACGGGGAGGGAGCCTACAAGCGACGGGGTTACGCCGGCGGCGGCGTCATCTTGCAGCCGGTGTCTTCGACGGACCCGGCCGCTTGCTCGCCGGGCACCAGCGTCGACACGGTGAACACGTTGTCCGGATTGCCTTGCGGCGGATGGACGTTGCCAACGAAGATATTGGGCATCAGTTCGTGATCGCCCGCGCGATAGAAAACCTTGCCCGGCTGCAACGCCACGTCCGGTGGCAGCTCCATACCCTCCATGGCCACGGCCAGTTTCGGACCTTCCATCGACTTGGCCTTGTCGGCGGCAAGCCGCACCGAGTGCACCGCGACATAGCCGAACCAGTGGCGCGCGGTCGGTGTCTTGCCCACCGCCTTGCGGAACTCGGCGACGAACGGCGCCACTTCCGGCACGTTCGGCTGGTCCCACCACCACTCCATGTCCCACCAGCCGGTCTGCGCATCCTTCGGCACAGACTTGATGCTCTCCAGTTCGAACAGCGCGCCGCCGAGCGCCATGTCCTTTTCCATGCCGAACTGCACGAACTGCTTCATGCAGTCGATTTGCGCCAGGCCGCCCATGTTGTTCAGCAGCACGTTGGGCTTGTAGGCCTTGGCCTTGATCAGCGTGGCCGAAAACTCGGTGTTGGCGATCGGCAGCATGTCACCCTCGTACTCGCCGCCGGCCTTCTTCAGGTTCTTGACGAACGCCTCCTGCAACGTGTGGCCATAGGCATAGTCCGGGGTGATGAAGAACCACCGCTTGCCGAACTTCTTGACCAGATCCGGGGTGATCGCCGCGGCGTCCATCGACGTGGTGTTGCAGATACGGAACACGTTCCACTTGCAGTTGGTGCCGGTGATCGGGTCGGTATGGCCGCCCGGCACGATGTGGAACACCTTTTTCTCGGTGGTGACCTGCGCCATCGCGTAGGCGATGCCGGAGTTCACGTCGCCGAGGATCACGTCCACATGGTCGCGGTCGATCAGCTTGCGAGTCTTCTGCACGCCGGTGCCGACGTCGTTGGCAGAGTCCTCGACCAGAAGCTCGACCTGGCGTCCCAGGATGCCGTTCTTCTTATTGATTTCCGCGACTGCGTATTTCGCGCCCTCCACCTCGGTCTGCGCCAGCGCCGACAGGCTGCCGGTCAGCGGGTCGACCATGCCGATCTTGATCGGCTCGTCGCCGCGCGCCTTGATGATGAACGGCGATGCGAGCTGCACAGCCCCCAGCGCGGCGCCAGCCTTGATGAGCGTACGCCGGCCAACGGCCAGTAGTTTTAGGTGTTCCATTCGTCCTCTCCCTGGTCTGGGCGTGTCAGCGGCCCGTGTATTTCTTCTCACCGCCAGGCACCGCCTCGCGCGCTCCCCTGGAAGCGGCGGAGGTTTTGCATTTCTTTGCCCCGCCGTCGAGGGGGAATCACGCTGGGGAACCCGCCGCCAGCCGGGTCAGCACGCGGACGTCTTCCACCCGTTCGAGCGCATCGATCTGCTCAATCAGTTGGCCGGCGGCATCCGCGTGCAGGGCTTCTGCCGAAAACTCCAGGCAGCGCCTGAACTTCGTCAGATACTGCGCCCGGCTGAGCGGACGCGATGGATGCGCCAGCATGGTCTCGCAGCGCCACGTCAAATTCGTGCCGCCGGTTAGACGCACCCGCACCGCCTGCGGCGCCAAGGCGTTCGGATCCGGATTGCCGTCGTCCTCTACACGCACAGGCGCGGCTAGGGTGAGCGTGCGCGGGTCAGCGCGCGCCGCGGCAGAAAATTGTTCAATCGTAATCTCGCCGTGCTGCAGCAGCTTAGCGACCACGTAGGCCATGCAGAGGCGCGCATAGCTGGCGTCCGGGTTCGCTACCGGCGGCCGGGCGACCAGACGCTGGATAAGGGATGGCGCGGACACCACAATCTCCGCCACGTCGTCGGCGCAAAAGCCGTGCGCGTCGCGCAGCGCCATGACGCCTTCGATGCCGCCATGCGTGGCCCGGCCGGCGGGAAACGGCTTGTGGCTGAATTCGGCGATGCGCCAGATCTGGCCGAGGTCGCGCAACACCGGTGCAAGATCGAACGCGCCCTCGAACAGAGCCAGGTAGCCGTACGTGCCTTCGAACACCTGGCGCGTCGGCGCGAAGCCTAGGCTGGCGAGCTCGCAGGATTGCAACGCCGCGCGCGCGTTGAAGCCGACCTGCACCGGCAGGATCGGGCTGCCCTCGGTATGCGCCTGCATGGTGCCGCTGGCCTGCGCGAGTTGCCAGGCGAAGGCGGCTTCCAGCGCCGCGCGATCCAGCCCGAGGATGCGCCCCGCCGCCGCCACCGCACCGAAGCCGCCGGCGGTGGCGGGGCGGAAAAAGCGGAAGCCGGCGCGCGAGGCAAGGCCCAGCCCCGCCGCGATGTCGGCACCGATGGTGACGGCCGTGATCAACCCACGTCCGTCGATGCCGCCGCATCGTTCCGCCGCGGCGAGCGACGCGGGCAACACGCTGGCGAGGGCGTGCACCACCGCGCCTTCGTGCAAGCAGTCGAATTCCTGGTTGTGCATCTGCCACGCGTTGAGGAACGCGGCAGACGGCGCAGACAGGCGCGTGGCGCGGCCCCACACCCGAGATTCCGGTTTACTGCCCCAGCAGGACGCCACGGCCAGCAAGCCGTTCGCTCCGGACACGGAGGAACCGGCAATGCCGACGCCAATACTGTCGAGAATGAAGATCTTGGCCGCCCGCACAGCCTCGGGCGACAGGTCCTCGAAGCGCGTACTCAGCGCGTGTTCGGCGAAGCGTTCAGCGGCGGTCATAGCGAACCCCTCCCGCTCCCGCGGGAGAGGTTCACCCTACCGCACCACGGCAATCTGCTCTCGCCGCAACTGCGCCGTCAGCTCGTCCAGCGCCTGGCCGGTGCGGGTCAGCATCTCGTCGATCTCGGCCGCGGTGATGATCAGCGGCGGACTGAAGCACAGCGTGTCGTTCACCACGGTGCGGCCGATCACGCCATGCCCCTCCATCAGCTTGGTCAGCCGCGCCCCGACTCTCGCCTTCGGGTCGAAGTTCTGATGCGCGTCCTTGTCGGCCACCAGCTCCATCGCGGCGATCAGGCCGACGCCGCGCACCTCGCCGACCAGCTCATGGTTGGCGAAGCGCCGCTGCAGCTCGCGCTGCATATGTGCGCCGACCGCGCGGACATGCGTGCCGATGTCCATCTCGTCGTAGATCTTCAGCGTCTCGATCGCCACCGCGGCCGGTACCGGATGGCCGGAATAGGTGAAGCCGTGGCCGAACGTGCCGATCTCGTGGCTCTCCTTGCATAGGCCGGCGAACACCCGCTCGTTCACCATCACCGCGCTGATCGGCAGGTAGGACGACGACAGCGCCTTGGCGCAGGTCAGGATGTCCGGCTGGATGTCGAGCGTCTCGCAGCCCCAGTAGTTGCCGGTGCGCCAGAAGCCGCAGATCACCTCGTCGGCCACCAGCAGCACATCGTGCTTCTTCAGCACCGCCTGGATCTTCGGGAAATAGCCGCGCGGCGGCACGATGACGCCGCCGGCGCCCATCACCGGCTCGGCCCACATCGCCGCCACGGTGTCGGGGCCTTCCTCGACGATCAATCTGTCCAGTTCTTCGGCGCAGCGGGTCGCAAAATCGTCCTCGCTCTCGCCCGGGCGGGCGCCGTGATAGTGGTGCGGCGTCATGGTGTGCAGGAAGCCGGGCAGCGGCACGTCGAAGGCGCGGTGGTTGACCGCCAGCCCGGTCAACGAGGCGGAGGCGACGGTGATCCCGTGATAGCCCTTCACCCGGCCGATGATCTTCTTCTTCTCCGTGCGGCCCAGCGCGTTGTTGAAATACCAGACCATCTTGATGGCGGAGTCGTTGGCCTCGGAGCCGGAATTGGCGAAGAACACCTTGCTCATCGGCACCGGCGCGCGGGCCAGAAGCATCTCGGCGAGGTCGATCATCGGCTCGTGCGACTTGGCCGTGAAGCCGTGGTAGAAGGGAAGCTTGCGCATCTGGGCGACGGCGGCCTGCACCAGCCGCTCGTTGTCGAAGCCGAGCGCGGCACACCACAAGCCGGCAACGCTTTCGATGTATTCCTTGCCGGCATCGTCCCACACCCGCACGCCCTTGCCGCGCGTGATCACCACCGGCCCGACCGCCAGATGCGCCTGCAGGTCGGTATACGGATGCAGCACGGTAGCGATGTCGCGGGCGGCGGCGGAATTGGCGCCGAAAGGCGGCGGGGCCATGGGACTGTCTCCTGGCTGGCGTGAGGGCGGCACTCTAGCAGCCTGTCGGACTGAGTTTTCCGGCTGTCCGGCCGTGCGGCCCCGACACCGCGCGCACCGGGGTCATCGA
>Ga0209415_10008865_pt1 | contig 17373 bp, 14 predicted proteins | sample PeaSoiSIISIP2007_FD_187696 | JGI IMG/M metagenome (GOLD analysis project Ga0209415, IMG submission 187696) | Peat soil microbial communities from Weissenstadt, Germany - SII-SIP-2007 (SPAdes) (version 2) | ecosystem: Environmental > Terrestrial > Soil > Wetlands > Peat | place: Germany... | reverse complement strand
CGCCCCGACAATGACGAGCTTGCGGCAGCCGGCATTCCTGAAGGCGCGCACGATGGTTCCGACCTTGGCCATGTCGGCCTTTGTCACCGGGAAGCCGGCGAGCCCCGCATCGGCGGTGTCCGCGAGGGTGACGATGTGCACTCTGCCACCGCGTGCCGCCACGCGCTCCGCCACCTCGCGCGGCAGGCTTCCCCCACCCGCCAGGATGCCGATGGCGCCTTCCTGCGGAGATGACATGGCCTTATCAGGCCTCGGCCGCTTCCCGCGGCGTGCAGAGGCTGCGCTTGCCGCCCGCGCGGATGAACTCGAAGATCTCTTCGATGATGGTGTGGCCGGCAAATTCCTTCTCCACATCCACCATGCGCTCGGTGAGCGTGCCCTCGGCGGCAAACAGCGAGCGGTAGGCGCGCCGCAGGTCGTGGATGTCGGCGCGCGAGAAGCCGCGCCGCTGCAGGCCGACGATGTTGAGCCCCGACAGGTGCGCGCGATTGCCCAGCGCCATGCCGTAGGGGATGAGATCGTTCTCGAGCCCCGACATGCCGCCGAGGAAGGAATGCGCGCCGACGCGGGCGAACTGGATGACGGCCGCGCCGCCGCCGAGGATGGCGAAGTCGCCCACGCTGCAATGGCCGGCCAGCATTACGTTGTTGGAGAAGATGACGTTGTTGCCGACGTGGCAATCGTGCCCGACGTGCGAGTTGGCAAGAAAGGCGCACGCGTTGCCGATGGTCGTGGCCATGCCGCCGCCCGCCGTGCCGGGGTTGAGCGTGACGCCCTCGCGGATGATGCAGTCGGCGCCGACCGACAGCGTCGAGGCCTCGCCCTTGTATTTGAGGTCCTGCGGCTGATGCCCGATGGAGGCGAAGGGGAAGATGCGCGTGCGCGGCCCGATGCGCGTGCGCCCCGCGACGACGACGTGGCTCAGCAGCTCGACATCGTCCTCGAGCACGGCGTCGGCGCCGACCACGCAGTAGGGGCCGATCTTCACGCCTGCGCCGAGCGTGGCCCCCGCCTCGATGACCGCCGTGGGATGAGCACTCATCTCACCCATGCTTGCCTGCCGCGAATGCCCGGGCGTCCGCGCTATCCGCCAGCATGGCGCTCACCTCGGCCTCGGCGACCGTCTCGCCGTCGACCTTGGCCTCGCCGAAGAAGCGCCACACGCGTCCGCGGTTGCGGATCTTCCGCACGTGATAGTGGATCTGGTCGCCCGGCAGCACCGGCTTGCGGAACTTCGCGCGGTCGATGGCCATGAAGTAGACGAGCTCGGCCTTGTAGTCCTGCCCGAGACTGTGCACGCACAGGGCACCCGCCGTCTGCGCCAGGCCCTCGATGATGAGCACGCCCGGCATCACCGGGAACTGCGGGAAGTGGCCTTGGAAGAATGGCTCGTTGATGGTCACGTTCTTCACGCCGACGCAGCTCTGATCGCCGTCCATGTCGTAGATGCGGTCGAGCATGAGGAACGGATAGCGATGCGGCAGGTATTTCAGGACACGGATGATGTCCGCCGTGTCCATCTTCTTCTTCGCCTGTGGCTCACTCATGTCGTTCATGCTCCGAACCTCGTAAACTTACCCGCTGCAAATCCGTCTGCCCGTCTCCAGCAAGTTCATGCGCCGTCCTCGTCCGCGCCGCCACCGGCGCGGCGATGGCGCTTGGCCATCCGCGCGACGATCGCCACCTCGCGGCGCCACTGCTCGATGGGGCGGCCGGGCGTGCCCCCGATGCGCATTCCCGGCGGGACATCCTTGGTGGCGTGAGCGGTCCCGGCAATCTGCGCCCCCGCGCCGACCTTCACGTGGCCCGACGTTCCCGACTGCCCGGCCATGACGACAAAATCTCCAAGCTCGGACGAGCCCGCGATGCCGGTTTGGGCCACGAGCACGCAGTGGCGTCCAATGACGACGTTGTGCCCGATTTGCACCAGATTATCAATTTTCGTCCCTTCACCGATAATCGTGTCCTTAAGCGCGCCGCGGTCGACTGCGCTGTTGGCGCCGATCTCGACGTCGTCCTGAATGATCACCCGCCCGATCTGCGGCACCTTCAGATGGCCGCGCGGGCCCATGGCGAAGCCGAACCCGTCCTGCCCGATGCGCACCCCCGCATGCAGGATCACGCGGTCGCCGACGAGGGCGTGCACCAGGCTGACGTGCGGCCCGATGTAGCAATCGCGCCCGATGGTGACGCGATAGCCGATCACGGCGCCGGCCGCGATGCGGCTGCCGCGCCCGATGTGTGCCTCCGGCCCGATCACGGCGCCGGGCTCGACGACGGCGCCCTCCTCGAGCCGGGCCGAGGGGTCGATCAGGACCTCCCCGCCGCCGCGCGCGGCCTTGGGGTGGAACGCATCGGGGTAGAACATCTTGAGCGCCAGCGCGAAGCCGCGATAGGGCTCCGCCGTCACCAGCGCGCAGGTGCCCTGCGGCACGCTCGCGGCGAACGCGGGGGCGACGAGGCAGGCTGCGGCGCGCGTCTCGGCCAGACGCCCGATATATTTGCGGTTATCGAGGAATGACAGATCGCGCGCCGAAGCGTCGGTAAGGGCGCGCACGCCGCAGATGGTCAGCCCCGGATCGGCGCCGGGCGCCAGCTCGGCTTTGGTCGCCGCGGCGATGTCCGCCAGCGAGAATGGCCCGGCCCGCTCGAAGAAACCGGGGTGCTCCATTCCACAATACCGCCGCCCGGGCGACGCTCCCTGTTGCTTATGCGGATGCCTGCGGCCGGCGGTCGGCCGATCCTGGCACTCCTTGTAGCACTCGGGCCGGGTACGTCAGAACTTCGTCGCCGCGCCGAAGCGGAAGAACTGCGTTACGTCATAGGGCTCTTTGGTGAGAACCTTGGCAAAGTCCATGCGGATGGGGCCAACGGGCGAGGCCCACATCAGGCTCACGCCGACCGAGGACCGGATCGCAGATGAGTCGGCGAGGCAGACCTTAGTATAGTATGTACCGTTGTAAGTGTTTGGATTATTCCCGCAGCCCTGGTTATTCGTTGCGGCGGCACCGGCACCGAACAGCGAGCCGGCATCGGCGAATACCGCGCCCTGAAGGCCGAGGTCATCAGGCACAAACGGGAGAGGGAAGCGGACCTCCGCCGTCGTCGCCCAGTAGGTCGTGCCACCCAGTGCGCTGTTGGTATTGAGATCGCGCGGACCGAAGCCTGCCACGTTAAAGCCGCGGATTGTCTCGCCGCCTCTGAAGAACAGATCGGTCAGGCGCACATCCTCTCCCCCCCACCCCTGGATGTTGCCGCCGATGGCACGACCGACGAGCGTGATCTTGTCGGTGATGGGATAGTAGCCCCGTGCCTCAGCAGACTCCGAAATATACTGTACGTCGCCGCCGAGACCGGCAAAGTTGACACCGGCCTGAAGAAAAATACCCTTGGTTGGGTTCTTTGGGTCGTTGCGGAGATCGTAGGTGAGAGTGTCACTCACCAACCCGGTGTAAAAGATACCCTGCGATTCCCTGATCGCGAATGAAGCAGTGGGCTGCACGTCGACGATACTGTCCTGCGAGAACCCATAGCTCACCTGGTTCCAGAGCTTCTCGGAGATCGGGAATCCGACGCGCACATCGGCGCCGAATCTCCGGCTCACAAAGCCGGCCTGCGTCGTCATGTCGACCTGCTTGGCAAAGATATCGAATCCAGCAGCCAGATTGCGGTCGAGGAAGCGCGGCTCGGTGAAACTGAGCTCCGCCTGCAGACGCGTAAACGAGCCCGACAGCGCCAGGCGCAGGAACTGGCCGTTGCCCATCAGGTTGCGCTCGGTCAGGCTGATGTCGCCGATGGCGCCTTCCGAGGTCGAATAGCCGACGCCGAACGACAGCTCGCCCGTCGACTGCTCGACCACCTCGACATCGAGGATCACGCGATCCTGCGCCGAGCCCGGCCGCCGCTTGACGTCGATGTTCTTGAACAGGCCGAGGTTCTTCAGGCGCTTCTTGGCCTGATCCACCATCAGCGGGTTGTAGGCGTCGCCTTCCGCCAGCTTGAACTCGCGGCGGATCACGTAGTCCTTGGTGCGCGTGTTGCCGATGATGTTGATGCGCTCGATGTAGATGCGCGGGCCTTCCTCGATGACGTAGTTGAGCGCGATCTTGTGCGTCACGGGGTCGGGCTGGGGCTGCGGCCGCACGCGGGCAAAGGCATAGCCCTGCTGCGAGACCGCGAGCGTCATATCCTCGCTCGTCTTGTCGACCTGGGAGGCGTCGTAGGTGGCACCTTCCTTGGTCAGCAGGCTGTTCCGGTAGGCCGTCGGCTCCACCTGCGGGACCGTGCTCTCGATGTTGACGGTGCCGAAGGTGTAGGGCTCCCCCTCGTCGATCGTGTAGGTGACGAAGAAGCCCGAGCCGTCGCGATCGAGCTCGGCGTTGGCGGCCGTGATTTGGGCGTCGGCGTAGCCGTTCTTGAGGTAGTATTGGCGCAGCAGCTCGCGATCGAGGTTCATGCGATCGGGATCGTAGACTGCGGTGCCCTTGAGGAAGTCGAACCAGCCCTTCTCCGTCGTCGAGATGACGTCGCGCAGCTGGCTATCGCTGAAGGCGTGGTTGCCGACGAAGTGGATGCCCTTGACCTTGGTGGCGGGGCCCTCGGCGATCTCGAACACGAGGTTCACGCGGTCCTGCTCGAGCTCGATGATCTTGGGGTCGACGGTCGCGGCATAGCGGCCCTGGCGCTGATAGACATCGAGGATGCGCTGAACGTCCGACTGCACGCGGGCACGCGTGTACACCGCGCGCGGTTTCAGCTGCACCTCGTTGCGCAAGGTCTCGGTGTCGACCTCGCTGTTGCCCTCGAACGCGATCTGATTGACGACCGGGTTCTCGACGACGGTGATCATCACGTCGGCGCCGCTGCGGTCGATGCGCACGTCCGAGAACAGGCCGGTGGCGAACAGCGCCTTGATCGAGCCGTCGATCTTGGCGGGGTCGTAGACGTCACCGGGGACGAATTGAAGATAGGAGCGAACCGTCTCCGGCTCGACGCGCCGGTTGCCTTCGACATTGATGGCACGGATTACATTTACCTGCGCGGCCGCCGGCTGCGCAGCGTGGACCGCAGGAGCGAACAGCACCCCCGGGGAGAGCAGCGCCACTGCCAACAGCAGGCAGCGAACTCTCACCGACATGGATGAAACCAGAGGCATCCGCGGATATGCCCTCGTTATCTGCCGAACCCCCCTCGGCCGCAGCGCCCGTCGGCTTCGGGTCGCTGCACCGCACATGATCGTCTTTACGCGCCTAAAGGCCTCTAGGGCCGATTCTTTTTGTTGACGCGATCCCTCTCGTGGCAACGCTTTTAACGATCTAGAAAGGGGTGCGGAAGTGGCAAGATTACGTCACTGAACGGCATTTATCCGGCGCCGGTCCACTGGCGCCACACCCGCAAAATATCGTTCATATTGACGTACACCATGAGCATAAGCACGAGCGCGATGCCGATCTGGAATCCGATCTCCTGCGTGCGGCGGCTGAGCGGGCGTCTGCGCACGGCCTCGATGGCGCAGAACAACAGATGGCCGCCATCGAGAATGGGCACTGGCAGCAGGTTCAAAAAGCCAATGTTTGCCGAGATAAAGGCGATCCAGCGCAGCATTGGCTCGACGCCGAGACCGGCGACCTTCGCGGTCACCTGCGCCATCAGGATGGGCCCGCCCATCTGGTCGGCAGCCTGGCGGCGGGTGAGGATGTCGCCGATTCCCTTCAACGTCTGCGCGATGTCCTGGTAGGTCTCGCGCACGCCAAGCCCGGCGGCCTCGATTAGGCCGACCTGCTTGGTCTCAATTGTTTCGGGACTCCCCGCCGGGGTGATGCCGATGAGGCCGCGCTGGAAGCTGCCGCCGAAGCCGTCGCCTTGCTTCTGCACCTTGGGGACAACGTCGAGCGTGAGCTTCTGCCCGCTGCGATCGATGCCGAAGTGCAGCTTGCGGTCGCCGTTGCCGGCGATGATGCGCTGCACGTCCTCGAAGCCGACGATCGGATCGCCGTCGATGCTGGTGATCACGTCGCCCGGCTGGAAGCCGGCGGCCGCGGCAGGCATGTCGGGCTTAACCTCCCCGATGCGCGGCGCGATGGTGTGGACGCCGACCAGGAAATTGACCGCCGTATAGATCACGAGGGCGAGCAGGAAATTCGCGGCGGGCCCGGCGAAAACCACGGCCGCGCGCTGCCAGATCGCTTTCGTCTGGAAAGCGCCGCGCCGCTCCTCCGGCGTCATGCGCGCCAGCGAACCCTCCGAGGGCTGGCTCGCGGCGTTCTCGTCGTCGACGAACTTCACGTAGCCGCCAAGCGGGATCCAGGCGACGCGCCAGCGCGTGCCCTTGCGGTCGGTGAAGCCGAATATCTCGCGGCCAAAGCCGATCGAGAACGTGCGCACGGCGACGCCGCACCAGCGCGCAATGATGAAATGGCCGAACTCGTGGACGAAGACCACGATGCTGAGCACAACCAGGAACGAGATCACGGCGAGGGCCGCAGACATCGGTGTGGCCAGGATCGAAAGCATTAACCTTGCTCTCCTTGCTTGCTCTAGGGGGGCCGTTTTGGGCCGATGCGCGTCAGCCTCCCCGATTCGGGAATGCCTTGATTTCGCATGCTTAAGCCGCAAATGCGGCCATATCGGCTCTCGTCGGCGCCCGAGCTTTGCGTTTTGCAGCGGTAGCTCACGCTACACATAGCGACTGAGCAGGGATTGTGCCAGCCGCCGCGCCTCGGCATCGACAGCCAGAATATCGGTTAGCCGCATCGCCGAGCCGGTCAGGCCGCGCGCGCTCGCGGCCTCGAGGCAGGCCGCCGCCACCTCGGCGATGGCGCAAAAGCCGATCGTCCGCTTCAGGAAGGCTTCCACCGCGATCTCGTTGGCGGCGTTGAGCACGGCGGGCGCGGTGCCGCCGACGCTCAGCGCCTCGCGCCCCAGCCGCAGCGCCGGAAAGCGCGTCTCGTCCGGCGCCTCGAAGGTGAGGCTCCCCAGCGCGATGAGATCGAGCCGGCGCGTCGGCGTCGACATGCGCCGCGGCCAGGACAGCGCCAGCGCGATCGGCGTGCGCATGTCGGGAGCCGAGAGCTGGGCGAGCACGGAGCCGTCGGCAAAGCTGACGAGGCAGTGCACGATCGACTGCGGGTGCACGACGATGCCGAGCTGGTCGGCGCGCACGGGAAACAGATGATAGGCCTCGATCAACTCCAGGCTCTTGTTCATGAGCGTCGCGGAGTCGATGGTGATCTTGGCCCCCATCGACCAGTTGGGATGGCGCAGCGCCTCCTCCGGCGTGGCGCGCGCCAGCCGCGCAGTATCCCAGGTGCGGAACGGACCACCCGAGGCCGTCAGCACGATCGTCTCGATGCTCTCGGGCTCGGCCCCGGCGAGCACCTGCAGCGCGGCCGAATGCTCGCTGTCGACGGGGAGCAGCTCGGTGCCGGCCAGCGCCACCGCGGACATGAACACCTCGCCCGCGGATACGAGGCATTCCTTGTTGGCGAGCGCCAGACGGCGCCCTTGCCGAACCGCCTCGAACGTCGGCTCCAGGCCGGCCGCCCCGACGATCGCCGCCAGCACGCAGTCGGCGGGCTCGGCGGCGGCGGCAACGATGGCAGCGGGGCCGGCAGCGGCGCGTGTCGCGGTGCCGGCGAGAAGCGTCTTGAGCTCATCGTAGAGGGTCGGATCGCCGATGACGGCGAGATGGGCGTTGGTTTGTCGCGCGGCCTTGGCGAGCGCGGCGACGTTGCTCTGCGCCGTCAGCGCCACGATCTCGAAGGCGTCGGGCCGGTGGGCGATGAGATCGAGCGTGCTGCTGCCGATCGAGCCGGTGGCGCCGAGGATCGTCAGGCGTTTGCGCGCGGTCTTGGCTCGGCCCGCCGGCCCCCCTGCGGGGGAAGCGCGCATCACGCCGACTTTCGAACCCTGAGACATCAAACGCCGAACAGTAGAGCCTGGGCTGGAGCGTGCGGATCGACCGCGAACGCGACGATGGCCGCGGCGACCGCGACCGCGACGATGCTGTCCATGCGGTCCATGAAACCGCCGTGGCCGGGGATGAGGTCGCTCGCGTCCTTGAAGCCGAACACCCGCTTCAGCGCCGACTCGCCGAGGTCGCCCGCCTGCGCGACGAGACCGAGGCCGAGCGCGAGCAACATCAGCCGCACGGGCGAGGCGTCGAGGACCTGCGCGAAGATCGCGCCGGCGACAACGCACGCGGCCGTGCCGCCGATCAGCCCTGCCCACGTCTTGTTGGGCGAGATGCGCGGCCACAGCTTCGGTCCGCCGATCGAGCGCCCGGCGGCATAGGCCGCGATATCGGACGACCACACCACGGCAAAGATCAGCAGCACCGCCAGGAAGCCGTAGGGGCTGTCCTGGCGCAGCCATACGAGCGAGATCGACGGCAGCCCCACGTAGAAGGCGCCGAGCGCCGACAGCCGCGCGCCGCGTCCGAACACCAGCGGCACCAGGATGATCGCCGCCGTCACGATGACGGCGACGGCGAGCGCGGCATAGCCCGCCGCGGTCAGCGCCACCGCGGCGGTGACGGCGATCGCCTGCACGAAGAAGGCGACGTCGGCGCTGGCGCCGCGCACCATGCGGCCCCACTCCCAGCTCACGAACAGGGCGACAACGAGCACGAGGCCGGCGAAGGGAATGAGCCCGGCGTAGGCGAGCGCCAGCGCGATCACGGCCAGCCCACTGCCCCAGACGATGCGCGACCTCAGGTTGGCCGAGAGCCCCCGGCCGGCGCGTCGGTCCGTCTCGGGTACGGCGAGATGGTCGGACATTGGTTGTCCCTTACGCCGTCGAGCGCTTGGAGCGGCCGCCGAAACGGCGCTCGCGCGCGCGGTAGCGCGCCAGAGCCTCCTCGAGCAGCTCGCGGCCGAACTCGGGCCAGCAGGCATCGATGAACACGAACTCAGTGTAGGCGCACTGCCAGAGCAGGAAGTTCGACAGCCGCATCTCGCCGCTGGTGCGCACCATGAGGTCGGGATCGGGGATGCCGGCGGTGTCGAGCGCGCCGCTCAAGCTATCGACGGTGATGTCGCACGGCTGCAGGCGCCCCGTGGCGACCTCCTCGGCGAGCTTGCGCGCCGCCTTGGCGATCTCGGCGCGCGCTCCGTAGTTGAAGGCGATCACGAGCGTCAGCACCCGGTTGCAGCGCGTCAGCTCGCAGCCCTCGTCGATGAGCGTCATCAGCTCGGGATCGACGTTGGTGCGCTCGCCGATCACGACGATGCGCACGCCGGCCTGATGCAGCTCGGCGAGATCGCGGCGGATGAAGCGTTTCATCAGCCCCATGAGATCGGCGATCTCCTCGGGCGGCCGCGACCAGTTCTCGGAGGAGAAGCCGTAGAGGGTGAGGTAGGGGATGCCGAGGTCGATCGCCGCGCGCACCGTACGGCGCACCGCCTCCACACCCTTGCGATGCCCGATGGAGCGCGGCAGCCCGTGCTTGGCCGCCCAGCGGCCGTTGCCGTCCATGATGATGGCGATATGCCGAGGCGGGTCGTCCTCGGGCTCGTGCATCGCGGCGGTTTCCTTGATCTCTTTCACCAAGCGGGGCTTTCGGTTGCAGGCGCCGTAAGCGCCAGGATATCGGGGCTCGCAGGCCTACTCCAGACCTTACACCTTGTGTATCTCGCTTTCCTTAGCCGCGAGTGTGTCGTCTACCTCCTTGATGAGCCTATCGGTCAGCTCCTGCACCTTGGCGGAGGCCTTGTGGTGCTCGTCCTGGCTCATCTTGGAATCCTTTTCGAGCTTCTTGAGAAGCTCCATGCCCTCGCGGCGCACGTTGCGGACGGCGATGCGCGAATGCTCGGCATATTTGTGCGCCAGCTTGGCCAGCTCCTGGCGCCGCTCCGCCGTCAGCGTCGGGATCGGCAGGCGGATCAGCACGCCGTCGACCACCGGGTTAATCCCGAGGTTGGCCTCGCGGATCGCCTTGTCGACGGCGGCGACGTTGCTCTTGTCCCAGACCTGCACCGAGATGGTGCGCGGCTCCGGCACCGAGATGGTCGCCACCTGGTTGAGTGGCATCTTGGAGCCGTAGACGCTCACGTGGATGGGATCGAGCAGGTGCGTGCTCGCACGTCCCGTGCGCAGGCCCGACAGCTCGCGCTTCAGCGCATCCAGCGACGCGCGCATGCGCTTGTCGAGCTCGGCGATGTCAAATTGGCCGCTTGCCATTTCCTCTCCTTCGACGCGCTACCGCGTCCGGGCAAAAATTCGGGCGACGTTCGCGTGCCGCCGTGTGCAGCAGCTCCGCTCTTGCCGCGAGCGCTCGGCCTCAGGCCGATCCCTCGATAACGGTCACCCGCCCTTCCCCGCGCAAGACCTTGAGCAGATTGCCTGCCTCTTCGATAGAAAACACAATTACCGGAAGTCCATTGTCGCGAGCAAGGGCGATCGCCGCCCCATCCATCACTTTGAGATCGCGAGATAAAACCTCTGAATATGAGAGCCGGTCGAAGCGCTTGGCGCCCGGCACCTTACGCGGATCGGCGTCGTAGACGCCATCGACCTGCGTGGCCTTGGCCACGACATCGCAGCCCATCTCGATGGCGCGCAGCGTCGCCGCGGTGTCGGTGGTGAAAAACGGGTTGCCCGTGCCGGCGGCGAAGATGACCACGCGACCGGCCTCCATGTGGTGCAGCGCCTTGGGCCGGATGTAGCTCTCGCACACGGTCGGCATCGGGATTGCGGACATGACGCGCGCCGGCGTCTTGGCGTTCTCGAGCGCGCTGTGCAGCGCCAGCGCGTTCATCACGGTGGCGAGCATGCCCATGTAGTCGGCGGTGGCGCGCTCCATGCCCTTGGCCGCACCGGCGAGCCCGCGGAAGATATTGCCGCCGCCCACGACCACGGCGATCTCGTATCCGGCGGCGACAGCTTCGGAGATGTCGCTGGCGAGCCCGTCGACGACGGCGATGTCGATGCCGGCGGGGCGCTTGCCCATCAAGGCCTCGCCCGACAGCTTCAGCAGCAACCGCTTGTAGGCGAGCGGCTTTCCGCTGTGGGCCATGACTGCTGCCTCCTCGCTGTAGCGCGGGGTTCTACCTAGCGCAGGTGGGAAGGATTCGCCTAGAGGACGCGGAAAAAGTGCGCCGGATCAGCCGCCTGCGGCCGCCGCGACCTCGGCGGCGAAGTCGTCTTCCTTCTTCTCGATGCCTTCGCCCAGCGCGTAGCGCGCGAAGCCGGTGATCTTCACCGGCGCGCCGACCTTGCCCTCGGCCTCCTTCAACACCTGCGTCACCGTCTTGGACGGATCGTGGATGTAGGACTGATCGAGCAGGCAGTTGTCCTTGGCGTAGCTTTTGAGCCCGCTCGCCACGATCTTCTCCAGCACCTGCGGCGGCTTGCCCTTGTTCTTGTCGGCGAGGATCGCCTTCTCGCGCTCGAGCGTCTCGGGCGGAACGCCGGCGAGGTCGAGGGCCACCGGGTTGGTGGCGGCGATATGCATGGCGATCTGGCGCGCAAGCGCGGCAAGCTCGTCGGCGTTCTTGCCGTCGGAGGACAGCGCGACCAGCACGCCGATCTTGCCGAGCCCCGGCACGACCTGGCCGTGCACGTAGGAGCCGACGACGCCCTTGGGCACCTCCAGCGTCGCCGTGCGCCGCACGGACATGTTCTCGCCGATGGTGGCGATCATCTCCTGCACGTACTCCCCGACGCTGACCTTCTTGCCGGGGAAGGTCGCGGCGAGCAGCTTGGCCAAGTCGCCGTTGGCCTTGGTGGCGAGGGAAGCGATCTTCGTCACCATGTCCTGGAACTGCTCGTTCCTGGCGACGAAGTCGGTCTCCGAGTTGACCTCGACGACAGCGCCGGACTTGCCCGACGTGGTGATGCCGATGAGGCCCTCGGCCGCGATGCGCCCGGCCTTCTTGGCGGCCTTCGACAGGCCCTTCTTGCGCAGCCAGTCGACGGCCGCCTCGATGTCGCCCTTCACCTCGGTGAGCGCGGACTTGCAGTCCATCATCCCGGCGCCGGTCTTGTCGCGCAGTTCCTTCACCAGGCTCGCGGAAATCGTCATGGATGAGCTCTTGATTTTGCGGGCGCCGTCATGGGGGTCATGGGGCGCCCGCTGGTTGATGGTCGGATGAGGCCGGCGCCGGCTGGGCCGGCCGTGTCAGACGGCCGTTGCCTCGACGAACTTCTTCGCCTGCGCGGCCCACGCTTCCTTCTCGATCTGGCCCTTCAGGCGCAGCTTGCGGTCGAGCGCGGCCATCTGCTCGGCGTCGAGATCGGCGATCTGCCAGAAATGGAACACGCCGGAGTCGTTGAGGCGCTGCTCGATCTTCGGCGTGATGCCGGTGATGCGCTTCAAGTCGTCGGCTTCGCCGCGCGGAGCCTCGATGCCGCGGAACTCGGCCGGCTTGCTCGGCAGCACTTCCGCCGGAGGCGCTTCCGCAGCGCCGACGTCGACGCCCGACGCGGTCTGGCTACGCTCCAGGCCGTCGAGCGCGGCGCGCGCGACGAGATCGCAGTAGAGCGTGATGGCGCGCCCGGCGTCGTCGTTGCCGGGGATCGGGAAGTCGATGCCGTCGGGATCGCAGTTGGTGTCGATGATGGCCACGATCGGGATGCTGAGCTTCTTCGCCTCCTTGATGGCGATGCTCTCCTTGTTGGTGTCGATCACGAACAACAGGTCGGGCGTGCCGCCCATGTCCTTGATGCCGCCCAGCGCCTTGTCCAGCTTTTCGCGCTCACGCGTGACGTTGAGCACCTCTTTCTTGGTGCGGCCCTGCGGATCGGCGAGGATGTCGTCGAGCTGGCGCAGGCGGCGGATCGACTGGGAGATCGTCTTCCAGTTGGTGAGCGTGCCGCCGAGCCAGCGGTGATTGATGAAATACTGCGCGCTGCGCTTGGCCGAATCCGCAATCGAGCCCGAAGCCTGGCGCTTGGTCGCCACGAACAGCACGCGGCCGCCGCCGGCCACCGTGTCGGAGACCTTGACGAGGGCCTGATGCAGCATCGGCGTCGTCTGCGTGAGGTCGATGATATGGATGTTGTTGCGGGCGCCGTAGATGAAGGGCGCCATCTTGGGGTTCCAGCGATGCGACTGGTGGCCAAAGTGCACGCCAGCTTCCAAAAGCTGACGCATATTGAACGCGGGAAGCGTCATGGGTCGTCCTTTTTCCGGTTGTTCCACCGCGGACCCAGAGAAGACCTCTCCCTCGGGTCGAGGGGGCGGTCCACCGGAGCGCTGAGCGGGGCTTTTAATCCGCTCGGCGCGAGGTCCACGTGCGAGATGGGCGTGCTTATAGAGTTTACACCCTGAAATGACAAGCTTTGTCGGGCCGGCCCGGCGCCGGCCGGCAAGCACGGCGGAAAGTGGCATGAGCAACAAGGAAATATCGGTCCGCGCGCTGCAACTGGGCGAGCACATCGACGTCAAGGGGCTGGAGCGGGAGGACGCCTTCTCCAGCGTGCCGCTCGCCTTCCGCACCAGCGGCGGCGGCATGGCGGTGCTGTTCAAGTCTGGCGCCGCGGTGTTCTTCGGCATGAACCCGGTCGACGAGGAAGGCCTGGTGCGCAGCCTCGATGAGCGCATCGTATCGCCGCTGCAGGAGCGCGAGACGGAGAACGTGCGCCTTCTGGTCCGGCCCGAGGAGGAGGAGGGCGTCTCCACGGCCGGCGGCCTGCAGATAAAGTCGGCCGACCCCGACCGGCTGCTGCTCGTCGCCGAGGCGCTGGCCATGAGCGTGACGCTCGCCTACGACGAGCGGCGCATCGGGCTCGCCTTCGACCGCATCGACGCGGTGGCGCAGACGCTGCAGCAGCGCCGCCTGCCGCGCAGCCCCCAGGGCGCGCTGCTGGAGCAGATCGGCCAGGCGTTGACGCTGCAGCAGCGGCTCGCCGATCGCGTCGACCTCGACGAGAAGCCCGACGTGCTGTGGGACCATCCGGAGCTGGAGCGCTTCTGGGCGCGCCTCGTCGACGAGTACGACCTGCCGCAGCGCGGCCGCGCCATCGCGCGCAAGCTCGAGGTCATCCGCGGCACCGCCGACACCATCACCGACCTGATGGCGACGCGCACGAGCCACCGGCTCGAGGTCTACATCATCGGGCTCATCGGCTTCGAGATCGCCTTGAGCCTCTACGACCACTTCTGGAAGTAGTGGCGCCGTCCGCCTCAGTTCGCGAGCGAGGCGCGCGTCTCGCTCGTCGCCGGCGGCGCGGTCTTGTGCACGGGCAGCGGCACCGCCGCGGCCGGCGTGTCGGCGCCGCTCACCTCGTTGGAGACCGGCAGGCAGCCCTTGAAGCGGTCAACCGTATCCTCCGACACGACCGCGATCGCCGTGAAGCGCTTCTCGGCCCACTCCTGCAGATAGGCGACGCGATCCTCGGGCAGCGCGATGCGCGCATCGGTGCCGACGCCGGGACCGCCCCAGACGTGGAGGAAGATGCACGAGCCGGCCTGCGACTTGGGCCGCGGCGGATAGTCGATGACGAGACCGCGCCGGTAGAGCGGGATCGTGGCCATATCCTCGCCGCTCGTCGTATCGCCGGCCACGCTTTGCGGCACGATCTTACCGTAGTAGCGCGAGCTCGCGTCCTCGACGCAGAACTGCTTGGTGGGGACAAGCTGCAGGTGGCCTGGGAACTCGCTGGCGTCGGCGCCGAACGTCGCGCTGATGCGATAGATGCCGGCAGGCGTGCGGTGGTCGCCCTCGCGCTTCAGCGGTTCATCGTTCTTGGCAAGGCTCGCGTAGATATCGCCCCAGGCGATGCCGTTCATGCCGACGACCGCGGGCTCGGGATCGCCGCGCCGCTCCCACGGCGACGCCGGCGATTTCCGCTCGAACCTGCGAACCGAGGCGGCGGTCGTCTGCATATTCGGCACGGTGACGATGATGAGGCGCGTTGCTCGATAAAGGACGCGCGGGCAATATTTTGCCGCGGCCTCTTGCGCGGGGAGCAGCCCCGCGAGGGCGGCGATGAGGATCGTGCGGTAGGCGATCCGTTGCATTTTACGCAAACCTGACGCAGATGACGCCTGAGTGGAATCCTACGTCAAATGTCTAAAATTTCGATAACTCCGGGGGTCGTCGCGAGGATGCCGGCCTGCGCTGGCGAGACGTCGTAGCGGCCGGGCAGCGTGAATTCGAGCTCGCGGTTGCGGTCGTCGAGCGCCAGCACGAGGTGGACTTCGCCCTTTCCACCGGGCTTCAGCAGGGCCTTGAGGGCGGCGATGGCGCCACCTTTGCCCCCCGCCACCAGGCGGCGGTCGAGCACGACGCGCAGGCCGCGCTGCACGCCAGCCGCGGCCTTGTCGAGCGCGTCCATGCTCTCCACGCGCATCTTCACGGTGTCGCCGTCGCGCTCGGCGGCGACCGACAGCAACACCGCGGTACCCGGCTCCAGCAAGTCACGGCTCTGGGCAAGCGTATCGGAGAACACCACCGCCTCGAACTGCCCGGTGGTGTCGGAGAACATCGCGAACGCGAACTTGTTGCCCCGCTGCGACTTCCTCTCGCGCGCCGAGATGACGATCCCGGCAAGCCGCCCCTCGCAGCTGCCGCGCTCGCTCAGGGCCTCGAAATCGATGAAGCGCTTGACGCCGAGCTTGTGCAGCACGCGCTCGTAGCTGTCGAGGGGATGGCCCGAGAGGTAGAAGCCCACCGCCTCGAACTCGTGGCTGAGCCGTTCCATCGGCGTCCACGCTTGCACCGGGCGCAGATCGAGCCGCGGCGCGGTCTCGCCCAGGCCGAAGAGGTCGTCGGTGCCAGACGCCGCGTTCGCCTCGCAGCGCTGCGCCAGCGCCAGCATGCCCTCGACGTTGGCGTGCACCAGCGCGCGGTTGCCTTCCAGCGCATCGAACGCACCCGCCGCGGCGAGCGTCTCCAGCGCGCGCTTGTTCAAGGCTTTCGGGTTGAGCCGCGAGGCAAAGTCGGCGAGGCTCGCGTAGCGGCCTTTCGCCTTGCGCCCGGCGACGATGGTGGCAACCGCCGCGGCGCCGATGTTCTTCAATGCCGCCAGCGAGTAGCGGATGGCGCCCGGCGCCCCGGGCGCCCGCGACGGCTCGGCGAGGAAATCCACCTCCGAGGCAAGAACGCACGGCGGCTTCACCTCGATCCCGCTCTTCTTGGCCTCCGCCGCGAACAGCGCGAGCTTGTCGGTGTTGGCCATGTCGAGCGTCATCGAGGCGGCCAGGAACTCCTCGCGGTAGTTCGCCTTCATGTAGGCGGTCTGGTAGCTGACGAGCGCGTAGGCGGCGGCGTGGCTCTTGTTGAAGCCGTAGCCCGCGAACTTGTCGACCAGCTCGAACACGTAGACGGCGTCCGCCCGCTCCACGCCCTTCTGCACGGCGCCGGCGACGAAGCGGGCCTGCTCCTTGGCCATGCCCGCCTTGTCCTTCTTGCCCATGGCGCGGCGGAGCAGGTCGGCCTCGCCCAGCGAGTAGCCGGCCATGGCCTTGGCGATCTCGATCACCTGCTCCTGGTAGATGATGACGCCGTAGGTCTCCTGCAGGATCGGCGTCAGCAGCGGGTGCAGGTTGTCGACCGGCTCCTCGCCGTGCTTGCGGTTGATGTAGGTCGGGATGTTGTCCATGGGGCCGGGGCGGTAGAGCGCCACCATGGCGATGATGTCCTCGAAGCGGTCGGGCTTGAGCCGCTTCAGGCTCTCGCGCATGCCCGTGCTTTCCAGCTGGAACACGCCGACCGTATCGGCCCTGGCGAGCAGCTCGTAGCTCTTGCGGTCGTCGAGCGGGAGGGCGGCGAGATCGACGTCGATCCCGCGTCCGCGGCGCACGAGGTCGACGGCCTTCTTCAGCACCGTCAGCGTCTTGAGGCCGAGGAAGTCGAACTTAACGAGACCCGCCGCCTCGACCATCTTCCAGTTGTACTGGGTGACGGGCATGTTCGACTTTGGGTCGCGCGTCAGCGGCACCAGCTCCTCGAGCGGCCGGTCGGCGATGACCATGCCGGCGGCGTGCGTGGAGGCGTGGCGGTAGAGGCCCTCGAGCTTCTGCGCGATCTCCAAGAGGCGCGCGACCAGCGGCTCGGCCGCGCGCGCCTCCTGCAGCTTCGGCTCGCCGGCGATGGCTTCGGCCAGCGTCACGGGATTGGCGGGATTGTTGGGCACCAGCTTGCACAGCCGGTCAACCTGACCGTACGGGATCTGCAGCACGCGGCCGACGTCGCGCAGCACCGCGCGCGCCTGCAGCTTGCCGTGCGTGATGATCTGCGCCACGCGATCGTGTCCGTACTTGCCCTGCACGTAGCGGATGACCTCGTCGCGGCGGTCCTGGCAGAAGTCGATGTCGAAATCGGGCATCGACACGCGCTCGGGGTTGAGGAAGCGCTCAAACAGCAGGCCGAAGCGCAGGGGATCGAGGTCGGTGATGGTGAGCGCCCAGGCGACAACCGAGCCGGCGCC
>Ga0209415_10008864_pt1 | contig 17373 bp, 8 predicted proteins | sample PeaSoiSIISIP2007_FD_187696 | JGI IMG/M metagenome (GOLD analysis project Ga0209415, IMG submission 187696) | Peat soil microbial communities from Weissenstadt, Germany - SII-SIP-2007 (SPAdes) (version 2) | ecosystem: Environmental > Terrestrial > Soil > Wetlands > Peat | place: Germany... | reverse complement strand
CCACCTCCAGATAACGCGGGGTGGATTGTGTGCCGGTGATCACGGCGAAGCCGTTGTAGTTGGTGGCGCCGTTCGATCCGGGAGTCCAGCAGCAACTGCCGCCGGGGTTGGAAAACACCACCGTATTCGTCAGGTTGTATGCCTCACCCACCAACTGGAACTTGACCTTCTCCTGTTTGAACGCAAAAGTGCGGGAGACGCTGGCGTTCATCTGGAAGAATCCGGGCCCGATCAGCAGGTTCCTTCCCGTGGTACCCAGGACGCCACCCGGCGGATTGGCAAAAGCCGTTCCGTCGAAATAAGGATCAGTGGAGGCATGCCCGCCCAAAATCGCTACGACCGGATTGATCTGGCTGGCGCTGGTGCCCTGGCCGCCGGCGTTGATGCTGGAAGTGGTCCCGACGGTGAATGGCAGGCCGCTGAACCGGCTGAGGATGCCGGAAATCTGCCAACCGCCGGCGATCCAGGCTGCCGGTCCGCTGTTGAGCATGGTGTGCCCTTTGCCGAAGGGCAAGTTGTATACCCAATAGATGTTCAGGGTCTGGGCGCGGTTGATGCCGGACAGTTGCTTGTCCAGCGCGTACGATACCGGGTAGGCGCGCCACAGGGTGCCGTCGCCGTTGTCGCCATTGGTGTCATTTATGGACTTGGAGAAGGTGTAGCTGGCGCCGATCAGCGAGCCGCCGATGCGCTTCCTCACGGTGGCCTGCAAGCCGTTGTAGGTCATATCGCCGAACGGCTCATACGAGTTCATGTCGCTGGTCACGTAAGGATAAAGCAGGCGCCCGGCGGTGCCCGTACCCGGAGCAGACCCGTTGATATTGACTCCCATGTTCAGATGAACACCATGTGTACCCACGTACGCGACCTGCGCCGTCAGGGTCGGGGAGAGGTCGCGCTGAATGGCGATATTCCAGCTCTCGTAATAACCACGGTCGAAGTTGGCCGGGAAAGTCACGGTGCTGACACTGGGCAGATAGGTAGTCAACGACGCCGTGGGCGATGGCTTGATCGTGCCCGTTGCGATAGTCGGGAAGTTGGGCAAGGGAAGGCCGTCCGACAGCGCGACCTGGGTGGCGCCGTCCGAGAACGGAACGCCGGCATAACTGATGAATTGGTAACTATTCAGCGGCTGGTAGACCTGGTTGACAATAGCCGGGTACTGGTTCCGCTGGTTGCGCATGTTGTCGGGATCGACGCTGATGCCGTAACCGGCGCGGATCACGGTTTTCTCGTTGAGGCGGTAGGCCGCGCCGAGGCGCGGAGCGAAGTCCTTTTTACTGGCCGTGGCGCCGGTGTTCCACGGCACGCCACCTTCGCCACCGACTAAAATGTTATCCGTCGAAGGATCGAAGCGGACCGCGCCGAAATGGTCGTGCGAGTAGATCGGGTAGTATTCCCAACGCAGGCCGTAATCGATGGTAAGGCTCTTGTTAACCTGCCACTGATCGCGCGCGTACACCGACCAGTTGGCAAAGCGCAGCGCGATGGGATTGGTGAATTGGGTGACCTTGCCGGTCTCCGACGGAAAGCCGAGGAGGAACTGCGCCCAGGAGTTGGAAGGGCTGCCGGTGTTAATCGCCGTGCCGCCTTTCAGGGCCGTCAGGGAGCCGTCAAAGCCGAAAGTGCCGCGCGCCGTGCCGAAGGTCCCGCCTTGCGGCTGGAAGTGATTGAGCGCGAACTTCTCGTATTCGAAGCCGGCACGGATATTGTGCGCGCCCTTGATTTTGGTCACGTTGACGACGCCGGTGTATTGGTTGTCGCGGAACTGGAAGGGGCTGCCCGTATTGGTGTTTCCAATATTGGCAATGCCGGCGATCTGGAAGCCCGGAATGCCTTCGTAGTTCGGACCGACGCCATTGGTGCCCGGGATTTTCAGCACGCTCAATCCGTAATCGCCATCCTGGGGGTCGCCATTCGCGCCGATGTTCTGCCGCGAGTAGCCTACGTTGCCGTCCACCAGAAGGGTGGGCGAGATGGAATACGTGAGGCCCGCAGCCACCACCTGTACGCGGCCGCCGGCATGACCCGGATTGCCGCCGTTAAAGGCGTCGCCGCCCGCGGGGCCAAGAACCAGCGGGGCTACGATATCCATGGGGGAAATGCTGTACCGGCCCCAGACCATGGCCTTTGGGTTGGGATTGCAGTTGACCTTCCAATCCCAGCGATCCACGCTGTACGTCGTGCCACCGTAAGCATCGTAATTGGCGGCGTACTGATTCGGCCTGGTCAGCGCCGGCAGAAGACCCGTAAGTGTGGCCGAGGCCGCCGCAATACGGTTGGCGGGAATTATATTGCCGGGGAAGGCTGTCCGGCCGGTTCCGTCGGGATTGCCCGTCAGCGGATCGTAGATGGTGGTGGGGGTGCCGCTGAAATCGCCGGTACGCATGGCAGCGTTGGGCAGAACGAGGTTCGGATCCGACGCGTACTGGCTCTGCTTGGTGCCCTCATAATCCATGAACCAGAACAGCTTGTTCTTGCCATGAACGATTTTGGGAATCCAGACTGGACCGCCAATCGCGAATCCGTACTGGTTTTGGACGTTTTTGGCCAGGCGGCCGGGGTGGCTGAAATAGTTGTTGATCGCGTCAAAATCGGCGTTCGTGTTGCGTTCGAACAAAACTCCGTGCAGATTGTTGGTGCCCGATTTGATGATGACGTTGATGGCCGCGCCGCCCGCCGCGCCCTGCTCGGCGTCGAACGAGTTGGTCGACACGCTGACCGTCTCGATGGCTTCCGGCGAAGGCACGTACGCCACGTTGACCGGCAGCCAGGGATAGGAATCGGTCGCGCCATCGAGGCGGGTGTTGTTGGCTTGGGACGAAATGCCGTTCTGAGATACGGTAATCGCGCGTTGCGGGTTGCCGGCCGCCGAATTGGCTTCGCCCGTGCCCGCCGTGGTGTTGGCGCCCGGCTGCAGGAGCAGCAGCGCCTGGAAGTTTCTGCCTTCCGTGCCGTTGTAGGGCAACTGTTCCACTTCCTGCGACGAAATCTCCGCATGGATATCGGCCTTGTCGGTTTGCAGCACGACCGAAGAGGCCGAGACCTCCACCGACTGGGTGACGGTCGCGACCTGGAGTTGCACGTCCACGCGCCGCACCGCGCTGACCTGCACCAGAATGCCGGTTTCGATGAAAGTTTGGAACGATTTAGCCGTGACGGTGATTTTGTAGAGACCTTCTTGCAGGTTGGTGAAACGGTAGATGCCACGTATATCGGTGTCGGTCTCGCTCTTGACGTTGGTGCCCTGGTTCAAGGCTTCCACGTGGACCCCCGGCACGGCCGCGCCGGCTGGATCGGCCACATTTCCGGTCAGCGATCCATAAAGCACCTGGGCTTGTGCGCGATGAGAAAGCCCGGCGATCGCCAGGAGGATTACGACAACAGACACTCGAATGCGATGAATCGACATAGATTTGCCTCCGCTATTGTGCCAACGTCGAGGGGCTCCACTTTGGCGCCGGCAACGGCGGCGCCGCCAGGATCGAGCACGTTCCCGGTGAGCGATCCGTAAAGAACCTGGGCTGCGCAAGGGACGGCGAAGAAAACCCTTCTCTTGGTCCTAACCTCTCTTGACACAACAACTCCTGATTTCGTTTGAACCCTAAACTATATATACACTGCTCCAGAAAAAAGTCAAGCCAGGACTTCACTTGCGGGGCAGCCAATCCTGGCTGCCGCCGGCTTTCAGCCGGCGCTTGCCGGGCACGAAAAACTCGCCCACGGCCTCTAAGAGCCGCCTGAAAGGCGTCCCCAGAGGGGACCCCAGGGCAAGATTGCCCGCCCCACAATTTGTGCAAAATCCCAACGTAAGTGGCGTTGGCCCCACATTGCGGAGTTTGAGATCCCGAGAGCCGGTGTCGAAATTATGGGCAGTCGGCTCCTGGAACTTTTCGCGGCTCGTGGTTTCTAGAGAAATATGACCATAAAGCGACATCTCGCGATCCTTTTCCACGATGTGCGCTACGCCGCCCGGTGTCTCATGCGGAGCCGCACTTTCGCCGCGGCGGCCATTGTGGCGCTGGCACTCGGCATCGGTGCTGGAACGGCCGTGTTCAGCGTGGTCGACCGGATCCTGTTCCGCAGTCTTCCTTATCGCCAGGCCGACCGCCTGGTTTCCTTCGGCATGGTAGCGCCCATCATCCCCCAGGAATTCATGCTGAGCTACGACTACCTGGACTGGCGCGCCAGCCAGACGCCTTTTGAATCGATGGGATCGTGGATCGTGGGTGTGAGGGCCTGCGACCTCAACGACACCAAGCCCCTGCGGCTGGAGTGTGCCCGGGCGGACTCCACACTCTTGCCGACACTGGGGACCGAAGTGATTGCCGGCCGCAACTTCACCAGCGCCGAGGAGCGGCCCAACGCGCCCAAGACGGCGCTCATTTCCAACGCGCTGTGGCGAAGCCGGTTCGGCGAAGATCCGGGCGCGGTGGGCAAGACCATGCCGCTGGACGGCCAGGTGGTGACGATTGCCGGCATCCTGCCGCCGGAATTCGAGTTGCCGACGCTCGAGCGGGTGGACGTTCTCCTTCCGCAGGTGCTGGATGAGCCGGAACAGCGCTCGCGAAGATTGGCGATGCCCCTCTACGCGGTGGCACGATTGAAGCCGGGGATCGGCGAGGCGCAGGCCGCGGCGGCATTGCAGCCGCTCTTCAATCAGTCGCTCAAGGCCGTGACCCGGTCGTTCCGGAAGGATGTCAAGCTCCGCGTACGGCCGCTGCGCGACCGGCAGATCCAGGACTCGCGGCTGGCGTCGTGGGTCCTGATGGGATCGGTGCTGGCGGTGCTGCTGATCGCCTGCGCCAATGTGGCGAACCTGCTGCTGGCGCGGGCCGCCACGCGGGAACGAGAGCTGGCGGTGCGCGCCGCGTTGGGGGCCGGCCGTGGGCGGCTGGTGAGGCAGGTGCTGACCGAAAGCACGCTGCTGGCGCTGATGGGAGGCGCCGCGGGATGCGCCCTGGCTTTTGTGCTGCTGCGCTTTTTCGTGGCGATGGCGCCCGAAGGGATCCCGCGATTGGACCAGGCGGCGCTGGATCCGCGGGTGCTGGCGTTCACGCTGCTGCTGTCGCTGAGTTGCGGCGTCCTGTTCGGCCTCGCGCTGGCATTGCAGAGTCCACGAGTGCAAACACTGGGAGCGGGCCGGTCGGCGTTGGCGGGACGCCACCTGTTCCGGCAATGGCTGGTGGCGGTGCAGATCTCGGTCTCGCTGGTGCTGCTGGCGGGCGCCGGTCTGCTGCTGCGCAGCCTGTGGAACCTGGAGAACCAACCTCTTGGTATGCGGACCGGCAACACCATTTCGGCGGCCGTGACGCTGGGGCGCGCGTCGTACCCGGAGACGGCGCAACGGCTGGCCTTTTTCGAAGAAATGGAGCAGCGCCTGCGGCGCATTCCGGGGGTTGCGGACGTGGCCGTGGCCGAGTCGCTACCGCCCTCAGGCAACTCCATGGGGTCCATGCTGTACGCGGCGATCGACGTGGCGGGCCGGCCGCAATTCACGGACGGAACGGGCGGCATGGTGGTGTGGCGGCTGGTGACACCGCGCTATTTCGCGGTGCTCGGTATTCCCATCCTGCAAGGCCGGACGTTCCAGGAAGTGGATCGCGATCTGAACTGCAACGTGGTCATTATCAGCGACGCGCTGGCCCGCCGCATGTTCCCCGGGGAGAATCCCATAGGCAAGCAAATCCGGCCGGGGCGGCGGGGTGAGTGGCTGGCGGTGGTGGGGGTGGCTGGAAACGTGAAGAACAGCGGCCTCATCGAGAGAGAAAATCCGGAATACTACGTGCCTCGAAAACACTCTCCGGAAAACGTGGCCGCCAACGCGACGGCGATCATCCGCACGGATATGCGGCCCGAGGCCATGGCGAAATGGGTGCGCGGGGAAATCGCCGCGCTCGACCCGACCTTGCCGGTGACCATCGAGACCATGGACCAGCGGGTTGGCAAGATGGCGGAGCGGCCGCGCTTCAATGCCCTGCTGCTGGGAATTTTCGCGGGCCTGGGAGTCTTGCTGGCGGCCATCGGCCTTTATGGCGTGATCTCGTTCCTGGTGGCGCAGCGGGCGCAGGAGATCGGGGTGCGCATGGCGTTGGGCGCCACGCCCGGTGCGATTGCCCGGATGGTGCTGGGCCAGGCGGCGCTTTGGACGGCCGCGGGAACGGTTCTGGGGGCGATCGGATCGTTGTTTGCCGTGCGCCTGCTGGAGCGCATGCTGTTCCACGTCTCGGCCAAAGACCCATGGACGTTCGCCGGCGCCGTGGTCATGCTGCTGGCGGTTGCCCTCGCGGCGGCATGGATTCCCTCGCGGCGGGCGGCCCGCGTGGATCCCATGCAGGTGCTGCGGCAGGAGTAGAAGAAGGGGCCGGGGGCCGGGGGAGCGCAGCCGCGGCATGTAGTTTCATGCGGAATCGCACACAGCCTCCGAGCCTCGGAGAGACCCCGGGCATCTAAACATTATCAACTTCAAGGTGTGTACAGAAAGGAGAAAGCTCAATGCCGTACGTCACTGTCGGGAAGGAAAACTCCGGCAACATCGACCTTTACTATGAGGACCACGGCTCGGGTAGGCCGGTTGTCCTGATCCACGGATATCCACTGAGCGGCGCTTCCTGGGAGAAGCAGACCGCCGCGCTGCTGGCCGCGGGTCACCGTGTGATTACCTACGATCGCAGAGGTTTCGGACGGTCCAGCCAGCCCACCACCGGTTACAACTACGATACCTTTGCCGAGGACCTGCACAAGCTCGTGACGCAGGTCGAATTATCGGACTTCGCGCTGGCCGGTTTCTCCATGGGGGGCGGCGAAGTGGCGCGCTACATAGGGAAGTACGGATCGCAGGGCGTGAGCCATGCGGTGTTCATTTCGTCGGTGCCGCCATTCCTTCTGAAGACGGCGGACAACCCGGAGGGCGTGGACGGCAGGGTCTTCGAAGGGATCCGGAAGGCCGTCGCCGCGGACCGCTACGCATTCTTCACCCAGTTTTTCAAGAACTTCTACAACACCGATCTTCTGCTGGGCAAGCGCGTCAGCGAGCAGGCCGTCCAATCCAGTTGGAACGTCGCGGTCGGCGCCTCGGCTACGGCCAGCGTGGCTTGCGTGCCGACATGGCACGAGGACTTCCGGAAGGACCTGGCCAGCGTCGACGTGCCCGCGCTGGTGATTCACGGGGATGCGGACGGGATTGTGCCGATCGGCGCCTCGGGAGCGCGGACGGCGAAGCTGGTTCGCGGGGCTCGCCTGGTGGTGGTGAAGGATGGGCCGCACTGCATCACGTGGACGCACGCGGAGGAAGTGAATCGCGAGTTGGTCAAGTTCCTGGGGAAAGGAACGGAAAAGCGCGCGGGTTCGTCGAGTGAGGGCATGGCTAACCTTCCTTGACCCCTATGTAGATCGCCGCGCGATTTGCGTGCACGCCTTCCAGCTTGAGCCCCAGCCAGTGATTCTCCGCGCCCGGCGATTCTTCAGCAGCATCGGCGGCCCGCCGTTCACCCCGATCACCACGGTCTCGCCGGCAACCCCGGCCTTCTCCGCGACATCCGTGAACGTACCATCGCGATTGTCTCTGTAGAGCGCATTCCGCAGAGGCTTGGACCGATCGAAGAAATCGCTTCCTACTCGCCGCCTTCGTTACGTTCTTCGACGAGTTGCCCGAACAGCGCTTGTGTATCGAACGGAAGGGAGCCGGAGGGCAGATCCAGCGAGGTGAACTTCTCCTGGAGCAGGGAACCATCCTCAAACCGAAATGCCACGAGCTGCTCGGGATCCAGAAGCACGACATGGCGAACGCCGATCTGTTTGTAGTCGCGGAATCGCTGGAGTTGTTCCGGCATCCTGTCGTCAGGCGACAGGATCTCGACAACCGCCCACGGCACCGAGTTCACTACCTTGCCGGCCGGAAGGGGCGTGGGGCATAGCATCACGTCCGGGATGCGATATCGGGCCCGTTCGACGATCTGGGTCCGGACCTCTGGCAGCGGCAGAAAGTGAAAACGCCCTCCGATACTGCGCAAAGTAATAAATCAAGATCATCTGCAGAACGCTGTGCGCAATAGTCGGCATGCCGCGCTCCACCAGAACGCCGTCGACGTACTCCATGTCCGGGCGGAAGCTGGTATTGAGGTATTCGTCCACGCCCATGTTGCCCTACCCCTCCTTCACTCCTATATACCGATCCATGGGAGGATTCTCGATCCGCTGCACCCGCGCGCTCGGCCTCGGCCAACTAATCTCTACCCAATCGATCTTCGCCGCGCTTCCAATTCCCAGCACCTCGCGCGGATCGTGCGAAGACAGATAACTTCCCCCGGCATTCTTCATCCGCGAGCGCACCACGCCACCGGCCGACCAGCGAATCCGCGCTCCGATCGCGTCGCGATTCGCGTTCACGCCTTCCAGCTTCAGCCCCAGCCAGTGATTCTCCGCGCCCGTGCGATTCCTCAGCAGCACCGGCGGCCCGCCGTTCACGCCGATCACCACGTCCAGCAGGCCGTCGTTGTTGAAATCTCCCACCGCCAGTCCGCGCGCCGGGTACGGCCGGCTGAATGCAGGGCCGGCCTCCGCGCTCACATTGCGCAGCCTGCCGTTTTCCTGGTGGAACAGCAGCAGCGGCTCCCGATACTTCACCGTGGGCGAGTAGCTTTCGATCATGTCGTCGGGATGGCCGTTTGCCAGCATCAGGTCTAACCAGCCGTCGTTATCGTAGTCGAAGAATTTCAAGCCCCACCCGCTCAGCAGGCGCGTGGCCTGCGCCACTTCGTTGGCGTGCGCCACGTCGCGAAACGTCTCGTTCTTCTGGTTACGGTAGAGCGAGAACATCTCCTGGTCGACGTTGGCCACGAACAAGTCCTGATAACCGCTGCCGAAAACGTCCGCGGCATCCACCCCCATCCCGCTCCGCGGCTGACCCGCGGCGCTGAAAGCCACCTCGGCCGGCAGCGCCATCTCTTCGAACCTCCATCTTCCGCGGCTCCCCGGCGCTTTGTCCGGCCCGCGATTCACGAACAGAAAGTTCTGCACCGTGTCGTTGGCCACGAACAGATCCATCAGTCCGTCGTTATTGACATCGGTCGCCACCACCCCCAGACCCTTGCCCAACGATCGCGCGATGTCCGTGCCCTCGCGCACTTCGCGAAATGTGCCGTCGCCGTTGTTGTGGTACAGGAAGCTGGCGGTCGGTTTGAAGAATCGCGGAATGCAGTAGTAGTTGCGGCCCAACTGGTTTGCGCCGCAGTTACGGTGCGCCGAGCCTCCGTAATCCACAAAACTGCAAACGAAAAGATCCAGCCTGCCGTCGTTATCGTAGTCGAACCATACTGCGCTGGTGGTCCAGCCCGGCGTCTCCAGGCCGGCCTTGCGCGTCACATCCGTGAAGGTGCCGTCGCGATTGTTCCGGTAGAGAATACAGTTTCCGTACGATGTGACGAAGATGTCCGGCCAGCCGTCATTGTCGTAGTCGCCAACCGCGACCCCCATCCCGAAGGTCCCGCCGCCAACCCCGGCCTTCTCCGTGACGTCCGTGAACGTACCGTCGCGATTGTTTCTGTAGAGCGCATTCCGCAGAGCCTTGGACGGATGGAAGAAATCGCAAGGCCCGCTGTTGACCAGGTAGATATCCATCCAGCCGTCGTTGTCGTAATCCAGGAATGCGCAACCGGGCCCCAGCGCCTCGGGCAGATAGTGCTCCTTCGACCGGGCGTTGTCGTGGACCCAGGCAATCCCGCTTTCGGCCGGAGGAACCTCTTCGAACAGCGGCGGCGCCGCCGGATCGCCCTTGAGCCGCCGTGCCGCGCCCCATCCGGCGGCGAGCGATAACCATTCGCGTCGAGAGAGCTTCATGACGAATCAGTTCGGGTAGGGCGCGTTGGGCTTGGCGATCCGGATCCAGTGATCGGTGAACTTCGCGTGCGCTCCCGGGAGATCCAATTTCGGCATGTGGCACTTCACGCATTCCCGCACTCCTACCCGGCAAAGCCGCGTCGCGGCCCCGTTCCGCCGCGCTGCCAGCGAGTGGCACGCGGCGCACTTCGTATCGTAGGCGGCGAGCGAAGTCTCGATCTCGTGGTGCGGATCGTGGCACGCGGTGCACCGGATCCGCCGGTCCGCCGCGTCGTAGCATTTGCTGTTGGCCAGACGATACGGTTGGAACCGCACGTTCTCGATCCCGTGCGGCCCGCGGACCGCGACCTGGGACCACGTGCGGTGGCACTGTCCGCAGAAGTCCGACAGTTCCTCCGTGCTCAACGCTCCCAGTCTCTTCATGGTGGCGCCGGGGCTTCTCGCGCGCACGGCCTGCAAATGAGCTTCCGCCCCTTGATGGCATCGCTCGCACTGCACTCCCTCGATCATTCCCGCCAGATCGAGGGCCGGCGTTTTCACTACGTTGGTCGCATGGCAATCGAAGCACAGGCCCATTTCCGCGGGTCCCACCAGGCGTCCGGCCGCTTCCAGCAGGTTGTGCGGCGTGATGTCTTCCATTCCCAGCGTGAGGTCGAGCCCGCCCGTGCCGGAGAAGTAACTCACCCGGCTCTCGTACCAGCGGTCTTCCATCTGAAAGACAAATGTCTGGCCCACGGAGCCCTGTCCGAAGACCCATGCGATGGGCACTCGCAGGGTCTCCTTGCCGTCCGAGACCGTCAGGATCGATTCGTTGCCGGCCCGCGCAATCACATACGAGTACAGCCCGATTCGCGCCGTCAGCTTCGGAAGGGCCCGCAGAATGGAACTGTTCCGGGCGCTGGATAGCGCGCCCGCCATGCCCGACGCGGCGAACGCCTGGGTTTCGGCGCGGTGGCAAGCCCCGCAGGTCTCGAGCGGCGCCGCGTCCACGAGATACACTGTGGCGGCCATCCACGCTAAGCAGACCACCGATCCCCGGGATAACGCCGTCATTTCACGTTTACGCCCTGCTGTTGCTTCACCTGCGCCGCCGCGTTCAACTTCTGCACGATGGCACGCTCGCGATCCCCATCATCTTTGCGCCTAAGACGATAGTACACCGTTGCCAGCGCCACGTGCGCCTCGGTGTACCGGGGCGCCTCCTTCACGATCGATTCCAGGTCGCGGCGGGCGGCATCCAGCTTTCCATCGTGCAAAGCGATGGCGGCAAGCTGATAGCGCACCGCCAGGTCGTTGGGACGCACCTGTTGCGCCCGCCCGAGGCATGCCAGGGCTTCCGCAATCTTCTCGTCCTCCGTCAACAAAACCGCGAGCTGCAGGTTGGCGGTGAAATCGTACGGATTGGCGGCCAGCGCTTTGCGATACGCGGCAGTCGCGCCGGCCGGATCCCCGGTGCGCAAGAGCGCCTGGCCGTAGTAGGAGTAGACGTCCGGCAGGTTCGAGTTCAGATCCACCGCTTTTGCCAGGTCCGCGAGCGCGGCCGGAAAATCGCCCGCGTTCAGCTTGGCGGTCCCCAGCAGCAGCCAGGTCTCGGCCGAATCTCCATGGCGCAGGATTCGATCCACCAGGACTTGCCCGCGTGCGGGCTGATCGTCCCGCACCAGCGCGGTTCCCAGCAGATAAGCGATGGCCAGATCGTCCGGCCGCCGCTCCGCGAACGGCGTGAGCAACTCGATCACCTTCTTGTTCTGCCCCATCCCCAACCGGCAGTCCGCCAGCAGCAGCACCGGCTGCAGTTCCTCGGGAGCCGCCCGATGCACTTTTTCGAGCATGCCGGCCGCCGTCTCCGTCTGGCCGGTCTTATAGTACGCCAGCGCCAGGTTCAGCTCCGCGGAGGGGTACCCGGGTTGAAGCTTCAGGGCGTGCCGGTACTGCACGATGGCGTCCTGGTAGCGCCCCACCCGGGCATAGGCCGCCCCGAGATTCGAAAGCGCGAGGACCGAGTCCGGCCGCCGCGCCAGGTACTTCTCGTAAGCCTGAATCGCCCCGGCGATGTTTCCGGCCTGGTGCAGGACGATGGCCTGCTTGAGAATCTCCTCGGTGGCATCGGGCTGCGCCCAGGCGGCAAGCCCGCACGCCAGCAGCGCCAGGAGGAGCAAGCGCGGCGCCAGCATCTTCTGTACCACAGTATCCAAGATACCGCGCCAATGAAACAGGCGCTAAAATGAGCGCCGATCTCCTGCGATGAAGTGCATTCTGAACGCGCGTCCCTGGATTACTTACCAGACACTGGCGCACATTCTCGGTACTACTATCCGCCTATTTGAAGGACGCGCGAATCAAGCCGCGGCGTGGAGCTATCTTACTGGTGCGCCTTTGCCGGGCGGCAACGCCGGACAGGTACGCCGGTAGGGCACGTTGATCCCGATATATTGGTGCCATTCGGCCAGGGAGAGGTTGCGGTTCGCGAGGGGGCAGAGGCGGGCCAACCAGGAACTGGGGTCGATGTCCCACAGCCAAACCGTTTGGTCCCAACTCGCCGAGGCCAGCATTTTGTTGTCCGGGCGGAACGCTACGCCCAGGACATAATTGGTGTGGCCTCTCAGAGGGACGACTAGCGGCTGGCGGCTGGCCACATCCCACAGCCGCACCGTTTGGTCCCAACTCGCCGAGGCCAGCATTTTGCCGTCACGGCTAAACGCTACGCTCTCGACAGCGCCGGTATGGCCTCTGAGCGGATCGCCCACCGGCTGGCGGCTGGCCACGTCCCACAGCCGCACCGTTTGGTCCCAACTCGCCGAGGCCAGCATTTTGCCGTCGGGGCTGAACGCGACGCACCGGACAGCGTTGGTGTGGCCTGTCAGCGGATCGCCCACCCGCTGGCGGCTGGCCACGTCCCACAGCCGCACTGTTTCGTCAAAGCCCGCCGAGGCCAACATTTTGCCGTTGGGGCTGAACGCTACGCCCAAGACAAAACCTTTGTGGCCTTCCAGCGGAACGCCCAACTGCTTGTGGCCAGCCACGTCCCACAGCCGCACCGTCTGGTCCCTGCTCGCGGAGGCCAGCATCTTGCCGTCCCGGTTGAACGCGACGCTCTCGACTGAGTCCGTGTGGCCTTCCAGCGGAACGCCCAACTGCTTGTGGCCAGCCACGTCCCACAGCCGCACCGTCTGGTCAAGGCTCGCCGAAGCCAGCATTTTGTCGCCGGGGCTGAACGCGACGCTAAACACGGAATTGGCGTGGCCCCTCAGCGGATCGCCGAGCGGCTGGCGACGGGCCACGTCCCACAACCGCAACGTATAGTCCTCGCTCGCCGAGGCCAGTATTTTGCCGTCGTCGCTGAACGCTACGCTCCAGACTTGCCGGGTGTGGCCTTTCAGCGGACCGCCCAGCGGCTGGCGGCTGGCCACGTTCCACAGCCGCACCGTTTGGTCAGCGCTCGCCGAAGCCAGCATTTTGCCGTCGGGGCTGAACACCACGCCCTCGACATACCCGGAGTGCCCTTTTAGCGGATCGCCCACCGGCTGGCGGCGGACCACGTCCCACAGCCGCACAGTCTGGTCGTCGCTCGCCGAGGCCAGCATTTTGCTGTCGGGACTGAAGGCTACGCTATAGACATAGCCGGAGTGGCCTGGCAGCGGATCGCCCAGCGGCTTCTGGCTGGCCACATCCCACAGCCGCACCGTCTGGTCAGCGCCTGCCGAGGCCAGCATTTTGCCGTCGGGGCTGAACGCCACGCCTCGAACCTCGCTGGAGTGGCCTTTCAGTGGCTCGCCCACCGGTTTGTGGATGGCCACGTCCCACAGCCGCACGGTGCCGTCGTCGCTTGCCGAGGCCAGCATTGCGCCGTCCGGGCTGAACGCTACGCTATAGACAGACTTGGTGTGGCCTTCCAGCGGAACGCCCACCAGCCGGTGGCTGGCCACGTCCCACAGCCGCACCGTGTGGTCGACGCTCGCCGAGGCCAGCATTTTGCCGTCGCGGGGCCTGAACGCGACGCTCTCGACAGCGTCCGTGTGGCCTCCCAGCGGATCGCCCAACTGCTTGTGGCTGGCCACGTCCCACAGCCGCACGGTGTCGTCAACGCTCGCCGAGGCCAGCATTTTGCCGTCGGGGCTGAACGCGACGCTCTTGACTGCGTCCTTGTGGCCTTTCAGCGGATCGCCCAGCGGCTGGTGGCTGGCCACGTCCCAAAGCCGCACGGTGTGGTCGTCGCCGGCCGAGGCCAGCATTTTGCCGTCGGGGCTGAACGCTACGCTATAGACAGAGTCGGTGTGATGCAGGACCGAAATCAGGCCCGGATTAGCCAGGAGCGACGTGAGAATGGCACTGCGGACTTCGAAGCCGTCAGCCACCCGCCTTGCCTCGACACTCAGGAGCGCGGCCAGGTCCGCGCGGGCTTCCGCGTTGAGAATGGCCGCTGCGGCCAACCGTCCCGAAGTCGCCGAAACAGCCTGGCTCTCTGCTTCGCGCCTGGCCTCATTCGCAAGGAACTCCTGCCGCTCGGCGGCAGCCCGCTGCTTGCTTTCCTCAGCCGCTAGCTGGGTGCTGGCCTCCCTCAGCCTGTCGGCTGCGTTTCGCTCCGTTTGGGCCTCCATCACATTTCGCTCGGCCACTACGCGCTGGCTCTCCGCCCTCCTTTTTTGAATGTAGGCATAGACGCCCAAAGCGCTAGATATCAAAAACGCAACCGCGACAATGATCGCTACCAGGCGCGTGCGCCGCAACTCCCGCCGTCGCTCCTCTATCCGCAAAGCCGTCTCGCGATCCCGCTGGCTGCGCTCCAGAAACTCCATGGATCCATGAAATATCGCGTCGTCCGACCGATAGCGGCGCGCCCAAGGGGCGTTGGGCCTTTCCTGCTCTTTCCACAGAAGCGCCCGGTCCAACTCCATCCCGCGTAATAGCTCGAATCCCGCGACCCACGAATCGGCCAGCCGCGTGTAGACCGACGCCGACTGACCCTCCTCATTCACCCAGGCTTTCAATTTGTCCCACAGCCGAATCAGACTCTCGTGGGATATGTCCACTATCGGGTCCGCATCGCCGGAAAGCACAAGAAACCCCCGGTCCAGAAACGGCCGAATCGCTTCGCGCACCTCGATGTCTCCCGCCTCGCAAATAGCGGTCAACTCGCTCAGGCGGGTGGGCCGGCGCGTCTCCTCGTCCTCCGCGCCCGGATCTACCACGCGCTGGAAAACGCGCCGCGCGATTGCTTCCTTGCGCTGATCACCCAGCAGTTTGGCAAAAGCCCGGTCGGCATCCAGGTTCAGAGCCTTACCCATGCCGCCGACGGACTTGTCCTCATAGTGCGGCAGATCCATGGGGTCGGCCCGGCCGCGCGCCTGGCTCGACACCTCCCAAACCCGCATCAATGCGTGCTGCAGTACGGGAAGGTGATCCGGGTTATCCCCCGTGTCGCTCAGCAGGCGCTGCACCAGCCGGGCCGTGATGCGGGCGCCCGCCATGCCCGCTGGTCCTTCAATGGCTTCCTGCAATTGTTGCCGGCTCAACCGCGGCACCAGGTACTGGCTGTCGTTGAGAGCCTCGGGGAGGCCGCGGAATTGCGAACTTTTTCCCAGGTAGTCGGAGCGCATCGTTAACACTACGAAAATCCGGAGTTGATCGAGATCGGGTAAGGGGATCTCGGAGCGGCCCACGGCGGTCAGCAGAAGTTTGACGAAAGCCGACGATGCCTCGCGCTCGTCGCGGCTCACTGCCGCTTTGTGATACCGAAAAACCTCCTCAAACTGGTCGACCACCACCAGCAAGTTGTCGCCCGGATGGATATAACGCCGTGCGAGCTCAGCCAGTCCGACGCTGGTTCGCGAGAGCTCCGTGAGGGCCTCGCTCTCCGAAATTCCAAAGCAGGCGCAGGTTGAGCGGGCCAACTCGCCCATCGGATCGCCCGCGGGATGCAGCGTGGCGATCCGCCACACCGGACCGGCTCCGGCCAGGTAGCTGTTCTCAAGGGCCGGGATCAAGCCCGCACGCACGAGGGACGATTTGCCGCTGCCAGAGGAGCCCACCACGGCGACCAGGCGGCGCTCCTGAAGGCGCTCCAGAAGTTCGTCGGTCTGTTCGTCGCGGCCGAAGAACAGGTCGGCTTCACTGGCCTGATAAGGTCTCAGCCCGGGAAATGGGCTTGTCGCCGCGCCAGTCATGGTGTGGACGTCTTGGTCTTACGGAGCCGATTCAGGAACGGGCGCAAGTCCTCGGGCTGAAAGTCGTTGAATTGCTCGATGAGGAGGTCCAGATGGGTGCGGTACATGCCCTTCTCCTGGCGGGGCGGGGGGCTGAGGTAGATCGCCTCGGCGGCGAATGGGCGATTGCGGCGGGTCGTCGAGCGAGCCTTTGTAAGTTCGCGCAAAGCTCCTCGGAACCAAGCCTCATCCGACGCTCCCCAATAAAGAATCACGGCTTCGCTCATTTTCAGAGTCTCCCGGTGATCTTTCTCCCGCACGCGCGGATTGGTGACGTTGGCCGGAGGCAGCCAGGCGCAGAAGCCGCGGCTGTCGAGAAACGACTTCAGCTTCAAGGCGTTCGCACCGTCCCCTGCTGCGCCTGAAAGGGGAAGGTCCCTTTCGTGGCACACCAGGTAAATGTTCAGTTTCGGGCCGCCGCTGGGGATTCCGCCGCGCTCGTCGAGGCCCTTCAGCTTCGCAGCCAGAATTTCTTTCACGTCCTCAATCGTATTCAGGCCTTCCAGCCGCTCTAATCCGTTGGCCGAACCTGCCTGGAGCGCCGCTTCGACGCTCGCATGCGGCTGCGCATTCGGAAGAACCCACACGATGCGGTCCAGCCCGCGCGCGTTCGCCAGTTCATACTGAAGCGCGATGATCGATTCGTTCTCTTCGTCCGGGATCGCGCCGCGCTTGTCGCTGAGCAGGTGCACGGACATAACCGCCTCGCCCATCGCCGACTCGATGGAGGCACGCAGTGCGGGGGAGTGGATAGGCAGCGGTTCGATAGGGGCTACGCGATAGCCCCAGGCGCGCAGTTGTTCGACGATTCTTGTGCGGTCCGGTTCCAGGTCCGATGAGACCTCGGCAACATAGACTGCAGGCTTGCTGGGATGCAACTCGGCGGAGGCGAGCGTCTGGAGAATCGTTCTACTTTCCTGGGCCAGGCGGTCGACCTGCTTGTCAAACCTGGCATCCGACGGGAGATAGTGATCGGGACGGCCGGTCTGGCGGTCTTTCTCGAAGAATTCGTAGCCGATGGTTCCGAAGACTGGCCGGTGAGCGTCATTACTGGCTGGCGTCATGACCACCTTGAGCGCCCGCAGGATGTTTCCAATACGAAAGCCGCCGTTCGCTTCCGCGTACAGCTCGAATCTTTGGCGCTCCTTCTCGCACCAGTTCGAGTGCATGCCGTTGGGCGAGAGGATGGAAATCAAAAGGGCAGACTGTTTCAACTGGTCGAGTATTTCGTCCGTGAAAACGTCGCCGCCGGTCAGCTTTGTATCCCGCCAGATCCGGGCCGTGACGCCAAGTATTCCGAGCCAGTTTTCGAGTCGGGTGTGGAAGGCGTCTA
>Ga0209415_10008862_pt1 | contig 17375 bp, 14 predicted proteins | sample PeaSoiSIISIP2007_FD_187696 | JGI IMG/M metagenome (GOLD analysis project Ga0209415, IMG submission 187696) | Peat soil microbial communities from Weissenstadt, Germany - SII-SIP-2007 (SPAdes) (version 2) | ecosystem: Environmental > Terrestrial > Soil > Wetlands > Peat | place: Germany... | reverse complement strand
GAGGCTCCTGTCGGCCTCCCGTAACGCTACGCGCTGGAGTCCTCGAGGGTCCACCGGCGCAAACGCAATTGAACGATCGGCGTCCGCTGCTGTCACGATATAGCATGCCCATATTTGCCGCATTGAGGTTACCAAACGGCGGAAGGCCTTCCACTGAATTTGAAGGATGCTGAAAAAAGTCCGGAAACGATTTTGATCCGCGCGTAGTTTGCCCGCTCGGGGTCCATGGCGCCTGATTTCAGACACGACCCGGCTTGTCTCCAGGGAGTGCCACTCGGACATAATAGGAACGGTGCGTACCATCCTCGTCCCCCTGATTTTGTGCGGCGGCCTCTTCGCGGCCGATCCGGCGCTCACACCGGAAAAGCAGACGGTGTTGAACCACATTTCCGCTCAGTCGATGCGCGGCAACCTTTCGTTCCTCTCTTCCGATGTTCTCGAGGGCCGCAACACTCCGTCGCGTGGCCTGGACCTCGCGGCCGAATACATCGCCTCTGAGTTTCGCCGGGCCGGTCTTGAGCCGATCGGTAACGACGGATACTTTCAGAACGCTCGCGTCATGGTGCGCGAACCCAATCGGGAAGGGTTTCGGATGAGTGTAACGACTCGCCGGAAAACAATACAGGTGGCTCCGGAGGAAACCTCCATCCTGCCGGACGCCGCAGTGGACCTTGAAAACGCGCCGTTGGTGGTGGTCGACGCGGACTCTACGCTGAGAGCTTCCTTAGTGGATGGGAAAGTGGTCTACGCGACCAGCCCTCGCGCGGTGCGCGCGCTCCGCAATTGGAAGCCACTGCTCGTGCTCACGAGCGCTCGCGAAGTGCCCACCGGTTCGAGAGTCAGCGATCCAGAAACTGAACGGCGCGGCTCGGGATCCGGCGGTGTAGTCGCGAACGCCGAGTTGCGAGAGATACTGAAACCGGACGAAACCGCGCGGATCACGCTCCACGTGCAACCGCCGATCGAGCGCCAGGCGGCGGCGCGCAACGTCGCCGGAGTATTGCGCGGCTCCGATCCCTTGCTCCGCGATACCTACGTGATGTTGACTGCGCATTACGATCACGTGGGCATGCGGGCGTCCGGTGAAGATCGCATCTACAACGGCGCGAACGACGACGGAAGCGGTACCGTTTCCGTGATCGAGATCGCCCAAGCGCTGGCCGAAATGGGGACGAAGCCGAAACGCAGCATCGTGTTCGTTACGTTCTTTGGCGAGGAAAAAGGCTTGCTCGGCTCGCGATACTACGCGCGCCATCCACTAGTGCCCCTCGACCGGACCATCGCGGATATGAACCTGGAGCAGCTCGGCCGCACGGATGCCTCGAATGGTCCACAAGTAGCGACGCTGTCACCCACAGGGTTCGAGTTTTCGGACGTGACGCGCATTCTGGAGCGTGCAGGCCGCCTCACCGGCGTCAAAATCTACAAAGACGGCGAGGACAGTAATTCGTTTTTCGCACGAAGCGACAACCAGGCGCTGGCCGATGCGGGGATCCCCGCGCACACCTTGTGCGTCGCGTTCGACTACCCGGATTATCACGGCGTCGGCGACGAGTGGCAAAAAATCGACTACGCCAACATGGCGAAGGTGGATCGTACCGTCGCGCTGGCCCTGCTGCAGATGGCTTCCGATGCGCCGCCGCCCAAGTGGAACGCGTCGAATTCCGCCACGCGACGTTACGTGGAGGCCGCGAAGAAGCTGCATGCAGGCGAGTAGCCGCAGCGGCCGCAAAGATGACCGGGCTTCAGTAACCCTCGGCACGTCACCGTGGTTCAGCGGTCGCAGGCGTCGTAGGGGCCCGGCCGGATTGCAAACCCGGTTTCGCGATCGTACACGGCTGCCGGATTTGCCAGGCAGGGGACAAATACAATTTGAGAAGGATACCGGCGCTGCACCCTCAGACCACCCATCTGAGTTTTCAGAATGCCCACGCCGATAGGGACCAGTTCAGCCACAACCGTCTCGCCGGTTTGATCCGTGGCCCAGATCTGGAGTTCTCCGGCATGGTCCGGGGATCCCGCCACCGGATCTTGCGAAAGATCCGGAACCATCAGCTTGAAAAGACCATCCGGCGTCAGCTTCACCGAATCCCCCATCGGGATGAATGTAACCACGCTTTCATCCAGCCCTAGGAAGCGTGCGGCCCAGCGCGCAACGTACTTTGCTTGCAATTTCACTTCTCTCCCGTAAAGGCGGTCAGACCGGACCAGCGTGCCAGCGATCAGGACGCTTGGCACCGGTTGGCAGACGAAAGAGTAGTGTGGATTGGCGGAGTTCGAAAGCGAAAGATCGAGAGTCTGAATAGCGCAGCCGGGCGCGTAGAGGACGGCTTTGATTCCCGTGGCCGGGACGCCCTCACGAGCCGTATTGATGATGTAAGAAGAAACGCCGGAGACCGGGCGAACCCAACCGCCCAGGTCGTCACCCGCGAGTACATAACGAACGAAGAAGCTCTCGGAAGGAACCGCTGGGGGAAGCTTAATCTCGACGTAATGGGCAAGGCCGGGGGGAATCGTGGTCTGGCCTGAACAGGCGCAGACGACAAGGACCGCGCTGCTGAAGAACCCGAATGCTCGGCACTTCATGACATCCATCATAGCCCCGGAAGCTTGTGGTGGCGCCACGCGGAGATGCCGGAGAGCACAGATGCGCCATTATAGGACTTGGAGGGGCCATGCTCACAAGTTCCAGCGTCGCGTCGCATATCGTGAGAGGTGTGGTCGGCGCCGGACTCCTCAGCATCGCGTTGCTGTATTCGTCGAGCCTGGGATGGTGGGCCGCTATACCGGCCGTCGGCGCGCTCCTATGCTTCCGCGGATGCCCAATGTGCTGGACCGCGGGCCTTATCGAATCCGTGCTCGATCGCAAGGCGAAGAAGTCATGCGATGGATCGTGCGGCGAGGGCTGAGACCGGTTCCGAGATCGAGGTCGGTTCCAGTTCGTAATCCCTATAAGTTCCCCATCTTCCTACGCCGTGCGCATGGTTTCGGTCTTATCCCCGCCCGCGATCGCGGCCTGGGCCGCCGCGAGCCTCGCGATCGGGACGCGGTACGGTGAGCAGGAAACGTAATCCATGCCCACCCGGTGACAGAACTCGACCGAGGCCGGCTCGCCGCCATGCTCGCCGCAGATGCCGATTTCGAGATCCGGGCGAGTTCCCCGCCCCAGCTTGATCGCCATCTCAATCAGTTTGCCTACTCCTTCCTGATCGATGGTCGCGAACGGATCGGCCTTGAAGATCTTGAGATTCTCGTATTCCTTCGAGAACTTCGTGTAGTCGTCGCGGGAGAGACCCATGGTGGTCTGCGTCAGATCGTTGGTGCCGAAGCTGAAGAACTGCGCCACCTCCGCGATCTTGTCCGCAAGCAACGCGGCGCGCGGGATCTCGATCATGGTGCCCACCAGGTAATGCAGATCCTTGCGGCCCGCGGCGGCCAGCACTTCGTTCGCGACGCGGATCACGATCTGTTTCTGGTTCTCCAGCTCGCCCGAGCTGCCCACCAGCGGGATCATCACTTCGGGAATCACCTTCACGCCCTTCTTCGCCACCTGCACGGCAGCCTCGAAAATGGCGCGCGTCTGCATTTCCGTGATGTCCGGATAAGTGATGCCCAGGCGGCAGCCGCGATGGCCCAGCATCGGATTGAACTCGTGCAGCTCCTCCACCCGATGGAGCAGTTCCGGCAGACGCTTCTTCAGATCGCCCACGGGAATCCCGTACTTGGCCGAGATCTCCTTCTTCACCTTGGCGGGCACGAACGGAAGCCGGGCCAGATCCACCATCAGTTCCTCGCGCTTGGGCAGAAACTCGTGGAGAGGCGGGTCGAGGGTGCGGATCACCACCGGAAATCCGTCCATCGCCTCGAACAGTCCGGCGAAATCCTTGCGCTGCATGGGCAGCAACTTCTGGAGCGCTTTCTTGCGGGACTTCTCATCCCTTGCCAGGATCATCGCCTGCATATGCGGGATGCGATCCTCGGCGAAGAACATATGCTCGGTGCGGCACAGGCCGATGCCTTCCGCGCCGAAGCGGCGCGCGGCCTTGGCGTCGCGAGGAATATCGGCATTCGCGCGGACTCCGAACTTGCCGCGAAATTCGTCCGCCCAGGTCATGAGCTTGGCGAAGTACGGCAGCTTCGGATCGGGATCCATCGTGGTCGCCTTGCCTAGGTAGACCTTGGCAGTGGCGCCGTCCATGGAAATCCAGTCGCCTTCTTTCACGGTGATCGTCTTGCCGGCCACCGTGACGGTGAAAAGATTGTCGCGTTCGCTGATGGAGATCGCGCCGGCTCCAACGATGCAAGGCCTCCCCATGCCGCGCGCGACCACCGCCGCATGGCTCGATTTGCCGCCCACCGCGGTCAGAATTCCCTTGGCGACGTCCATGCCGTGAATGTCGTCGGGGGTGGTCTCCTTGCGGACCAGGATGACGGGTCCGCCCTTGCCGAGCTCCACCGCTTCGTCCGCATTGAATACCGCGCGGCCCACGGCTGCGCCCGGCGATGCGTCGATCCCGGTGGCGATCAGCGTCAGCTTCTTGAGCGACGCGCCGTCGAACACCGGATGCAGAAGTTGATCGAGCTGCTGCGGCTGCACGCGCAGCACGGCTTCCTTCTTTTCGATCATTCCCTCTTCCGCCATGTCGACCGCGACGCGCACGGCCGCCGGACCGGTCCGCTTGCCGTTGCGGGTTTGCAGCATGTAGAGTGTGCCGTCTTCGATGGTGAACTCGAAATCCTGCATGTCGCGATAATGACGCTCCAGATTCGAGGTGATCTCGCGGAGCTGGGCATACGCCTTCGGCATCACCTTTTCGAGTTGCGAAATAGGTTGCGGCGTGCGGATGCCGGCCACCACGTCCTCGCCCTGCGCGTTCACCAGGAACTCGCCGTAGAACAGCTTCTCGCCGGTGGCGGGATCGCGCGTGAACCCCACGCCGGTGGCCGAAGTATCGCCCAGGTTCCCGAAGACCATGGCCTGGACGCTGGCCGCCGTGCCGATGTCATCCGGGATCTTTTCCATCTTGCGGTAGTACGCGGCCTTGGGGTTCCACCAGGAGCGGAATACTGCGTCGCGCGACATGGCGAGCTGTTCGCGGGCGTCTTGCGGAAACTCTTTCTTGGTTACCTTCTTGACCAGCGCCTTGTAGTCCGTAATGATCGCCTTCAGATCCGCGGCCGAGAGGTCGGTATCCAGTTTCACTTTGGCTTTGTGCTTACGCGAATCGAAAATGTGGTCGAACTTCTCCATGTCGATCGCCAACGCGACTTCTCCGAACATCTGGATAAAACGGCGATAGGAATCGTAGGCGAAGCGCGGATTGCCGGTGCGCTTGGCCAGACCCTCCACAGTCTGGTCATTCAAACCCAAATTAAGAATGGTGTTCATCATGCCGGGCATGGAGAACTTCGCGCCCGAACGGACGCTGACCAGCAGGGGATTCGCGGCGTCGCCCAGCTTCTTGCCGATCTGCTTCTCGAGCTTCTCGAGCGCCGTCAAAACCTGCCGGTTGATGTCGTCCGGCACCTTGTTGCCGTTCTGGAAATAGATATTGCAGACTTCGGTCGAGATGGTGAACCCGGGCGGCACGGGAACGCCCGCGCGGCTCATCTCGGCGAGGCCTGAGCCCTTGCCGCCAAGGATGTCTTTCATCTTGCCGTCGCCATCGGCGTGGCCGGCTCCAAAACTGTAGACGTAGTTTTTCATTTTTGATCTCCCGCGGTGACGATCTCGGAGAAGTCCGCGATCGTAGAAAAATCCCTCCGAAAGACCCAAAGGAAATGCAGTCGATTGCGGCGCACCCTGGGATCTTCGGTGTTGACCCTCACACTGTCAAAATATCTATCAACTTTCGGCCGCAGCGAAGCGATTTCAAGCAGGGCATCGCGATAATCCCCTCGGTCTTGGTATCGCCTCAGCCGGCCGAACACGTCCATGAGGGCGTCGTACAGTTCGCGCTCGGGCCCGTCCTCGAGGAGTCCCGTGTCGAGGAAGTCGAAATCCGAACCCTTGTACTCAGCCTGACGGAGGATGTTGTTGACGCGCTTGAAGCTCACGGCCAAGGCGTCGAAATCCCCTGTTGGCCGGACCTCCGCTAGCGCCGTCAGCCGCGCCTCAACGTTGGCCAAGGCGCCGCAGCCCGAGGCGAGCACGGCATTCACCTCGTCGTACTTGAACCCGCGCACTTCACGGAAGTAGTATGTGATCCGATCGAGAAGAAACGCTCGCAGCTCTCCTTCGGCCAGCCGATCGAGCGGAAAAGCGAGTCCGGCTTCCGCCAGGATTTTCACAATCCCCTGAGCGGCGCGTCGCAACGCGAAGGGATCTTTCGACCCGCTCGGAATCATGCCGATCTTGAAGCATTCGCGCAGCGTATCGAGCTTGTCGGCGAGCGCCACGATCCGGCCTTCCACCGTCGACGGGATCGAGTCCTCCATACTGAGGGGCTTGTAGTGCTCGTAAATGGCGCGGCTGACTGCCTCCGGTTCACCCTGGGCCTTGGCGTAAAGCCCGCCGACGATCCCTTGCAGGTCAGTAAACTCCTTCACCATTTCGGTGGTCAGATCGCACTTGGCGAGGAGCGCGGCTCGCTGGGCATCGGCGTTGCCCCCAAACTCCTGAACCAACGCTACCACCCGCGTGGTCTTGTCCAGGTACGATCCCAGCTTCGCCTGAAACGTCACGTGCGCCAGATCGTCGACGCGAGCCGCCAGCGTCTTCTGCTGATCGACGTTCCAGAAGAACCGGGCGTCGTTGAACCGGGCTCGCAGCACCCGTTCATTCCCGTGCTTGATGAGACCCTCGGGATCGCCGCTGGTGTTCATCACGGCGACGAAATATGGCGCGAGTTGGTGGCGGCGCGTCCCGTCAGCTTCCAAGACAGGGCTCGCGAACTCGTCCTCCACCGCAAAATACTTCTGGTGATGCCGCATCACCGTGGTCAGAACTTCGGCCGGCAGCTCCAGATAGCCCGGATCGAAATCGCCTCGGATCGCAGTGGGATATTCGGTGATGAACGTGAGCGTCTCAAGGAGCGAGCCGTCGATCTTGGCCCCGAGTGCAGTCGCCTCGGTCTCGATCTTGTGCCGGCGTTCGTTCGCATGAAGGATCACGAAGTTCTTCTTCAGCCCCGCCTCGTAGGTCGCGATGGTCACGGGAATCGAGCCGGAACCCAGAACACGGTGGCCCCTGGTAATGCTGCCGCTTCTAACGCCGGCGATCTCAAACGGAATCACTTGATCGCCAGTCTCATTACCTAACTCATTACCTAACAACGCCACGATCCAGCGGATGGGACGGATGAAGCGCGGTCCACTCTTCCCAGTCCAATACATGGTCTTCGGCCACGGGATGCCGAGGACCAGACCAGGAATCGCCTCGGCCAGAAGATCGATCGTCGGCCTGCCGGGCGTCTTCTTCCGAAAGCCGAAGTAGTCACCCTTGGGGGTTGAGATGGTCTCAAGCTGTTCGACGCTCACGCCGTTCTTCTTGGCGAAGCCCTGCGCCGCGCCAGCCCCGGCCGATTTCGGCGGACCGCTGATCAGATCTTCGGTATCAGCTTGGCGCCCGGCGAGACCGGACGCTTTCACCACCAGCCGCCGCGCCGTGGCCTGGACGGTCACCGCCACACCCAGTATGCCTGCCTGCTGGAGATGCTTCAGCGCACCCGGAATCATCCAGTCGGGAATCTCTTCGGTGCCAATCTCAAGCAGAAAGTCCAGAAGCTTCTCGCTCATGCCGCGGCCCCTGGTTCAGTGGCGGCTTCGAGGCTCTGCTGATCCGCCCAGATCTTGGCCGTTCCCACCGCCAGATCGCGCACGCGTTTGATAACGCCCACGCGTTCGGTGACCGAGATCGCGCCTCGCGCGTCGAGCGTGTTAAAGATATTCGAGCATTTGAGTACCTGGTCGTAGGCTGGCAGAATCGGAAACCTATGTTTCTCCGGGAACTTTTCGTAGAGACCGAGCAGCCGCTTGCACTCCGCCTCATACTCACCCAGGAGCCGCCACAACCGATCCACGTCCGCCATCTCAAAGTTGTAGACCGAATATTGCAATTCGTCGGCCAGACGCACTTCCGAATACTTCACGCCGGGCGCCCATTCGATGTCGTAGACGCTATCGACGCCCTGGAGGAACGCGGTCAGCCGCTCGAGGCCGTAGGTGATCTCGGCCGGGACCAGATCGAGATCGATGCCACCGCATTGCTGGAAGTAGGTGAACTGAGTGATCTCCAGGCCGTCGAGCATCACCTGCCATCCGATGCCCCAGGCGCCCAGAGTGGGAGCCTCCCAGTTGTCCTCTTCGAACTTGATGTCATGCTTGGAAAGATCGATGCCAATCGCTTGCAGACTACCGAGATACTGATCGAGAACATCATCAGGCGATGGTTTCAATATCAACTGGAACTGCTGATGTTTATAGAGGCGATTGGGGTTCTCCCCATACCGTCCGTCCGCCGGACGGCGGCTGGGCTGCACGTATCCAACGCGATAAGGCTTCGAACCGAGCACGCGCAGGAACGTCTCGGGGCACATGGTGCCCGCGCCCACTTCGACATCGTAGGGCTCCTGGATGATGGTCCCCCGATCGGCCCAGTATCGCTTCAGCTTGAAGACGGTGTCTTGAAAGGTGTCCATTGAAATGAGGGCGGGTCGCCGGATTAGAGCGCCTCCAGAAGAGGAACTGTCAGAAACTTCCGTTCCACGTGTTGTTCCATGGTGCGAACCAGAATGCGGCGCAGGTCGCTTGCGGTGGACTTCGACCATTTGCGCGGAGTCAGGCCGCTGATCGGCTGTTCGATGATTTCCTGGGCGATCTCGCCGGCCTCCCGGCCCAGCCGCAGTTCGGGCAAGATCCCCGTCAGACGGACTGCCCATAGACTAAAGTAGGCGATCGCCGGCCAAACTTCTCCGCCGGATCGCAGAAACGCGAGAACCGCGATCATCAGCCGGAAGAACTTCTCATTCGGCTCATGCTCGGGCAGCAACTGCTCGGCCACTTCCGTGAAGTAATCGAGCGCGACGCACTGCGCGTACTCCGACTGGAGGGCGAATTGCGAATCGATCAGTTCACAGCCGGTCAGGCTGACCAGCTCGGCGCTTTCTCGCTGGAAATAACTCATTCGCACGTAGGAAAGCCGCTCCAGCCCCGATCCGAACGGGCTCTTGGGGCGGCGCGCTCGCCGTCCCACGCCGCGCAATTTACCCAAGTCGCGAGTCAGGAAACTCACGATCAAGTCCGCTTCCCGGAAGGGGTAGGTGCGCAAAACGAACGTCTCGCTTACCCGCGCGGGCATAGGTTTGAAATAAGAGGTCTCGGAGCAAAAGAACAGGGTAGCATGGCGGCCCACCTGGAGGTGACGATTGATCCGATTTTTCCCCGTGAATTCGAGCGCGCGGCCCGCTGCCGTCCTCTAAGTCCGGGTTGCCCAGGGGTTGATCCAGGGGTTGATCGGGACGTCGATCGAGGGCCTGTCCGCGGCGGGCGCGGTCGGTCCGAAAGCCCGGGCCTTGGTCACCCGTGAGCACCGGGCATGCGAAGCGCGAAACACCGGGAAAGACAACGAATCTTCAAGTTAGAGACGTACTTTGGCGGTCACCCAACAACAGTTCGTGTTATAATCGAGTTGCCGTTTGAATGTCCCGCAAGACCGGGCCGATTTCTCCGTCTCGAGCGCCGCTTTCAAATAGTAAGGAGATCAATTGAAAAACATTTTCGTAGGGAACTTGGATTTCGGCGCGACCGAAGAGTCGATTCGGTCCTTATTTGAAGCTCATGGAGCCGTGGAACGTGTCAGCTTGATGACGGACCGCGATACCGGCCGGTCTCGAGGATTCGCGTTCGTCGAGATGACCGATGCGGACGAAGCCGATCGGGCCATTGCGGCGCTGAACGGAACGAATTTTGGGGGGCGGGCGCTGAATGTGAATGAAGCCCGGCCAAAGCCGAGCGGCGGTGGCGGTGGACGGGGACCTGGCGGCGGCGGGTTCCGTGGACGCGATGCGGGTGGACCCCGGCAGCGGCGCGAACCTCGCTGGTAACTTTCCTAGTCCGAATTCCAGGCGGCCGGCTGTTTGCGCAGCCGGCTTGAAACCTTATGGGAGAAACTTGTGGCCACGCGATCTCATACAACCTTCAAAAAACGTCAAAAAGAACTCGCTCGCGTCGAGAAGCAGCGCGATAAGGTCGCCAAGCGCTCGCAGCGGAAAATCGAGAAAGAAACGAATCCAGGCGCCGAAGATGTGTTTGACGAAAACGCCGTTCTGACGGGCCCTCAGATTTACGACGACTTCGACGACGAACCAGGCGACGCGGATTCTCCGTCCAATCGCGTTTAGTTTTCCTCGCAGTTCCTGCCCTTCGAGCAGTCCATTCGTTCCTGGCTCATCACGTGTGGATCGGCTGTCTGAATGGATCCGTGTGAGTGCTCACCCGCCGAACGTCCCTTGGTCTACCCTTCAAAGACGGACCCCGCGCGCCTTGACAATCCGTTCAGGAAAATGCAACGTTGTGAGGACACGTCTTCATCTGACAGCGCAAAAGGAGTTTGCCGATGGCAACCGAACCCCTCACGCCGGCCGGAATCATCCCCATGGAAACCGATGGCCTGCCGAACCGCTATTTCATCGCGGTGGCCGCAGTGCTCATGCAGCTTGCGCTCGGGGCCAACTACGCCTGGAGCGTGTTCGTAAAGCCGCTGGTCGCGACCGAACCTTGGACGTTGACCCAGGTTTCCATCGCCTTCAGCATTGCGATGGTCTTTCTTGGAGTAGGCAGCGCGGTCGGGGGCCGGTGGCAGGATCGTAAGGGGCCTAGATTGGTCGCGACGGTAGCGGGAATCTGCTATGGAGCCGGGTTTCTGATCGCGTCCTACGCCGTATCGATCCATTCGCTGTGGATGCTGTATGCCGGCTATGGCTTTTGCGGTGGCATGGGCATGGGCATGGGGTACATTGTCCCGGTGGCCACTCTCACCAAATGGTTCCCGGACAAGCGTGGGCTGATGACCGGCCTCGCCGTGTTGGGGTTTGGGGCTGGCGCCCTGGTCATGGGCCCGATTGCCGCCCGATTGATCCAATCGCAAGGCGTTCCTCCCACTCTGATCGTATTTGGGATTGCCTACGGAATCGTTGTGACATTGGCGGCGCAGCTCTACAAGAATCCACCCGAGGGTTGGCACCCGGCCGGTTGGCAGCCTGTCTCCGCGGTATCGAAATCCGCGTCGAAAATTAGCTACACCCCGGCCGAAGCCGTCAAGACTTGGCGCTTCTGGCTGCTGTTCCTGCTGCTGGCTCTGAACACCAGCGCAGGCATCATGATCATAAGTCAGGCCTCGCCGCTCGCCCAGCAGCAGGCGGGATTCACGGTCGTGGGGGCATCGGCGGTGGTAGGCATCGTTGCGATCTTCAACGCGTTCGGCCGGATCTTCTGGGCGGGAATATCGGACATGATCGGAAGAGCGGAAGTGTTCTTCCTGCTGTTCGCCATTCAGGTGGTTCTGTTCTTTGCTCTGCCAAGCGTACACGGGCAGACGCTGTTCACGGTCCTGGTCTGCGCGATCGCCCTTTGTTACGGCGGCGGCTACGGCGTCTTGCCTGCGTTCACGGCCGACGTCTTCGGCCCCAAGTACGTCGGCGGGATTTTCGGCTACATTCTGCTGGGGTGGGGGATATTCGCCGTGACGCCGTCCCCGCTGCTGATCGCCTATGTGCGCCAAACCACGGGCACCTACGAATATGCAATCTACACGCTGGGCGTGGTCATGCTGATCTCCCTGATCTTTCCGATTTTGGCCAAGCGGGAAATCAAGCGCGTAGCGGCTCAATCACAGGGAGTCTGACGCGCGCCGCGCCAACTGCTGAAACGCCGGGATTACTTCCTGTCTTTCGGTTTCTCGGCGTCGTAACGGATCTGATCCATCACGGGTTTCGAGGGCGGAAGTTCCGTTTCACCGGCCGGGAATTTGTTGACCTTGAGCATGTAGGCCAGGATGTCCGTATTCACTTCGCGGCTCAAGGTGCCCGCCTTCATCTGCGGCATGTCGCGCCGGATGCGTTCGAACAGCGCCCCAAGAGGCAGTCCGTCCCAGTTCGCCGAAAAGCCCCAGCCGGTGAGCGGAGACGCCTCGTCCTCGCCACCCAGATCTTCCTTGTGGCACCACTCGCAGTGATCGTGGTACTTCGCCGCGCCGCGCTGGGCCTGCGCTTCGGTGTAGATGCCGTCCCAGGTCGATTTGGGCCGGTCCTGCGCGCGCAGCGCCGAATAAGAGACTGCGATCGCGGCCATGCTGAGGATCGCCAAAGCCGGAACTTTCAAATTCATTTCGCCCACTCCCATCAGGCCGGTACACGCATGGCTGCCGCCAATATGACCAGCGTCATTCTAGCATTTTTGGGCTTTACGCCCCTTTTCGCGAAGGAACGCGCGAGATTCGTTGGAAGACCGGCTCGTCGCGAGCGCTGTGCTTCTCATCAGACGCCGCTGACGGCCGATGCCGCGATCACGGGGACCCCGGCCGCCTCGAGCAGACGCAGAATCGTGTCGATCTCAACCGGTTTTGGAGAAGGCATGGGGGGACGGGTGCGGCAGCTTGGAATCAACCCGCGCAACCACGCCGCGATCTTATAGCGCAGGTGCAAGCGCGAGTAGTCGGAATAGATGTAGTCGTGCAGATCGCGCAACCCGCCTTCGTCCCAGATGCGCCGCGCCCGCACGACGTCGTTCGAGCGCCAGGCCTCGATATGATCGAGCATCGGCTCCAAGGCGTAATTCCACGATCCGGACGCCGTGCCGTCAAGCCGATCGTTAGCCAGAAACTCGTGGAACAGCTGGCCTCCGGCGGCCAGGATGGAAACCGGACGTTCGAGTGAGCGCAGAATCTTCCACATCTTCCGCAAGCCGTCGTAGTTGTAGGTCATCTTCCACCCGATGACGTTGGGGATCTCCCGGCAGATCAGGCGGGCGGTCTCGCCCGGCACGCCCAGGCCCCATTGCGGAGTCGGCACTCCCACTGGATGGGCGATGACCGGAAGATTCGCGGCGGAATCGATCGCGCGGATTTGATCGAGCCAATATTCGGGATACTTCTCCGCGTTCCAGGTGGCCACCAGGTCCATGCAGCCCGCCGGCGGCAGCAGGAAAAGACCATCGGCGCCGGCGGCTTTGGCATCGAGCGCGCACTCGACGCACCCCGCGGTCGTAAGGTCGAACACGCCGGCGAACACCGGCATTCTCCCGCCCGCCTCTCGCACGGCGATCTCGACGTTGCTGCGCTTCTCTTCGCGAGTCAGGTAGTAAATCTCCCCGGCTTCCGGATTGGCGATCAGTCCGCCCACGGATCGAAAACGGTCCTCGAGGAAATACTGAATGAGGTCTCGATAAGCAGCTTGGTCCACCTTGCCGTTCCGATCGAACGGCAACACCATCGCGGAGTAAAAGCGGTGCGCTAAATCGGTCAAGTTAACCTCCCGTGATCGGCGAATCTCGATGGTCTCACTGCTATCGGCGCATTGTCCGAGACCATTTTCTCATGGTAGAGTCAACTGAATTGAGAGACGCCCTTCCGTGAGCGGCCAGAGTCGCTCCCTTCCGCCTGACCCCCGCGCATTGTCGGCCGAGAATCTGATCGCCCGCATGGAGCGGCTGCCGGTCACGCTGTGGCAGGTACGCGCGCGGATGATCGTCGGCGCGGCGACGTTCTTCGATGCGTTCGACGTGCTGGCAATTTCAGTGGCGCTCCCGGTTCTGGCAGGCCGGTGGCATTTGACGCCCAATGAGATCGGGCTTCTGATCTCCACGGGTTTTATCGGCCAGATTGCGGGCGCGTTCCTGTTCGGCTGGATTGGCGAGAAGTACGGCCGTCTGCGGTCCTTGGTCTACAGCGTGGCGATCCTGGCGCTGATGAGCCTGGCCTGCGCATGGGCGTGGAACTACGGCTCCCTGTTCTGGTTTCGGACGCTGCAAGGGATCGGCATCGGGGGCGAGGTACCGGTGGCGGCTGCCTACATCAATGAGTTGTCGACGGCGCGTCGTCGCGGGCGCTTCTTTCTACTGTATGAAATGCTCTTCGGCATCGGTCTGACCTCGGCGGGCGTCGTGGGATTTTGGCTGGTGCCGCGCGTGGGTTGGCAATCGATGTTCCTTCTGGGCGCGTTGCCGGCGCTTCTGGCGCTGGCGCTCCGCCGGTTGTTGCCGGAATCGCCGAGGTGGCTCGCGAGCAAGGGCCGCTTCGCCGAGGCCGACAGCGTGATCCGGCAAATGGAACAGTACGCCGTGGAGCATGGAGCGAAACTGGAACCCATTCCACTCATAGCTCCATCCATCGCCCTACCCATCGCTTCACTCGCGACGGCCGTCACGGCGCCCGCGTCTTTGCCGGACACCCGCTGGTCCGAACTCTTCAGCGATCGCTATTGCCGCCGCACGCTCACGATATGGGCCATCTGGTTCTGCTGCTATTTCGTCACCTATGGATTGACCACGTGGCTGCCGACGCTGTACCGCACGGTGTTCAAGTTGGACCTTTCGACGGCGCTGCGCTTAGGTCTGGTAACCAACCTGGCCGGGCTCATGGGCGATCTGATGGTCGCGTTTCTCATCGACCGCTTGGGACGACGCGCGTGGTTCGGGTTGGCCTTCGCCGGGGCGGCGGTCCCACTGCTGACGCTGGGATTCCTGGGGGCATCGAGCGCGCGGCTCGTCGTGCTCTGCGCATCGCTCAGCTATGTTTTCGTCGCGTCGAATTCGTTGGCCTGCTATCTGTACACACCCGAACTTTATCCGACCCGGCTGCGTGCGATCGGCACCAGCATCGCGACGGCCTGGCTGCGTTTCGGCTCGGCGATCGGACCGGTCCTGGTGGGTTATATGCTGACCCGTTTCAACCTGGGCGCAGTGTTCCTGATGTTCGGGATGGTTTCGCTGGTTGGCGCGGCGGTCACGATTTCCTTCGCGATCGAGACGCGCGAACGGGTCCTCGAAGAAATCTCTCCGTAGGGACGCCCGGTTTGACGAGAACCAGGCATGCGCTTACACTGAAAGCGGACTTCAAATCCGAGCGTAGTGCGTACCATGAAGACGACCACCACCGAAGAGCGAACCGGCCGCGTGGGGCAGCGCCGCCAGGTAGTGATCCCGCGCGAGATCCTCCAAACCCTCAAGCTTCAAGTGGGGGATCTTGTGGAGTTTGCCGAACGGAAGAACGGCGTGCTGATAAAACCCAAACGCACGGTTGATCCCGACGACACCTTGACGCCCGCGGAAGCGAAGATCGTGCGCCGCGGCGAGGCTCAGCTCAAACGTGGGGAGTCGAAACCCTGGCGCGCCGTTAAAAATGCGCTATCGCTTTGAGCTTTCCGCTGAAGCCGAAAAACAGCTTTCCCGGTTCCCGCGCGACGTGCAGGAACGAATGGAGCGCGCCATCGACCAGTTTGAGATGCACGACGACTCGCAGTGGAGCAATGTGAAGGCGTTAAAGGGCGCCGCGTGGAAGGGACGGTTCCGGAAGAAAGTCGGCGCGTATCGGATCATTTTCAGGAAGTTTCCCGATCGCGGTGCCGTTGAAATCTCAGCGATTCTCAACAGATCCAAAGACACTTATCGATAGCGCGGGAAGCGGGCTGACCGTCTGAAGTTAAAGCGGCTGGAATCGGTGTAGGCACCCAGGTATGGTCCAAATATTCAGGGGCGCTGGGGCGAATGAACGAGCAGCAGACCTAGGTTAAACTCGAAGAAGAAACATGCGCAAGAAACGCCTTGGATTCATCTGTGCCGGCGTGGCGGCCGGCGCGATCGCGATGTTCGCTCAGGCCCCGGCACCCAAGCTGGAATTCGAAGTCGCGAGCATCAAGCCGGCTCCGCAAATCACCCGGGGCATGATGCAAGCCGGCAAAATGCACATGGGGATCAACATCGACGGCGCGCGCGTGGACATTGGGGGCATGCCCATCGTGGCCTTGCTTCCCCAGGTTTTCCGCGTGAAGCAATACCAAATTTCCGGCGCGGGGGCTGCCACTGATTTCATGAGTATTATGAGCACGGACCGCTGGGACATCGTGGCCAAGCTGCCGGAGGGCGCGACCCAGGATCAGGTTCCGGACATGCTGCTGGCCCTTCTGGTGGACCGCTTCAAACTGGCCTATCACCGCGAGAACAGGGAACGGCCGGTGTATGCGCTGGTAGTCGGAAAATCCGGGGCGAAGCTGAAGGAAGCGACGGCGGAACCCGACGCTCCCGCTCCTGACGCCCCCGGCGCGATCATCCTGAACACCGGGGACGGCCGGGTCCAGGTCAGCCGGGACGCTGGGCCAGGCCTGGGCCGCGGCGGATCCGCCACCATCAGCGGCCCGCAGTTCGGGACCATGAAAATGCGGATGGGAGAGGACGGCGCCATGCACTTCGAAGCCGCCAAGATCACGATGGCGGCGTTCGCGGAGTTGCTCACGCGCTTCGTGGATCGGCCGGTGCTGGACATGACCGAGATGAAAGGAAGCTACCAGGTAGCGCTCGATCTGCCCATGCAGGACCTGATGGCCGTGGCACGGGCGCAAGGGGTGATGGGGGGAGCGTTTGGCGGTCCCGGCGGGGGTGCTCCGGGCGCCAACACGGCGGTGCCGGCGGCATCCGATCCATCCGGCTCGGCGATTTTCTCGGCCGTGCAGAAATTGGGGCTCAAGCTGGACGGGCGCAAGGCAGTCGTCGAGACGATCGTGGTCGACCATCTGGAAAAGACTCCCACCGAGAATTAGACCGCCTTCCGGTTTAAGATGAACGTTCGATGAATCCCCGCAGGAAACAGCGCAGAGCGGAGCGTAAATCCAGGGTCGCGGCGTCACCGTTCAGTATCGATCCGCGCAGACGGCGCATTTTCGCGGGATTTGCTCTTTGCGCTCTTACGCTGCTCGCCTATTGGAATTCATTTGAGGCTGGATTTGTTCTTGACAGCCCGTACATTATTCTCGGGGCTCCTCAGATTCAGGAGGCGACTCGGCACAACATCGGTCTGATTCTCCAGCACGGTTACTGGTGGCCGAAATTCGAGCTTAGTCTGTATCGCCCATTTACAACTCTGTCTTATCTGTTCAACTATGCCGTGCTGGGGAATCGCGATCAGCCCGCGGGATACCACTGGATCAATCTGATCCTGCACGCCGGCAATGTGGTTCTCGCGTATGTTCTGGCGTCGCGGCTTATTCGCGAATTCTGGCCCGCCGTCTTGACCGCCGCGGTTTGGGCGGTCCATCCGGTTTCGACCGAAGCGGTGACCAACATCGTGGGGAGAGCCGATCTGCTGGCCACCATGTGCGTGCTGGGCGGGCTTTTGATGTATCTGAAGACCACGGAGACCGCCGGACGGCGCCGGATGATGTGGCTTT
>Ga0209415_10008861_pt1 | contig 17375 bp, 17 predicted proteins | sample PeaSoiSIISIP2007_FD_187696 | JGI IMG/M metagenome (GOLD analysis project Ga0209415, IMG submission 187696) | Peat soil microbial communities from Weissenstadt, Germany - SII-SIP-2007 (SPAdes) (version 2) | ecosystem: Environmental > Terrestrial > Soil > Wetlands > Peat | place: Germany... | reverse complement strand
CGTTTTCCCATCTTAGCTCGGAGAAGTTCCCTCGCAGGGTCACTAGATGTCCTTCGAAAAACTCCTCCGACGCAAGGGAGATTCTTTGGTCCAGGGGGGTGTTTTATGACCCTCAAGGATACACTATACAGTTAGCCCAAAACCTTGTTTTAGTTCCCCCTAAGGGGAACTACTGGGGAGGTGAATCTTGCGGGCGCAGCCCGACATCCTGGGGCAATTGTGACTAATTCAGCACGCTTGGACAGAGCGTCCCCTTTTCCATTTTGACCCCGTGGTTAGCCAAAACTCACTTGACCCCTAATTTTGAACCCTGGAGGGGAACGGAGCAATGTCTTCCAAGAGCTTCAAACTGTGGTGGAATACCGAGTCGATCGGCAAAGGCAATGTCCTGAGCTTCCTCTTCGGTGACAGGGACGAGACAATCAAGGCTGCCCAGCTGACCATTGATAGGATGAAGCAGGTCAACACCCTCTCCATGACCAAGAGAGAGCTCAGGTTCTTCGCCAAGGAGTTGGAAACAGGAAAGCTCGGGGTGAAGTACAGCTATCACAACTTCTACACGAAGTTGGTGCGTAAGCTCCTAGACTTGGGGTTCCTTGAGAAGGGGGTTGTGGTGTGGGATGCGAAGAGAAAGACGACGGCCACCGTCTATCAATTGAAACTTCAACAGATTCCAGAGCGACCACCCCAGGCGGGCTTCGTTAAACAGGCTTGGCAGGTCGCGAAGGGCTGGAATGACTTGGTACAGGGCGATGGGGGCAGTTATGTTAGAAATCAGTAGGATTTGCTTGAGTGATAACGGGCTTCTGAGGAAGCCTTTGCTTGTCTTCCAAGAAGTGAGATAGTACCTTTCTGTATCGAAGCTCCCTACGATGTGCATTAGACGGTGTTAGCCGCGGCCGGTATCCTGCCTCCCAGCCAATTGAATATCAGGACAGCTGGGATGCAGGGCAGAGCCAGTATCACCCAAACGAGGAGGCTGTTTGACACCCCGGCAAGCACCAATCCCCCGATCAATGGAGATAGGCTGCTGCCTATCCCGCCGACCAGGTTGAAGACGCCGTTGTAGGAACCGAGCTCCGTGGCCGGAGCCACGTTTGACGGGAGGGTCATCGAGGGAATCGCACCGAAGTTCTCACCGAGGGTTAGTATGACCACGAAGGTGAAGACAGCGGCTACGGCAGCCCCGCCCACCAAGCTAATACCGCCCAAAGCGATGAAGGCGAGTCCCATCAGCAGGATTGCGACGACCGCGGAGAATGTGTGCATTCGCCCTCTCATCAACCTCGTCATAGGGTTCTGTCCGAAAACAACTATGGCCCCGTTCAGCGCCAGGGCGATGCCGAGCATTCCGTATGGGACTAAGAGCACTGTGTTTGAGAAGAGAGGGAAAGTCGTCGACCAGTGCCCGTACACCAGGCTAGTGAATAGTCCTCCGAGGCAGAGGACCAGGAATTTCCTATCCTTGCCGAGCACCTTGAAGCTGTCCCGAATGGATCCGGGCTTTGAAGTAGCGGCCGCGACTGCCGCGGTATCGCCATGGGCCATGACGACATCATATGGAGACGGCTCTAGTGTGGCTAGAAGGAACAGGGTGGCTGCGGCTAGGATTCCTGCTGCAAGTATCCCCGTGTTGGGGAACCCCAGGAACCCTATCAACGAGCCCCCTAGGGCGACGCCGACTGTGAAACCGGCATTGAAGCCTATCCTAACCCAAGTGTATGCCATTGTCCTTTCAGAAAGCTGAGGAGCCAGATCGGCCACGTAGGCGGATATCGCAGGCCCTGCAATCGAACCGCAGACACCGGCGAGCGCCCCTCCTGCGAGCACCCCTACTATGGAGCTGCCTGCCATGCTTGCAGCTATCAAGAAGACCGACGCAGCCTCTCCCCCGAGGGAGAGCAAGAAGACCCTCCGCCTCCCGACCCTGTCGGCTATCATCCCTCCGAATGGGGACACCGTAAGAGGAAAGACGCTGACGAGGAGTATCAGTGCACCAATCTCTGCGTACCCGATCCCTGTGACGTTCTTGAAGTATAGCGAAAGGTAGGGATAGACCATTGAAGCGCCGAAAAGCCTGACACCGGCCCCGAGCCCGAGAAGCCGGACGTTCCTATTCAACTGAAACGCGACCTTGACTACCCGCTATATACCCTGCTCACCAGAAGAGATTACGTTGGGTGATTCCGCACGATTGAACCACCGGTGTGCTTCGGATCGGAAATCATCGAATCGACGTTGATATCGACCTCGATATTACCTTCCGATGGGATTAAGCATGACTTCGGGCCGCTCAGTCTTCCTTGCTGACAATCGATTGCCGGGAGCTGACGGTCGACGAGCAGCTCGCCCTGGCCTCTGAAATCTCCGACAAGCTGCAAGGGAAGACAGTTGCGCTCGTCAGGGATGTGGACATCGTTTTCGATACCATTTCCGGAGTCCCGCCCGGTGAAACCGGAATCGAGCCTCTGGTCCGGGAATTCGTATCAAGGCGGAAGGATTCGGAGCACTATTCAGTCGAGACAGAAGGTGACACGATTGTCGTCCACTCTCCCGACCCATTGGCGAGGGGAAGAGGAAGGAGGATGGCAGGTCTCCCAGAGAACGTCCTGAAGTGCCCGTTCTGCGCCTTCGTCACCCCCTATCAGGAGGCATACGACGTCCACTTCAGGTCCCATTTGTTCGGAGTATGATCTTCAGCGACCCGAATGAAAAAACGTGAAATAGAAACCCCTTGAGGGGGAAATCCTGAACCCAGAACCGAAGTATGTCAGCATATCGGCCTACGACCCAGACCACGCCCTGTTCCTCGTCGCGCTGAAGACGAAGAGCATCCCTGGCGCTCTTGGCGACGTCGCTTCGAGAATCGGGAAGGCGGGGGTGAACATCCTCTCCGTCGCTAACTATTCGCTCCCCGACAAGCCAGAGGTCGGCCAAGATACGGCGAAGCTCTACGATGGTTCGAGAGCTCAGGCGTGAAGACCGGAAGGCCCAACTGCCATTTCACGAGGGGACCGATAACGGGCGCCTCCGAGAGGCTCAGGAAACAGCAGCTGATTTGCGAGGAGCTGAAGTGCAGGGCCAAAGGGGACGGGTTCTGCGAATTCAGCGTCAAGGCAAAGCCCTAGTACGTCTGAAAGTTTCTTGTCCTGAAAGCCCCGACAATCAGGGCAGCCCCTGCGATTATGAGGAGTTCCGGGAGAAAGGGAACGGTCATCTTGAACCATATCACCAGAAGGTTGGCGGCCGTGAGCAGAATGCCGAGGGCTATGGTCAGGACGCTGATCCGAAGTCGGAAAAGTGATCTTGTGAGGTTCAGAACTAGGAGGAGGACCCCCGTTCCCATGGCGAACAGAGGCGCGTTGATGGTGGCGCCGAAGTCCCCCTTCAACCAGGCGGCAACGACCCCGAACCAGATGAGAAACAGCCCCCAGAATATGTTAGTGAAAGTACCGTTCTGCACGGGCTTCCAGGTCGCCCCTTCCCTCTCCCTTTAAGTTTAGCAATCCGTCAGGAACGCTTTAAACAACAACCGGTCCGGCTGTTTCCAAAGCGATGTCGAACTGGCTCCTAGGTATTGTCCTCGGCGTGGTCCAGGGAGTCAGCGAGTGGCTCCCCATTAGCAGCAAGACGCAGGTGATAATCGTATCGAACTTCCTCTTCGGGCTCTCGTTCACCCAAGCGTATGCCCTCGGGCTCTTCCTCGAAGTTGGGACCTTCTTCGCAGCCACCTACTACTTCCGGAGGGAGGTTTGGTGGGTGCTCAGGGCCGCGGTCGGCAGGGGGGACGAAGAAGGGAGGCAGCTCCTCAGGTTCCTTGTAGTCGTGACCGTGTTCACGGCCATTATCGGGGTGGCCATCTACAAGACGGTCTCCGAAACTGTCTCAGGGCCGATACTCGGCATCCCGATGATAGCCCTGGGGTGCGTGCTCATCGCTGACGGGATCATGATCAAGGTCGCGAAGGGCAGGTACACGCCGACCAAGAAGCTGGGGAGCCTTTCGATGCGCGACTTGGTGATAATAGGGCTGGTGCAGGGAGTGGCGGCGCTTCCGGGTGTCAGCCGATCCGGTGCGACAGTCTCGGCGATGTTGCTTCTGGGGGTAAACCCCAAGGACTCGTTCAAGCTTTCCTTCCTTGCGCTGATACCGGCGTCGATCGGCGCGGCGGGAGTGACCCTGTTGCTATCGAAGGATCAGATATCGCAGGCGACGGCTGCTGCGGGACTGCCAGTGATCCTCCTTGCCATCCTTGTCACCATCATGATAGGGGTCGCGTTCATTGGGGTGCTTCTGAGGGTGGCGGGGAGCAACAAGATCGCCCTCCTGGCCGTCGGACTGGGAATCTTGGCGATTGCCAGCGGCATCGTCAGCCTATTGGTCGGCGCTGGCTAGGCAAAGACCCCTGTTAAGATAAGAGGCCGGGTGTCCCGCAGTTATCACGAAGTCTAACTTAACAGGCAAAAGGAGTCCCAGACAGGCCAGTCCTCCCCCGAAATTAGTAGGAATGCATATAATCGGTGGGGGTCGCCGAAGTCTCAGGCGCCAATGCCAATCAAGATGTTGACGCTGGAAGACCTGGACCTTGAGGGAAAGCGCGTCTTCTTGCGAGTCGACATCAATACCCCCGTTCATCCGGAGACGGGGAAGCTGATGGAGCACGCACGATTGGAAGAAGCTGCTTTGACAATCAAGGACCTGCCGAGCTCGAGGGTCGTCGTGGCCTCCCACCAGGGGAGGGTAGGGCGGTCTGATTACACGAGCCTGGAAGCGCACTCGAAGGCCCTAGAGGTGATAATCGGCAAGAAGGTAGTGTTCGTCCCAGACGTTTTCGGTCCCACCGCCCTGTCGGAGATTGACGCGCTGTCCGACGGGGGAGTCCTTGTCCTCGACAACCTGAGGTTCACGGCTGAGGAGAACCAGGAGTACATGCCGGCAGAAGCTGAGAAAACGTTCCTTGTCAGGAGGATCAAGGACCACGTAGATGCTTCCGTGCTTGACGCTTTCAGCACCGCCCACAGGGGGTCACCGACCATAGTGGGGTTCGCCGGGCTTGTCCCCACCTGTGCGGGGAGGACCGTCGGGAGGGAGCTTCGGATGCTGGATAGGATCGTGTCCGTAGAGAAGGGGCCCTACGTCACCGTCTTGGGTGGGGCCAAGGTGAGCGACAGGTTGGAGGCCATAGACGCGCTGATTGCGAACAACAGGGCAGACAAGGTCCTGCTCTCTGGGGTGGTCGGACTGGTCTTCCTGAAAGCGGTTGGGAAGCTTCGCGGGGATATGGGGATCGATGGTGAGCAGAGGTACGTCCTCAAGGCCCGCCAGCTGCTGGACGAAGACCCCGAGCGGTTCGTCCTCCCGGTCGACGTAGGCGTCAGGGTGGACGGCACAAGGAAGGAGCTGGAGCCGGCCCAGTTGAGTCCAGGCGCCCAAGTCTTCGACATCGGGCCCAAGACCGTCGAAAGGTATTCGCGTTTCATCAAGGGGGCGGGGACTGTCTTCATGAGCGGACCGCCAGGGGCCTTCGAGTGGGACGAGTTCGCCCAGGGGACCGAGGGCCTGCTGAGGGCCATGGCTTCATCCCTCGGGACCACCATTATCAGCGGCGGGCACCTTTCGACCGCGCTCAGAAAGTATGGGATCCACGACCAGATAGACCACATCAGCACCGCTGGTGGGGCACTGGTCCAGTACCTTGCCGGCAAGAGACTCCCTCTGATCGACGCCCTGGAGAGGGCCGAAAAGAAGTGGGGGCAGAAAATCCGATGAAATCCTATAAGCCGTCGGCTTCACGGCGGAGTCAGACATGATCAGAGTCGGGATAAATGGGTACGGGACCATAGGAAGACGAGTAGCTGACGCGGTCCGAAAGCAGAAGGATATGGAGCTAGTAGGCGTCACCGCCGCCCATCCACATTACAAGTACGCCCTGGCCATCGAGAAGGGGATCCCGCTTTATGCACTCGATATGAAGAGCTTGGAATCGTTCAACTCGTCGGGGTACACCCTGAAGGGGACCCTCAACGACCTCCTCCAGAGGGTGGATGTGGTAGTCGACGGGGCGCCGGAAGACAACGGTCCCACGAACAAGACAGCATATCAGCTGGCGAAGGTGAGGGCGATATTTCAGGGCGGGGAGGAGCACGAGCTAACCGGAACGTCGTTCGTGGCCCAGTGCAACTTCGACAGAGCCAAGGGGAAAGACATGGTCAGGGTCGTATCATGCAACACGACCGGACTCTGCAGAACCGTAGGCGCCATCGACAAGAAGGTGGGAGTCACCAGGGCCAGGGCGGTGCTGGCGCGTAGGGCTACCGACCCGGATGACGTGAGGAAGGGTCCCATAGATGCGGTTGTCCTTGATCCGACGACTATTCCATCGCATCACGGTCCCGACGTCCAGACTGTCTTGCCAAATCTCAACATCGTCACCATGGCGTTCAAGGTGCCGACGACTCACATGCACCTTCACAGCCTGATACTGAGCCTGAAAGGCTCCGCAACAAGGGAAGACGTCGTAAACGCCCTCAAGGTAGCGCCGAGGATCACCCTCGTCGACGGCAAGTCGGGGTTCAAGTCCACGGCGAACATAATGGACTGGGCGAGAGAGAAAGGGAGGGACAGGAACGACGTCTACGAGGCCTGCGTGTGGAGAGACTCTGTGACCGTGGTCGACGGCGAGACGTACATGTTCCTCGGGGTCCACCAGGAGGCAATTGTGGTCCCTGAGAACATCGATGCCATCAGGGCGCTAGTCGGGGGATACACACCCGAAGACTCCATGCGGATGACGGACGAGTCCCTCGGAATCGTCCACAGGTAATCAGTCAAAGAGCTTCGGCATCGAAGTTAGGACGAACCTCGGCTGCTGGAACTGCTTTACGAGGGTCTTCACCCGCTTCTGGACAAAGTCTACCGGCTTCTTCCCGAGAACTACGGAGGAGACTAGTTCGGCCACCGTCTCCATCTCTGAGGGCCCATATCCCATGCGGGTAAGCTCGGAGGTGCCCAGCCTCCCCCCGTTGTCCCCGATTATGTTGGCCTGCTCTAGCCTCCCCGAAAGCGCCTGAAGCTTCGAGGGGTCGTAGTCCAGCAGGACCTGGTGGGACTTAGTGTACCCATATGACGCGCCCTTAACCTTCACCCCTTCGGCCGCGAGTGCCTTCGCAAGGGTCTGGGAGTTCCTCACCACGGCCTGAGCATAGGGTTTCCCGAACTGTATCATCTCAATCAGCGCGACAGCCAGGGCGGCGACCCTGTCCAGGTGGATGTTGTCCACTATCCCGGGGTGTATCTTCCCTGCGACCTTGTTGAAGACGTCCTCGTTGTTGGAGAGGATGATCCCACCCTGGGGCCCCGGGAGGCTCTTGTGGGTCGAACCGATGAGGAGCGAGCACCCTTCCCTGAGCGGGTCCTGGAACTCCCCTCCGGCTATCAACCCGAGGACGTGCGACCCGTCGTAGACGCACGTACCCTCGGCCATGGACGAGAGCTGCCTCGTCGGGTGGGGGAAGGGGATGAAGCTTGCACCGAAGAAAACCACGACAGGCTGCTCCTCCTTTACGATAGAGGCCGACTCTTTGGAATTGATGTTGACGGCTTTCTCGTCGTACTCGAAGTACAGGTTCTTGAGCTTGAGGAGGGAACCGAGCCCGAGGTGGGTTATCCCCGGGTATCCCCCGTTGTCCGGATGGACGGATAGTATCTTGTCTCCGGCCTCGGTCAGAGAAAGCAAGACCACCATGTCCGCCGTGTGGCCCGAAAGGGACCGGACGTCGGCGTACTTCGCGTTGTATGCCTTCCTCGCAAGCTCCTCGGTCTGGGACAGAAGCTCGTCGGCGTACTTCGTCCCACGGTAGAACCTGTCAGGGGCGTTGTACCTGTTCCCCAGGTCCGCAAGGAACATCGACCGCATCTGATCGCTCCCCCTGTTCTCGGATGGGATCAGGTTCAGGCACTCCTTCGTCCTCCACTCCTGGTGCTGCTTGACAGTCTTTGCCAGTCTTTCCGCATAGTTGGACGACATGAAATCGCGCCCCTCTAGGAAGCCTGGTCCGAAGGCTTCAAGACTGTCTGAGTCAACCGAAGGCTGGCAATCTCGGTTGAGTTTTATGTCTTTGGAGCTCGGACCAGAAAAATGTCGTCAGCCGAACTTGTACCTGACCCCGTGCCCGTCTCTTTCGTGGTCGAAGGTCACCATCTCCGGGGGCCCTATGACCCCGCAGGTCCCGCAGGCCACGCAAGGCACGTGGTCGAATCTCAGCTGGGCCGAAGCAACGTCTTCGAGGGTCTGGGCGAAGGCCCTTTTTCCGTCCGAGTGTCCCTTGTCGTCCGCACCGGTCGCGAGATTGTGTTCATAGAGGTCCTTGAAGGATGCGAAGACCCCCTTGGGTGTAAACAGCGTGTAACAGTTGGTCGGGCACGCTGGGACCCAGGGCTTGGTCAGGGACTTCGAAGCTAGTGCTGTGTCCACTTTGATGTGGGAGTACGATTCGTCCTCGTCATAGTCGAGCAGGCCCGTCCCCTCCTGGATCCTCGAAATGGAGTCCTTGGCCGGATGGGGCGGATCTCTCGGCGTAAAGCGGTAGACGCTGGAGGTGAGTCCCGTCGAAAACACCACCCTGGGGAGGGTATGATATGTGAACGAACTCTCGGAGATGAAGCTGTCCCTGCCGGATCTGTTGACGTCTTCATAGATGGGGGTGAGCAGGTCGCGGTACCTGGAGAGGTTCCTCGCCCTGAAGGAGCCGGAAGCCCGCGCTTCGAGGAACGTCGCGGCAGCCATCATCCCGGATGTCACCGCCCTCCGCATCCCGTCGATCATGGGGCCTATCTTGACGAAGGCACCGAGGGCATCTCCGGCAACGAGGAACCCGTCAGAGTACGGCCGCTTGAGGATCGCCTTATGCCCCTTTGGTATGTTGTGCGCCGAGTACTCCAGTGGAGCGGCGCCGTCGAGGAGTTCGGCGACCATCGGGTGCCGCTCGAACTCGTCCAAGACGTCTAGGAGCTTCCCCACCTCGTCGAAGTGCTCGGTGGTCCTCCTGATGAGCGAATCTAGGGATACGACGAGGCCCACCGAAAGGGTGTCCTTGTTGGTGTAGACGAACGAACCCCCGCCTATCTCGTGCATGAAGTCCCCGAGGAAGAATATTGCCCTCCCCTCTCCGGGCTTAGCTTTGAACCTCTTCTCGATTGTCTGGGGGTCGAGCTTGTACACCCTTTTGATTCCGTGGTACATCTGCCTGGGAGTCAGCCTCTCTCTGAGGCCTGCTTCGGTCGGGAGCTTCGAGGTTACCCCTGACGCATCTATGACAAGCTTGGCCCTCAGTTCCTCGTGAGGGGTCCTGATCCCGACCACGCTCCCTCCCTCGGTGATCAAGCCCTCGGCAGTGCTTTCGGTGGAAAGCATCGCTCCGGCCTGGACTGCCAGGTTGGCGAACCACCGGTCGAAGGGCCGCCTGAGCACCGCGTAATCGTGGCCCGTTTCGAAGGACATCGGGAAGATCCCCAGCTTCGCTGGGAGGGAGTCCTTCGTCAGTTTGTAGTACCTGCTGCTCCCCCGCTTGAAATCGGGGGAGCCGAGTACGACGACCTCGTGGGAGACTATCCGTCGCTCCAGGGGGGCTGAAGTCTCGAAGTCGGGGACCAGGCTGATGAGCCCCCAGTTGTCGGGGAAGTCTCCGTACAGCACCCCGCCCGTCATGTTCCTCTCTCCCGGGACCCGCGCCTTCTCCAGCATCAGCACGTTCACTCCTTTTCGGGCGAGGGTAAGGGAGGCGGCCGCGCCTGCAGGGCCAGCGCCCACGACTACGACGTCGTATTCAGCCTGCAATTTTCGCCCCTCCTATGGCCTGAGTGAGCCTTGGGAGCTCCTCGTACAGGTCCCCGACGATGGGGTAATGGGCTATCTTGAAGATGGGAGCCTCGGGGTCCGAGTTGATCGCGATTATCTTCGATGAGCCTGACATTCCCACCCGGTGCTGGAGCGCGCCGCTTATGCCGACGGCGATGTAGACCTTGGGCTTCACAGTTGTCCCCGTCTGGCCTACCTGGTTGGCTTTGCTGATGAGGCCCTGCAATTCCTTGATCTCGGCATAGATCAGTGCCCTGGTGGCCCCGATCTCGGTCTTCATGTGATACCGCTCCTCTAGGATTGTCTTGAGCTCTTTGGCTAACTTGTAGGCGTCCCTTGGGTCCCTAGCCCGCCCCGAAACATCCTTGAGTATCCCCAGCCCTAGGCTGATGACCACTTCCGCCCCGGCAAGGTCGGGTGTCGGAGGGGGGAGCTCTACGACTTCGGTGACTCTGGCCGGGTAGCTAGGAAGCGTGAAGTCAACCTTCTCCAAATTACCCTTCCTCTTGGGGTCCGGTTCGAGGGGGGAGAAGCTCCCTGGGCGCACGGTCGCAATCTGAGGGCGGTGGCGGGGGGTGTAGATTCTAGCCAGCCTGGTTCCAAAGTCAGGCCTGACCTGGATCAGGAGGTTCTTGAACTGGCCCAGAGCGGGGTTGTTGTAATCCTCCACCGCGAGCTGGACATTGTCCGTCGCAAGCCCTGTGGGGACTTTGAACGCCACCCGCGCGGCTATGTCCTTGCCGACTTCATTGGCTGCAAAAAGGAAAACGTAGGGCCTCCTTTCCTTTACCAGGAAGTAGATGGCGTCTATGTAGGCCAGGTTGAAGTACGGCTCGAACGCCGGCGAATCGACCAGTAAGACGCTGTCAGCGCCGTAGATAATCGCCTTCTCCGCAAGGTCCTCCAGCCCGCTCCCTAGGAGGATCCCCACGACCTTCTGCCCCAGCTTTTCGGCGACCCCCTTTCCCGCTGCCAGGAGTTCGAGGGACTCCTTGGTCAGGCTAGTCTTCGTGTGCTGGAGATATACCCAAACCCCAGTGGACTCTTCGCTCAAGAAAGGACCTCCGCGGCCAGCATCGCGTACCCGAAAACCCCCACCGAGCCCATTGCCCTCAGGTCTGACAGCAAGGACTCCGGAAGCGACGAGGTGATGTCACCCATTGTGAACGGTCCATACTTCTTCCCTTCGAACTCCAACGCCCCCTGGGGCTTGACGAAAACGAGAGTCGACCCCACTGTCTTCTGGACGGGCGACTTGCCCACGTCGACGCCTGAGCCGACTATGGTCGGGGACCCCGCCAATCCGAGCCTCCTTGGGTCTGCCCCCAGGTCGTCGGCAGTCCACTTGAAAGCCTGGAACTGCTTGCCCCAGTAGTTGTTGGCCCGGACCTCCTCCTGTGAAGCCGCCGGGGCGGTTCGAGGCCGGTACTCCGTGGAGATGGTGAGCAGCAGGGGGAGCTTCATCTCGAGTTTCTGGGAAAGATAGCCTATCTTGCGCTCCGAAGTCACAGTATCAGTCTCGGGGTCTATCTCGAAGTCTTCCACATATGTGGCGTGGGGGAGCACCTTGCCGAGCAGTTCAGAGACCCCCTCGGCGACCTGGGGGCCTACGCTCCCTGTCTCTCCGTCGGTGGTCTTGATACCGGCCACGATTGCGAACTTCGAGATTCTGTCCTTCTCATCGGCAAGCTCTGCCAGTGCGGTCTCGGCCGTTATCGCCCCGCCGAGGAACCTTTGGACTACGCTGTCTTTCACAGAAGGGAGCTCACTGTAGACCCTGTTCGAGAGGAGATTTGCTCGATAGAGCTCGGTGGACTTGGCCTTCACCGCCTCCGAATACCCCGACTTTTTGATCGCCTCGGAAAGGTCGTCGATGGGTTTCGTGTGTTTTTCGACGAGCTTCTTCACCCCGAGGGCCACAGCGTAGGACGTGGCCAGGGTGTCCGAGCCAGCCATCTTCCTGTCGCTGAGAACGTATTCTTCGTCGACCCCGAACACTTCGGCGTCGTAAAGCGGTTTCATCAGGGGAATAAGTTTCATGTCAGGGCCCATGCTCAAGGCCACAGTCTTGCCCCCTACCCTGCGCTTCAGGTAGTCGGCTGCCTCCACGGCCTTGTAGTCGTGCGGGTTCAGGACCAGGTCCATGGCTTCGCGGTTCAGCACCCCACCCATCTGGATTGCTTGGGTCGTGCGCGCGGGCACCCCCTTCAGGAGGATTACTATTAGCAAGACGAATGCGACGGCCGAGAATCTGCGTTCTTTAGCTTTCTGATTGCATAGAGACCCGAGGCTGCCAGGACCTAGAGATTCAGGGTCGCAAGCGCTTCCCTGAGGGTGTCGGCGCCTTTGTTGAACCAGTCCCTCTCCTTGTCAGAGAGCTTGACCTCGTAGATCTTCTCTACGCCGCCTTTGCCAAGCTTGACGGGGACTCCGATACACATTCCAGAGAGGCCGTACTCCCCTTCGAGGTAGGTCGAAGCTGCCAGGACCTCCTTCGTGTCGTTGACGATGGCGTTGGCCATTCTCGCGACCGACCTCCCAGGAGCGAAAATGGTGGCGCCCTTCTTCGCGATGACATCCGCGGCCACCTTCCTTGTGTCATCGATCGCCTGCTGTACCTCGTCCTCTGTCAGTAGGGTGGTAAGCGGAACGCCGCTGATGTAGGTGTGACTTGCCACAGGGATCATGTTCTCCCCGTGCTCCCCCATGACCATCGAAGTTATCGAGCCGCGGGACACCCCCAACTTTTTCGCCAGGACGTACTTGAAGCGCGAGTTGTCCAGGACCCCACCCTGGCCGACGACCCTTGCCTTTGGGAAACCGGAACTCTTCAACGCCACGAATGTCATGGCGTCCATGGGGTTTGTAACCATCAGGATCACCGAGTTCGGGGCGTACTTCGCGACGTTCTTCGTCACGTCGGCGATTATCCCCGCGTTCTTTCCGAGCAGGTCCATTCTGGTCATTCCTGGCTTCCGAGCCAGCCCTGCGGTTATGACCACCAGGTCAGCGCCCGAGAGAGCCGCGAAGTCCGCGGACCCCTTGACGTCGACGTCTATCCCCGCGTCGGAGAGCCTGTGACTGATGTCGAGCGCCTCTCCTTCCGCTAGGCCTGGGATTATGTCGACAAGGGATATGTCGTCCAGTCCCATTGAAGCGACCTCAAAAGCAGAGGCCGCACCGACCTTCCCCGCACCAGCGAACCCTATCATTATTCCTGGGCTGACGGTCCTGAGTATAAGAGATATTCCCTAAGACGCTGTTACAGTCTGAGCCCGAAAGACTGCGCGAAGTCCTCGAAGGAGTAGTAGGCAGCGAGGAACTGAATCCCCTTCTGGGATATCATGTACTTTGAAATCTTCTCTCCGTTCAACTCGAGCAAGAGTCCTGAGCCCACGAGTTCACCGAGGAGCTTCGACATCCTGCCGTAGGACATGTTCCCCTTACGTAGAAGAGTGGTAACACCGACGCCTGTACCTTCGGTGTTATGGTCCCTAGCTGTGCTAAGGACGTCGGCGATTATCCTGATCTGGGTCCTATACTGGGCCATTTACCCTGACTCCTCCTACTGCGAACCTCAGCACGGGCGTGAACAATATCAATAATCCCATCTCCTTTAGTATAATTTGCAATAGTAAAAGAACGTCCACCTGCAGGTACAATAGTGATAACCACTGGAAGAAGGTCCCGACCCCTATCAGAGCCAATCCTAGGGCTATCAGAAGGGTGTCCGGCTTCCTGGTCCGGGCGTAGGAGTAGATCGTTTCAACGACCCCGTAAAGGACGAAATAGAACGACAATATGCTGAGTATGTCGGCCAGCTGAGTCCCGGTCAGTGAGATTACTGGGAAGACCAGCAGGGCTACCCCCATCCTCTTTGAGAGTACTACGTCGACGGCGTGCGAAAACGCGAGGAAGAAGTACCCTGTGGTCTCGAGCAACAGGCCTCCTACCACTACGGCGGTCGTCGAGATTGGCAGGGACGGGACAATCTGTCCCAGCCCCACGATCCCCTCGACGAGGAACCCGAACCCGAGGAAAACGAATGCGGTAGCCAGCCTGAGGAGAGAAGAGCTCTCCGTCTGTTTGACTCCCCTGAACGCCACGTATGCGATTGAAAACGACACGAAAACTCCAATGAACTGGAGCAAGTTCTCGATGAGAGCCATATCGGACTGGAGCACCATAGTACAATTTTCGTAGCGCCAATCTCATATAAAAGCGTAATTCTGGAACTGACCTATCAGAGGAACTCAAGGGGCCTGGCGTCTGAGGATGCGCTAACCCACCACCCTAGTCTTGGAATTCTACCTAGTCACTATGGTGAGTACGTCCTGGTCCATCAGATGATGGGCAATCCCTACGCGCTGCCCCCCGAACTTCACGCTCTTCCCCCAGACCTGGGCGTACTTGAAATCATCACGCATCCCGCGGTGGACCTTGTCGCAGATGTCGGCGATAGTCGCTCCACCCCTCATCACCATCGGCACCTCGAAGTCTGTCTCCCCAGTCCGACGCCGCATGTAGATCCTGACGAACTCCAGCCTCTTGTAGATCTCCTCGCGGAGCGCCTGGATGTTGACTTCTGACTCGGCAGATATTGGGACGAACTTGTAGGAGAGCTTCCTAGAGAGCTCGATGGTAAACCCCGCGTTGACGAGGTCTATCTTGTTCATGACGGTCAAAGACGGGACGTAGACCCTGCTTCCCAGCAGGACGTCGATGAGCTGCTGGTCGTCTATGTCTTGGCGGATTACTACCCTGGCGCCGTTGATGTCATAGACCCTTAAGATGTCCTTGACGAGCGCTTCGCTGATTTTCGTCATCTTCACCTGGGAGGTCACGCTTATTCCTCCTCCATCGACCTTTTCGATGACCACGTTCGGAAGCCTTTCGTCCACCCTGATTCCCGTCGACCTTAGCTCTCTCTCTAGCAGGTCACGGGCCTCGGGTTGGAAAACGTCCACGATGAAAAGGATGAGATCTGCGCTCCTTGCGACGGCTAGCACCCTCCTCCCGAGCCCCTTCCCGGACGACGCCCCTTTGATTATCCCCGGCAGGTCGAGCACCTGAATGCGAGCGCCCCCCTCATCCATCACTCCCGGCACCACTTCCAGGGTGGTGAACTGGTACGCGGCGACTTTCGACTTCGCGTTGGTGAGGCGGTTCAGCAGAGTAGACTTCCCTACGCTTGGTAGGCCGATCAGAACGACGGTTGCGTCCCCTGACTTCTTGACGTCGAAACCGAGCCTGGAACCCGTCCTGCGGGCGTGTTGCTCCTCCTGCTCGGCCCTGAGCCTGGCGAGCTTGGCCCTAAGCAGACCGATGTGGTGCTCAGTCTTCTTGTTGACCTGCGTCTTGTGCATGTCGTCTTCTATCTTCTTGATCTTCTCTGGGAGTCCCAACTTGCCGATGACCTGCCTTCGGTAGTGGAGGAAAAGTCGTTCGGATATGAAGTTTGGCCGGTATCGACCTTAAATCAACCGATGGGGTCGGCCGCCGCGAACGTGAAGTCTGTCGTGCTTACAGGGGGCGGGGGAAGTCAGCGGCTGAGGTCAGAATTGTCCGAGTTGCCAACTCCGGAGGCGGGGAAAGGAGAGATCATCGTTAGAATGGAGGCTTGCGGTCTCTGCGGGACTGACCTCGAGAAGATGCGCGGAGAGTACACCGCCTCTATGCCCGTCCTCGGCCATGAAGCCGTGGGGGTGGTATCGGCTGTAGGGGATGGGGTCGGAGGGTTCAAGGTTGGAGACAGGGTCTTTCCCCACCACCACGTCCCGGATTACGAATGCTACTTTTGCAGGTCAGGGAACGAGACGATGTGCGAGATGTACAGGGCGAGCAACCTCGACCCCGGGGGCTTCTCGGAATCGTTCAGGGTTCCGAAATGGAACGTCGACAAGGGCGGGGTGCTCCAAATCCCGTCGGAGCTGTCCTTCGACCACGCATCCCTGATAGAGCCGTTGGCCTGCTGTATCAGGGCAGTGCGGAGCAACGTGAAGGTTGACGAGACGGTGCTGATTTCGGGCGCGGGGCCTGTCGGGCTCATGCACGCCCTCCTGCTGGAGCCGATGGGGGTCAAAATCTTGATCAGCGACGTGAGCCCATGGAGGCTGGAATTCGCCGAGAAGCTCGGGGTCGGGGTCGTGCTCGACGCCACCAAGGACGATATCCCTTCCAGAGCCAAGGAAGAGTCGAAGGGGAGAGGGGCAGACTTGGCCATGGTCGCATCCGGGAGCAAAGACGCCATCATGCAGGGGTTGAATTCTATCAGGAGGGGGGGTCGGGTTTGCCTTTTCGGAGTCCCTCGCAAAGGGTCCGTACTGGGATATGACGTGTGCGACTTGTACAACTCCGGCCAGCAGATAGTCACGAGCTACGGGGCCACGGAGAAGGACACCCGGGAGGCGATGGGATTACTATCGGGGGGCGAAGAATTCAGCCGGCTGATTACGCACAAGTTTCCCCTTTCGAAATTCGGCGAGGCCGTGGAGGTGGCGACGGGCGGCCAGGCGATGAAGGTCGTCCTGACCCCGTGAGGCGGACTGCGCATATTTAATATGCCAAATCAGTTGCGCCCAGTGCAGAGGAACAAGGTGTGAGCTGGGGACTCAAGAACAGGATTGCGAGGTTGATGAAGAATGGCCGGACTGTGATGCTGGCCGTCGACCACGGATACTTCCAGGGGCCGACCACGGGACTGGAGGTGCCGAGGAAGACGATAACACCTCTGATGCCCTACGCCGATTCGCTGATGTTGACCCGAGGGGTCCTCAGGACGTCGGTGGACCCCGAACAGACTCTACCAATCGTTCTAAGGGTGTCGGGAGGGACGAGCATTTTGAAGGAACTGTCCGACGAGGTCGTCACGACTTCCGTCGAGGAGGCTTTGAGGCTGAACGCTTCTGCAGTAGCTGTGTCCATCTTCGTGGGTGGGGAACATGAGAAGCAGACCCTGTCGAACCTCTCGGAATTGGTCAACGAAGGGGAGAGGTATGGAATGCCCGTCCTGGCGGTGACAGCGGTCGGACGTGAGATGGCAAGGGACGCGAGGTATCTCGGCCTGGCCTGTAGGATAGCAGCGGAGCTGGGGGCGAGCGTCGTGAAGACTTACTACTGCGAGGATTTCCAGAAGGTCGTAGAAGGGTGCCCGGTCCCCGTGATAATCGCGGGGGGCAAGAAACTCCCAGAAAGGGAGGCCCTCCAGCTTGCCCACGACGCCGTGTCCAACGGGGCGGTGGGAGTCGACATGGGGAGGAATATCTTCCAATCTTCAAACCCGGTCGGCATGATCAAGGCGGTACGCGCGGTGGTCCATGGCGGAAAGAGCGCGTCACAAGCCGCGGAGCTGTTGAACGAGAACCAGCCCAGAGCCAGGGTCCGCTGAAGTAACTCCTCACTTCGGGAGCCCAGAGACGTCCGAGCAGTCAGAGATGGCTTCACATTTGGGACACACAAATCTGCAGAATTGTACCTGAATCGTTAGCTCACCAGATGGGTAGTATGCCCTCCGCTGGGG
>Ga0209415_10008859_pt1 | contig 17379 bp, 13 predicted proteins | sample PeaSoiSIISIP2007_FD_187696 | JGI IMG/M metagenome (GOLD analysis project Ga0209415, IMG submission 187696) | Peat soil microbial communities from Weissenstadt, Germany - SII-SIP-2007 (SPAdes) (version 2) | ecosystem: Environmental > Terrestrial > Soil > Wetlands > Peat | place: Germany... | reverse complement strand
ATCTGGTACTTTCCGCAAGCTTACAAATTAACGGAGCACGGCAAACTACTGATGATGGCGCCCAGCATGGATCGCTCCGGAGCATTGGGATTCCGGTTGGTGCAGGATGCGCTGTAGGAGAGGATGAACCATTCGACAGTTGGACATGACGTACCTGAATAGACGCTTCTAACCTATACTGAAGACTGGTCGAAGATGAGCGCGAACGTCACAATGCGGCAGATTGCGGAGCGTGCCCAAGTCTCCATTGGCACTGTCTCTCACGTAGTGAACAGCACGGCGCGCGTCCGACCCAAACTCCGGCTTCGCGTTCTGGAAGCCATCCGGAGTCTCGGGTTTCAGCCCAGCGCCCTTGCTCAAGGACTCCGCCTGAATCGCACCAAAATGATAGGGATGATCATCCCTGATGTCACTAACCCGTTCTTCCCTGGTGTGGTGCGCGGAGCAGAGGATGTCGCCTTCAAACACTCCTATCGAGTGATTCTCTGCAACACGGACAATGATCCTGCCAAGGAAGCTTCTTATCTTGCGGAACTCCGGTCTTTCCGTGCAGCAGGCCTTCTGATCATTCCCGCCGCCGGCAGTAGCCTCACATCGGAATTTCTTCCTGGCACGCCGGGTAATCCGCCCGCCGTTTGTCTCGATCGCTGTCCGGACGGCTGGACGGGCGACGCAGTCGTTGTAGCCAATGAATTAGGCGCCTATCGGGCGACGAAGTATCTGATCCAATCCGGCCACCGCCACCTTGCGGTGATTACAGGACCCGCTCTCCTGGCCACAGCGGTGGAACGCCTGAATGGTTTCAAAAAAGCTCTGCGTGAAGCACATTTGCCGCTGGCTCCTGAGTTCATTCAAGAAGCGGCGTTTGACACACGCAGCGGATTTCAGACAGCCAGGCGCCTGCTGCGTATGTTGCCGCGTCCTACGGCGATTTTTGCTTGCAACGACATGATGGCACTTGGCGTACTACGTGCCGCGCATGAACTCAGGTTGCGATGCCCAGAGGATCTTTCGCTAGTTGGCTTCGACAATCTCGAATTCTGTGAGTACACCAGTCCGGCACTCACTTCCGTCTACCAACCCGACTACCAATTGGGGGCCACGGCCGCGGGTTTGCTCCTGGAGCGGATTAAAGGGCTCCAGGACCCCCCAAAGCGCATCCTGCTGGAAACAGAGCTCAAGATCCGAAATTCGGTGTTACCACTGGCACAAGCGGTTGCGTATCCTGCCAAAAGTCCGCGTACTCCGGGAAATAGAGTCCGAAAAGTGGCCGCAAGAGGTTAGGTTGGCAAGCGGGGCCCGCATTCTGCCTGGCCGTGTTTTTTTACAGCCGCGTTCGGAACTACTGTGTGCAGCAATAGGTGATAAAGGCTGGCAATTGGCGAAGTATGCGCGGCATCTCTGGTTTTTCCTGGTAAAAGGACATCGGAATGGGCGGCGATTCAGATGGTCGCGCTCAGTGAATTTGCGCCGTCTGGTCGCGGAACGGATGGCCGTCTTCGTACAGCGCCATCCTGGCATTAAGTCCCTCGACCAACACTTGGTTGTTTTGCTGTGTAGCAAGGACCAGCGCACGGCGTGCAGTTTTCGTAGCAGCGGAGAACCGGCCCGCTTCGGCGTAGGCCGCAGCCAGCGTATCAAGAATTTCGGGTTTCTCTCCGCCTGGTAAGCGTACCGCGCGTTCCGCAAAAGTCACGGCTTCCACGCCGTTCCGGACTGCGTCATCGGGGCTGGTTGCCAGCACCCACGCCGCTTGATTCAAAACTGGCAGATGGTCCGGATCTATACTGATTCCTTTCCGCCAATGTGCAAGTGCCTCAGGAATCATTCCCATCTGATAGTAAGCGTCTCCCAAGCTGTAGTGGGCTTTTGCGTAGCCGGGCGTGACTTCCAGAGCATTCTGCCACGCCGTGATGGCCTCGTGGAGCTTTCCCATCTGCGCCAGGAGTACCCCTAAATTGTAGTAAGCATCCACGAACTTGGGGTTGAGTTCCGTAGCCTTGCGAAAGGTCGCCAGCGCTTCTTCGTAACTTCCGTTCTTGGCCAGGCTGAGGGCCAGACCGTTGCGGGCGCCCTCATCCTCCGGATCTGTATCCACTGCCCTCCTCCACTCAGCAAGGGCTTCCGCATACTGCCCCTTCCGCGTCAACTCAGCCGCGTGATCACATATCCGAAAAGACTCGGCCGCAGGGGCGTCGATCTTGAGCAAACCGTTTTGCGGGATGTTGACGAATTCAGGAATGTTCACGGCGCGGTTTGCCGCCGTAGCGTTCTCAACGAGGATGGCCGGACTATCATTACCGTTTGCATCGATGTGCGTGAGGAACATCTGGGTGTAGGGTGATCGACTTTTCGAGGAAAAGACGAGCCAGTGCCCATTGGGCGAAAAACTGTGCCACGAATTCATTAGCCGCGTGTTGCAGCGCATGTGGCGCGCTACGCCACCTTCCGCCGGAACGATGAAGAGCTGGCTGTCAGGCCGCATCAACTGACCGTTGCGACACTGCACAAAGACGATCCAGCGGCCATCGGGTGAGACCTTCGGGAAGTTATTGCTCATACCGTTCCGCGACGCACCGGCGATCGGGACCGGGCGGCCGCCTTTGCCCTTGTTGAAGGGAATCCGGTACAGGTCGTACTTGATCTTTGTCTCGTTTGGATCATTCGCATACTGGGCGGGGCGCTGAGACATCGCATAGGGTTCCTTCTCTTCGGCCCGGGCAAATACGATGTACTTGCCGTCAGGGCTCCAAACGCCGTCGGTCTGTACATAGTTAAGATCGTCGGCACCCGGCAGAGGCTGCCTTTCACCTGTGGCCCGGCTGTACCAGCTCAGGATTCCCCGGGTTGGAAAAAAGACCTGGAGAAAACGATAGTCCTTGAAGTTGGAAAGGTAGTAAGAACCCTGCAAATCCAGCCCAGGCCCGGTGAACGTGGTCAGAACGTACTGTCCATTCGGGGAAACCTGGGACATGAAGCCGACCCTTGTGAGACCCAACTGCCAGTCGCCATTCCAGGAGAGCAGATCTTTGCGGCGGATAGTCATCTGCGGCTTGACGGGAACCAGGGCGTACAACCCCTTGTCGTTCCCCGGGCCGTCCATATCCATTCCGAAGGTCTTCCCGTCATTCGAAAAAGAATGGCAATTGGCGCAGGTGTGGAGGCCCTGAAGCAGCAGTCGGCTGTGAGACTCGCCGACATAGCGAAGACGCCAAGCGATCAAGGGCACCGCATCGGGGTCGAGAGGCTTGATGACATTCTTTTCACCTTCGGACGGCATGAGCGGCACGTCGCGATAGAAGATGGGCGCGCCCACCGGGTCTTTCGATATCTTGATCGTTACGCTTCCGCGGGAAACCAGCTCGTTCTCCCGGAAACCGGTAAGCGTTATGGTCGCGGGAAGCTCCAACGCGTGTTTCTTAACCAATTCCCAGGTTTCGGCATCAGGCGTCCAAGTCCGGGTGGCGGCTAGCAGTGCGGTCCGCCCTGGCAACTCGTTTGAGGGTGCAATGCAGCGCTCGTCGATCTCGCCCACGTGGAAGTGCTCGCCGCGCGACGTCGCATGCATCTCCATGGACCCGTCAGCAAATGCAATGTCAATCTGCCACGCTGTGGCTTCCTCCGCGGCATCGCGCCATAGAAAAGTGGGCGCGATCATATCGGGAGGGAACACCGATTCATCCTCGGGATAATCAATTGTGATCGGCTTGAGCGTCGCGCCGGATACCAGCGTACTCTCAACACTTCCGAGAGTGCCTGTTTGGGCTTCCATTGCAAGATTTGAGTACGGACTACGCAGCGCAGAGGTCAAACCAATTGGCAAAACCAGTGTTGCCAGCACAAAGGCACAAACTTCGAGCCAACCCCGCTTGCCGACGGCTTTAAGAACACCTCACGTTGCCGTGAAGCATAAATGTCTCATGAACTCTCGTCAAGGAAGGCAACAGAAGGCGGGTAACGCAACTTCATGCATTCCGTCAAACGACACAGAGTGCTCGCCAAAACGAGAGAGGGGATTTGCAGAGGTTACAAACCTGGCTTCCAAGCGAAGCGCAGTTGCGAGAATCGAGGGTTCTAGTGACAATTTGGCGCCGCTCCAGAGCTTCACGCCGCCGAACTCCCTGCTGCTGCCCGTAATGCTCGTGGTTCGCGCCTCAAGCAAACGCTAAACCGATCAGTGTGAAATGACAGCGGCGGGGCGAGTTGTGGGCGCTGCGTTTCCTTGCACCACTCCCAGTATCCACTCCACCTGTTCAGTGAACATCTTCTGGATGTCTGGCCGGTCCCATACCGCCTCTACGTGACCTAGTCCGTTGTATAGGACTCGCCCTTTGCCATAAGTGCGCGCCCAGATCACCGGAAAATCTCCATCGGTGCGGTGGACTTTTGGATTCGTCAGATCGAGCTTCTTTTCATCCAGTCGCGCCAGTACGCGGACATTTTCCCTGGAGAATTGCTTGATCTGGTAAATCTCGTCGTACAAGGTAAAGGCGGCCGGCAGATTTTCCATTCCCGGAAACTTGGGATCTTCGACGATCAACGGTGCATCGAACCTTCCCCAAGGATGTTCATCAAAATATCCGCCAATCATCTCTCCATACTCCGGCCATTTGTAGAAAGTATCTGTGGCGCTGTGTATGCCCAGGAAGCCTTTGCCATCTTCTTTGACGAACGAGATAAGATCGGCCTTTTGGGAATCGTCCATGGTGAGTTCTGAAGAAGTGAAAAAGACCACTGAGTCGAAGTAGTTTAGGTTCTTCTGGTTCCTTGGCAGCGGTTTCTTGGTGATGGGCCGGCAATCGGTGTAGATGTAAGTTTCCCACAGGCCACTGTCGTGCCCTAGCTTCCAGAGCGTACCTGCGGCGTAGGAAACGGAATCGTGTTCCCAGTCCATGCTTTGGCCGATGAACAGCAGTCTGCGTTTCTTAACGGATTGTTTCGTGCTTGCGGACTCCTGACAAGCTGCGGAAGTTGCGATTGACAGGATAACGAGCAGCAGCGCAATGCGGCGAATTACAGCGTTCATGGTTCGGTATCTCCGGTTGATATCTTCGCACGATCGAGCACAAAAAACCGTACAGGCACCAACCAATTGCAGCATTCAGGTTTGCGCCTCGGACAACAAAATCCAGGCGGAGTTTTTCCTGGACGATTCAATGGCCGCAGCCATGAACCGCATCTCAGCCACGCCGTCGCCGACCGTAGGCACCAGCAGGGACGAGGGATCGGGAACTCGCCCGTCAATCTTCGCGGAAATCTGTTCGGCTAAGTCGGTATAAAGCTGCGCAAAAGCCTCCAAGTACCCCTCCGGATGACCCGCGGGAATGCGGCTCGCGTGGGCAGCAACCGCAGTGGCTCCGGCTCCAGACCGCCGAATCAGAACAGGTGGCTTGCCAAAGGGCGTGAACCACAGGTAGTTGGGATCTTCCTGCTTCCACTCTAAGCCAGCCTTTTCTCCGTAAATTCTTAAGCGAAGATTGTTCTCGTTTCCCGGCGCTACCTGGCTGGCCCATAGCATGCCACGCACGCCGTGACTAAACCGCAGAAGCATCTGCGCGTTGTCATCGAGCTTTCGGCCAGGCACAAAGCTCGAAAGATCCGCCGCTATTTGCTCACAGTGGAGGCCGGTTACAAATTCGGCGAGATTGAAGGCGTGAGTGCCAATGTCTCCCAAACATCCACCTGGGCCACTTTGCGCTGGATCCGTGCGCCAAAGGGCCTGCTTTTGGCCGGTTCTTTCCAGTGCAGTGGTAAGCCAATCCTGCGCATACTCGACTTGAACAACGCGAATCGGGCCGAGTTCTCCTTCGGCTATCAACTGCCGGGCTTGGCGAACCATGGGATACCCGGTGTAGTTGTGCGTCAGCCCAAACACAAGACCCGTGCGACGAACGATGCTGGCAAGATCAAGCGCGTCCTCCGTGGTCGTGGTGATTGGCTTGTCGCAGATGACGTGAATGCCTGCTTCAAGGAAAGCCTTGGCCACGGCATAATGGACATGATTTGGCGTGACAATGGCAACAACATCGATTCGATCCGCCCGCCTGGCTTCCGCAGCGGCCATTTCTGCAAAGCTTGCGTAAGAGCGCTCGGGCGCGATGCGCAAATCGCGAGCACCGGCGCGCGCACGATCAGGATCAGATGACAAGGCCCCTGCTACCAGTTCGTAGCGATCATCAAGCCGCGCAGCAATGCGATGCACAGCTCCAATGAATGCGCCTGGCCCGCCTCCTACCATACCCAGACGTAAGCGCCTGGCGGATGCACCTGAAATTGACCCTGTAATTGTCATGACAGTGCGAAGGCCTCCGCATTAACAGATCGCAATCCAACTCCCCGCGCTCTAATCCAGTCCCAGCATGCGACGGTTCGTGCCCCGATCCGTTGCCCCGCCGGCCCAATCCTCGAAGGAGCGATCCACTGCCTGGATAATGTGGCGTGCGATAAACGGCGCGCCTTCCGCTGCACCCTGCTCGCTGCTTTTGATGCAACATTCCCATTCGAGCACGGCCCAGCCCTGGTAACCATACTGAGCAAGTTTCGAGAAAACCGCGCGGAAATCGACCTGCCCATCGCCCAGAGAACGGAATCGGCCGGCGCGTTCAGCCCAGGGTTGATAGCCGCCGTAAACTCCCTGGTGCCCGGTGGGACGAAATTCCGCATCCTTCACGTGAAACATTTTGATGCGATCGTGGTAGAGATCGATGAATTGCAGATAGTCCAGTTGCTGCAAAACAAAATGGCTGGGGTCGTAAAGAATGTTGGCACTAGGGTGATTTTCCACTCTTTTCAGGAACATCTCCCAGCTGGCGCCATCGTGCAGATCTTCGCCAGGGTGGAGTTCAAAACATAGATCGACGCCAGCTTCGCCGAACGCAACCAGAATAGGGCGCCAGCACCGGGCAAGTTCATCGAATGCAGTTTCAATTAGTCCCGCCGGCCGCGGCGGCCACGGATAGACATAAGGCCATGCCAGTGCTCCGGAAAACGTGACATGCGCCTTAAGGTGGAGATTTGCGGAGGCCTTAGCTGCCAAGAGCAATTGATCTACGGCCCACTTTTGACGGTCTTTGGGTTTGCCACGCAACGCTTCGGGAGCGAAAGCGTCGAATGCCGTATCGTATGCGGGATGTACCGCCACCAATTGTCCTTGCAAATGAGTAGAGAGTTCGGTCGGCTCCAATCCATGATTTGACAACACACTGCGGAATGTATCGCAATAGCTTCGGCTCTCGGCGGCGCGCCTCAGGTCAAAGAGGCGAGTATCCCAGGAAGGAATCTGCACCCCTCTGTAGCCCAACCTAGCGGCCCACGCGGCAATGTTCTCTATCGTATTGAAGGGCGGCGTATCAGATGCGAACTGTGCCAGAAAAATGGCCGGTCCACGGAGTGTATTCATCGATCAGCTCCAATCGTCCTCTAGGCTACACCCCGCACCAATATGCAGCAATCAGTACCGAGAGTGTTACAAATTGACCGCTAACTTACGTAGTACGCTAGAATTAAAAACGGAGGAGTGGGTGAGCGGTTGAAACCGGCGGTCTTGAAAACCGTTGGGCTCGAAAGGGCCTCGGGGGTTCGAATCCCTCCTCCTCCGCCAGAAACAAAACTTCCACTCTAAGAGTGCGCCTTTCCGCGCCGCACAATATGCGGCTCACGGATAGGGTTGCGGACAGAATCGCGGCTCCTGAGAGAAACCCAGTGATGGGTCCCGGGAGAAAATGCGATGGTGGATGTGCGCGTGTATGACCGCAGCAAAACTCTCGGCAAGTGAAAGTACTATTCTGTTCCTCGGGTGCCCGACTTCATAGCTTGCTCTTATTTGCGATCTGAAGATTACGGAAAACAGACCTGCCAACGGGGCGATAAATATTATCTGGTGGTGAAGGCTCAACTCTACCGGGAGAAGCAGTTGCTCGCGGAAGCCCACGGAGACCTCGTGCCAGCAGCAGAACGTGCTCTTGAGGCTCCAACGAGATCGACGTGCGAGCACACAATAAACTTCTAGTCTGGAAGCACACCCGGCGCGCAGAGCGCTCAAAAAGCAATTGCCATCATGACCGATTGTACGTACAATCGGACTTTGCTGGAGCATAGGGAACGGGAGGGAGACGCCCATGGCAGGTTTGTTTGTCGGTGTGGACGTGGGCGGAACGCGGATCAAAGTCGGCCTGGCCGAGATGTCGGGCCATCTACTCTCGTGCAACGTACTTGAGACTCGCGGCTGCCGCGACGCCGAGAGCTTCCTCGATACCATCGCCGGTGAGATTGCAACTCAGGCCAGCGCTGCGGGGGTCCCTCTCGCGGCAGTCGGCGTCGGATGCCCGGGCCGCATTGACTTCAAGTCGGGCAGGGTTGTCTGGCTCAAGAGCAAGCTCGAGTTTCTCGAGGGTTTCGCGCTCGCCGCCCGGCTCGGTGATCGGCTGGGGTGTCCTGTTGTGTGCGACAACGACGTGAACACGATATTGGCCGGCGAGATGCGGTTCGGCGCGGGGCGGGGTTACCGGGATGTCGCTGCCGTAACGGTGGGCACCGGCATCGGGGGTGCGCTCGTCCAGGGCGGCTCTATGGTGCGGGGTCGCAACTGGGCTACCGGCCACTTCGGTTACATGTCGCTCGATCCCCATGGAGTCCGGCACGTCTGCGGGAACACAGGGATCATCGAGGAACACGCCTCGCAGAGCGGGATCCTGCGGCAGTTGCGCAAGGCGCTCGAGGCTGGCGAGGCTTCACCGCTCACGGAATCGCTCGCCCGTGGGGAGGAGCCAGGCCTGCGCGAATTGTTCGAGGCCGCGGAGGCGGGCGATGCGCTCGGTCAGCGTCTCGCGGATCGAATGACGTGTGAACTCGGGGTTCTCGTGGCTAATCTTATCTACGCGCTCGACCCGGAGCTCGTCCTGGTGGGTGGCGGCCTTATAACCTACCGCCCCAGTGTCCTCGATGCCATCCGGCCAGAGGTGCAGGCGCGGCTCGACTACTTGCCGCCCCATGCGACGCAGATCCTGCCAATGGCGCTGGGCGACGCCGCCGGTGTGTTAGGCGGGGCGGCTCTCGCGATGGATGCCATCGCGCAGATTCAATAGGGCCTTCGTGCCCCGGGAGGTGAAAGGTGACTAAGGAGACGACGATGACGCACATGCCCCACTGGGCGGTGGCGCTGATGAAGAAATACGGCATCAGCGAACCGCCGCCCGCAGGTGTCTTACCGGAATGGCTCCGCAGCGAGGTCGAGAAGACGCCGCTGTGGTACATCATTCGCGAGGCGAAGGAGATCCGCAGCGCCCACCCGTACCTCCTCGTCGAGGAGGCGCGTAAGCAGCCCGCGCAGTGGCTGGAGATTTTAGGTTCTTTGCAAGCTGCGATCGAGGCCGTTGCGGCGGCGATTGTCGCGCGGGGCACGAAGGAGATCATCTTCACCGGTTGCGGGTCGGCCTTCTTCACCGCGATCCATGGCGAGTTCGTGGTCGAGCGGCTGGCCGGCATCCGCTGCCGGGCGGTGGAGTCATTCGAACTCTTCCGCTACTTTCCCAACGTCGATCCGGCGCACACCGTTGTAATTGCGCACTCAGGCACGGGTGGCAGCATCGAAACGCGCGAGGCGCTGCAGAAAGCCCGCGACTTGGGTTGCCTCACCGTCGCGATCGTCAACACCCCTGGAAGTCCACTCGAACGCCTCGCAGAGCGCTCTTTATGCTACGAAACGGCTCAGGGCTGTGGACCTTGCATTAGCGTGATCAGCACCCGGATTGTGATGCAGACGCTGCTCGGACTTGCGCTCGGACGGCGGCTGGGCCGCGACGCCGCCCGGATCGCGACTCTCCTGTCGCAGATGGCACGCTGTGCGTCGATCGGTGAAACGTTCTTGCGCCAACAGGAAGATGCCGTACGTTCGCTTGCGGAACACTACAAGCACATCGCTTCCTTCTTCCTTGTCGGCTCGGGGCCGAACTACTTTTCGGCTCGCGAAGGCACCCTCAAGATCGAAGAGGAGAGCATCTGCGTCGGCAAGGCCTACAGGCCGGGTGATTTCCACCACGATGCGATCTCCATCCTGGGACCAACCAACTGCACCATCGCGATCGCCGGCAACGAGGCCACTAATCCGCGCATCGCCGACTGCCTGGACGTCGCACGCGCGGCGGAGTCGGGGACGATCGCCGTCGTCTTCGACGGCAACGATTCGCTGGCATCCCACGCGGAGCACGTCATCCGGCTTGAAAACGGCGTTGACGAATTGTTGACTCCTATCCCGCTGACGCTTGTGTTCCAGTTATTCGGCTACTACCGCGGGGTCACCCGTGGCTACAATCCCGACACGCTGCGCACGGACCACTGGCCGAACGCCAAGGCCTGGATTCGGGCCTTCCCCATTGGAACGCACTGAGGAAGAGGTGAAACTCGCACCATTTCGCACCGTCATCTTCGACTGCGACGGGGTACTGGTCGACAGCGAGGTACTCGGGCTGCGCTCTTTGCAACAGGCGCTGCACGAGGCCGGGGTCGAGCGGTCGCTCGAATCTCTCACTCGCTTCTCCGGCCGTAGCCACGGCGAGACCCTCGCCGAACTCGAAGCGGAATCCAAGGTGCGTCTGCTCGCGAGCGACGTGGCGAAGCGAATGGACGAGTGCTACATGCACCTCGTCGGGGCAGAAGGGTTGCGCCCCTGCCCCGGGATACCGCAACTGCTGTCATGGCTGTCGGCCAGCCAGATTCCCTTCACTCTGGCTTCTTCTGGCCCGCGCAGAAAGGTGCTCTTCAGTTTACAGAGTGCCGGCCTGGCGGGGGCCTTTCCGCATTTCATATGCGGGGACGACGTGGCGCGGGCGAAGCCAGCGCCGGATGTGTACCTCGCGGCTGCCGCACTGGTCGGCGCGGCTCCCGCAGAATGCCTTGCGGTGGAGGATGCACCGAATGGCGTGCAGGCGGCACGTGCGGCAGGAATGCAGGTTGTGGCGGTGACAACGAGTTTTGGAGCGAGCGCGCTCGCAGAGGCCAATCTCGTTGTGGAGTCGGTGTCGCTCTTGCCGCACTGTTTCCATGGTCTTGCACGCTTCGTGACTCGAGGGACTTGAGGGTGTGCAGGGACTGACGTCTCGGAGGCTTTCCTTATGCTTGCGGCGTTGATGCTTGTACTACTCGCTGGCGGGATGAACGGGAGCTTTGCCGTGCCCATGAAACGCGTGCGGGGCTGGGAGTGGGAGCACACCTGGCTCGCTTGGGCACTTCTTGGAATGATTGTCATACCGCTGGCCGCCGGCGCGGCGACCATCCCCAACTTGGCTGGCGTTTACCGCGCCGCCGGGCTGCCGTCGCTCGTGCGCACGGCACTCTACGGAATGTTATGGGGCGCGGGTACAGTCCTCTTTGGCTTAGGCATCACGCGTGTCGGGCTCGCGCTGGGTTTCGCGATCATCCTCGGAACCTCCTCTTCACTTGGTACGGTGATACCGTTGGTGATGCTGCACCGCGACCGGCTCTTCACCGCCGACGGCCTGCTGCTGCTCTTCGGCGTCGGCGTCATCCTCGCCGGCGTCATGGCCTGTGCGCGGGCCGGCCTGCTTCGCGAGGCGGCGGCACCGCAGCGGCCTGGCGATGGTTCCTTCCTGATCGGCCTCGCTATCTGCCTGCTCTCCGGCCTGGGTTCCTGCTTCATGAGCGTGGCCCTCAACGAAGCCACCCCGATATCTAAGGCCGCAGAAACTCTAGGGGCATCCGCGGCTAGCTCTCTGAATGCCGTCTGGCCGGTGCTCCTTGGCGGTGGGTTTGTTATAAACGCCATTTATTGCGCTTCCCTGTTGGTCCGTCGGCGCAATGCGGCGCGCTTCAGGGAGGCCGCAGTAGCCAACGTCGGTCTGGTCGTCGCGATGGCGGTACTTTGGTCGGGGAGTAACTTCGTCTATAGCGCTGGTGCACGCGGGATGGGTCCGCTCGGCCTGATCCTCGGGTGGCCCGTCTTCATGGCTGCGATTGTGCTGACGGCGAATATCTGGGGGCTTCTGACGGGTGAATGGCGTAGTGCCGGGAGGCGCGCTGTGACGTGGGCGGCCGGGGGCTGCCTGTTGCTCATTGTCGGCATCTGGGTGGTCGCCTCGACCGGGAGCCGGTCATAAGATGCCAGGCCATGCGCCAACGCAGGGACCGATGGAAAGGAGGCGCCACCCTATGATGCAAACACGAACACGGAGCGACACGCGGATCGACCGGCGCACGCCGGTGCCGCTGTACTTCCAGATCGCCGGGCGGCTGCGTGACGACATGCGCACCCGGCGGATGCGCCAGGGCGACCTGCTTACCACCGACGAGCGCGTTCAGCAGGAGTTCGCGGTGAGTCGCGCCACCGCGCGCAAGGCTCTCGACGAACTGGTCGACGAGGGGCTCGTCGAGCGTGTCACCGGCAAAGGCACCTTTGTGACTGAGCCGCGGCTGCAGGTGCCGCTGCCTGCAATGCTGAGCTTCACCGAGGAGCTCGAGCGTCGTGGCATGCGGCCGCGCACGCGGGTCGTTTCCGTCGGGTGGGTTCCAGCGGGCGAACGCGTCGCTCAAGCCCTTGGCCTCCAGGCCGAAACGCGCGTGCTGCGACTCGAACGCATCCGCTACGCTGACGAAAAACCTGTCCTGCACACCGTGGATGTTCTCCCTGAGCAACTCAGGATCGGACCCGGGGAAGACTTCTCGGGCTCGCTCTACCGGCTCGTGGAGTCACACGGAGTGCGACTCGCCGAGTGCCAGAACCTTATCCGCGCGGCCGTTACCGATCGTCGCCTGGGCAGGTTGCTCCAGGTGAAGAAGGGCTTCCCGGTGCTGGCCCTGCAGCGCACGAGCTACGACGCCGATGGGCGACCCGTGCTCTACGAAGAAGCGGCGTGTCGCGGCGACCTGTACAGCTATGCGACCCGTTTGGCCCGACAGACCCGGGGCAGCTCGCGGCGGCGGTAGGTTTACAGAACGTCTCCAGAACAGAGCAAGCCTCCGCGAGTGTGTTCCCAGTTTCTCCGAGAACAGCATCCTCGAGTTTGATCACGTTCTTCGCAGCCGCGCATGGGCCATCTGTTTCGTGTGATGTAGAGCCTTTGGCGCCTGACACCCATCCTGCCGGGGCATTGGAAAACAGCGATTTCGTTGCATTGACCAGGCCGCGGCTGAAGCCGCGGTGATACTTACGCCATCCCTGGGGCACGCGGCGGGCCGGGTCTCCCCGGAAAACACCTAAAATGGATAGAAGAATAACTGTGACGACTTCCCGCACAACCGCGTGGTTCGTGGGGGCCTGGGTTGTGTCCCTTGGCCTCTACGCCCTGGTGTCTCATCTCCTGGGACCCGGGACGAAACTCAACTCATTTGGAAACATCACGCAGTGCTTTGTGCCCCTGCTGGCGAATGCGGGCCTGTTGCTGAATGCCGGCACGCCACACTGGCGGCGAAACATTTTCTGGATGCTGGTGGCGTTGAGTTGCACGCTGTGGATGGTCGGACAGTTCGAATGGACGTACTACGAAGTGTACCTGCAAAAGCCGGTGCCCGAACTGTTTGCAGGCGACATTATTTTCTTCCTTCGTAATATACCGCTGATCGCGGCGCTGGCGATGCGGCCGCACCTGAAGCGCGGTGAAATACGCATCGGCCTGGGGTACATGGATTTTGCGCTACTGCTGTCGTGGTGGACGTTCCTGTACGTGTTCGTGGTTCTGCCGTGGATGTACGCGACGCCGACTCCGGGGGCCTACAACTACAATTACAACGTGCTGGATTACATCCAGCACCTCATGATCATGGGAGGATTCGCGTGGTTGTGGCTGCGGACGAACGGGGCCTGGCGGAACGTCTACGCGCACCTGTTCGGGGCCTCGGCGTTGTACATGCTGACGTCGCTGGCGGTGAACGTGGCCATCAGCCACAGCGAGTACTACACGGGGAGTATCTACGACTTGCCGCTGCTGACGGTCTTCTTCTGGTATGCCTATGCGGGCTGGGTGGCGTACAAAAGGCGCGATGAGCTGGACGCGCCGACAGAGAGCAGCGCTGCCGGGGAACTCGAAATCGTTGTGGGCGATAGTGTGTGGGCCAGCCGCTTCGCGATGGCGGCAGTGATGTCGCTGCCGGTGTTTGCACTCTATGCGCTGTGGATGGAGCGCGACACGCAAGCGGTGAGAGAATTCCGCCTCACGGTGACGCTGGTTGCCTCCGTGCCCTTGGCGTTACTCGTATTTCTGCGCACGCACCTGGCCGACGCCGACCGCGCGCGGTTGCTGGAGAGATCGGAGTCGTCGATCGAGAATCTGCAACGGCTGCAGGCCCAGTTGGTGCAATCGGAAAAGCTGGTGTCGCTGGGACAACTGGCGGCCGGCGCGGCGCACGAAATCAACAATCCTCTGACTGCGATTCTGGGATACTCCGATTTGCTGGCGGACGACCCGGCACTGACGGACCGTGCCAGGAGCACGGCGGCGAAAATTCGCGAACAGGCGCGGCGAACCAAAAACCTGGTGCAGAACCTGCTGAGTTTTGCGCGCCAGGTGCCACCGGAACGTACGTTGCTGGACATCAACTCCGTGGTGACCAGCGCGGTGCAATTGCGCGCGCTCGACCTGCACAGTGGCGGGTCACGCATTGACATGCAGTTGGAATCGGTGTTGCCGGGTGTGCGCGGCGACAACAACCAATTGATGCAAGTCTTCTTTAACATCATCAACAATGCCCTCGATGCCATGAACGAATCCGGCGGGGGCGTGCTGACCATACGCACGCAGCGCGATCGCGCCAATGTGGTCATCCTGTTTTCCGATACGGGGCCCGGAATCCGGGAGCCACACCGGGTGTTTGATCCGTTCTACACTACGAAACCCGTGGGCAAGGGTACGGGGCTCGGGCTTAGCATCTGCTACGGCATCCTGCAGGAGCATGGCGGGAGGATTCTCTGCTACAACGGGCAAACAGGCGGGGCGGTGTTTCGCGTGGAGCTTCCGGCGGTGCTGGCGGCATTGCCGGGACGTGGACCCCAAGTGCCCGGAGCGACTCCGGTTCCCAGCAGCTAATTGTAAAGCTTCTGTTTCTTGCGATGCATTGAAAATTCCGGTGATGGGCTGCTTATCAGGATAGTGATAGAGTGGCGTGCTCGGGTGTGCCAGAACAGGCGGAATTCATGGGCGAAATCGCGATTGCGACTGAAAAATTGACACGAACGTTTGGGGCACTTACGGCCGTGGACGCCATCGACCTGAAAGTACAGGCGGGCCACTTTTTCGGGTTTCTGGGGCCGAACGGCGCGGGGAAATCCACGACGATCAAGATGCTGACGGGGCTGCTGGCGCCGAGTTCGGGGCGCATGGAATTGTTGGGGCTCGATTTTCAAAAGCACCCCGTGGAGGTGAAGCGCCAGATTGGCGTGGTGCCGGAAGGGATGGGGCTGTTCGAGCGGTTGACGGGAGGAGAATATCTGCGGTTTGTGGGGAGGATGTACGGGCTGGATCGCGCGACGACCGAAAAGCGCGCGGAAGAATTGCTGGAATTCATGCAATTGGCCGACCGGGAGAAAACGCTGATTACGGATTATTCGCATGGGATGCAGAAGAAACTTGCGCTGGCCGCGGCGGTGATCCACGGGCCGCGGATCTTATTTTTGGATGAACCGTTTGAAGGTGTGGACGCGCTGGCGGCGGGGGCATTGAAGGCCTTGTTGGGAAGGATGACGGAGCGCGGGGTGACGATTTTTCTGACCTCGCACGTGCTGGAGATTGTGGAGCGGCTGTGCAGCCACGTGGCCATTATCCATCAGGGGCGGCTGGTGGCGCACGGATCGCTGGAAGAGCTGCGCGCCGGAGTCGCCGGCAGCGAGGGCGAAACGAAGACCCTGGAGCAGATATTCCTTTCCATCGTGGGCCAAAGCGGCGCGGAACAGGCGCGTCTGGAGGAACTCACTTGGCTGACGTAGCGCCCATGCCGGGAGTCCTGGCGCAATTACGGTTGATTGCCGGCTTGCGCTGGACCGTGCTCAAAAACGGCCTGCGGCGCAAGAACAACCGCTGGGACTTTGTGGGAGTCATTGTTGCGGGCGCAGTCGGCGGGTTGCTTGTAGGGGGATTGTGCTTCGCATTCTTTGCCGGGGGGTATGGATTTCTCGCAAAGAACCGGGCGAATTGGATGGGGTTGCTTTTCTGGGCCATTTTCTTGTGGTGGCAGGTGTTTCCGATCTTTGTCGCGGGATTCGGAGCGAATTTTGAGTTTAAGACACTGCTGCGCTTTCCGCTGAGCCGGCGCACATTTTATTTGTTGGGATTGGGCTACGGATTCGCGGATTTTGCTGCCATATCGTCCGTCTGCTGGGTGGTGGCGATGGTTCTGGGAACAGCAGTGGCACGTCCGGACGTGCTGCCGGTAATGGCGGGTGTCAGCGCAATGTTTGTGCTGATGAATGTGACCCTGGAGCGGCTGATTGGGTCCTGGTTGGAGAAGATCCTGGCGAAGCGCAAAACGCGGGAGTTGTTCATCGGGTTGTTCGTGTTGTCCATGGTGTCGCTGAACTTCCTGAATCCCCTGCTGCAGCGGTATGGACGCGCAGCGTCGCCGAAGATTCTAGAATACCTGCCGTATCTGGCCTGGCTGCCGGGATCGCTGGCGGGGAGCGCGGTGGCGGGAGCGGTGCGTGCGGATCTGCGGGCAATCCTGTTGGGAATGGCGGGGTTGCTCGTATGGCTGGGTGTGACGAGCGGATTATTATGGCGACGATTTGTGGCGCAATACCGCGGAGAAGAGATCAGCGAGAGCGCGGCACCCGCATTAACGAAGAAGAACAACGCCAGCGCCATTTCAGCGGAAAAGACAAAAGGTCAAAACTCAAATGGAGAATGGCTGCCGCTGGTGCCGGCGACGGTTGCCGCCGTAGTGCTGAAGGAATTCCGTTATCTGACACGCAATGGCATGGCGTTTTTGACGCTGCTGCTGCCGCCGATCATGGTGGTGTTTTTCACCATGCAATTCGGGAAAGGCTCGGCGCTGCGGGAACATTCTCTAAAGCCGGAGATGTTTTTTCCGGCCATCATGGCGTACCTGATCCTGATCCTGATTTCGCCGGCGTATAACGCGTTTGCATTTGAGGGCAAGGGCATTCAGACGTACTTCATGGCGCCACTGCGATTCCAGGATGTGCTACTTGGGAAGAATCTCTTTCTGGCGGCGCTGATCACGTTTGAGCTGAGCTTGTCGCTGGCGCTGCTGGTGTGGAGGGTGGGGTGGCCGAGTACGGCAATGTTCGCGGCGACGATTGGGGCGGGCGCGTTCGCGGTAATCGGTCAATTGACGATTGCAAACTGGTCATCGCTGAGCTTCCCAAAAAAAATGGAGATCGGGAAAATGAAGGGGCAGCGAAATTCGGGCGTCGCGGTG
>Ga0209415_10008858_pt1 | contig 17384 bp, 15 predicted proteins | sample PeaSoiSIISIP2007_FD_187696 | JGI IMG/M metagenome (GOLD analysis project Ga0209415, IMG submission 187696) | Peat soil microbial communities from Weissenstadt, Germany - SII-SIP-2007 (SPAdes) (version 2) | ecosystem: Environmental > Terrestrial > Soil > Wetlands > Peat | place: Germany... | reverse complement strand
GCCGCCAAGGCGCTGGCGCTCGAATCCCTGCTGATCGAGAAGGGGATCATTACCGGCAGCACGGTCAACACCGTGCTGTCGTTCTTCGAGACCCAGATGGGACCCTTCAACGGCGCCAAGGTGGTGGCGCGCGCCTGGGTCGATCCGGCGTTCAAGCAGGCGCTGGTGGACGACACGCCGGCGGCGATCGCCAAGCTCGATCTGCCCAAGGGTATGGCCGGCGCCGAGGGCGAGCACATGCGCGCCGTCGTTAACTCGCCGGCGGTCCACAACCTCATCATCTGCACGCTATGCTCGTGCTATCCGTGGCCGGTGCTCGGCCTGCCGCCCTATTGGTACAAGGACCCGACATTTCGCGCCCGGGCGGCGCGCGAGCCGCGCGCGGTGCTCAAGGAGTTCGGTCTCGACATCGCGTCCTCGGTCGAGATCATGACGTGGGACAGCAGCGCCCAGATCCGCTGGTTCGTGGTACCCGAGCGCCCGGCCGCCACCGGCGGCATGAGCGAGGCCGAGCTCGCCAAGCTGGTCACCGCCGAGGGCATGATGGGCGTCGCCCGGGTGTAGCGATGCAGCCAAAATTCGAGCATTTCGCGGTCACCAGCATGATGGGCTCGCCCGACCGGCCCCCGCGGGAGAACGGCGCGCTCTCCTTCGCGCAGGCCTGGGAGCGCTCGGCCTTCGCGGTCGCGCTCGCGCTGGCGCGCGAGGGCCATTTCGAATGGGAGGATTTCCGCCAGCAGCTGATCGCCTCGATCGGCGACTGGGAGGGGCGTCACGCGCTCGACGACCCGTCCTGGAGCTACTACGAGCAGTGGCTCAATGCGCTCGAGGCGGTGGTCGTTGCAGCCGGACTGGCGAGCCACGAGGAAATAGCCGCCCGCGCCGCCGCGCAGGCACGCTGCAAACCGCAACCCTGAACAGGAGCCTGCCATGCACATCGAACCCGGCATTCTCTCCGCCGCCAAGGTCCTCGGCGCCGACGCGGCCGCGTTGGGCGCGCTCGCCGGCCATGCGCCCGGTTTCCTGCGCCGTCCGCTCGACATCGCAAGGACGCTGCTCGCCGCGATGTTCTTCTCGCTGTTCATGGAGCTGTGGCATCAGCCGGTCGGCCCATCGGAACTGCACTTCATCGGGGCGTCGACGATCTACTTCGTGTTTGGCTTCCTGCCGACCATGTTCGGCTTCGCTCTCGGATTGCTGCTGCAGGGCCTGCTGTTCGAGCCGCAGGATCTCGTTCACCTCGGCGTCAACTCGCTGTCGCTGATCGTGCCGCTGATCGCCGCCCATGCGGTCGTCGGCAGGCGCGTGATCGACCCGAGCTCGCTCGCCGCGACGCCCTGGTCGTCGGTGCTGAAGTTCGATGCGCTGTACTACGGCGGCGTCGTCGCCATGGTGGGGTTCTGGCTCGCGATCGGCGACGTGCGCACCCCGTTCGCCGACTGGACGCTGTTCGCGGCGTCCTATCTGCCCGTGGTGCTGTGCGAGCCCGCGATCAGCTGCGGAATCCTCCGTCTGCTCGGTCGTCTCGACGCCAAGAGCGGAATCCGCCGGCTCACCGCGCTCGCCGGTTCGGCCGTAGCATGATTGTTGCATGGACTCTCACGGGGGAGGCCGGCGACCGCTCGCAAGGGCTGACGGCCGGCCTCACAGGTCGGAGTCCGAGTGATGCGAGTCGTGATTCTTGCGCCTCCGGGCGTCCAATCGCTCGATGTAGTCGGGCCCGCGGAGGTGTTTTGGGAGGCGGCGCGCCGCCTCGGCGATCCGGGCGCCTATGATGTCCAGGTCATGGGCACGACAGCCGGGGCGGTATGCGGGACCGGCAGCCTGCGTTTTCTGACCGATCGGACGATCTACGATCCCGACGAGCCGATCGACACCCTGCTGGTCGGCGGTGACCCGTCCTTCGACGCGATCGACCCGGCGGTCACCGCCTGGCTCAAGCGCCGGGCGCCATCGATCCGCCGCTACGGCTCGGTGTGCACCGGCGTGTTTTTTCTCGCCGCGGCCGGACTGCTCGACGGGCGCCGGGTCACCACCCACTGGGAGTGTGCCGACAAGCTCGAGCGCGAATATCCCGGGCTGATCGTCGACGCCGACCAGATCTTCATCCGCGAGGGCGCATTGTGCACCACGGCGGGCGTCACCGCCGGCATGGACCTGGCGCTCGCGCTGGTCGAGGAGGATTTCGGCCGTGCCCTCGCGCTCATCGTGGCGCGCTACATGGTGATGTTCCTGAAGCGGCCCGGCGGCCAGTCGCAGTTCAGCGCCCACCTGGCGGCGCAGATGTCGAGCAAGACCACGATCCAGCAGGCGCAGGAATACGCGCTGGAGCATCTGTCGGCCGACCTGTCGGTCGAGGCGCTGGCACTGCACGCCGGCATGAGCACGCAGAACTTCTCGCGGGTTTTTCGCCGCGAGGTGAATTCGACTCCCGCCGAGTTCGTCGAGGCGGCGCGGCTCGATGCGGCGCGACGGATGCTCGAGGACACGACGACGCCGCTCCAGCGCATCGCCCACATGTGCGGGTTCGACAACGTCGACAGCATGCGGCGCGTGTTCATTCGCAACGTCGGAATTGCTCCGCTCGACTACCGCAAGCGCTTCCGCAGCGCCTGGTCCGGCATCGAGCCCGGCAAGCACCCGCGTCGGGCGAACACCGATGGCGCCGGGCCGCTGCGGCAACGCGCGAGGGATGGGCGCGAGCCTCCAGGCCCGCTCGGGTATCGGGCGCATCGCGCGCAAACCGGCGGCGCCGGATCGTTCAGGCCCGGGCTCGACCGGCCCAAGTGAACCTCACTCCGCCGCCTCTACGTCAGCGGCATCGATGAAGCCGCCGGACTGCCGCCGCCACAGCGCCGCGTAGTGGCCGCCGGCGCGCAGGAGCTCTGCATGCGAGCCATGCTCGACGATGCGGCCGCGGTCGAGCACCACCAGGCGGTCCATCTGCGCGATGGTCGACAGCCGGTGCGCGATGGCGATCACGGTCTTGCCGGTCATCAGCGTTCCGAGGCTGGCCTGGATCGCGGCCTCGACCTCGCTGTCGAGCGCGGAGGTCGCCTCGTCGAGCACCAGGATCGGCGCGTTCTTCAGGATCACCCGGGCGATGGCGATGCGCTGGCGCTGGCCGCCGGACAGTTTCACCCCACGCTCGCCGACCTGGGCGTCGTAGCCGCGCCGGCCCTTCCAGTCCTCGAGCGCAGCGATGAACTCGTCCGCGTGGGCGAGCTGCGCGGCGGTCGTGATCTCGGCATCGCCGGCGCCGGGCCGGCCATAGCGGATGTTGTCGCGGATCGAGCGGTGCAGCAGCGAGGTGTCCTGGGTGACGACGGAGATCTGCGCGCGCAGGCTCTCCTGGGTGACGGTCGCGATGTCCTGGTCGTCGATCAGGATGCGGCCGTCCTCGAGGTCGAAGAACCGCAGCAGCAGATTGACCAGGGTCGATTTGCCGGCCCCCGAGCGCCCCACCAGGCCGATCTTCTCGCCGGCGCGCACGTGCAGCGTCAGCCCGTCGATCACGCCGGTCTCGCGGCCGTAGCCGAAGCGCACGTCCTTGAAACGGATGTCGCCGCGCGGCACCGTGAGCGTCGTCGCCTGCGGCCGATCGGTCAGCGCGACCGGCCGCGCGATCGTCGTCATGCCCTCCTGCACGACGCCGACATTCTCGAAGATCGACGTCACCTGCCAGGCGACCCAGCCGGCCGTCTGGATGATCTGCCACGCCAGCGGCAGCGCCATCGCCACCGTGCCGACGCCGACCACGCCGCGAGTCCACAGCACGATGGCGATGGCGGCGGTGCCGGTGACCAGCAGCGCATTGAGCGTCGCCAGCGCGAACGCGAAGATCGTGTTGAGCCGCAGCGCGGCGTGGAACGAGCCGGTATGCGCGTCCATGGCGTCGCGCACATAGGCGTCCTCCTGCCGCGCCCGCGCGAACAGCTTGACCGTCAGGATGTTGGTGTAGGTGTCGACGATGCGGCCGGTGAGCATCGAGCGCGCCTCGGAGACGTCGTGCGAGCGGTTGCGCATGCGCGGCACCAGCACTCGCAGCAGCACGATGTAGCCGAGGAACCACAGCACCACCGGCAACGCCAGCCAGGGATCGGCGGAGCCGAGCAGCAGCAGCGCGCTGGTGCCATAGACCATGATGTACCAGACGGCGGTGAGCAGCGAGACCAGGCTCTCGCGCAGCGCCGGCCCGGTCTGCATCACCTTGCTGGCGATGCGGCCGGCAAAATCGTTCTGGAAGAACGCCCAGGACTGGCGCGCCACGTGCCAGTGGTTCTGCCAGCGGATCAGGTTCGACACGTTGGCGGCGATCGCCTGGTTGGCCACCAGGTTCTGAGCGGTCAGCGCCAGCGGCCGCGCGACCAGCAGGACGAAGCCCATGCCGAGCAGCAGCCAGCCGTGATCGGCGAACAGCCGCTCGGGCCTGCTCGCCGTCACCAGGGTGACGACGCGGCCGATGAACGCCGGGATCATCGAGTCGAGCAGGGCGACGAAGAAGCCGACGACGAACAACGCGATCAACAGTCCCTTGGCCTGGCGGGCGAAGTGCCAATAGAACGCCGTCAGCGCGGCGGGAGGCTCGGGCTGATCGGGCGGCTCGGTGGGCTTCAGCACCCGCTCGAGAAGGGCGAACATGACGGTTCCCGCGAATGTTCAAATGGCCGAATGGTCCTGACCGCCTTGTGCCGCCCGCATCGGGGGCGGGCTTTCGCCGGATCATGCAAGACGCCGCCGCCGGCGCCCTCGCGGAGCCGGCTTCGGCAGGACTCGTCTGGCCAAAACGGACGCGACGAGCCGTTGCGGTGTTTCATGGCCGGATCAAGGCACGACAGGATCGGTCAGGCGGATTCCGCCAATCTGCGGCAAAATATCCACCAACGCGATGCCTGGAGTTGAAATTGGAGCAACAGGGCTCGGCTCAGCCATCGCGGGCAGGGTTGCGCGAGGCCAGGCCGGGCCGTGGCGCCGATCAATGCGATGCGCCGGCGCGTCCGGCCGGCTGCGGATTCCAGTGCGCCCCGTCATCCGACCACCGGCGCCCCATCCCGACCAGCTCCCGGCACAGCAGATCGATCGCCTTGCCCCAGTCGTTGAACTGATGCTGCCGGATCAGGCGCGCGGTCGGATACCACGGATTGTCCTGGCGTTCGCGCAGCCAACGAAAATCGGCGGCGAACGGCAGCAGGAGAAGAAGCGGCTTGCCCATCGCGCCGGCCAGATGCGCCACCGCGGTGTCCACCGCGATCACCGCGTCGAGCTGCGCGATCACCGCCGCAGTTTCGGCAAAATCCCGGAACGGGCCCGCCTGGAACAATCGCGGCCAATGGCGAAGCCATCGGGCATCCTCGGCGCACGTCTCCTGTTGCAGGCCGACGAACTGGAATTGCGGCAGATCGACGAGCGGCCGCAGCAGCTCGAGATGAATGGAACGGTTGAGATCGTTGTTGTGCAGTCGGTCGCCGGCCCAGACCAGACCGACCCGCGGACGTCCCGCGGGCAAGCGCTCGCGCCAGGCCGCCACATCCTGCTGGGGCGCCGACAGATAGGGGGGAACGGCCGCCGGGATGGTGGCCAGCTCCGTTCCCAATGCCAGCGGCAGGCTCATCAGCGGACAGTGCAGGTCGAATGCCGGCAAGGACTGTCCGTGCGCAACGAACGTGTCGACGCCGCGCATCGGCGACAGCAGCCGGGCGAGCGCGGGCCGCGCTTCGAGAACGACGCTCGCGCCGAGCCCAGCGACGAGCGGTGCATAACGGGCGAACTGGATGGCGTCGCCGTAGCCCTGCTCGGCGTGCAGCAGGATGGTCTTGCCGGCGAGCGGCCGGCCGCCCAGCCACAACGGCGCCGCGAAGCTCCGGCGATGCGGCGCGAAGGCGCCGGTCCCCCACCGCGATTCGTAGCCTTGCCAGCCGCTCCGGAAGTCCCCCAAGGTCAGCTTGATCAGGCTCTCGACGAACCGCGCCTCGGCAAAATTCGGAGCGCTCACCAGGGCGCGGCTCAGGCCCAGCAACGCTTCGTGCGGGCGATCGAACCGGCGCAATGCGACCGCCCGGTTGGTGAGGAGCCGCGCATGTCCGGGCGCAATCCTCAGGCCCGCATCGTAGCTCGCGATCGCCTCGTCCGGGCGGTTGAGCCTGAGCAGCGCGTTGCCGCGATTCCCGAGCGCGTCCAGGTCTCCGGGATCCAGGGCAGTCGCGCGCTCGAAGCTCACAAGCGCCTCGGCGCAACGGCCAAGCTGCAGCAGCGCGACACCGCGCCCGTTGAGCGCCGCCGGATCGTCGGGGCGGAGCCGGAGGGCGGCGTCGTAGCTCGCCAGCGCCTCGGCCATGCGGCCGGTCGCGTAAAGGACGAGCCCGAGATCGCAGAAAGCATCGACGCGGCGGTGATCGACCTGCAACGCCGCGCGAAGGGAGGCGACCGCGGCATCCAGTCGCCCACGCTGATAGTCGACCATGCCGGCGAGATGCAGCGCGTCGACCTGGCGCGGATCATGTTCCAGAACGGCGGCGTAGAGCCGTTCCGCCTTGCCGAGCGCGCCCTCCTCGTGCGCGCGCCTGGCCCGGCTGAGCATCCGCGACAGGTTCGGTTGCGACTGGTGCACCTTGCGTCGGCCTCGGAGCGCAGGTGCGGAGGCAGCCTGCGTGGCGCGGGGATCTTGCGGATACGGACGCGCGCCGACCCGTCCTGGTTTCCTAACGATCGGTAAAAGAGGCTGGTAAAGAAATGCTTAACGGGCGCCGCCGCGAGGAGACGTGGCGCACGATCCGCGCTCACTGATCCGGCGGCGTGGTGCGGAACAAGGTTGCGAATTTTTCCAAATCCCCGGCGCCCATGTCCGAGATCGCCACATAGGTCACGCCGTCCTCGGTCCAGCGCAGCATGTTGTAGCCGTCGGTCCTCCGGCGGGCGGGTGCCGAATCGAGGTGGCCCGGGGCCGGCAGCGCGGTCAGGCTGATCAGATGCTTGCTGTGCCGAAAGACCAGGGTCGGCACCGGCTTCTGCTCGACCACGTCGATGCGGCCGCCGACCAGCGGGAAGCCCTGCGCCGCCAGATCGACCACCCGCGGCGACTGCGGGATGCGGCCGGCGAACCATGGCTTCACGGTGTGGCGGTCGGACGATGCCACATCGGCCGGCTCCGGCGCCATCAAGGCGCGCAGATGGCTCGATTCCACGTCGCTTGCGACGAGGTCCCGGGCGTCGCGTTGCGCCGTGATCAGGAAGGTCGAGCCGCTCGCCACCATCGCGGTGACGAGGATCGACGCCGCGAACGCCCGCCACGACGGCTGGGCGGTGGATCGGCGCAGGCCGACCGCGCGTTCGATCCGTGCCTGCAGCCCGGGCGGCGGTGCCTCGCGCGGCAGCCGCTCGCGGATGAGGGTGCGCAAAGCCAGGACGCGGTCGCGCTCGGCGGCGAGCGCCGGATCGTCGGTCATGCGGCGCTCGATCTCGATGGCGTGGCTCGAATCGAGCTCGCCGTCCAGATAGGCGTGGACCAGCAGCGTCTGGTCCTCGGACGGCGTGGTCATGCCTGGGGTCCTCCGATGATCTCGGCCAGGCGCCGGCGCGCCCGGGCGAGACGCGACATCACGGTGCCGACCGGAACCCCGGTCACCTCCGCGATCTCGCGATAGTCCAGGCCCTGCATTTCGCGCAACACCAGGGTCTCCCGGAACGGCGTCGGCAGCGCGGCCACGGCGGCCTCCAGCCGGGCGGTATCGGCCTTGGCGATCAACGCCGTCTCCGGCGTCTCGCTCTCCTCATCGCCCGGCCTGCGCTCGCGCTGGGCGCGCTCAACCGCCTCGATGTCGTCGGTGACGACCAGCGCTGCGGGCCGGTTCTTTCCGAGCCAGGTGAACGCCGTGTGGCGCACGATGGTCAGCACCCAGGCGCGGGCGTTGCCGCCGGAAAAGCCGGCGATGCCGCGGAACGCACGCAGGCAGGCGTCCTGCACCACGTCCTCGGCGTCGGCGCGATCGCCGGTCAGCCAACGTGCCAGTGCGAAGGCGTCGCCGAGATGGGGCAGCACCACGCTGGCAAAGCGTGCCTTGTCGTCGTCGCCGCTCACGCGGTCTCCGTCAAAACGCCGGCGGCTCGACGCGGGCGGGCCGCCGGGGGTCGGCATGTGCTCCGGCATCCGGCCGGACGGATCGGATGTCGGCGCCAGCGCAACCCGGCGATCGAGCGTCATCGATGGGCTTGGTGCCAGAGGCTGGGACATTGTCGGCAAGACTGTCCGACCCGCCGGTTTATTCCCGATGGACAGCCGGTGACGCAAATCCCTTCCGTTCGGCCCAGAACCTCGCAGCATGACGGGTATCGGTGCGTCCCGCAACGCTGCGCGGATCCCGCGCACCTCGGTCGCCGGGGTGGTGGCGCAGCCGGGAAATGTCGTATGGGTCCGGGTGGTCGGCTCACTCACGGATCTTGCGTCGCCGATCATGCCCGCATCGATCCGGTGCCGGCGCCCCGGTGGGCCGGCTCGGGCATGGGCGTCGCAGCGTGGTCCCCGAGACAGGAGACGTTCATGCGCCTCGTCACCGTCGGAGCCGCCCAGCTCGGTCCGATCCAGAAGGCGGACGGCCGGCCGCAGGTGGTGGCACGCATGCTCGACCTGATGAAGCAGGCCAAGCACAAGGGCTGCGACCTGATCGTCTATCCGGAGCTGGCGCTGACCACGTTCTTTCCGCGCTGGTACATGACCGACCAGGCCGAGGTCGACACCTGGTTCGAACGGGACATGCCGAACGCCGCGACGCTGCCGCTGTTCGAGCTGGCCAGGAGCTACGGCATGGCGATGAGCTTCGGCTATGCCGAGCTCACGCCCGGCGGTCGTCATTTCAACACCTCGATCCTGGTCGACCGTGCCGGCGCCGTCATCGGCACGTACCGCAAGGTTCATCTGCCCGGGCATTCCGAGCACGATCCGAGGCTGCACCATCAGCATCTGGAGAAGCGCTACTTCGAGCCCGGCGATCTCGGCTTCCCGGTGTGGCGCATGCTCGGCGGCATTTTTGGCATGTGCATCTGCAACGATCGGCGCTGGCCCGAGACCTACCGGGTGATGGGGCTGCAGGGCGTCGAAATGATCGCGCTCGGGTACAACACGCCCTCGGTCAATGCCTGGTCGGCGGACCAGGAGGGGCCGGCGAAGCGCCTGTTCCACAACAACGTCGTGCTGCAGGCGGGCGCCTACCAGAACTCCACCTGGGTGGTGGCGGTCGCCAAGACCGGCGTCGAGGACGGCCACCCGCTGATCGGCGGCAGCTGCATCGTCAATCCGGACGGTGAGATCGTGGTGGCCTGCCGCACCGAGAGCGACGAGCTGATCGTGCATCCGTGCGATCTCGACCTCGCGGCCTTCGGCAAGGCCACGGTGTTCGACTTTGCCCGGCACCGGCGGATCGAGCATTACGGCCTGATCGCGAGCCGCGCCGGCGTGGTGCTGCCGCCGGAGATGCCGTAGCCTGCCCCGCCGCAGCGTGGGCCGTCGCGGCGTGCCACATTTTTCCTGGGAGGATGACATGACGGCTTTCGCCACCTACCCGAGCCTGAAGGACCGCCGGGTTCTGGTCACCGGCGGGGCGTCGGGCATCGGCGCCAGCATCGTCGAGCATTTTCTCGACCAGGGCGCGCGCGTCGGTTTTCTCGATCTCGATGCGGCCGCCGCCGAGAAGCTGATCGCCGGCCTGGGAGAGCGGGCGGCGCACTGCCACTTCGTCCAGGTCGACCTGCGCGACCTCGCGGCGCTGCGTCATGCCATCGATCAGATCGACGCCGCGCTCGACGGACCCGTCACGGTGCTGGTCAACAACGCGGCGCGCGATGATCGCCACGGCATCGACGAGGTCACGCCGGAATATTTCGACGAGCGCGTGGCGACCAACCTGCGCCACCAGTTCTTCGCCGCCCAGGCCGTGAAGGACGGGATGATCAGGGCCGGCGGCGGCGCCATCGTCAACATGAGCTCGATCAGCTTCCTGCTCAAGCAGGGCGGCATGCCGGTCTATCTGACGGTGAAGTCCGCCGTGATCGGGCTCACCCGGGCGCTGGCGCGCGACCTCGGGCCCCACGCGATCCGCGTCAACTCGGTGTTGCCGGGCTCGATCATGACGGCGCGGCAGCTGGAAAAATGGGTGACTCCGGAGAGCACGGCCGAGATGCTGCGCCTGCAGTGCCTGAAGGAAAAGCTGTATCCGCCGGACATCGCCCGCATGGTGCTGTGGCTGTCGGCCGACGACAGCCGCATGGTCACGGCGCAGGATTTAGTCGTCGACGGCGGCTGGAGCTGACGCGGTCGTGCCGGCCGGATGAGCAGACGATGAACGACCGGATCGCGAGCGCTCCTTACGGACATCTGCCCGACGGCAGGGCGGTCACCCGGTTCGCGCTGTCGAACCGCAACGGCGCGTCGGCGGAGATTCTCGACTACGGCGGGATCCTGGCATCGTTGCGGGTCGCGGATCGCGACGGACGTCACGACAATGTCGTGCTCGGCTGCGCCGACCTGGAAGGCTACTGCGCCGACCGCTCCTATTTCGGCGCGCTCGTCGGCCGCTACGCCAACCGCATCGCTCACGGCCGTTTCCGGCTCGACGGAACGAGCTATCAGCTCGCCTGCAACGATCCGCCCAATGCGCTGCACGGCGGCCACCAGGGCTACAACAGGTCGCTGTGGCGCGCGGAGATCCGCGGGAACGCGGGCGGACCCGCGCTCGCCCTCCACCACGTCAGCCCCGACGGCGACGAGGGCTACCCCGGCAGGCTGACGATCGAGGTGCTGTACGCGTTCGGCGCCGACGACGCGTTGCGCATCGACTACACGGTCACGACCGACCGTCCCACCGTCGTCAACCTCACCAGTCATTCGTATTTCAATCTTGCGGGAGAAGGGTCCGGCGACGTCTACGGCCACGAGCTGATGATCGCGGCCGACGCGTTCACGCCGGTCGACGCCACGCTCATTCCGACCGGCGAGGTCCGTTCGGTCGCCGGCACGCCGTTCGACTTTCGCGCGGCCGCGCCGATCGGGCGGAACATCAGGGCCGCCGACGAGCAGATCCTCCGCGGTGGCGGCTTCGATCATAATTTCGTGCTGCGGGCGGCGGACGCCGGCGCGCTGCGGCTGGCCGCCGTGGTCCGCGACCCGCGCTCCGGACGCGTCATGGAGGTGTCCACCACCGAGCCGGGCGTCCAGTTCTACAGCGGCAATTCCATCGACAGCAGGCGCCGGGGCTCGGGTGGCCGGCCCTATCGCCCGGGCGACGGCTTCTGCCTCGAGACCCAGCACTTCCCGGATTCGCCCAACCGCGACAGCTTTCCCTCGACCGCCCTGCGGCCGGGACACACGTTGCGCTCGACCACGGTCTATCGCTTCGGCACGGATCGCTGACCGGTCGCGTGAGCCCACCCCGTCATGGCCGGGCTTGTCCTGGCTTGTCGCGGCCATCCACGCCTTGCTTGTTGCCCGCAAGACGTGGATGCCCGGCACAAGGCTGCACAAGGCCGGGCATGACGGCTGAAAGGCTGTGCGTCTACCCGAAAGAACATGCTCGGGAGATCGCAGGTCGGACGAAGTCCGACCTGCCTGCATGCCGAGCATCGGCAAATGCGATTGCCGACGCATGCGCACCTACTGCTTGAGGCACGTCCCCACGTTCTCCGGCGTGCATTCGTCGAGGCCGGTGTAGTAGATCGGCTCGACCTTCTTGCCCTCGACCATGCCGCGCATGACGAACGGCGCCCGCTATCCCATCTCGAACGGGCGCTGGCCGACCTGGGCGTTGCTGCGGCCCTGCTGCTGCTCGGCGTCGACGCGTTCTGGCGGGGCACCTTCGTCGGCAGCTTCATCGTGCTCGCCGTGATGTTCGACCGGCTGATGGGCGCGCGCCTGGAGGAGTGAGGCGCCTTCCCGTCCCGACTCCGGGCCCCTGTGATCGAGCAACTCCGGGCGGATGTCGACGCGTCCGCGACTTTCCGATGCGTCATCGCCAACACGTCATCGCCGGGAACCGGCCCGCCGACCGGCGGCGTCAGCATTTGGTAACCATGGCCGCATAGAGTCGTCGTCATCGGAGGCGACCATGACTCATCGATACTCCGGCGTGGTGCCCTGCCGAACCGTGGTCCTGCTCGTCTTCGCCGCCTTGCTGGTGCGCCCCGATGCATCGTCGGCGCAAGCCTCCAAATACGAGGTCACCGGGTTTCGCGACGCGCGCTTCGGAATGACGGAGTCGGAAGTCCGCGCGACCGCCAGGGTTTCGTTCGGCGCCCGGGATGATGAGATGACGGTCCGGACGAACGCGTCCGAAGGCACGACCATGCTGATCGTTCACGTGCCGGTTCTCGAACCCGACCTCGGAGAAGGTCGCGTCTGCTACATCTTCGGCTACCGCTGGCGGAGGCTCATCCAGGTGAATGTGATCTGGGGCGAGGATACCAATCCGCCTCTCAGCGATCGCGGGATGGTCACCGGAGCCTTGCGGCTGAAGGGCCATTTTCTCGGGTTTCGCTGGAGGCAGGGATCGGTGCGTGACGAGGTTCCGATCGACGGCAACAGCGTCCTGCTGTTCAGCGGCGAGGACGACAAGAAAGGGGCGGTGCGCCTGGTTCTCGAGGGGGTTCAATATAAGAGGGTCGTGAATGGTGTGCTGAACTACTCGCCGGAGCCGACAACTCCGCCGAAGTTGAGCATCCGCTACATCGCGGACCGCAATGATCCGGATATCCTGACCCTGCATCGCCGGGATTTCTGAAGCCTGGACATTTTCGGCGACTGCGTGGCCTGAGGGCCTGCCCCGACCAACAAGCGATCATCGCCCAAAAATATGGCAAGGCCGGGGCTTGACGGCCAAGCCGGGCCGCGCAATTGTATCGGCCGAGAGCGACGATGCTCGAAGGTGCGATATGCACCTTGTCGTATGTTTACGCGCACATAATCGCAGATCTGGCGGCAATGGGGCCCGCGGCGAAAGCCGGCGGGCTTTTCTTCATTGGGCTCTTCATTGGGCGGCGTGAACCGTGGGTAAGCAGAGCGTCCATCGGATCGGCTTGCTGTTCTCGACGAGCGGCCCGTACGGCACGATCGGCCGCGCGATGCAGAACGGGTCGCTCCTCGCCATCGACGAGATCAACGCCGACCCCTCGTTTTCGTTTGCGCTTGAGCCGGTAGCGGTCAACCCGGACGGTCGCAACAGCAACTATGCCGAGATGGCCGCGCGACTGCTCACGGTTGAGCGGCTCGTCCACATCGTCGGCTGCTATACGTCGTCGAGCCGCAAGGAAGTGCTGCCCCACTTCGAAAAATACGACGGCCTGCTGTGGTATCCGTCGCACTACGAGGGGTTCGAGAGTAGCGATCACATCATCTATACCGGCGCGGCTCCCAATCAGCACATCATTCCATTGGCGGAGTATCTGCTGCGGCGGTGCGGATCGCGCGCCCTGTGTGTGGGATCGAACTACATCTGGGCCTGGGAAAACAACAAGATCATGCGCGAGGTCGTGCAGGGCGCGGGCGGCGTCGTCGTGAGCGAGCGATACTTTCCGGTCGGCGAGACCGACTTCACGGCGGCCATCGAGCAGATCATCGATGCGAGCCCGAGCTTCATCTTCAACACGCTGATCGGCGTGTCGGCCTATTCGTTCTTTCGCGCGTTCCGCCGGGCCGCGCTCGACCGCGGGATCGATCAGCCGCAAACCATGCCGATCGCGAGCTGCAGCCTGGCGGAGCCGGAACTGGTCGAAATCGGTCCCCGAGCCTGCGCCGGCCATGTCAGTTCGAGCGTCTATTTCGAGAGCATCGACAGCCCGGCCAACAAGGCCTTTGTGACGGCTTTTCGCCGGCGCTTTGCCGGCGAAGGCCCGACCTCGGCGGACGCCGAAGCGTCGTATCTGGCAGTCCATCTGCTCGCCCGCGCGATCAGGCGGGCACAGTCCGCCGACCCGGTCGCGGTGCGCGCGGCATTGCCGCAGGTCGCCATCAAGGCGCCACAGGGCGAGGTTCATGTCGACCGGGACAATCGCCATTGCTACCTCACGCCGCGCATCGGCGTGTCGAACGTCGCCGGCGGCTTCGACATCATCTACGAGGCGGCGCGCCCGGTGAAGCCCGATCCGTATCTGGTCTGGCACGACTTCAAGGCGGCCTCGGCGCAACGGCACCCCGGATTGCGGGTCGTCAAATGAGCCGTCGCACCGTCCAGAATTTTCGCGGGATGCGGGCGACGATCCTGCTCGGGCTCGACCGCAACCGGACGGTTCTCACCGAAAATCTCTCCAAGCTCGGCCTGAAGGTCCGGGCCGCCGATCCGCTCGACGGGACCGCCGCCGTCGGCGCGGCGCTGGATGGAACCGACCTGGTGTTCTTCGACGCCGACCTCGCCGAGGCGATCGCGGCCTGCCTGAGCGGCGACGCCGTCCGGGTTCCGGTCGTGGCCATCATCGGTCTCGAGGCGCCGGGCCGCCTGCTGCGCGCCTTCGAGTTCGAGCCGGCCGCGGTCCTGCACAAACCGCTGCGCTCGACCGGGATCTACTCGGCGCTGTTCTTCGCCGTCAACGAGCACAAGCGGCGGCAGGAGGTTTCGCTGCAAATCCACTCGCTGGAGACGCGGCACAACGGCAGGCGCTTCGTCACCCGCGCGATCGTGCTGCTGATGCAGACCCATGGGATCGACGACGACCAGGCCTACCGGCTGCTGCGGCGGGACAGCATGGTGCGCCGGCTCACGATCGAGGAGCATGCGGCGCAGTTGCTCGCCGCACGGAGCGCCGGCGCGATGCGGAAGGCGAACGAGGTGTAGGCGGAGCACGAACCTTGCGAATCGGCAACGAAAGGACGACGCGATGAATGAGCATTCAGGAAACGGCCGTCAGGGCGAGACCAACGCCACCGGCAATCCGGACGGGCCCGGCCAGTTGGCGACCGATCGGCGCAGCCTGCTGAAGAACGTGAGCGTCGCGGGCGTCGCCGCCGGCCTCGGCGCGACGTATCTGCGGGGATTCGAGTACACGCGTTCGGTACGGGCGGAGACCACCGGCCCGGTGAAGATCGGCTTCATCGAGGACGAGTCCGGCAACCTGTCGGTCTACGGCCTGCAGAAGCTTCATGCCGCGCAGCTCGCGGTCAAGGAGATCAACGAGGGCAAGACGCTCAAGGGCGCGCCCGCGATCGGCGCCGGCGGCCTCGGGGCCGTCGGCAGCGTCGCCAAGGACCCGCCGACGATCAGCAAGGAGGGGGTCGGCCTCGACGTCGTCAAAGACGGCGGGGCGAAGAGCACGACCGAAGTGGTGTTCGACGAGGATGCCGACGTGTTCGTCGATTCCCACGACAAGGGCATTCTCGGTCGTGAAGTGAGCCTGATGTCGCTCGACGGCCAGAGCAACAACACGCTGTGGCAGCAGCTCGCCCGCCGGCTGATCCAGCAGGACAAGGTCGATGTGCTGGTGGCCGGTTTCGCCTCCGCCGAGCGTGAGGCGATCCGTCCGATCGTCGACCAGTTCAAGCAGCTCTATTTCTATACCAACCAGTACGAGGGCGGTGTCGCCGACGCCAACACGTTCTGCACCGGACCGGTATGCGAGCAGCAGGTGATCCCGGTCGTCCAGTACATGGTGGAAAAATTCGGGCCGCGTGGCTACACCATCGCCGCCGACTACAATTTCGGCCAGCTCACTGCGGCGTGGACCAAGGCGTTCGCACCGCTGGTCGGCGGCACCATCATCGCCGAAGAGTTCATCCCGCTCTCGGTGTCGGAATTCAGCCAGGTGATCGCCCGCATCCAGCAGGCCAAACCGGACTGGGTGATGACCCTCCTGGTCGGGCAGAACCAGCAGAACTACTATCCGCAGGCGGCCGCCGCCGGATTGAAGTTCCCGATGGCATCGACCGTCAACATGGCGCAAGGCTACGAGCACAAGCGGTTCAAGCCGCCGTCCATGGCCAACATGCACAACGCGATCCAGTATCAGATGGAAGTGCCGACCGCGCGCAACCGCGCCTTCGTCAAGCGCTGGATGGCGATGTTCCCGCAGGACCAGTACATCGGCGAGATGGCGCAGAACACCTACTTCACCATCCACCTCTACGCCAAGGCGGCGCGGATCGCGGGGACCACCGATCAGGCGATCATGAAGAAGGCGCTCGAGCTCGGCTGGAGCATCGAGGCTCCCGAGGGCTCGGTGTTTCTCGAGCCCGGCACCCATCACTGCGCGCACTACATCCGGCTGGCGGTCTGCGACGAGAACCATGACGTCAAGTTCGTGCGCGAATGGCCGAGCATCCAGGCCTGGTGGCTGCAGCGTCTCGGGGTTAATCTGGTGCGAAATCCCGAGTACAAGCAGTACACGCCCGATGAGGACCCCTACTTCAAGATGTTCGCGAAGAAAGCCTGATGACCTGCTCGGTTCGGATACGGTAGGCTGGTCCCCCGACGCCGGATCGGGCTGCGGTCGAAGGCGCTCGGCTCCCGGAGTGCGGGAGGGCGCAGCAGACCCGCTTGGTCCGGGACGACGCCGGGAGCGAAGGGCAAGCGGCGCGCGGGAGCCCGTGCGCCGTCGCGATTGCAGCGGCAGCGGCCGGGACCGAGGGATGTCCGGCTCGCCAGCGCCAGGATCGAAACATCATGGAAAGCTTTCCGACCGCGGTCAGCATCCTCTATCAGTTCGCGACCAACGGCGCGTTTCTCCTGCTCTCGGCGCTCGGGCTCATCGTCATTCTCGGCATGATGAACATCATCAACCTGGCCCATGGCGAGCTGATGATGATGGGCGCCTACTCGGCAACGCTCGCCTATCACCAGGGCCTGCCGTTTCCGTTGTGCGCCGTCCTGGCGTTTTTCGTCGTCGGCGCGTTCGGGGCGCTGCTCGAGCGGACCATCGTCCGGCGCTTCTATGGCCGCGAGCTCGGCGCGCTCGTCGTCACCTGGGGGATCGGCTTGACGCTGAGCCAGGGGACGCTGATGGTGTTCGGGCCCTTCCTGCCGGCGATTCCCATCCCGGGCGGCTCGGTGGGCATCGGCCAGTACTCGTTCTCGACCTACTGGCTCGCCGTGATCGCGCTCTCGGGCGTCCTGATCTTCGCCCTGTGGGCGCTCTACAACCGGACCGGATTCGGGCTGCAGGCGCGCGCCGCCATGCAGAATTCGGCGATGGCGAAGGCTCTCGGCGTCGACACCGACCGCATCTACATGCTGACGTTCAGCCTGGGCGCCGGACTCGCTGGATTCAGCGGCGCGCTGTTTGCGCCGACGGTGTCGATCGCGCCGTTCATGGGCCAGCAGTTCGTCGCGCCGGCGTTCATCACCGTGGTGGTGGGCGGCGCCACCAACGTCATCGCCGGCGCGCTCGGCAGCAGCTTTCTGCTGTCTCTGGTGAAGACG
>Ga0209415_10008856_pt1 | contig 17387 bp, 15 predicted proteins | sample PeaSoiSIISIP2007_FD_187696 | JGI IMG/M metagenome (GOLD analysis project Ga0209415, IMG submission 187696) | Peat soil microbial communities from Weissenstadt, Germany - SII-SIP-2007 (SPAdes) (version 2) | ecosystem: Environmental > Terrestrial > Soil > Wetlands > Peat | place: Germany... | reverse complement strand
GTGACCATGCGAATCCTCTCGATCGACGATTCCAACTCCATCCGGCACGCGGTCCACAAGATGCTCGACGTGATCGGCGCGGATTTCTTCGAAGCCTCCGACGGGCAGGACGGCCTGGAGACCCTCGAGAGGATCGGGGCGGTGGACCTCATCCTCCTGGACATGGAGATGCCCCGGCTGGACGGCATCGGCTTCCTGGAAGCGGTGAAGAAGGATCCGCGCTGGAAGGACATCCCGGTGATCGTGGTGAGTTCCATCGCCCAGCGGGAACGGATGATCAAGGCCATCCAGGAAGGCGCCAAGCAATACCTGACCAAGCCCTTCACCTCCGAGCAGCTCCTCACCAAGGTGGTGGACGCGCTCGGCCTGGACGGGGACCTGTGATGCGACGGGAGGAGGTCTTCCGCCTGCTGCTGCGGGAGGACGTCGGGCTGCCCGCCCTTCCAGAGGTCCTGACCCGCCTGGACCGCCTGCTGCGGGTCCCGGACGTGGATCTGCGCACCGTCGCGGACATCGCCGCCTCCGACGCGGTCCTGGCGGGACAGATCGTGCGCATGGCCAATTCCGCCTACTACTCGCGTGGATCCAGCCACGTTTCCGGATTGACCGCCGCCATCCACCGGATGGGATTGCGCGCCCTGCGCGGCCTGGTCTACGCCCTCACCCTTCCCCGTTCGTTCCGCCGCGACGGCGGCTTCCCTTCGCGCCTGCTGTGGCGCCACTCCCTGGCCGTGGCCGCGCTGTCGTCGGAGATCGCCGGCTTCCTGGGCATGGAACAGTCCCTGAGGGAGGAGGCCTGGTTGAGCGGACTCGTGCACGACATCGGCGCCCTCGCCCTCTCCACGGTGGCACCCGAGGAGTATTCGGAACTCATGCGCCAAGCGGCCGGAGCCGCCCGTTCGGACGCCTGGACCGAGTACGATTTCGTGGAACTGGAGCACGACCGGTTCGGAACCGACCATGCCGAAGTGGGCTGCGTGTTCCTCCGGGACAGGTGGCTCCTGCCCAGTCCGATGCCGGAAGTGGCCGCGCACCACCACGACCTGGCCTTCTCCCCGGACTTGCCAGAAGGGACGGAGCGAAGCACCATCCATCTGGTGCACGTGGCCAATGGCATCTGTTCCGGGTTCGGGGTGGACTGGAATCCATGCGAATCGGGAAGGAACGCCTTCCGGGAATCGGCCTGGGAAGCGTTGGGTCTGGACCTGGGAAAGGTCGAGGAGCTGGTGGCCCGCGCGAAGACGAGCGTGGATCTTGCCGAGGAGATGCTTTCCGGAGGAGGTTGAGGTGGATCTGCCCGTATTGGACAAGGAGGCTTCGCTGGTCCGTCTCGACGGCGACACCGAGCTCTGGAACGAGATCCGGGACATCTGGATGGAGGATGTCGGGAACCTGCTCGCCGCGGTCCGCACGGCGCTCGAAGCTCGGACGCCGGACGGCCTTCGCAGGGCGGCGCACGCCATCAAGGGCGCCTCCGCCAACGTGGGAGCGGTGCGCGTCGCCTCGGTCGCCCGCGAAATGGAGGATGCTGCGCTGGACTCCGATTGGGATGCGCTCGGCACGGCGATGCGGACCCTTTCCACGGAGACGGAATCCGCCCGAAGGGCGCTTTCCGAGGAATGATGGGTTTGCACCAGTCCCGCGTCCTGGTGGTCGACGACGAAAGGACCAACCTCCGCCTCCTCTCCATGGTGCTGCGCCAGGAAGGACACTTCGTGGACTCCGCGTCGGACGGCCCCTCCGCCCTGGAGGCCGCCGCGGCGAACCCTCCCGACCTGGTCCTGCTGGACATCATGATGCCCCGGATGGACGGATTCGAGGTTCTCCGGCGGCTTCGCGCCGTCGAAGGGTGTCGAGGCGTTCCCGTCATCTTCCTCACCGGGATGGAGGACCTGGAGTCCAAGCTCCGCGGCTTCGCCCTGGGCGCCGTCGACTACGTCGTGAAGCCGTTCCATCTGGAGGAGATCCGGGCCCGGGCGCGGATCCACCTGCAGTTGCGGATCGCCCACCGGGAGCTCGCCGAGGAGCAGGGGAGGAGGCTCCATTCCCTGGGCGAGGCCCAGCGGGAGATGCTGACCAGGCCGGAAGACCTTCCCGAGGCGAAGTTCTCCGTCCACTACCGCCCCGCCCAGGAGGCCGGAGGGGACCTCTACGAGGTGCTGCCGCTGGGCGTCGGCATCCACGGCTACCTGGTGGCGGACGTGTCGGGCCACGACGTGGGGACGAGCCTGGTGGCCACGGCCGCCAAGGCCCTCCTGCGCCAGTTCGCCGGTCCGATCTTCTCCCCGGAGGAGACGATGCGGCTGATGAACGGGGCCCTGTTCGGGTGGCTGCAGCCAGGGAGGTTCCTCACGGCGAGCTTCGTGCGCCTCAACCGCAACTCGGGCATGGTCCGCGCCGTCACGGCGGGACACCCCCCTCCGCTGCTCCTGCAGGCGGAAACCGGCAAGGTCGTTCCGATGGCCGCGGAAGGCGATGTCCTCGGCGCGTTCCCGGACGCCCGGTTCGGCGTGGTGGAACTCCCGATCCGCAGCGGAGACCGGATCGTGCTCTACACGGACGGGCTGCTGGAGGACGGGGGCACCCCCGAAGCGTTGGAATCCGCCCTGTGCGAACTGGGTTCCGGTCCGCTGGAGGAGCTTCCGGGTCGCCTGGCCGGACAGCTGGCGGGCGCTTCCCGCGGGGACGACGTCCTTGTGCTTGCATTCGAGGCCTGATCTAAGGGAAACTTGGACCGATTCGAGGAGGAGACGATGATCCGAACATCGACCACGGCGGACGGAACCAAGGTGGCCCTGGAGGGAAGCGTCGGGATCGACGAGATCGCCGAGCTGGAGAAGGCCCTGGACGCGGCCAGGGGCGGCGGCGCCTTCCACGTCGATCTCGCCGCCTGCCGTTCCCTCTGCTCCTCGGCCATCGGCTCGCTCATCGCTTGCCACAACAGGCTCCTTCCCGAAGGAAGGCGCCTGCGGATCCGGGGCGCGAACGAGGACCTGGGGCGCCTCCTGAAGTTGATGGGCCTGGACCGGCACTTCGAGCTGGCCTGATCGGAGAGATCGATGGAAAACGACGAAACCCTGCAAATGTTCCTCGAGGAGGCCCGCGACCACCTCCGGGACATCGAGACGGATCTCCTCGGGATCGAGACGGAGACGGGCCCCGCCGACGTGGACCGCGTGAACAAGGTTTTCCGCGGAATCCACTCGATCAAGGGGGCCGCCGGGTTCTTCGGTCTCAACCGCATCAAGGAACTCTCCCACTCGATGGAGAACCTGCTCAACCGCATGCGCAACCTGGAGATCCTCCCCGACCGCCGCGTGATCGAGGCCCTGTTGCGCTCGTCCGACGTGCTGTCTTCCATGGTCGAGGATCCGAACGGCAGCGAGTCCGTCGACATCCATCCGAGCCTCGTCCTGTTGGGCGCCGTGCAGGATCCGGTCCCGAGGGACACGACCCCCACGCAGATCCTGGACGCGGTGGGCGAGCCCGTGTTCAACCTCCCCGCCGACGAACTGCACCTGGCCAGGAAGGGCGGCAAGAACCTGTTCGTGCTGCACTTCGACATGGTCTCGGACCTGGACGAGAAGGGCAAGACCCCCTTGGACATCCAGCGCGACCTGGAGAAGACCGGCCTGATCGTGGACGCCAGGCTCTCGCAGGACGCGGGCGGGAACCCGGTGGGCTCCGCGCGGTCGCTGCCATTCCACGTGCTGTACGCCACCGTCCTGGACCTGGAGATGACCTCGCTCCTGACCGGCCTGGAACCCCCGCGGATCCATCCCCTTCCGGACGCGGCGGAACAGAAACCGGTGGGACCCGGACCGGTCGCGGAGACGGGTCGGGGGAAACCGTCGGCCGCGAAGAAGTCCCCCAAGGCCGATGCGGCGAAGCCCGCCCGGAAGAAGGAACTTGTCGTGGAGGCCCTGGCACCGGCCGCCACCCCGGTCGCGGTCGCGCCCGATCCGCCGGAAACCCATCCCGCGGCGGCGGTGGATCCCGTCCGGAACATCCAGGCACCGGCGTCGTCCAGCAGCCTGCGGGTGAACGTGAAGGTCCTCGATCGGCTGATGACGCTGGCCGGGGAACTCGTGCTCTCGCGGAACCAGCTCGTGCAAAAGGTGTCGAGCCGGAGCCTGGCCGACATCCAGGCGAGCTCCCAGAGCCTTTCCCTCATCATCTCCGAACTGCAGGAAGCGGTGATGAGCACCCGGATGCAGCCGCTCTCCATCGTGTTCGGGAAGTTCCAGCGGCTGGTCAGGGACCTGGCGGGGGAGATCGGAAAGGAGATCCGGCTGGAGGTCGAGGGCGAGGACGTGGAACTCGACAAGACCGTGATCGAGTCCATCGGCGACCCGCTGACCCACCTGATCCGCAACTCGGTGGACCACGGCATCGAACCCGCGGATGTCCGGGAGCGGGAGGGGAAGCCGCGGCAGGCCGTCATCCGGCTGCACGCCTTCCACGAAGCCGGCAAGGTCGTGATCGCCGTGTCCGACGACGGCCGCGGGATCGACACCGCGGCGGTGCGCGCCAAGGCCTTGGCGCAACAACTCATGGATCCCCAGCAGATCGCGAAGATGACGGAGAAGGAGTTGATCAACCTGATCTTCCTGCCCGGCTTCTCCACCGCCAAGAAGGTGACGGACATCTCCGGCCGCGGCGTCGGCATGGACGTGGTGAAGACCAACTTCACCAAGCTCGGAGGCGTGATCGACGTGGAGAGCAGGGCCGGGAAGGGGACCACCATCCGGGTGAAGCTCCCGCTGACCCTTGCCATCATCCCGAGCCTCATGGTGTCCGTGCAGGACGAAACCTACGCCATACCGCAGGTCAACCTGGTGGAACTCGTCCGGATTCCCGCCCGCGAGGTCCGCAACCGCATCGAGCGCGTCGGGGACGCCCTGGTGATGCGCCTGCGGGGAAACCTCCTCCCGCTCCTGCGGCTCTCCCAGGTCCTGGGTCTGGAGGAGAAGGCCTTCGAGGACCCGGAAACGGGGGAATTCAAACCGGACAGGCGACGCCTGGTGGAGGATCGGCGGGGGCCCGTGGACAGGGAGACCCAGGAGGAGCGCGAGAGGCGCCGCAACGCCGACCGCAGGTACCACTCGTCCAGCGCCGTGAACATCGCGGTGCTCTCTTCGGGGGCGTTCCAGTACGGCCTGGTGGTGGATCGGCTCCACGAATCCGAGGAGATCGTGGTCAAGCCCCTGGGAAGGCACTTCCACGGTTGCCAGTGCTACGCCGGCGCCACCATCCTCGGCGACGGCAGGGTCTCCCTGATCCTGGACGTGGTGGGCATCACCCGGCACATGGAACTGCGCGACGGGGGCGGCGGCGACCGACCCGCGAACGAGGAGGTCCTCGCGAGACAGAAACTGCACGACGCGCAGTCCATGCTCCTTTTCCGCGTCGCCGACCACGAGCAGTTCGCCGTGCCCCTGGCCCTGGTGCTGCGGCTGGAGGTGGTGCAGAAGGTCTCCATCGAGGAGATCGGAGGCCGTCGCAGCACCCAGTACCGCGGCGGCACCCTCCCGCTCCTGGACCTCTCGGAGATCTCCCAGGTCCATCCGCTCCCCGACGTGGAATCCTTCTTCGCGATCGTCTACTCGGTGGGCGGACGCGAGGTCGGTCTGCTGGCGTCGCAGATCGTGGACATCGTCGAGTCCAACGAGGATTTCGACGAGACCACCTTCCGCCAGCCCGGAATCCTGGGATCGACCATCTTCCAGTCGCACACGACGCTCCTGGTGGACCTCTTCGAAGCGGCCAGATCCGGTCTGCCCGGCTTCGCGAAGCAGGCCGCGGCCGCGGGCGGCAAGGCGCGCCGGATCCTGGTGGTGGACGATTCCCCGTTCTACCGCAGGCAGATCAGCGGATTCCTGCGCGAATTCGGCCACGAGGTCCACGAAGCGGAGAACGGCGAGAACGCCCTCTCCACGCTGAAGACGGTTCCCGGAATCGATCTGGTCCTGACCGACGTGGAGATGCCGGTCATGGACGGCCTCGAACTCGCGCGGCGGATCCGCGCCGACCAGGGCACGAAGAACCTGGCGGTGGTGGCCGTGTCGTCCCTTTCCAGCGAGGACGCCATGCGCCGGGGTCGCGACGCGGGGCTGGACGGATACATCGTCAAGCTCGACCGCGAGAAGATCCTGGAATCGGTCGGGAAGTTCCTGGACCACGGAAGGTGCTGAAGATGTCCAACGCCGAAGCTTCGCTCGAACTGACGGTGTTCACGGTCGGAGACCTGCTGTGCGCCGTGGAGAACTCGGAGGTCCGCGAGATCTCCGGGATGCGCCCCGTGACCCCGGTCCACCACGCCGCCGCGCACGTGCGCGGAGCCGTGAACCTGCGCGGACAGATCATGACCGTGATGGACCTGGGAGTCCGGCTGGGGATCGGACCGGTTCCCGACGACGGCAGGTCCCGCATCCTGGTCGTGTGCACCGGAGACGAGGACGTGGGCCTGCTGGTGGACGGAGTCGAGGATGTCATCTCGGCACACTCGCGGGACGTGGAGAATCCTCCCTCCAACGTGCGCGGCGTTTCGGGCGCGTTCTTCCGGGCCATCCTGAAGAACGGCGAGGATCTGATCTCGATCATGGATCTCGGGCGCGTCCTCTCCGACGCCTGAGGGAGGTTCAGCCCATTCCGGGCAGCACCGGATCCGGTGCGATCCCCGTCGGCCAGAAATCGTAGCGGCCTTGTTCCGCCAGCAGACGCAGCGTTCCACCCACCAGATGGAAGGACCCGAAGGCCAGGACGTGCGTCCCCAGCCGCCGGGCGGATTCCTGCGCGTCCTGGAAGGCTTCGACGAAGGTCCCGTGCACCACCGCGTCGGGGAAGACCTCGGCGATGGCCCCGGGACTCGCGGCGCGCGCCACGGGGAGCGGCGCGAGGTGGATCCCCGCGACCAGGGGCTCGAGGATCCCGAGCACGTCTCGCCAATCCTTGTCCGCCATGGTCCCGTAGAGCAGCACCGGACGGGAGTTCCCCATGGAATTCGCGATCTCCCGGGCCGCGTCCGGGTTGTGCCCCACATCCAGGACCACCTCGGGATCGCCTGCGATCCGTTCCAGTCGTCCGGGCCAGCGCAGGGCGTCCAGCGCCCGACCGAGCTCGTCGTCCTCCACCGTCCGATCCAGGAAGATCTCCGCGCAGGATCTGGCCAGGAGGAGATTGGCCGGTTGGGATGCACCGCGGGGAAGTCCCCGGACGCGAACGGTCCGACCCGGGTCGGGAAGCACGACGCGGCCGCCGCGATCCGCGGCCAAGGCGTCCAGCGACTCCAGGAGGCCGGGCCGGCGTTCCAGGCTGACCAGGACGCCCCCGGGCCGCAGGATCGCGATCTTCTCCGCCCAGATCTTCTCCACCGTGTCGCCCAGGAACTCCATGTGGTCCAGGCCCACCTGCGCCACGGCGCAGACCTGGGCGGGGAAGGCGGTCGTGCTGTCCCAACGCCCGCCCATTCCCGTCTCCAGCACCACGGCCCGGGCGCCGTTGCGGGCGTACCACAACGCCGCCATCCCGGTCAAGGTCTCGAAGTAGGTGGCACCGGTCGCCTCCGCGTGGGGCAGAACCTCCTCGAACAGGTCCGCGAACTCCTCTTCCCCGATCGCCTCCTCCCCGACCACGAAGCGCTCCCGCACGCAGACCAGGTGCGGGCTCGTGAAGAGTCCGGTCCGCAGTCCGGAACCCTGCAGGATCCTGTGCAGGTAGCGACAGGTGCTGCCCTTGCCGTTGGTCCCCGCCACCTGGAGGCAGCGCAGCGGTTTCTGGGGGTCGCCCAGCCGCGCCAGCAGCTCGCGGGTGGTTTCCAATCCGGGGCGCACCCCGCGCCCGATGCGGCGAAGCAGCGCCGCCAGCGCGGCCGAGTACCGATTCAGGCGGCGGAGTCCGTCAGAAGCCGCAGGAACTTCGCGATCCACGCCTTGAGTTCCTTCCGCGGGACGACATCGTCCAGGAATCCGTGCTTGAGCAGGAACTCCGCGCGCTGGAAGCCGTCGGGAAGCGCCTGCCGGATGGTCTCCCGGATCACCCTCTCTCCGGCGAACCCGATGAGGGCTCCCGGTTCGGCGATCATGGCGTCCCCGAGCATGGCGAAGCTCGCGGTGACCCCGCCCGTCGTGGGGTTGGTGAGGACCGAAACGTAGGGGATCTTCTCCTGCCGCAGGCGTCCGATGATGGAAGCGGTCTTGGTCATCTGCAGAAGCGAGAGCGTCCCCTCGTGCATGCGCGCGCCGCCGGAGGCCGAGACCACGATGGCCGGGATGCCGCGGTCCAATGCGCGCTGCAGGGCGCGGGCGATCTTCTCTCCCTCCGCCGAGCCCATGGAACCGCCCATGAAGCGGAAGTCCATGACCGCGAGCGATACCGGCGCGCCCTCCATCTCCCCGGTCCCCGAAACCACGGCGGACTTCTCCCCCGTGCTCTTCTGGGCGGCGACGACGCTGTCCTTGTAGCGCTTCTTCGCGGAGAACTTCAGGGGGTCCGCGGGTGCGATCGAGGCATCCTCCTCGCGGAACGTCTGCGGGTCCAGGAGCAGCTGGATGTACTGCCGCGCTCCGAATCTGTGGTGGTGCCCGCAGGCGGGGCACACCGCGAGGTTGTCCGTCCAATCGCTGTTGTACACGACTTCCTTGCAGTTCTCGCACTTCACCCACAGGTCGTTGGGAGTGTCGCGCTTGACCGCGGTCTCGATGCCCGACTTGGAATTGTGGAACCAATCCATCAGAACCCTCCTTTGTCCATCGAGGCCTGGATCGCGGCGGCCGCTTCCAGGCGCTCGGATGCGGTCTTGAGCTGGCGCGCCACCGAAGTCGGACCTGTTCCCCCTTCGATGTCGCGGCGTTCCAGGCTCCGCTCGAACGTCAGCTTCCCACGCAGGGACGTCCCTCCCGGAACCGCGGCCCAGGAGGCGTCGGGAAGATCCAAAAGTCCGGTCCCGGCGCGCACGGCGTCGGCCACCAGGACGCCCACGAGGTGGTGGGCGTCGCGGAACGCCGATCCGGACTCCACCAGAAGATCCGCGAGGTCGGTGGCCAGGAGCAGGTCGGTCAGCCTCGAGCGCATCCGGTCCCGGTGCCACACCGCTTCGGAAAGGGCCCCGCGGAAGATGCCCAGGAGCACCTCCACCGTGCGGGCGGAGTCGAACACGGGTTCCTTGTCCTCCTGGAGGTCGCGGCTGTAGGTCATGGGCGCGCCCTTGACGGCCACCAGCAGGGTCGCGAGGTTCCCCACCAGGCGTCCGGTCTTGCCGCGGGCGAGTTCGAACCCGTCGGGATTCTTCTTGTTGGGCATCATCGAACTGCCGGTGGTGTAGGCGTCGGAAAACGTCACGTACCCGAATTCCGAGGAGGACCAGGTCACGAAATCCTCGGCGTAGCGGCTGAGGGTGGTTCCCAGGATGGCGCATGCCGAGAGGTATTCCAGCGTCCAGTCCCGGTGGCTCACCCCGTCGATGGAATTGTCGGTGATCCCCTCGAACCCGAGCTCGGCCGCGACCAGGCGCCGGTCCACGGGAAACGCGGAGCCCGCGAGCGCGCCCGACCCCAAGGGGCATTGCCCGGCGCGCGACCGCGCCTGCAGGAAGCGCTCCCGGTCGCGCTCCAGCGCGAAGAACAGCGAGAGCATGTAGTGGCCGAGCGTGACCGGCTGGGCCTGCTGCATGTGGGTGTACCCGGCCATCAGGGTCCCCGCGTGCGTGCGTGCGACCTCCAGGACCGTGCGCTGGAGCGCGAGGATGTCGCGGTGGGCGGACCGGGCCTGGTCCCGGACGTGGAGCCGGAAGGCGGTGGAGACCTGGTCGTTGCGGGAACGGCCCGTGTGCAGCTTCCTTCCCGCCGCGCCGACCCGTTCCGTCAACACGCGTTCCACGGCCATGTGCACGTCCTCGTCGGAGGATTGGAACAGATCCTTCCCGGCCAGGAAATCTCCCAGGATCCCGTCCAGCCCGGAGACGATGGCTTCCACCTCGGAGGCTTCCAGCACCCCGGAACGGCCCAGCGATCGCGCGTGGGCCTGGGAGCCGCGCACGTCGTGGGGAAGGAGTGCCCTGTCGAAGTGCAGGGAGAAGGAGATGGCGCGCAGGGCTTCGCTCATGCCGGCGCCGAAGCGCCCGGCCCAGAGCGCGTCCTTGGATGGGCTCGGTTCGTTCACGTGATCTCCTTGATGCGAAGTTGCACCTGCCTGCGCCCCCGGAATTCGTTCCATTCCGGCTGGTAGGCGAGGCGCACCGACTGGCCGACGGAAAGGCGGGAGGCCTGGCCGCCGAGACCGAATCCGATCCCGTCGACGTCGTGGTCCTCCTGCCGCAGGGACAAGCGCAGGTGCTTCCCCTCCCCCACGCGGGCGAGCGACACGATCTTCACCGACTCGGTCCAGAACAGCGGCGCCGGATTGGCCGGGCCCCAGGGCTCCAGCTTCTCCAGCCAGCCCAGGAGGTTCGCGTCCATTTCGGCGAGGTCGGCTCGGCACTCCCCCGCCGGGCCCGGACCCGAGGTGCCGGCGCGGGCGTCTTCGATGGCGCGCAGGAACTCGGCCCGGAACTCCTCCGCCTTGTCGCGACGAAGCGACAGTCCGGCGGCCTGGGCGTGGCCTCCCCATTTCTCCAGCAGGTGGGCGCAGCGGGAGAGGGCGATGTGAAGATCCGTCCCAGGAACCGAACGGCCGGATCCCCTCCACTCCGACGGTTGGCCGGGATCCGGGGCCAGGACGAAGACGGGCCTGCCGAACCGCTCCGCGATCCGCTGGGCCACGATGCCGGACACCCCCTCGTGCCAGGTGTCTCCCGAGAGCACGAATGCCTGCGGCGGCTCGCCCCCCGGACCGCATTTCGCGAGGGCCTGGGACATGGCCTCGGCGGTGATGCGCTGGTCCAACTGCTGTCGCTTCTGGTTGAGGTCCTCGAGCTCGTCCATCCAGCGCCTGGCCTCTTCGGCGTTCGCCGACAGCAACAGCCGGATGGCCAGCTCTCCCTGGCGCATGCGGCCCGCGGAATTCAGGCGGGGCGTGACGCGAAAGACGATTTCCTGTCCATGGGGCACCGTACCGGGCTTGATCTTGGCGTTGAGAAGCAGCTCCTCGATGCCGGGCAGGGGCCTCTCGCGCAGTTCCCGAAGTCCCAGCCGCACCAGCGCGATGTTCTCCTCGGTGAGCGGCACCATGTCCGCCAAGGTTCCCAGCGCGACCAGTTGCAAAAGGCGCATCGGGTCCGAGGCCTGGGCCGCTCCCGTGGCCTCCAGGACGGCCTTGCCCAACTTCCAGGCGAGGCCCGCTCCGCAAAGCCCCTTGTTGGCGTACGCGCAACCCTCCTGGTGGGGATCGAGCAGCGCTTCGGCCTGGTCCGGAAAGGATTCGCCCGGCAGATGGTGGTCGGTCACGATGACCCCGAGGCCCTTGGCCCTCGCCCGGAGGATCTGGGGACCGGCCGTGACGCCGGTATCCACGGAAACGACCCAGGTGGCCCCGGGGTCCGCACCCTCGGGCAGACCCTCGACGCCCTCGCCTCGCAGGCACCGGTCCAGCGAGTCGTCGGAGAGCCCGTACCCCTCGCCGTCGCGACGGGGCAGCGTCCAGCCGCATTGGACACCGGCCCGCCGGAGGGACAGCCAAAGGAGCGCCGTGCCCGTCATGCCATCCACGTCGTAGTCCCCGTGGATGACCACCGTCTCGCGCCTTTCCCGGGCCGCGAGGAGGATCTCCACCGCCCGATCGAAGCCCTTCATCGCGGAGGGGTCCAGGATCTTGCCCTGCAGGTCGTCGGCTTCCCAGGAGAGCCGAAGCCGCAGGGCGTCGGGATCGCTGAAACCCCGCGAGTCCAGGAGGGCGGAAAGCGCCCTGGGCAGCGCCTCAGGCATGGAGTCCAAGCCAGGCTCCGGCCAGCGCCATCTGCGGTCGCGCATGCTGCGAGATCGCGCGCAGCGCCTGTTCCAGGCCCGCGCGCATCCCTTCGGCGGCGTCCGCCTCGCGGGCATCCCGGAATTCCATTCCACCTTCCAGTTCTCCCAAGGCCGTCTCCAGGAGAAGCTGCGAGGCCCGACGGTCCTTGGCTTGCAGTTCCTCGCTTTCCAGGATCCAAGACAGGGCCCGTTCGGCGTCGCGGCCCCGGAAGACCTCCAGCCATTCCCTGGCCCGCGCACGCACGGCGCGGGCCTCGTCCGAGCACAGCGCCAACGCCGCGCCCGGCCTGCCCAGGCAGCGGGTGGAGACTTCCTCCGCGACGGATTCCGGCACGCCCCTGGCTTTCAGGAACTCGACGACCCGAGACGGAGGCAGGGGTGGCACGGGCTGGAGGAAGGACCGGGACCGGATGGTGGGCAGGACCCTCTCCGCCGCGGGGGCGGCCATGAGGAAGTAGGTGCGGTCCGGCGGTTCCTCCAGCAGCTTGAGAAGCGCGTTCGAGGAGTTCTGGTTCAACTGGTCGGCGTAGGGCACCAGCACCACCCGGTTCTCCCGCTCCGACATCGCGAGCCGACCGGCCAGACCCCGGACGCCGGCGACCATCATGGGCCACGTCGGATCGGTTCCCTCTCCGCCCACGGGGATCTGCGCGGAGAGCGGGGGAAGAGCCGCCGTCCACGGTTCCTTGAGGATCCATTCGGGGCCGTAGGGCTCGATCTTCTGGGCCATCTCCTCCGACACCTGGGGGAGCAGCCAGTGGAGGCGGGAATGTCCCGAAGCGAAGCGTCTGCAGTCCGGACAGGTTCCGCAGGCGCGCAGATCCCGCGCCTGGGGGCAGAGCAGGGCCTGGGCCAGGTCGAGGAGCAACGCGGCACCTTCCCCGCGGGGAACCAGAAGCAGCAGCACCGGCGGGAAACGACCGGATTCCGCGGCTTGCCGCAACCCGTCCAGGGTCCCGGGGGCGATCCAGGCCCGCCCCGTCATCGTGTCAGCCATTCCAACGGATCCTCGGCCTTCAAGTTGTGGCGGTATTCGAAATAGACCCGAGGCGGCACCAGGGACGCCAGGGTCCCCACTTCCGCGCAAGCGGCGACGGCTTGTCCCTCCGAGACCCGGGTGTGCGACAGTTGGCCATAAATGGAAAAGTAGCCGCCCGGATGCTCGAGGATCACCGTCATTCCCCTTCCGGGCAGCTCCGTCACGGCGGCGACCCTGCCCGCCGCCGCCGAAAGCACCGGTTGGCCCGCCTTTCCGGCGATTTCCACCCCCAGATTGCGGGTCACCGTCCCCAAGACGGGATTCGTTTCCAATCCAAAGCGCGAGAGAACCGCTCCCTGGACCGGCCAGCACAGTCCCTGGCGCGCCGGTGGCGGGCCCTCCAACTCCTTGTCCTCGACGGGTGGCGGCGTGGACGGCGCGACGAGCTTGACGGGCGGAGGGGGAGGCTTGCCTTCCTTCTTGCGCAGGATGGCTTCCTTCCGGTGCTGCTCCTCGGCGCGCTTGCGCTCTTCTTCCCGCTTCTTGGCCTCGGCTTCCGCCTTGCGCCGATCCTCTTCCGCCTTTTCCCGGCGCCGTTCGAGGTTCGCGAGAAGCTGGGTCAGGGCCTTCTGGGAGGCCTCGAGATCGGAAAGGCGCTGGCGCTCCTGGGCTTCACGGTTCTTCAGTTCGGCCAACGTTCCCGCCTTGGAGGAACGAGCCGCCTCCAACTGGGCCATCTCCTGCTGTTTCTGCCCGCTGATCTCCTCGAGTCCGGCCACGCGCAGCCGGTGGGCCTCCAACTGGCGGTTCGCTTCCCGCTGGCGGACCAGCACGAGGTCCAGGAGATCGCGGTCGGCGCGCACCACGGAACGGAAGTCGGCCAGGGTCCGCGCCCACTCGTCGGGGTCCGAACTCCCGATCCAGGCCACCTCCGGTCGGGGCCGACCCTTTTCGTACATCTGCCGGATCCTGATGGCCAGGAGCTTGCGGCGGCTTTTCCAACTTTCGGTGGCGGCCTTGAGATCCGATTCCGAGCGCGCCACCAGGTCGCGGTAGAGGGCTTCGGTGGAATCCAACCGCTGGAGGATCTTCCCCCCCAGCTCGATGTTGGACTCCACCTGGGCGAGCTCGGCCTCCTGGTCCTTCGCCTTCTCGGAGATCTCCGCGAGGTGCCGTCGCCCCTCCTCCAGGTCGGAGCGCATCTTCGACAGCTCCTTCTTCTCGTCGGAAATGCGGTCTTCCAGCTCGTTCACCGAAGCGGCGTGGAGCGCTCCGCAAAGCGAGAGGAGGAGGAACGTCCACCTCACCGGAAGGCGCGACGGACGGTCCACCACCCGCCGCCGGCACCGGCGAGGGCGGCGAAGAGCGTGGTGACGGCGCCCGCCCGCAGTCCCCAGGCGACGTCCAGCGCCAAGGGCAGGGGAAGGACCGTCCGCGCCGTCCAAAGCGCGATCCAGGGGATGACCGAGGCCAGGACCCCTCCGAGCAGGCCTTGGATCAGGCCCTCGATGACGAAGGGCGCCTCGATCTGCCAGCGGGAGGCTCCCAGGATCCGCATGTTGTCGATCAGCCGTCCGCGGCCGGTCAGGGAGAGCTGCACCGAGTTGCGGACCACGCCGAACACGACCCCGAACAACACCAGCGCGGCGAGCAGCCCCGCGCGCGCCACCCAGGTCTGGAACCGATCGAGATCCTCGAGTTCCCCGTGCGGGGAATCGATCGATTCCACCCCGGGGATGGTCTGGAGCCGGGAGACGATGTCGGCCACCCGCTGGGGCGACCCGTCCACCCGCAGGCGTACGGAAACCGGCAGCGGATTCGAATCCAGCGCCTGGAGCATCTCGGGACCGAACCGCTCCACGAACCGCTCCTTGGCCCTGGCCTTGTCCACCACCCGGATCTCCCGGGACCCGGACACGGACCTGGCCTGGTCCACGATGTCGTCCGTCCGGGCGGAATCCGCCAGGAACAGTTCCACCCATCCTTGGCGGTCGCGCTCCGCGCGACTCCACGAGATCCATCCCTGGGCGGCGCAAAGGAACAGGAAGAGCAGCGAGCAGGCCAGCGCGGTGCTCCAGGTGGAAGCCAACGCCCCGCTGCCGGATCGGCGGAACCCGCGCAGGGACTCCCTGGACAGCCACAGGATCTGGCCGGATGCGCCGCCCGACAGGTCTCAGCCCTCGCGCTTGGGCACGATGTTCTGGAAGCGCCCCGTGCCCGGGTGGTAGAGGTGGTAGGCGTGCATGCTCCACGATTCCTGGGCTTGGAACGCCCGCACCGCGCAGGGAATCCTCCCCTGCGCCACTTCGCCGAAGAGCCGGGGAACCACCTGGCGGCTCAACACGAGGTCCGGGTCCATCGAGGTGACGGGATCGTCCATCCAGGCGCGGATCGATTCCTCGCCCAGGTGGAGGGTGATGTGCATGTCCACCAGATGGGCGGGGATGGGACGATCGGTGGAGCCGATCCAAACGGCGCAGTGGGCGTCCTGGGCGAAGTGGCGGGCCTGGCGAAGGGCTCCCGGCTCCTCGGCGAAGTCGTCGAAACCGTCGATCGCCGCCAGACCGGGAAGATGGGCGAGGGCGTCGTCGGAGTGGCGGAACGCCCTGGTCTGGGACAGGATCTGACCAAGACCGTCCGCGGGATCGTGGGGGAAAAGCATGGGCATCCGCTTGAACTGGGCTCGGTACTGCTGCTGGGCGAGGATGGCCACGGCGGGATCGGCGATCCCCTCCATGTCCTCGATGGGCTTTCCCCCCATGCGCTCCACTCCGCGCGCCTGGAACGCACCCGGCAGGAGGCGTGTCGAGGTCCAGAAGACCAGCGCGTCGCGGGATTTCAGGATGTTCTCGATCCCGGCGAGCATCCAGTCCTGGACGGCCTTGAAGGAATTCCCCTCCACCGCCCAGACTTCTCCGGGGCGGGTCCCTCCGCCGGTGCGCACGTTCAGCGGCTTGGTGGCCACGGGCGCCCGCCACACCGCGCGGGTGCGTCGCAGGTAGGCCTCGCGGGAGAGGGTCTCCAGGTTCTCGATCTGGCTCTTGGCCTGCTTCCCCTCCTCGGACTCGATCTTCAGGGTGGCGCCCTTGGGCAGGATGCCGCCACCCTCGGTGAAGGTCTCCTCGCCGTATTTCTCGTCTGCCGACCAGTCCGCCATCAGGCCCTCGGAGCGCACGGTGAACATGGTCGTGGTGTGTCCGGCCGCGAGCGTCAGGCTCTTCCCCACGGCGAGATCGGACAACATGCGGTCCAGGGTCGGATCCGGACTGTCGGCCGGGGCGTACAGCCAGCGTCCCATGGCCCACCCGTTCTGGACGGGTTGGGGCACTCCCACGGCGGAGTCGTGCAGGTCGGGACTGGAGTTGGGGACGATCTCCACGTCGGCCTTCTCCTCCGTCGTGAGCTTTTCCCGGAAGTGCTCCTCCAGCCGCGCGAAGACGGCGCGGCAATCGTCGATGGTTCCGAATCGCCGCGAGGGCGACGGTTGGAAGCGGATGCGCACGGCCACCAGCGATCCCGCCGTTTCCACGGAGTATTCGTTGATCCCCACGCGGGCCATGAGATTGGCCGCGATGCTCCCCACCTGGTCCTGGGAGGACCGACCCTTGGACCGCCAGAGCACCACGGTGCTGTCCAGGATCTCCAGCTGTTCGAGCGCGGCCACGCGCGCCCGGCTCCGGTCGAACTGGTTGTTCCCGCCGCTTTGCGCCTGGAGCGCGCGAGGACGTGGATTTCGGCAGACCTGGATGTTGTAGCTGCCGGCGTAGGCGTTCAGCGCGCTGATCAGGAGATCGGGGTCCGTGAAGAAGCCCGTGCCCCTGATCTCGCGGCTGCGGGGATCCACCAGGACCCATTCCGAGCAGCCCTGCTCGGCGTGGCCAAGGCGCTGGAAGAAGCTTCTCAGCTCCGGTTCCGCGATGGACTGTTCCACTTCGTCCTCCTACCCTTCCCAGGTCGATGGGAGACGGGAGGGGCCAAATGTACCACCCGTGGGTTCCCGAGGGGGGAAACCGGAGCTTCCCTGGCCCGAAATGGCCGACGGGGAGAGGATCGAGTTCAGGCCGCGGGTTTCTCCGGTGTTTTGCGGCGGAATTTCTCGATGATGTCCGGGATGAAGTCGACCACCTTGCCGAACTGCCAGGATTCGCGGTCCAGGGGAACGAGATCGGTCCGGTCCGCACGCAACACGAGGAACGCGACCGGCGTCACCACCGCTCCCGCGCCAGTGGCCACGCCTTCCCGCTCGGTCTTGGAGCCGCCGCCACCGCCGAATCCCACCGAGATCCGGCAGACGGGAACGATGATGGAACCGTCCGGCGCCTGGATGGGCTTGCCCACCACGGATTCCGCCTGGACAAGGCTCCTGACCTTTTCGAGCACGCTGTCGAGGGTCTCCGCCACGTCCATGATCGCCTCCGAAGAAGAGGGGGATGCAGCTGTAGGGAGTCGAACCCCAAACCTTCTGATCCGTAGTCAGATGCTCTATCCAATTGAGCTACAGCTGCGTT
>Ga0209415_10008855_pt1 | contig 17387 bp, 15 predicted proteins | sample PeaSoiSIISIP2007_FD_187696 | JGI IMG/M metagenome (GOLD analysis project Ga0209415, IMG submission 187696) | Peat soil microbial communities from Weissenstadt, Germany - SII-SIP-2007 (SPAdes) (version 2) | ecosystem: Environmental > Terrestrial > Soil > Wetlands > Peat | place: Germany... | reverse complement strand
TCGGGAAGAGCCGGGTGCGGGAAAGCCGCACGCCCGGATCTGTGAGGGCGAAAGCCGAATGGCTGAGCTACTCGACCGCGACCCATGACCCATGCGAGGCCATATGGCCGTATTCGAGGGTCGATTGGCAACGATCGAGAAGGCCGTGGACGATTTCGTTTCGGTGTTCGAGAGGAAGGTCGACCAGCTCGCGCGCCGTGGTGCCAACCCGCGCCGGGGCACAAGATCTTCCCGTATCTCCTGCGGAACATAGCGGTCGACCGACCCAACCAGGTATGGGCGGCCGACATCACCTATGTCCCGATCGGGCTCGGGTTCCTCTACCTCGTAGCGGTGATCGTCCGTCGCGTACGCGGTGACGTGAAGCCGATTTCCTTTCTACGCCACTCGCCACTTAGTGGTCGGCCCATTGCGCGGCCGGATGGATAAAGTATAATGTCCGCTGTTGCGCCACCGATCCGGTTCGGATCTGCGGCGGCGTGCTTTGCTTGTCATCGAAAGGGAGGTGGTTGTGCCCAGCACCGCCATGAAGCTCGACGGAATCCTCACCGTAACTGTGACGCCCTTCACGAAGAGCGGCGAGGTCGATTTCGATGCCTATGCGCGCCTCCTCGACTTCGTAACGAGCAACGGCGTGCACTATGTCGTCCCGTGCGGCACGACCGGGGAGTACTTCAACCTTGCCACCGAGGAGCGGCGAGCGATCCTCAAATTCGTCAGGGAGAACATCAAGGGGCGGGCCCGCATCCTAGCCGGCACCAACAGCCAGCGCCCGGCGGAGATCGTCGAGCTCGGCCGCTATGCCAAGGAGCTCGGCTACGAAGGGCTGATGTTGGCGGCGCCCTTCTATTCGTTGCCGACTACGGCGGAACTCGTCGAGCATTTCAACTGGGTAGACAAATCGGTCGGTCTCCCCATCCTGCTCTATAACTTCCCGGCGCGGACCGGGGTCGACATGTCGCCCGCCTTCCTCGACGGCGTCCGTTCCATTCAGAACATCTTCGCGATCAAGGAAAGCAGCGGCTCGATCACCCGGCTGCACGAGCTGCTCCAGGGCTTCGCCGACCGCTATGAGATCGTGTGCGGAGCCGATGACCAGGCGCTCGAGTATTTCCTCTGGCGCTCGCGCAGCTGGGTCGCCGGCGCCTCCAATTTCCTGCCTGCCCAGCACGTGGCGCTCTACGAGACCTGCATCGTTAAGCAGGACTACCAAGCCGGCCGCGCCCTCATGGCGGATCTACTGCCCATTTTCATGCTGATGGAGCAGGGCGGCAAGTATCTCCAGTATTGCAAGTACGGCTGCGAGCTCGCCGGTGTCCCGGTTGGCGAGACGCGGCGGCCGCTGCTGCCTCTCGATGATAAGGAAAGGGCCGCGTTCCGTCAGGTCTTCGAGCGTGCCGTACGCTCCCGGGTCAGCCGCGCCGCGGCAGAGTAGTAGGCCGCGAGCTGGCTCGTCCGATGAGAGAGCGCAGCGCCGAGCTGTCCGCCATCCGCATCACGGGCCTCACCGTCCATGTCAGCGCACTCCGGTGCTGATTCGAGCGCCGGCACGGCTCGGGGAAGGTCGAGGGAACTGTCAGGAACGCGATTGTCCGGCTTAACACGGACGCCGCACTCTGGGCGTGTTCACCAGCACGCTCAATGCTGGCGTGGCGGCACTCCACCTCTACCTGCGGCCGCTTCTCCACGGCGCCGACCCCTGTCCGCATCGACCGGGCCGGTGGTCGGCGTCGCCGGAGGCGGCGTTGAAGATGGCGCTGTTCGACGTCCTCGGCCAAGCCGCCAGCCTGCCAGTGCGAGCGCTACCGCGATAACATTGCGCTGTCCTTCTCGGTTGCCGATCCGGAAATTCCACCGCGACATAGCGATGGTGAGGCGCCTCTACGGCGAGGGCCATCGCCTGTTCAAGATCAGGATCGGATTCGCCCGGCCATGCCGCGGTTCTGAGGCGCATCGAGCGGTTCCGCGCGGCCTTTGAGCGGCATGTGCGTCGGCTCGGCGGTCGAGAGCGCGCCCCTGCACAGCGTGTTGCGCCGGGCCCGTACATTGTATAACTTATACGAATGGCGCATCTTGTTCATAATTTCTGCGCCACACAGAAGCACTGTGCGCGCGTACGGCTCGGGTTCGATAAAACGGCAGTCTGCAATCGCTATCAATTGGGGTGCCGCAATCAAGAGAGAACAGGGAGATACGCAAATGACCACTGCCATTCGATCAATGCTGGCCCGTTGCTGCTTGTTGCTGGGCGCGATCGGCATCGCACTTTCGCTGTCGGCCGTCGGACAGCTCGCCGCGGCGCAACAAACGGAGAACTTGTGGAAGGACGTGCAGGACCGGGGCGTGCTGCGTGCCGGTGCGGCGCTCGCGCCGCCGCACGTCATGCGCGATCCGAAGACCGGCGAGTACAGCGGCATCTTCGTCGATCTCGTCAAGGAATTCGGCGAGCAGGTGCTGGGCGTCAAGGTGCAGTTCGTCGATACCACTTGGGACAACATCATCGCCGGCATGCAGGCGGGCAAATGGGACGTGGCCTTGGCCCTCAATCGCACCGCCAAGCGCGCGCTCTCGATCAACTACTCGATTGCGCCGTGGCAGTACGAGATTTCGTTCGTCTTCAACAAGTCGAACCCGAAGATCAAGCCTGACTGGAAATCGGTCACCGACTTCGACAAGGACGGCATCACTCTGTCGGTCATGTCGGGCACCGCGCAGGATCACACGATCACCGAGCAGGTCAAGCACGCCACGATCATGCGTCTGCCCGACGTCGACGCGGCGCGCCTCGCCGTCTCCTCGAAGCGCGCCGACATCTCGGTCGACGATGCCGACACCAACATGTTGTTTGCCGTGGTCAACAAGGACTGGTCCGCCACCGTCAAGCCGGAGCCGTCGCTCGCCAAACAGGGTGTCGCCTACGGTTTCCGCAAGTCGGTGCCGCTCGATCAGATCGAGGCCTTCAACATCTTCCTCCAGGAAGCGGTTGCCGAAGGCCACGTGGCGCAGCTCGGCGAATTCTACGTGAACAAGGTGATCAGCGGCGGGCAGTAGCCCAAGCAGCGGCAGGGGAGGGTCGCTGCGGCGGCTCCTTCCCGTCCGCATTTTGCTGAGCCATCATCCGCAGTGCCGAGTTCAGACCGGCGGCTGAGAGCAGAGCTGCAGCGGGGGCGCTTTTCGATGCGAGATCAGAGCTTCGTCCGGATCAATGGGCTGCACAAAAGCTTCGGGCAGGGCGCCGTCCAGGTCTTCACAGGCCTCGATCTCGAGATGAGCCGACAGGACCGGCTCGTGGTCATCGGACCGAGCGGCGGCGGCAAGAGCACGTTGCTCCGGTGCATCATGGGGCTGGACCCGATCGATGCGGGCGAGATTCGCATCGACGGTAAGCCATACGTTTCCGCCGGCGAGGGGAGCCAGAAGAACCGTATCGACCGGGCGATCCAGCGGCAGGTCGGCATGGTGTTCCAGCACTACACCCTGTTCCCCCATTTGAGCGTGATCGGTAACCTGATTCTGGCGCCGGTGACGTCGCGCGGCGAGGCGAAGGCGGGCGCGACCCAGCGGGCGACGGCACTGCTCGAGCGTTTCGGCCTAGCCGACAAGGCGAGATCCTATCCAGCCCAACTGTCGGGCGGGCAAAAGCAGCGCGTCGCCATCGCGCGCGCTCTGATGCTGGAGCCTCGCCTCATGATGTTCGACGAGGTGACCTCGGCGCTCGATCCCGAGCTGGTCGTCGAGGTCGAGCACATGATGGTCGAGCTCGCCGAGCAGGGCATGCCAATGATCGTGGTGACACACGACATGTGGTTCGCCAAGAACATCGCGACGCGCGTCGCGTTCTGCGCCGGCGGCGTCATTCTCGAGCAAGGCGAGCCCGCCGAGTTCTTCTCCAATCCCAAGCTGAGCCGGACTCGGGACTTCATTGTCAATGTTCTGCGCGCCGCTTGAGGGCCGATCCGAAGTAGCCGCCGGGGACAGGGAGCGGGCCGCGGGATGGACTACCACCTCAATTTCTTCTTCGTCCTTCGAGACTTCGATAAGCTTCTTGACGGCCTGGTCGTAACCTTGAAGCTCACGGTCCTGGCGAATGCCATGGGCCTCTCACTCGGCTTTGGCGTAGCGCTCCTTCTGGGGAGCCCCGTGCGCGTCGTCCGCTGGACGGCGACCGCCTTCGTCGAATTCTTCCGCTGCACGCCGGCGCTCATCCAGATCGTGTGGTTCTTCTACTGCGTCCCCATCCTCTTCGACGTTTTTCTCGACGCCGAGACAATGGGCCTCCTGGCGCTCGGTCTCAATCTCACCGCCTTCAACGCCGAGGCCTACCGCGCGGCGATCCAGGCCATTCCGCGCGCCCATCTCGACGCCAGCATCGCGCTCGGCCTCGGCTGGCGGGCGCGCATTCTGCATGTCGTGTTCCCGCAGGCGCTGCGCATGGCCGTCCCCGTCCTTATCACCAACGCGATTGGCTGCTTCCAGCAAAGCGCGCTCGTCGCGCTCGTCGCGGTCAGCGACCTCATGTACCAAGCCAAGACCTTGTCGACTCAGACCTACCGGCCGATCGAGACCTTCACGGTTGTTGCCCTCATCTATCTCGCGATCTCGTTCCCGATCAGCCAGCTCGTCACATATTTCGAGCGACGCAACATCCGGCAAATGGGCGGGTGAGCGGGAGCGCGAGCGATGACCTACCACTTCTCATTCGGCTTCATGCTCGACTACTGGAGCGCCTTGCTCATCGGCTTGACGACGACGCTCGAGCTCACCCTCATCTGCGTGGTCCTCGGCGCGCTGCTCGGCTTTGTGGTGAGCTTGATGCGCACTTCCGAGAGCCGGCTGATCTATGCGATCGGCTCGGTCTATGTAGAGTTGTTCCGCGGAACCCCGGTGCTGATCCAGATCTTCTGGATCTTCTTTTGCCTGCCGATCGTGCTGCATGTCGAGATCGGCAATCTGTCATCGGCGATCATCGCGCTCAGCCTCTACATGGCCGCCATCTCGAGCGAGACCTTCCGTGCCGCTATGAAGGCGATCTCGCGCGAACAGCATGATGCCTGCGTCGCGCTCGGCCTCGCCCCGCTCGCGAAGATCACCCGCGTCATCTTCCCGCAGACCATTCTGCGCGCCATACCGACACTGCTCTCCAACACGGTCAGCTTGTTCAAGGAGAGCTCGCTGGTGTCGGCTGTCGGCATGTCCGATCTTCTCTACGTCGGGCAGAACATCGCGACGCGCACCTTCCACCCCGTCGAGATCCTGACGACGGTCGCCTTCATCTATTTCGCGATCGCCTTTCCGCTGACCAGGGCGGTCACCGTCGTCGAGCAGCGGCTGCTGCGAAAGATCGACGCATGAGCCCGCGGACAGAGATCGCGCAGTCAGTAGGGGCGCCGAGCCGGCACCGCGCCGCCCCTGCTGCCGACGAGGAAGTCGAAATCGATACCCTTGTCGGCCTGGGTCACGTGCTCGACGAAGAGCTTCTCGTAGCCGCGCGGCTCGGGCCGGTGAGGCCGCTGCCAGGCGCGACACCGAGACGCCAGCTCGTCCTCGGCGACATCGAGGTGCAGACGCCGCGCCGCGACATCGAGCTCGATCATGTCCCCGTCGCGCACCAGCGCCAGCGGGCCGCCGACTGCGGCCTCGGGCGCGACATGAAGGACCACCGTGCCATAGGCCGTGCCGCTCATGCGACCGTCGGAGATTCGCACCATGTCGGTGACGCCACGCTCGAGCAGCTTCTTCGGGATCTTGATGTTGCCGAGCTCGGGCATGCCGGGATAGCCGCGCGGCCCGATTTCCTTGAGTACGAGGACCGAGGTCTCGTCGACGGCGAGATCGGGGCTGTCGAGCCGCGCGTCCATATCCTCGACGCTCTCGAACACGACAGCGCGGCCGCGATGGCGGAGCAGCGCGGGACTGGCAGCGGACGGCTTGATGATCGCGCCGTCGGGGGCGAGATTGCCCGTCAGGACGGCGAGCGCGTTCTCGCTCTTGATCGGTCGCGCCGGCGTGCCAATCACCGTCTCGTCGACGATCCGCGCCTCGGCGATGTTCTCGCCGACCGTGCCGCCCGAAACGGTCCGGATGTCGAGATGGAGCAAGTCTCGCATACCGCTCATCAGGGCCGGCAGCCCGCCGGCACCGAAAAATTCCTCCATGAGATAGGTGCCGTTGGGCACGATATTGGCAAGCAGCGGAATGCCCCGGCTGTTGCGGTCGAGATCGTCGAGCGTCAGCGGGATACCAAGCCGGCCGGCCAGCGCCAGGAAATGCAGCGCGGCGTTCGTGCTGCCGCCGAGAGCAGCGTTGACGCGGATCGCGTTCTCCAGCGCCTCGCGGCCAACGATCTTCGACATGGCGAGGCCCTGCCGAACCAAATCGACAATGCGCCGTCCGGCGAGCTGGGCGCTCGCCTTGCGCCGTCCGTCCACCGCCGGAATCGCCGCCGAGCCAGGCAGGCTGAGGCCGAGCGCCTCGGCAATGCAGCCCATAGTGCTGGCCGTGCCCATGGTGTTGCAGTGGCCGTTGCTGCGCGACATGCCGGCCTCGGCGTCGATGAACTCTGCCTTGGAGATGCGGCCGGCGCGATAGTCGACATCCAAGCGGAAGATGTCGGTGCCCGAGCCGACCACCCGGCCCTCTACCCGGCCGCTGATCATGGGGCCGCCATGGACGAGGATCGCCGGCAGGTCGATGCTGGCTGCGCCCATCATGTAGGCGGGCGCCGTGTTGTCGCATCCCGTCAGGAGCACGACGCCGTCAATCGGGTTCGCGCGCAGCGTCTCCTCGAGCTCCATGCTCATGAGGTTGCGGAACAGCATGCCGCTCGGGCGGATCAGCGAATCGCCGATCGACATGGTGGAGAATACCAGCGGAAAGCCGCCGGCCTCGAGCACGCCGCGGCTGACCCAGTCGGCCAGCTCGCCGAGATGGGCGTTGCACGGCACGAGATCCGAGCCGGAGCTGGCGATCCCGATGACGGGCCGCCCCTCGAACATCTCGGGGAGGTGGCCGCGCGCCTTCAGATGTGTGCGATGCTCGAAGCCGGCATTGTCGATGCGCTTGAACCAGCTGTCGCTGCGCAGTGGCTTTCCCGTTTCGGCCATGTCCTCGTCACCCCGATGCGATGCGCCGCCAGTTTGGGCGCGAGCGGTCGCCTTGTCTACGAGGTCCAGGCGGTTATGCTCCGTCTCGGGCGTCAGAACGAACTGTAAGGATGCGGGGGATGCGGACCTTGATTGCGGACGCGGTCGTAGTCACCAACGACGACAGCGGCACCGTATTGCTCGACGGCGCCGTCTTCGTCGAGGGCGAGCGGATCGTCGAAGTCGGGCCGTCGGCGGCGCTGCGCGCGCGGCACGCGAATCCGGATCGGGTGATCGACGGGCGCGGCAAGCTGGTGATGCCGGGCTTCGTGTGCACCCACACCCATGTCGGCTACGCGCTCTTCCGAGGCCGCGTCGAGGACGGTGGCCGGGAGACGTTCCTGACCCAGCTGGTGCCGATGGCTGGTATCATGACGGCGGCCGAACGGCTGGCAATCGGCTCACTCGGCTATCTCGAGCTCCTGCGCAGCGGCGTTACGACGGTCGTGCAGGTCGAGGAGGACGCCGACGTATTTCCGGACTTTGTCGAACGGCTGGGGATCCGGAGTTTCATCGGCGTCATGATTCAGGATGTCGAGCCAGCACGAGTCCTCGACGGTTCTTTCGCGACCAGTCCCGAAATGTGCCGTGCCCAGCTGGCGCAGGCGATCGGCTTCGCGGAAACCTGGCGAAACGCCGCCGGCCGGCTGAAACCGCTGTTGATGGCGAACTCGACGATGACCTCCTCGCCCGAGCTGCTGCGCGCGCTGCGTCGCGCCGCCGACCGGCTCGGCGTGCCGCTCTCGATCCATATCGGCATCGGCGCTGGGGAATCCGACGTAACGATGCGACTGCACGGCAAGTCACCCTTCGCTTATGCCCGCGACCTCGGGCTGCTCGGCCCCGACGTGCTCGCCGCTCATTGCTTCCATGTCACGCCTGCGGACATCGACATCCTAGAGGAAACCAGGGCCAGCATCGCCCACTGCCCGCAGATGAACTCGGTCCGCGGCCTCATCGCGCCAGCCCAGGCCTTCCGCGACCGCGGCCTCAACGTCACGCTCGGCATCGACAACTATTTCGCCGATTTCTTCGAGGTGCTGCGCTCGGCGGTCATCGTCGCGCGCATCAAGGGCGAGGAAGGCACTGTGATGCGCCCGAGCACAGTCCTGCGGATGGCTACCGTCAACGGTGCTCGCGCCCTGGGCCTGAGCGACGTCGGTGTCCTGGCTGCAGGCCGCAAGGCGGATATCATCCTGCTCGATTGCCGGTATCCAGGCATGACTCCCCTGCTCGACCCGGTGCCGAGCGTCGTCTACCACGCCCATATGGGTAACGTTGACACCGTCCTGATCGACGGCGTGATGGTGGTCGCCGGCGGGAAGTCTAGCCGGGTCGAGGAAAGCGCGCTCTTCGACGAAGCCCAGCGATGCGCGGAGGCCGCATGGCGGCGCTTCGTCGATCGCTATGGCGACACGAGGGCGCGCCGGGAGCAACTCCACTGAGCCGCGATCGGAAGACTGGCGGCTGGCGACTCGGTGCCGATGTCGGCGGGACCTTCACCGACCTGGTCCTGGCCGCGCCCGGTGGCCATGCGACGACCCGCAAGGTGCTGTCGACCACCGCCAACTACGCCGAGGCGGTCGTACGAGGCATCGCGGAGCTCCTCGCGGAAGCTGCGGTCGGCGGCGGCGACATCGCGGAGATCATTCACGGCACGACGGTCGCGACTAATGCCATCCTCGAGCGGCGCGGCGCCAGGACCGGCCTTATCACCACTGAAGGGTTCCGCGACCTCCTCGAAATCGGCCGGCTGCGCCTCTCGCGGCTCTACGATATGGATCACCGCCGCCCGCCGCCACTGGTGCGGCGGCGCTGGCGCCTCGAGGTCGGCGAGCGCCTCGACCACCGCGGCGGGGTGGTGCGCCCACTCGATCCGGGAAGCGTCGAGACGGCAGTTAGCACGCTTCTCAAGGAGGACCTGGAAGCGGTTGCCGTCTGCCTCATCCACGCCTATGCCAATCCGGCGCACGAGCAGGCGGTTGGCGCGGCGATACGAGCTAAGGCGCCGCACCTCCACGTCACGCTGTCCTCCGAGGTCCTGCCCGAGATCCGTGAGTTCGAGCGCACCAGCACCGCGGTCGCCAACGCCTATGTGATGCCGGTCATGGACCGTTACCTGTCGCGCCTCGAGGCGGAGACGGGGGCACTCGGCATCGCCGCGCCTCTCTCGGTCATGCAATCCAATGGCGGAATCATGACGGCCGGGCGGGCGCGCCGACGGCCGGTTCAGCTCATTGAGTCGGGTCCCGCTGCGGGCGTCATCGCAGCCGCCGCGCTGTCGCGCCGCGCAGGCCTGCCCAACGTCATCAGCCTCGACATGGGCGGCACGACGGCCAAGGCCTCGGTGATCGAGGGTCACGCAATCACGCGGTCGAACGAGCTCGAGATCGGCGGCCCCATCTCGCAGGGCAGCCGCCTTAACAAGGGCGGCGGTTACCTGCTGCGCACGCCGGCGATCGACATCGCCGAGGTTGGGGCGGGCGGGGGAAGCCTCGTCACCGTCGCGTCATCCGGCGCTCTGCGCGTCGGGCCGCTGAGCGCCGGCGCCGCTCCGGGCCCAGCCTGCTACGGCCTCGGCGGCACGGGCGCTACCCTGACCGACGCCAATGTCGTCCTGGGGTATCTGCCGCAGACGCGGCTGCCGAGCGGCCTTGCCCTGGCGCCCGAGCTGGCGCTACGCGCCGTCGCGGAACAGGTCGCGCAGCCGCTCGGCCTCTCCATCGAGGAGGCAGCGTACGGGACCTATCTCGTCGGCTGCGCCGGTATCGCGCGGGCGGTCCGCGCCGTGACCGTCGAGCGCGGCCGCGACCCGCGCGAATTCTCGCTCGTGGCATTCGGCGGCAACGGGCCGCTCTTTGCGGCCGAGATGGCGCGCTCGCTCGAGATCGGAACGGTGGTCGTGCCGCCGGCTCCTGGCGTGTTCAGCGCCGTCGGCCTGCTCGAAGCCGAAATGGAGCACCATCTCGTCCGTACCTTCAATCGCATGCTGACCGAGACGGGCGAGGCGGAGCTTCGCGCCGGGTTCGCCCTCCTCGAGGACGAGGCGGTCGCCATGTTGCGCGAGGAAGGGCGCGCGGCGGCGAGCATCCTGCGCTCGATCGACGTCAAATACCTCGGCCAGTCCTTCGAGCTCATCGTGGCGATGCCGGAGGCAGGAACGCCCGGCATCGAGCGAGAGATCGCGGAACGCTTCGAGAGCGAGCACGAGCGCACCTACGGTCATCGCGCCACGGGCGACCCCATCCAGATCGTCAACCTGCGCATTACGGCTCGGGTCGAGGGCGGTAAGCGCCCGCCCGTCACGATCAGCAGCGGCGCGTCCAAGGCGAGTCGCAACCGCCCGGCCTATTTCGGCCGGCGCCAAGGGTTCGCCTCCACCCCGGTGATCGGCCGTGGCGATCTCGATCGGACGCCTCGGCCGGGCCCGTTGCTCGTCGAGGAATACGATGCGACGACGCTCGTGCCGTTCGGCTGCACCGCGTGCATCGACGCATTGGACAATATCGTCATCACGGTGGGGGATTGAGATGGAACCGCGCGATCTCAGCGACCCGATCTTGCTCGAGCTGATGAAGAACGCGCTCGACGCCGTGGTCGACGAGATGGCGATCGCGCTCGTCCGCACGGCCTATTCGAACAACCTCAAGAACTCGATGGACATGAGCTGTGCGCTGTGTGACGTGCGAGGGCGTCTCATCGCGCAGGGCCTGACGCTGCCCCTGCATCTCGGCTCCATCCCCGACGCGATGGACGTGGTCAGGCGTAAATTCTCGCAGCCCAGGCCGGGCGACGTCTTCATCCTCAACGATCCCTATGAGGGCGGCACGCACCTGCCGGATTTCTACATCCTGAAGCCGGTCTTCCGCCTCGGCGCGGTGGCCGGCTGGGCCGCTACCGTCGGCCATCAGCTCGATGTCGGAGGCATGACGGCGGGCGGCAACGGGTGCGATGCGACCGAGATCTTTCAGGAGGGGCTCCGCATCCCGCCGCTCAAGCTCTATGACGAGGGGCGGCCGGTCGACGCCATTTTCGAGCTGATCGACCGCAATGTCCGCGTGCCGCGTCAGGTGCTGGGCGATGTCAGGGCGCAGCTTTCCGCCTGCGCCGCCGGCGAGAAAGGCCTCCTCCACTTGATCGAGAAATACGGCGCCGATCGCTTCGGCACGGTAACGGATGCGCTGCTCGATCAGGCCGAGCGCCTCGCGCGCCATGCCATCCGCGACATGCCCGACGGCACATACGTATTCGAGGACTTCATCGATGACGACGGCATCGATCCCGACGTCATCCCGATCAGGGTTGCGGTCACAGTGACGGGCGACCGGCTCATCGCGGATTTCACGGGTTCGGCACCGCAGGTCAAAGGAGCGATCAACTCGCCGATACCCTTCACGAAATCCGCCGTCTACGCCTGCGTGCGCCACCTCATCGGCGGTGATCCCCCGAACAACGAGGGTTATTTTCGGCCGATCGAGGTCGTGGCGCCGCCCGGCACGATCGTCAACCCGGTGATGCCGGCCGCCGTGGCGGCGCGCGGCCTCACCGGCTTTCGCATCGCCAATACAGTGTTCGGCGCACTGGCTCAGATCGCCCCCGACCGCGTCTTCGCGTGCGAGGTCGGCGGCGATACGGGAGTCAGCTTTGGCGGCTATGACGGGAAGCGCCGCCCCTTCGTCTTCCTCGAGTTCCTCTTCGGCTCATGGGGCGGCTGCCCGACGCACGATGGCCAGGATGCCTCGGCGAGCAGCGTGGTCAATTTTTCCAACAACCCGATCGAGATCATCGAGTCCGAATCGCCGCTCCGCATCGAGCGCTACGGCTACCTCCCCGACACCGGCGGTCCCGGCAGGTTCCGCGGCGGGCTTGCGTTGGTGCGCGACTATCGCCTGCTCGAGGAGGAAGCCGTGCTGCAGCTGCGCAGCGACCGCCGTACGCACCTGCCCTACGGCTTGCGCGGCGGCCGGCCTGGAACGCCCTCGCGCAACCTCGTCAACCCCGACGGCGAGGCGCGCGACCTGCCCGGCAAGTGTCGGCTCACCATCCACCGAGGCGACGTCTTCCGCCATGTCCTGGCCGGCGCGGGCGGTTGGGGCGATCCCTTCGAGCGCGATCCCGAGCGCGTCGCTCATGATGTTGCCGAGGGTAAGATCTCGGTCGACTATGCCCGGCGCGAGTACGCGGTCGCAGTGGACCCTACGACTGGCGCCGTACTTGCCGATGCGACCACGGCGCTGCGCCGCGCCTGCCAAGGATGATCCCGATGTCGTTGCCATTCGCCCGCTTTGCAGCGCCATGCCACCAAACCGGCCGTACGATAGGGCGTCAGGCGAACCACGTATCCGACAGCGTGTAGCCGCAGGGGTAGGGATCGTCGGGATCGACACCGTATTGCGCGACGCCGGTGAGCCAGGCGCGTCCCGAGATCGTGGTGATGATCGCCGGCAGGCTGCCCGCGCGGGTCGTCTCGACGATGCATCCGATGAAGTGGGAATCGATGATCGACACGTGGTCGAGCGTCTCCCCTTCCTTGATGAGCCCCTTGGCGTGGAGGACGGCGAGCCGCGCCGACGTTCCGGTGCCGCAAGGCGAGCGGTCGAGCCGCCCGGGTGAGACGACGACGGCGCTGCGCGCCGTCTTGCCGCCGCCTGGCGCCTCCGCGAGGGGCCCCGCGAACAGCGTCTGATTGATGGTATGGATTTCCGGGTTCTCCGGATGGACCGAGGGAAGCTGCTTGGCCGCCGCCGCCTTGATGCGCTCGCCGACGGCCACAAGCTCGCGCGCCTCGGAACGCTTGATCTCGAAGCCCAGCGCCGCGGCGTCGACGATCACATACATCATGCCGCCATAGGCCGCGTCGACCTTGAGCGTGCCGAGGCCCGCAACCTCGACATGGCGGTCGAGATGAAGCGTGAAGCACGGCACGTTGCGGAAGGTGACGCGCTCGCACTTGCCGTTGCGGCATGACGCCACGACGCGGACAAGGCCGCCGGGCGTATCCAGCGTCAGCCTGGTCTCCGGCTCGGTCATCGGCACCATTCCGGTCTCCAGCAGCACCGTCACGGCGCAAATCGTGTTCGACCCGGACATCGGCACGTAAAACTGCGATTCCATGACGATGAGGCCGACATCCGCCTCGGGATGGCAGGGCGGCAGAATCAGGTTCATCGAGACGGTGACGCCACCGCGCGGATCGAAGAGGAGCATCTGCCGCAGCTCGTCGGCCTTGGTCTCGAGATGTTTCATTCGCTCGAACATCGTCTTCCCCGGCGGCGGCAGAACGCCGCCCACGATGACCCGGCCGATCTCCCCCTCGGCATGGGCGCCCACGACCGTCACCGTCCTCTGCCAGCGCATGCGACACCTCTATCCCGCTTGTGACGAATGCTCTCTCAGGCGCCGAGATAACAGGTCTGGCTGCTCACCTCGCTGATGCCCCAGGCGCCGTCGTCCGCCGCCGTCACCTTGATCAGAAAGCTCGGCATCCTGCTCGGCCAGCCATATTCGTCATCGACCTACGCCTCCTTGATGACTTTCGCATGGTGCGGGAATGCTTCGATGCCGATGATCTTCATGGTAGCGACCTTCGCGAGAGGGCTGTGATCATCGCAGATCCATGTCGAGGCGGGGCCGCGGGCCAATGCGGAACCCCTGCGGGATCGGGTCGTCCGGATCGAGGACAAACTGATGGAACCCGGTGATGAAGGCGCGTCCGGTGACGCGTGGCGTCACGTAGGTGATGCCGCTGCGCTGCTCCGCCCTGACGGCCACGCCGGTGAAGCAGGTGCCGAGCACGCCCTCGAAGCGCTTGGGCGTGTCGAGGCCGATTTCCCCGCGCGTATACATGAGAGCGACGCGTGCGCTGGTGCCGGTGCCGCAGGGCGACCGGTCGAGCGATCCGGGAGGGCAGAGAATGGTCTGCTTGACGTCGCCTGACGTGACCCTCGCGGAGGTGAACAGCACCTGATAGCACGCGTCGATGCCGGGTCGCTCCGGATGGATCACCCGCACCTGCCTTGCGACGGCAGCCGAGATCATGCGCCACGCGTCGATGAGCCGCGCGTCGTTGTGCGGCGATAGCTCGAGATCGAGCCGGTCGGCATCGACGAAGGCATAGAAATCACCGCCATAGGCGATGTCGATTGCGAGCCGCCCGAACTCCTCGACGTCAAGCGGCACGTGCTCCTTAAGGAGAAAGCTTTCGACATTGTCGAAGCTCACCGCACCGATTGCGCCGTTGCGGACCGCGACGCCGCAGACGACCACCCCGGCCGGCGTGTCGAAGCGCACGGTGGTGACCGGCTCCGTTACTGGCACCATCCCGTTTGCGACCACCGTCGTCGCGGTGCCGATGATGCAGTGACCGCACATCGGCACGTACTCGTCCTGCTCCATGATGACGACCGCGAAGTCGGAATCCGCCTGCTCCGGCGGCAGCAGCAGGACGGAGCACATCATGCCGTTGCCGCGCGGCTCGAAATTGAGCATGCGGCGGAGCGCGTCGTCATTGCGCCACAACCATTGCCGCTTCTCAAGCAGCGTCTCTCCCGGCGGCACCGGGACGCCACCGACGATGACGCGCGTCGCGTTTCCCTCGGTGTGCGAGTCGATGGTCGTCACCATGCGGGCGAATCGGATGCTCATGACATCTCCCCGGCAGTCCTCAGCCCGCTGTCTTGCGCCGACTGTCCGAGGCCTTCAGCTCGCGATGCAGAGCCAGGAATTTGATGAGCTCGTCGCCGGCGTCGAGGATATGCTTGCGCAGGTAGTCGCAGGCCGCCTCGATCTTCCGCTTGCGGCAGTAGTCGAGGATCCGGCGGTGGTCGGTCCTCGCCCGGCCGATCGCGCGGGTGAGCTTCAGATGAAGCCGGAGGTAGCGATCGACGTTGAAGCTGAGGTTCTGGATCATCGCCATGGTGCGCGGGCGGCTGGCCGGCGCATAGAGGATCGAGTGAAACCGCCAGTTCAGCTGTCCCCAGACGCGGACGTCACCTTTGGCAAAGGCATCATCGAAGGAAGCGAGCACCTCCTCGGCCCGGTCGAAATCTTCCGTTGTCAGCTTTGGGATTGCGCGCCCCAGCATGTCGCATTCGAGCAGCGCCCGCGCATCGAAGACCTCGCGGATGTCGTCGAGCGAAAGTTCCGAGACGATCGCGCCGCGATTCGGGAAGAACGTTACGAGCCCCTCGGCCTCGAGCTGGCGCAACGCTTCTCTGACAGGGATCCGGCTGACATGGAGGGCGGTCGCAAGCATGTCCTGGCGCAGCTGCTCGCCCTCTTCGAGATCGCCGCAGAGGATCATCTCGCGCAGCTGGTTGACGACGTGCTGCGTAAAGGTCTGCGGCTTGGGCCGCTCACGCATCCGGTCGACAAACGCCTTTTCTTCACCTGCCATCCGAAAAGTGCCTCGGCATCCGTCGACCACCTATGCTTCGAGAAAGGGAGCGCCTTGATTTCAGCCGCTTTGCGCGAGCCATTTATAATGGATAACATCGGCCTCGTGAACCGGCATTGTGCGCAGTCGCCACGGCGGCAGGAACTCTCGAGATGACGCCCGATGGCTTTGTCGTGGGAGTCGAGGCCTACGCGCAAAGGGGCAAGGACGGCGCCCGTCACGCGGCTGCGGCGTGCCAGTGCGCCATTGTCCCTGCCGTTTATGCCATCCGGACGTATTCGTCGTGAAGGCCGCCCAGGATCGAGGTCGCGCAATCGACGGTATCCAAGTATGTGCCGAAAGGCGGGCCCCCTCTGGGCAGTGCTGGTGGACCTTTCCTCGGAACCATGCCGGTGCGGTTGCATCGATTGATCTGTTTGTGGTGCCGACCATCACGTTTAAGCTGCCATTCGGCCTCGTCACAATGCGGCACAATCGTCGCCAGCTCGTGTCGTTTCCGGTGACGAGGCACCCAACAGCAGAGTGGCTCGCGCAGCAAATCTCGGAGTCACTCCCGTGGGACTCCACCCCGCACCACCTCATTCGTGATCGCGACCGCCCATACGGCGAGGCATTCAAGCGGCGCATTCGATCGATGGGGATCCGAGACCGACCGTTCGCACCGCGATGCGGTTGGCAGAATGACCACGTCGAGAGGCTGATCGGCTCGATCCGCCGCGAATGCTTCGACCATTTATTGATCAGTCAGTAGGCTACATTCTCTGGAGTGTTTCTGCGATTCGTCTCATGATGCGGCATGAAGCGAGATGGAAGGCAGCTGGATATGACCAGGTCTCAACGCCATCCACTGGGCGCCCGTTCCGGTGCCACCCTTGACCGCAGTTGTTCGTGGGGAATCGGGCTATTGTCTCGTTTGACCAGGCGCAAGACATGAAGATTTGCATGGTCGGCTACGGCATGATGGGGACTTGGCATTCCGAGGCCCTCAAAGACACGCACCACGAACTCCATGTTGCCGTAGGAAGGCGGGACGAACCGCTTGCGGCGTTCGCAAAAAAGTTCCACTACCGGCATTGGACAACGAAACTGGCTGCGGCGCTTGCTGACGATGAAGTCGACGCTGTCGTAATCGCGAACCCGAGCGAGGCGCACGCTGATACAGCACTAGCGTCGATCTCGGCCGGAAAGGCGACACTCGTCGAAATTCCGATCGCGATGTCGCTCGAGGGTGCCGAGCGGGTCGTCGCTGCCGCGGATGCAGCGCGTGTTACGCTTGGGGTCGTGCATCCGATGCGCCTCCGACCTGAAATGGTTGCTCTGCGGGCGCGCATCGCGGCGAGCGCCGAAACCGTACATCATGTGTCCGCGCGATTCTTTATTCGAAGACTGCAGAATGTTGGGGCAACGGGCTATCGTAGGAGCTGGACCGACAACCTGCTGTGGCACCATATGGCTCATTTGGTGGATTTTGGATGTTGGATAATCGGGGCCGAGCCGAGCCGCATCCAAAGTTACATGCCCGCGCCCAACCTGCGAACTGGCACGCCCATGGACTGCATCATCGTGGCGGAGATGCAAGGTGGAAGTTCACTTGCAGCAACGGGCTCATATTTAGGGCACGAGCGACTCTACGATACGCTTGTCATCACCGATCGGGATTCCTACCGGATTGACATCCTTGGCAACATGCTCTTCACCGGCACGGAAACGACCCGCATTGCCGGCGAGCAGGAAAACTGTGCGTTCGTGATCAACGACTTTCTAGCCGCCATCGAAGCGAGAAGGGCGCCCGCCGTTACAGGCGCGTCCGTACTTCCGGCGATGCGCATGCTTCAGATCGTTCAGGACGC
>Ga0209415_10008854_pt1 | contig 17387 bp, 12 predicted proteins | sample PeaSoiSIISIP2007_FD_187696 | JGI IMG/M metagenome (GOLD analysis project Ga0209415, IMG submission 187696) | Peat soil microbial communities from Weissenstadt, Germany - SII-SIP-2007 (SPAdes) (version 2) | ecosystem: Environmental > Terrestrial > Soil > Wetlands > Peat | place: Germany... | reverse complement strand
TGCTATGCGATCCGGGAGGGGAACTGAGGCAAAAAGAGGACATTTTGATCGACCACTATGTCAGGAGTTCTGGATTCTCCGCGCTCTGGCAGAGCCCGACCTCCCCCACTTCCTCATTCTGGACGAGATGAATCTGTCCCATGTCGAACGATATTTCGCCGAGCTGCTTTCCGCGATAGAGTCGGGCGAGCCGGTGCATCTGCACCCGGACAAGGGCGCAGACGGAGGGCCGGCAGTGCGTGACGGGGTGCCCGGCGAAGTCCAGCTTCCGCCGAACCTCTTCATCGTGGGAACCGTGAACGTGGACGAGACAACGTACATGTTCTCGCCTAAAGTCCTCGACCGCGCCAATGTTTTGGAGTTCCGCGTGGCTGCTTCTGACCTGAAGAGCTTCCTGGAAAAGCCGGCCGGCGTTGATTTCACCAGGCTGGACGCGGCCGGAGCCGAGCATGCCAAGAGACTCATGGCGCTCACTCAGCAAGGCGCTCGTCTGGCAGACACGGAGCGGAGGATGTTCGAGGCTGAACTGCTCCTTTTCTTCGAGGCCCTCCAAGCCGCCAACTCGGAATTCGGCTTCCGGGTAGCAAAGGAGGGCGCGTCATTTTTGCACTTTCATAAGCTACTCAGTGATGATGGCTGGGAATTCAAAGCGGCGATGGACGCGCAGATCCTCCAGAAGCTGCTCCCGAAGCTTCATGGCTCTCGGAACACTCTCGAGCCGATCCTTTGCACCCTCGCAACTCTGTGCTTTGCCAAGCGGACATGGGAATTGGGTGACGGCGCCGAGGAGTTTGCGCACCTGAAAGGACTGCGGACAGACGCGGCAAAGGCTGCGCGCATGGAGGACGAGAGCCTTGACCCGTTGGGGCTCACACCGGAAGGCAAGCCGGCCTATCCACCCAGTGAAGCCTTTTATCGGCTCAGTTTCGAGAAGGTGGTCCGCATGTTGGAACGGCTCCGCTCGAACGGTTTCACCAGCTTTGCCGAGGCGTGAGCACATGCTGCCAAGCGAGGGAGGCGGCGGTACCATGTCGGGATGTTGAAGGCCGGCTATCGGGAGTTCTACGGCTTGTCCAGGCGGATGGGAATAGTGACAGCATCAGGATTCTCTCCCCGGCGGAAGCAAGACAGCACGGTGAAGAAAGCATTCAACTTCTTGAAGGCCACAGCTACGATTTCGAACTTCTTAACCCGCGTGGGAGACTGCGCGTTCAGGCAAACCGGGCGGTGAAGCCGAGTTCCATCCGCCCCACCATCGGGCGGATTGACACCAGTGTCGAGACCGGCCTGCTGCACTTGGTGCTGGAGGACGCCCAAACCAACGCCCCGGTCGCACGTGGTGCCGTCGAGGTGCTGTCGGCAAAGATCAACTACCGGGAGGATTATCGCGGGATGCTCAGCTTCATCGCCGACCAATGCAGCGAGTTGTTGTTCGACATCCGGGCCACGGCACGGATGCGGCTGGCGCCGAAGTTCAAACTTGGTCCACACAACTTGCAGCGGCAGCTTGAGTTGCTGGGCGCTGAGCTAACCTCCAGAAGCTTTGTGTCCGCCCTACAGCGTGTGGCGGCAATGCCGCACCAGAAACTCCAAACCCAGTGGGAGGAGCGCGCAATTGGGCGGCTGCGCAGAGGAGGCCGTGAACTCGCTCGCCAGATTAGCAGCGCCAAAGCCCGTGTACCGGCGCCGCCGGACAGCGCTCCAGCACAGACCATGCGGGCGCTCGGAATCCTAAATGCTTCCTTGCCGCGCGCAGTCTCCGTCCGGAGGCAGGTCGACTCCTGGGACACCCCGGAGAACCGCTTCGTGAAGTACGTCCTGACACATTTCCGGGACTTCCTGAAGCGCATCGAGTCTATCCTGAATGCTAGCTCGGGGGAGGACCGGCAGCGGCTTGTTCGCACGGTTCACCACCTTCAAGAGCAGCTCAACGGGGCCCTGTCGGCGGATTTGTTCAAAGACGTTGCAGCCCCAAACATCCTGCCTCTGGGCAGTCCTGTCCTTCAGCGCAAAGGAGGGTACCGGCAGATCCTGCTTGCCTGGCTCAAGTTCGATTTGGCCTCGCAGCTCGTTTGGAACGGCGGCGAGGACGTTTATGGCGCTGGCAAGCGAGACATGGCGGCACTTTACGAGTACTGGTCGTTCTTCCAATTGCTCAGGCTGTTCCGGGACAAGTTTGCACTGGCCGTGCCCCCAGCGCGGACGCTTTTCGAGCACACCGATAGAGGACTGAACCTGCGCCTGAAGGTAAACGAACCATTGGGGATTCAGGGCCAGTGCCTGCGGCACGCCAGGCGGCTCAATGTGCGGTTCCACTACAACCTAACGCACGAGCGGAGCGATTCGCGAAGCCTCCCCGGTTCCTGGACCCGCCGGATGCGCCCGGACTTCACTCTAAGTTTCTGGCCGCAAGGCTTCAGTCTTGAAGAAGCGGAGTCTCAGGAACTGACGGTGCATATCCATTTTGATGCCAAGTATCGCGTGGAGAACATCACCGAGCTTTTCGGCGACGCAGACGATGACTTGAGCCTCGAGAAAGCCGAGCAGAAGCGCGGTAACTACAAGCGCGCAGACCTTTTGAAAATGCACGCTTATCACGACGCCATCCGGCGGTCGGAAGGTGCTTACATCCTCTACCCTGGCGCAGCGAGTCGCCCAGCCCGCTTCCAAGGCTTTCATGAAATCTTGCCGGGTCTAGGCGCCTTTGCGCTGAAGCCGGGTGCCAGTGGCGAGGCTACCGGGCTGCAACACCTCTCCCGCTTTGTGGACGAGGTCATAGCCCACATCTGCAACCGAGCCACAGCGCGCGAGCAAAGCAGCTACCATCACTTCCATGCTTACCGCGCGGACGAGGCCGTCGGCGGAGCCAGAGTCGAGAGCCCATTTCCAGAGCGAGACGTGGTCGAAAACGAGCGGCCCATTCCCCCCGCCGAACATTCGGTACTGGTGGGGTGGTGCGATAACGAGCAGCAGTTGGATTGGGTGCGCCGCGTCGGGCTTTACAACTTCCGCGCCGGGCTTCGTCGTGGTTCCATCAGGCTGGAGCCAGCCATCGCGGACGCCAGGCATCTCTTGCTTCACACCCAGGGCAACAAGGCTTGGCCGGGCCTGTGGCGGATCAAGAAGCGCGGCCCACGAATCTTCACAGCGGAGGAACTCCTCCGCCAGGGTTACCCGTCCAAGCCCGACTCTGATGTGATCTACGCGGTCTTCGACGTAGAACCGGATCCATTTTACACCGGCTGGAACTGGGACTACGCCAGGTTACCAGGGAAGAAAGTATCCATCGCCTCCGGCGAGCCGTTCGCCGTAAGGCTGTTGGACGTCCTAGCCACCCATCGCCTCTGAGTTTTTACGGCGCCCGCCGAGGACCTCGCCCGTCGTCTGGCCGACGCGCGCCCAGCGGGGGCCCAAGTCAAGGCGCCCCTGGACCAGTTAGCGGGTCCGTTTGGCTCGTCCCTCCTCGCGTTCCCCTCAAGTTTCTTCACCCAAAACCCCCGATTATTCGTCGGCGTCGTGCAGTTCTTGCACCCCCGGTGGCGATGCCAGAAGCAGCCATGAACGAAAATCACAGCCCTGTATTTCGGCAGCACAATGTCGGGCCGCCCAGGCAGCCTCTTCACGTGGAGCCGGAACCGATACCCCATCCGGTGCAGCAGGCTCCGCACCACCTTCTCTGGCCCGGTATTCTTCCCCCGGATCCGGCTCATATTCCAGCTCCGCCGCTCTTTGCTGAGCCTGTCTCGCGACTTCCGTGCCACTCCGAATTCATCGCACGATCAGCCGCCGTGAGGAAGCTCCAATTCACGCGGGACAGGCGCCTGCAGTCGCTGGCGGGATCAGAGCGAAGCCAGTCAATCAGACCATAATGCCCCACCGGTCCCCAGGCGCGCCCGCGCTACAGCGCAACCACGGCTCGGAAGTCGCGCCCCCAGTAATCATGCGCCATTCATGACGAGCGGTCACGCCGCAATCCCGGACTGGCCATGGATTGAACGCGATCTGACATCGCAGAAGGCACCGCAGATTGGACGGGTCGCCGTCATCGCCGGCGAGGCGGCGCTGTAGCTGCCTTTTTCATCGTTTTATGGGTGTTTTCAGCATAAAATATTGACAAAGTCCTGAAATGTGGCACTTTATGCCTATGCTGATAAGCTTTTCAGTCGAGAACTTCCGGTCGATCCGCGATCTGCAAACCCTTTCGATGGCTGAACCGCGCTTGGACCACCACCTGGAGTGGAGCCACGTGATCGAAGCGGGCAACCGGCGGTTGCTAAAGACCACCGCCATTTTTGGTCCTAACGCCTCCGGCAAGTCGAACGTGCTTCGCGCCATGATCTGGCTCCGCCAGTTCGTCCTCAGTTCGTCCAAAGAGGGTCAGGCTGGCGAACGCATCGACGCCCAGCCCTTCCGGCTTTCGACTGCCAAGGAAAAAGCCCCGACGCACCTCGAGATCGATTTCCTCCTGGGTGAGGTCGAGTACCGCTACGGTTTTGAGGTCACTAGTGAAAAGGTGGAGTCGGAATGGCTGTTCAGAAAGCTCACCTCGGCCAAGCCGGCCAGGCTGTTCACTCGCGAAGGCAGCCAGTTTGAGATTTCCTCCGAATTCTTCAAGGAGGGCAAGGGCCTTGAGGCGCGCACTCGACAGAATGCCCTGTTCCTGTCCGTCTGCGCTCAGTGGAACGGCCCGGAGGCCACAAAGATCGTCAAGTGGATGCAGCGTTTCCGGCCGGTCTCCGGGTTGTCCGAGGCTGGGTTCTGCGTGTTCACAGCCCGGCGGCTGAGCGAGGCGGGTTTCCAGGACAAGCTGCTGGGACTGGCGCAAAAGGCCGACCCCAATATATGCGCTCTCCGTAGCGAAATTGAGGAGGTCACCGAGGCCAAATTGCCAGCCCACATGCCTCCCAACGTCCGCAAACTGTTGCTCGACGACAAGGCCATGCAGGCCGACATCAAGACAACCCATGAAAAGCGCGATGGGGAAGGTAAAATCGTCGGCCGCGTGGAGTTTGACCTCGTCGAAGACGAGAGCGAGGGAACCCAGAAGTTCATCGCCCTTTCCGGACCCATTACCCACACCCTCGAACAAGGCTCAATCCTTGTAGTGGACGAACTGGAAGCCCGCCTGCATCCCCTGCTCACACAGTCGGTGGTGGACCTCTTTCACAGCCCGGTCAACCGCAAGAACGCGCAGCTCATCTTTGCTTCCCACGATGTCACGCTTCTCGATCCCGAGCGGTTCCGCCGCGACCAGATCTGGTTTACCGAAAAGGACGAATCGGGCGCAACCGACCTTTACTCTCTGGCCGAATTCGACCCCAGCCAGGCCCGCCCTGACTCCAAATTCTCCCGCCAATATCTGCTCGGCCTTTTCGGGGCCGTGCCCGAACTCGCTCACTTCGAGGAAGCCGCCGAGTATGCCACCCGGGACTAGCCGTTGGCACCGCGGGCAAAAGCAGCCCGGAACCAGGAAAGTTCGCCGCGTCCTGATTCTCTGCGAAGACACCAAGAGTTCCCGCTTCTACCTGGGGCAATTCCCCTTCGATCCTGGCCAGGTCCAAATTGAGTGCGTCGGCACCGGCATGAACACAGACAGCCTCATGGAGGAGGCCATCGCGCGAAAGGCTAAGGCTGAAGCCGGAAAGGCGCCCTATGAGCAAATCTGGGTCGTTTTCGACAAGGACGACTTCCCCCTCCAGAACTTCAATCGCGCGTTTGACCTTGCCCAGGCGCACCCCACCATTCGGGCCTGCTGGTCAAACGAATGTTTTGAGATCTGGTATCTTCTCCACTTCTGCTACCGCGATACAGGCGTGGGCCGAAGTGAGATCTGGAAGCTGATTTCGGGGTATCTTGGAAAGAGTTACGACAAGGCCAGTGACGAGATTTTCGCACAATTGAGCCCCAAGATTCGCGATGCCCTGCGAAACGCTGCTCGTCTGGCTTACGAAAACAGGATCATGGGCCAGGCCCGCCGGAATCCTTCGACCTTCGCTCATGAGTTGATCAAAGTGCTCCGCGACCACGACCCAGCTAAACAGAAGACATGAGATTTGCGGCTAGATCCAACGCGAGGTGTTCGCCAACCGCCCCGCCGAACATGGGGCTACGGTCACTTTGTGGGGGCGCTATTTGGCCGCCGCCGCCGCGGCGGTTTGGCGCTCGATTTCCCAGCCGCCGCCCAGGGCTTTGTAGACGGCGACCAGGGCGGTGACCGTGCGGGTTTGGCTCTGGGCCCATTGGTCCTCGACGGCCAATTGAGTGCGCTCGGCGTCCAGGACGGTCAGGAAATCCACCATCCCGCTCCGGTAGCGTTGGTTGGCCAGGTCCACGGCGAGGGCGGAAGAGCGGGCGGAGGCGGCGAGGTGGTCGCGCTGGGCCTGCTGGCGTCCGAAATCCACGAGCGCATTTTCGGTTTCCTCGAGGGCGGCCAGGACGGTCTTTTCATAAGTGGCCAGTTGCGCGTCGGCATGAGCGTTGGCGGCTTTGATGGCGGCCCGCACCCGGCCCAGGTCCAACGCCGCCCAGGTGATGCTCGGTCCAAAGGAATAGGTGTCGGAGCCGGGTTTGCCCAGGCCGGAGAATTGGCTGGCCTCAAAGGCGAGTTTGCCGTTGAAGGTGACTCTGGGGAAGAGACTGGCAGTTTGAACGCCGACGAGTGCCGTGGCCAGGGCGAGGGATTTTTCAGCCGCGCGGATGTCCGGCCGACGGCGCAGCAACTCGGCCGGGGTCCCAATCGAGAGCATTGGCGGCAGCGGCGCCAGCGGGACCGGCGAGGCCAGTTCGCTTTCGAGGGCGGCGGGCTGCCGGCCCACCAGCACGCCCGCGCGGTGGAGGGCGTGTTTGATGGCGGCCTCGATCGGCGGGAGTCCGGCCTCGGCGACCTCCCATTGGGCGCGGGCACGGGCGGTGTCCAATTCCGTGGCGCGGCCGGCGCGGAGTGTGGCCTCGGTGAGGTTGAGGGTTTGGCGCTGGTTCTCGGCATTCTTGCGCGCCACTTCCAGTTCGTGCTGGGCGCCGCGCAGTTCGAAGTAATTGCGCGCCACCTCGGCAATGAGGCTGACCAGGACGTCGCGGCGGGCTTCTTCCGTGGCTGCTACCCCGGCGGAGGCGGCCTGAATCGCCCGGCGCACGCCGCCGAAGAAGTCAGCCTCCCAGGTGGCATCGAAGCCGGTATTGAAGAGTCCCAGTTCACGTTCATTGCGCGAGAACCCCGGCTCATCGTCCGCACTGGCGAGCGATTTGGTGTAGCTGGCGCTGCTGTGAACGATGGGCAGGGCGGTCAGGATGGCCTGGGAGCGCAGGGCACGCGCCTCGAGCACCCGGGCGGTGGCGATGCGGAGGTCATAGTTCGCAGCAATGGCAAGGTCGATGAGCCGGTCGAGTTCCGGGTCGTTGAAGCCGCGCCACCAGGTCAACGCCGTTTGGTTGGTCGAAGTGGCGGTTTGGTTGGTGTTCGCGAAAGCGGCGCTGACGGCAGTGCGGGGCGGCCGGTAATTCGGGCCGATCATGCAGCCGTCGAGGAGCCCGACCGAGGCGGCGCCGAGCAACAGCAGGCCCAAGACGGTGCCGGCCGGGGCCGCCCCAGGAACGGCTTGCGGGCCGGGCGTTTGCTGTCTTGCCCCAAGCAGGCGCCGAATGACGACGTAGAACACCGGCGTAAGGAAGATGCCGAAGAGGGTGACGCCGATCATGCCCCAGAACACGGCCGTTCCTATGGTGGTGCGCATTTCCGCCCCGGCCCCATGCGAGAGCATGAGGGGGATGACGCCGAAGGTAAAGGCGAGCGAGGTCATGAGGATGGGGCGCAGGCGCAGCCGGGAGGCCTCGAGGGCCGCCTCGACTCGGCCCTGGCCGGCCTCCTGCAATTGGCGGGCAAACTCGATGATGAGGATGGCGTTCTTGCAGGCCAGGCCCATCAGCACGACGAGGCCAATCTGGGTGAAGAGGTTGTTTTCCAATCCGCGCGCCCAGACGCCGCCGAGGGCGAAGAGCAGGCACAACGGCACCACCAGGATGATGGCCAGCGGCAACGACCAGCTCTCGTACTGGGCGGCCAGCACGAGGAACATCATGAGCACGCAGAGTGGGAAAACATAGACCGCGGTGTTGCCCGCGAGGATCTGCAGGTAGCTCAGTTCGGTCCACTCGATGGCCATGCCGGGGGGCAGGACCTTTTGGGCCAACTCATTTACGGCGCCCAGCATCTCGCCCGAACTGGTGCCGGGCGGGGTGCTCCCGGTAATCTCCGCGGTCGAGAACATGTTGTAATGGCCCGCCAGCACCGGCGCGACGACGTCTCGCACGCGGACGAGGGTGCCCAAGGGGACCATCTCGCCACGGAGGTTGCGGGTCTTGAGATTGAGGACGTTCTCGGGGTTGCGGCGGAAGGGGGCGTCGGCCTGGGCGGTGACGTGGAACGGGCGGCCCATGAAAGTGAAATCGTTCACATAGAGCGAGCCCAGATAGATATTCAGCGTGTCCCAGACTCCGTCCAAAGGCACGCCCATGGACTCCGCCTTGGCGCGGTCCACGTCCAGGTAGATTTGAGGAACATTGGCGCGGAAGGTGGACATCGCGCCCACGATGCGCGGGTCCCGGTTGGCGGCGGCGGTCAGCTCTCGGACCGCTTGTTCCAGCGCCTGGTAGCCGGCCGCGCCGCGATCCTCGACTTGCACCTTGAACCCGCCCAGCGTGCCCAGCCCGTCGACCGGCGGCGGACCGAAGACCCCCACCGTCGCTTCCTGGATGTTCGCCCTGGCGATGCGCGCCCGGAGGTCGCGGATAATGACCGGTCCGGTCAAGCCCTCCTTGACGCGTCCCTCGAAGGGTGCGAGGCGGATGAACATGCTCGAGGCATTGGCGCTGTTGCCGAGGTTGACCAAGGACAAACCGGCAAATTCAGACACCACCGCGATGCCGGGCGTGCCGCTGATGATTTCCATCACCCTCTTGCTCACCCCACGCGTGCGCTGGAGCGAGGCGCCGTCGGGCAATTGCAGGTAACAATACAGGTTGCCTTTGTCCTGGGCGGGAATGAAGCCGGAGGGCACGTGGGTAAAGCCAACCCAGGTGAGGGCCAGCAGGCCCGTGTAAAGGACCAGGCCGAGGCCGCAATGCCGCAATAGCCGGCGTAACGCCCCCACATACCCCGAGCGGCCCACGTCGAAGAGCCGGTTAAAGCCGGCGAAGAGCCAGCCGACCGACCCGTGGATCAGCCGGCCGACGAAATCCTTGGACGCGTGATGGGGTTGGAGCAAGAGCGCCGCCAGGGCCGGGCTGAGCGTGAGCGAGTTGAAGGCCGAAATGAGCGTCGAGACCGCAATGGTCAGGGCAAACTGCTGGTAGAACTTGCCCGTGATGCCCTGGATAAAGGCGGTCGGAATGAAAACGGCGCTCAAGACCAGGGCGATGGCGATGACCGCCCCGCTGACCTCCTCCATCGCCTTTTTGGTTGCGTCCACGGGCGCGAGCCCCGCCGCGATATGCCGCTCGACGTTCTCCACCACGACAATCGCGTCGTCCACGACGATGCCAATCGCCAGGACCAGGCCAAAGAGGGAAAGGTTGTTGATGGAGAACCCGAGGGCCGCCATGGCGGCGAAGGTGCCGATGAGCGAAACCGGCACCGCGACCAGCGGGATGATGGAAGCGCGCCAATTCTGGAGGAAGAGGACCACGACGAAGACGACCAGGAGGATGGCCTCGACCAAGGTGTGGAGCACGGCACGGATGGACTCGCGGATGAAGGCCGAGGTGTCGAAAGCCACGCGGTAATCCAAGCCATCCGGAAAGCCCTTCCTGAGTTCCTTCATGGTCCGCTCGATGGCGTTGGCCGTCTCGATGGCGTTGGAGCCCGGTTGCTGGAAGATCGCGATGCCTGCCGCCGGCTGGCCGTCCAACAAGGCATCGATGGTGTAGTCGTTCGCATCCAGCACCACGCGGGCTACGTCGCGCAGACGGGTTATCTGGCCGTCGGCATCCGCTTTGAGGACGACGTCCTCGAATTCCTCCGGGCTGGTCAGGCGGCCTTTGAGCCGAATGGCGAGTTGAAACTCGTTGTCCGCGGGTTGGGGCGCCTGTCCAAACTGGCCCGCAGCCACCTCGACGTTCTGTCGCCGAATCGCGGCGGCGACGTCGGCCGCAGTGAGGTTGCGGGCCGACACTTTGTCCGGGTCCAGCCAGATGCGAATGGCATAATCGCGCGCCCCGAAGATGATGGTGTCACCCACGCCCGGGAGCCGTCGGAGCACGTCCTGGACGTGGAGGTAGGCATAGTTGCTGAGGTAAACGGCATTGTACTTGCCGCTGGGCGAGACCAGGCTGATGAGCATCGCAATCGTAGGGGAGCGTTTGCGAACGGTCACGCCAAGCTGGCGCACCACGTCCGGCAGCCGCGGCAACGCGAGGTCGACCCGGTTTTGCACCAGGACTTGCGCCATGTTTGGGTTGGTGCCGACCTTGAAGGTGACCGCCAGGCGCATCGAGCCGTCGCTCGCGCACTGGGCCCCCATGTAGAGCATATCCTCAACCCCGTTGATCTGCTCCTCGATCGGGGTCGCGACCGTGTTGGCCATGGTCTCGGCGTTGGCGCCCGGGTAGCTGGCCATGACAAAGATAGTCGGCGGCGTGATTTCCGGATACTGCGCCACGGGCAGCGTCAGCAACCCGATGCCTCCCAGCAACACGGTGAAGATGGCGAGCACGGCCGCGAAGATCGGCCGGCGAATGAAAAAATGGGAGAACTTCATGAGGTCAACTGATGGGCATTGGGGGACAGCTTTAAAGGGGCGAGGGGCGCCTCGGTCGGTTCATGCTCCAGCGTGTTCCGCCTAATCCTAATCTTAATCTTAATCTTAATCTTAATCGTAATCCCACGTCGCATAAGGCGGCTCAGGCCCCGGCGTGTGGCGCAGTCTGGGCCGAGCGGACGGCGGGGGTTTTGGCCGGGCGCAGGGTGTCCGCTTGCACCTCGAGCTTGGCCCCTTTGCGCACCATCACCAGGCCGTTGACCACCAGGCGGTCTTGCGGCGTTAGCCCCTCGAGCACCGTTCGCAGCGACCCGTGGGAGCGGCCGATCTTGATCGGGCGCACCTCGGCAGTTCCTTCCGGACTGACGACGAAGACGAATTTATAGTTTTGGTCGGCCATGACCGCGGTGTCGGGCACCATCAAGGCCTGGACCGCCGGTCCTGCCGGGACCCGCACCGTGGCAAACATGCCCGGCAAGAGGGCTCGGTCCTCGTTGGCGAAGACGGCGCGCAGGCGGATCGTGCCGGTCTTGGCGTTCACCTGGTTGTCCACGTAATCCACTTGGCCTCGATGCGGAAAGCCCTCTTCGTTGCCCAGCTTGAGTTCACAGGGCATGGAGAGCGACGATCTCTCCCGTTGCCCGGCTTGAAAGCAGAGGCGATATTGGAGAAAGGCCTCCTCCTGCACGTCGAAGTAACAGTAGATCGGGGCCACCGACACGAGCGTGGCGAGCATGGGCGTGCCGCTGGCCTGGACCAGGTTGCCCGGGGTGACCAGGCGCCGGCTTATTTGGCCCCCTACGGCGGCCGTAATGCGTGTATAATTCAAGTTTAGCTTGGCTGCTTCTTCCGCCGCCCGGCTTCCCTTGAGCGCGTCTTCGGCCTCGTGCGCGGTCTTGGCGCGCATATCCAATTCCTCTTCCGAAATGGCCGTGGTCCCACGCAGCTTCTCCGCTCGTGCCAGGTCGTTGCCGGCCAGTTCCAGGCGTGTCTCTGCCTGGCGCCTCAGCGCCGTGGTCCGATCCAGTTCCGCCTGGTAGGGCGTCGGATCGATCACGAACAGCAGGTCCCCGGCCTTCACCTCGCTGCCGTCCACGAAATGAATCGAATCCACGTAGCCGGTTACCCGAGGGCGGACTTCCACCGCCTCGACGGCCTCGAGGTGGCCGGGATACGAGTCCCAATTGGTCAGCGTCATTGGCTGGGGCGACGCCACCGTGACCTTGACCGGCGGCGGCGGCAGGCTTGTGTGGCTCTTCTGGCAGGCGGTCAGTCCTGCGAGGGCGGCCAAGGCGATAATCAGCGTCAATGTTGGTTTCATGGAAAAAGTGAGCTTTGGTTGCCGCGGTGTGGCTGTGGAAAGATCATGCGGCGCGCAGGCCGGCGGCGGCGAAACGAACCAGCCGCTGAACCAGGTCCTCGCAGTCCGGCTTCCGGTCCATCAGGCACGGCAGCGCTTCATCGAGCATCAACAGCAAATAATGCAACGACCCCACCATGAACGTCTTCCCGCAGGCCAGTCCCTCTGGGGAGAGCGTGGGAATGGCGCGCACCAGCGCGGCGTCAAAGCGCTTTGCCAGACGGTCGAAATGGGCCTTCTTTAGTCTCTCGACCGTCGTGGTGCCGGGTTCTCCGATCAAGCGCCCCATCAGCTTTGCAAAGCTCGTGCTACCCCATTTGGGATCCAGCGCGTGCTCGACTGCGGGCCGGATATAGGCCCGGAGCACGGCCTCCGCCTTGGGCCCCGCCTTGCCTGCGGCCCTCTCCTCGCCGTCCAGCGCCGCCAGCCGTTCCCTGGTAATCGGCGTCAGCCGCCGATCGAAGACGGCAAACACCAAGCCCTCCTTGCTGCCGAAGTAATAACTGATGGCGCCCACGTTGGCCTCCGCCAAAGCGGTGATGTCGCGCGTAGAAACCCCTTCCAACCCATGCTCGGCAAAAAGCCGCTCCGCCGCATCCAGAATCCGTTCGCGGGTCTGGGTCGCGTTTCGCTCGATTCCCGGCTGGGCTGTTGACTCGGTTTTGGGCATAAATCAATCGCTTGTTTGAATCCTGCGCCCAAACGCCTCTCGGTGTCAATAGCGAATTGCTCAATCTTAGGAGTTGACCGGCAGCCCTCAAATGCCGCTTATGTGGCGGGGCGGCGGAATTGAGAGCAAATGAAACGGAAGGCATACGCGCGGGCGGGGGTGGACATTGATTTGGGCAATAAAGTCAAGGCGGCTTTGCCCCGACTGCTGGCCTCGACGCATCGGGCGGAGGTGCTGGGCGAGGTGGGCGGGTTCGGGGGCCTGTTCGCCTTGAACGTGCGCCGCTACCGGCAACCGGTGCTGGTCTCGAGTGTGGACGGGGTGGGCACCAAGCTCAAGCTGGCCTTTGCCATGGACCGCCACAACACGATTGGCCAGGACCTGGTCAATCATTGCGTGAACGATATTGCGGTGCTCGGCGCCGAGCCGCTGTTCTTCCTGGATTACCTCGGCACGGGCAAGCTCGAGCCGCGGGTCTTTCGGGCCATCCTCGAGGGGTTTGCCCTGGCCTGCGCTCAAAACCATTGCGCGCTGCTGGGCGGTGAAACCGCCCAGATGCCCGGCTTCTACCGGCCGGGCGAATATGACTTGAGCGGCACCATCGTCGGCGTGGTTGAGAAGTCCCGGATCGTGGACGGCAAGGGCATTCGGCCCGGGGACCGGGTCGTGGGCCTGGCCTCGAGCGGACTGCATACCAACGGCTACTCGCTGGCGCGCAAGATTTTCTTCGGGCAGCTAAAGCTGAAGCCCGGCAGCCATGTGCCCGAGTTGAGCGAGAGCATCGGCGCCGAGTTGCTCAAGGTGCATGTCAGCTACGGGATGCTCATCCGGAAGCTGCTGAACAAGTTTAACCCGCCCGCCCGCCCGCCCCGAAGCGAGGCGCGAGCCATCAAAGGCCTGGCGCACATCACCGGCGGCGGCTTCGTGGACAATATCCCGCGCGTGCTGCCCGGGAACTGCGACGTGGTGATTCGCAAGGGGAGCTGGGAGACGCTGCCGATCTTCGAGCTGATCCGGGCGCGAGGGCGGGTGCCCGAGGCCGAGTTGTACCAGGTGTTCAACATGGGCATCGGCATGACGCTGATGGCGGCCCCGGAAAAGGCGGAGGCGATCGTCGAATTCGCGCGCGCGCAGGGTCAGCGGGCGTGGGTGATTGGGGAAGTGACCCGGGGCGAGGGGCGGGCGCGAGTGGAATGAGGGACCTAACCGGGGATTGACCTTTGCCGGACAAGATGTGAGTATACCTGCCGATGACCTCAGCGCACCACGCCGACCAGCCGAAACCCGCCCCCAAGCCGAGGCGCAGACGATGGAATTGGGTCGTCAGCGACCTTCTCCGCAAGCTGCTCAAGCACCGGATGGAGTGGACTGCCCGGCTCCGGGGGCAGCGTTTCTATTGCCGCGCTTTGGGCGGCGAATCGGAGTACAATATGACCATCAACTGCGACCTGACGGTTTCCTGCAACTGCCAGGACTACGACGGGTCCGGCCACATCGGGGACCTGAACCGCAACACGTTCGAGGAGGTGTTCTTTGGGGAGGGGGCGCAACGCCTTCGCCGGGAGTTGGCGAAAGGCAAACTTCCGCTCCAGTCCTGCACCCGGTGCGGGGACTTGCTGCGCACGCCCAAATCCACGGTGAACCCGGGTCCGCCGATGTACGCGGGTCCGAAACCGCGCCTGCCTTACCGGGGGATGCTGCTCGAGAACACGGTGCGCTGCAACATCGACTGCCTCGGCTGCGACCGAGGGTCAGCCGCGCGCACCCGAACGGTGGCGCAGATGGACCTGGACAAGCTCTCGCGGATGGCGGACCTGGTGCAGGGGCTGGGGCTGCAGCAGCTCTTTTATCTGAACCTGGGCGAGCCGTTTTTGTCCCCCAACATCGGCAAGGAACTGCCGCTGCTGCGGCAGAAGAATCCGGACTGCCGGATTGTGATTTCGAGCAACGGCATCCTCCTCAACACGGACGCCAAGCGCGAGGCGGCCCTTTACGCGAGCCACATCCTGTTCTCCGTGGCCGGTATCAATGATGAGATGCTAAAGAAATACGAGCGGCTGGGGAGCTTCGAGAAGGCCTATGCGAACATGAAGGCGCTGGTGGAGTATCGCAACGCCCGGGGCCTCTCCCAACCGGTGCTGGAATGGAAATACCTGCTCTTCAATTGGAACGATCGCCGGCGCGCCATCCTGAAAGCGGTCGAAATGGCCAAAGCCGCCGGCCTGGATATGATTTCCTTTTGGCCCACCAACAATCCAATTCATGGCTGGTCTTACCGCTACCGGTTGGGCTGCCTCAACGATATTGGCATCCCCTGCTGGAAGGGCCGGGAACTGGACCTGCGCAACGGCAAAGTGCCGGGGGAGCGTAGAGCGTGGAGCGTAGGGCGTGGAGCGTAAAGCGTGGCAAGCGCCACGATGGGCTGCGGCATGAAATATCCGGGCTGAGAAGCCAGGCAAGGGTGGCCGGGTGGACGTTATTGCCCCTGGGTCGGCAAGCTCGACGGGGTGGACACGGTAGCCGTCGCGGCGAGGTTCTCGAGGTCTTTGTTATGGAGCCCGTCGGTGTAGCGGGAGCTGACTAGAGCCGTGCTCGCGTCCAGGAAATGCCACGGTGCGGCATGGCCGTCAGCAAAGATCCTCGAGGAACCGTAGTTATGGCGAGCGGCCGACACGGCCGGAAAACTATACCAAAGGCGAGCGGTAGGGTCGGTTACAAAGGCGCCGTCCGAGATGCTGCGCTGGTCTTCGTCGATCAGGACGAAGAGCCTCGAGGCATCGGGCATATCGCTAATTTTCGAGAAAAAGGGCGTGTACGCCAGCGACGACCCGGGAGCGGCGTTCGGATTGGCCGGAGCGGCGTCAGGACGGGAGCCCAGGAATGAGTTCATGGAGTAGCTGCGCACCGACTGGAGCTTGACGCCGGCAATCGTCACGCCCGGGTCTGTGGGGCAGTGGTAGATTTGGACATTTTCGTTGTAGTGATAAAGCTTGCCGGCCTTGATCAAATCGGGGTTCACCGCCTCGGCGGGGATGGTCATATCGCCCTTGACCCAGACCGAAGGGTTATCGACCGCGTAATTGCCGTCCTTATACGTCGTCCAAGTCTCCACCAAGCGGTCGTTGTTGTCGTCCTTATACATCATCCAGGCGATGCCGAGTTGGCTGAGATTAGAGAGGCAGGTGGCCTGATAGGCCTCGCTCTTGGCTCGGTTGAGGGCGGGCAGAAGCAGAGCGGCAAGCGTAGTGATAGTGGCGATCACGGCCAACAGCTCGAGGAGGGTAAATCCCCGACGGCTGTTGGACCGACCCGAACACCGTTGCTGCAGATGCCGCATGGTCGTATCGCTTTTCCAGCATTCAATATATAGGGCCTGTCGCGCAATTTTGCAACCCTTTTTTTCAACTTTTTGTATTGCCTTGGCAATCAAGGACATAGAACTGAAAGTTTCGGGGAAGACCGGGTTGAAACCCAGCCTGGACTTGGCAAAGGGCCGCAAGGCGGGTATCCTTGGTGCGGAAAGAGACGATTGAATCTGACTCTTTGAGGCTAATATGATTGCACAGATAAGCAAGCGGATATTCTTGTTCGTTCTGGTGAACGTGCTGGTGACGGTGACGATCACCGCGATCCTGGCCGTGTTTCACGTGGGACGCTACTTCCCGACCGGGGGATTGGAGGGGTTGGCGGTGTTCTGTTTGGCGTGGGGTTTCGGGGGGGCGTTTATTTCCCTGGCGCTCTCGCGGCTGATGGCAAAATGGTTCATGGGGGTCCAGGTGGTGCCGCCGGACACTTCGGAGCCGGCGCTGCGGGAATTGGTCGAGACGGTGCATGGCTTGGCTCGTGCTGCCGGGTTGCCGGCGCTCCCGGAAGTCGGGATCTACGAGTCGGGTGACGTCAACGCCTTTGCGACGGGACCGACTCGGGCCCGGGCTTTGGTAGCGGTCTCGACCGGCTTGCTCGAGCGCATGGGCCAGAGGGAAGTCCAGGGTGTCCTGGGCCACGAGGTGACGCACATTGCCAATGGGGACATGGTCACGATGACGCTCGTGCAGGGGGTCGTCAATGCTTTCGTCATGTTCCTGTCGCGGGTGCTGGCCTTCGCCTTGAGCCAAGCCATGCGCTCGCGGGACGACGACCGCGGGGGCGGCGGTTCGTGGTTCATGCAATTCCTGTTCATCCAGCTCTTTCAGGTGGTCTTCGGCATCCTGGGTTATATCGTCGTCTGCTGGTTCTCCCGCTGGCGGGAGTTCAGGGCTGATGCCGGCGGCGCTCGATTGGCCGGGCGCGGGAACATGATCGATGCCCTGCGAGCGCTCCAGCGGCTTCACGACCCGGAAGCCGCCCGGGCCGAAGCGCAGCATTCTCAGGGGTTTCAGTCCTTGAAAATCTCCGGCGCCAGGCGCGGTCTGTTCGCCCTCTTTGCCGATCACCCTCCGCTGGAAGAGCGCATCGCGCGGCTTGAACAGGGCGTGGGAGCGTAGAACGTAGGGGCGTAGAGCGTGGCCATGCCCGCACCCACTCCTAATCGTGCGCATCTCAGATTTTTCCAAGGTTGAGGGGCATCATAGCTGTGGGGTGGGTTGATCCCGGCGAACCCGGTGTC
>Ga0209415_10008853_pt1 | contig 17387 bp, 10 predicted proteins | sample PeaSoiSIISIP2007_FD_187696 | JGI IMG/M metagenome (GOLD analysis project Ga0209415, IMG submission 187696) | Peat soil microbial communities from Weissenstadt, Germany - SII-SIP-2007 (SPAdes) (version 2) | ecosystem: Environmental > Terrestrial > Soil > Wetlands > Peat | place: Germany... | reverse complement strand
GGGGCCTGCCGCGGGCGCGCCCCGCGAGCGCCTCTGGCAGGTGCGCGCACGCGAGGTGGTACTTGCCGCCGGCGCCATCGAGCGACCGCTGGTGTTTCCCGGCAACGACCGGCCGGGCGTGATGCTCGCGTCCGCGGCACGCACCTACCTGAATCGCTATGGTGTGCGGATCGGCTCCCGGGTCGTGGTCATCACCGGCTGCGATGCGGCGTACGAGGCAGCTCTCGACCTCCACGCTGCCGGCATCGGGATTGCCGTTATCGCCGATGTACGGGCAGCCGCGGACGGTGCCGCGGTCGCCGCGGCCCGGTCGGCGGGCCTGCCGATCACGACACAGACGACCGTGCTCGGCACGCGCGGCCGGCGACGGGTCCGCAGCGTGTCGCTCGGCCGGGTCACCGCCGACGGCACGATTCGACCGGATGCGACCATCGCCTGCGATGCCGTGCTGATGTCGGGTGGTTATACGCCGACCGTCCACCTGTTCTCGCAGTCGCTTGGCAAGCTCTCCTTCGATGCGGGGCAGCAGGTGTTCGTGCCGCACACGTCCGCCCAGCGCGAACGCTCCGCCGGTGCCTGCCGCGGCATCGAGGGCCTCGCCGCGGCGCTCAACGACGGCGGCGAGGCCGGCAGTGCCGCGGCGTCCGCCGCAGGGCATGCGGCCATGCCGCTGCGCTTCGCGGCCGTGGCGCGGGACGCCAGCCAGCGCGGCGCGCCCGGCGCGCTAGCGCACGCCGGGCACGGCCGGCCGCACAAGGCTTTCGTGGATTTCCAGAACGACGTGACGACGAAGGACCTTGCGCTCGCCACCCGTGAGGGTTTCGAGTCGATCGAGCATATCAAGCGCTACACCACGACCGGCATGGCGTCCGATCAAGGCAAGACCGCCGGCATGAACGCACTCGGCATCGTCGCGGCCGGTTTCCAGCGACCGATCCCCGACGTCGGGCTGACGACCTTCCGAATGCCCTATACGCCGGTGACGTTCGGCGCCTTCGCCGGCTACGCGCGCGGCGATCTGTTTGACCCGGTGCGCACCACCCCGACCCACGACTGGGCACGCGAGCACGGGGCCGTATTCGAGGATGTCGGGCTGTGGAAGCGTGCCCGTTACTTCCCCAGGCCTGGCGAGGGTATGCACGCGGCGGTCGCGCGCGAATGCCGCGCGGTGCGCAGAGACTGCGGGATCTTCGACGCATCGACGCTCGGCAAGATCGAGGTAGTCGGTGCAGATGCGGCGACGTTCATGAATCGGTTGTACGTGAACAACTGGTCGGGCCTCGCGGTCGGCCGCTCCCGCTATGGCATCCTGCTTCGCGACGACGGCTTCGTCTACGACGATGGCGTCGTGGCACGGCTCGCCGACGACCGCTTCCATGTGACGACGACGACCGGTGGCGCGGCCCGCGTACTCGGCATGATGGAGGACTACCTGCAGACGGAGTGGCCGCAGCTCGAGGTCTGGCTGACATCGACGACGGAGCAGTGGGCGGTCATCGCAGTGCAGGGTCCGCGCGCACGGGAGGCGATCCGTGACCTCGTCACCGACGTCGACGTGTCCGCCGCCGCCATGCCGCACATGAGCGTGGCGCGGGGGCGCATCTGTGGGGTGCCGATGATGCTGTTCCGCGTCAGCTTCACCGGTGAACTCGGGTATGAGATCAATGTGCCGGCTGACTACGGGCAGGCCGTGTGGGAGTCGGTGCACCGCGCCGGCCAGCGGTATCGGATGACGCCGTACGGTACCGAGGCAATGCACGTGCTGCGCGCCGAAAAGGGTTACATCATCGTCGGTCAGGAGACGGACGGCACGGCTACGCCAGACGACGTGGGCCTGAGCTGGGCGATTGGCCGGGCGAAACCGGACTTCGTCGGCAAGCGCGCACTCGCCCGCCCGGCGATGCAGGCGCCGGGCCGCAAGCAGCTGGTCGGTCTGCTGACCGCGGATCGCACGGTCGTCCTCGAGGAGGGGGCGCAGGTTGTCGCGACTGCCGGCCAGGCGCCGCCGATGCAGCTGATCGGTCATGTCACCTCGGCGTACATGAGCGCAGCGCTGGGGCACTCGATTGCTCTCGCGATGGTTGCCGACGGGCGCCGGCGCATCGGCGAAACGCTGTACATACCGATGCCCGGCGGCGATGTTCCGGTGCGCATATCAGCCCCGGTGTTCTACGATCCCGAGGGAGCGCGCCTCAATGGTTGACGTCGCCGTCACCCGTCCGCCGCGCGTCGCGGCGACTCCTTGGCTGCGGCTGCTGCCACCTCTGGCGCGGTTCAGCTTCCGCGGCGCTGCGGCCGCGCAGGGCGCAGCCGGCCCAGCGTTCGGCGTCACGTTCCCGACGGTCGCGTGTCATGCGGCGACCAACGGCAGTCGCGCCGCGCTCTGGCTCGGACCCGACGAGCAGCTGCTGCTCGCGCCGGTGGCCGAGGGGCCGGCGGCCCGCAGCGTGCTCGACGCGGCGCTGGTGGATCTGCCGCATTCGCTGGTCGATGTGAGCCACCGCCAGGGCGCACTCGAGCTTCGCGGTCCGAACGCGGCGTGGCTGTTGAACGGCGGCTGCCCGCTCGACCTCGACGTGCGGACCTTCACGCCCGGCATGTGCACGCGCAGCGTGTTCGCAAAGACCGAGATCGTGCTGTGGCGCACCGCCGCCGACGTGTTTCACGTCGAGATCGGACGCTCGTTCACCGACTACCTGGTCGGCATGCTGCGCGAAATCGCCCGCGAGCTGCCTGGATGAGGCTCGCGGTACGCCTAGCCGCGCTGCTGATCGTATCGTCAGCGGGCCTCGCATCCGGCGGTTGCGGGCAGACCCCCGGGGCCGATGAGAAACAGGTCAGCATCTACAACTGGGCCGACTACATCGGCAAGCATACGATTGCCGACTTCCAGGCCACGACCGGCATCCGGGTCGACTACGACACCTTCGACGCCGACTCGACGCTCGAGGCCAAGATGCTGGCTGGCGGTTCAGGCTACGACCTCGTCAGCACGACGACCAATTACTTCAGCCGGCAGATCAAGGCCGGTGCATACCGGAAGCTCGACCGGCGACGGCTCACGAACTGGGGCAACCTCGATCCGAAAGTGCTCGAGCTGATGGCCGAATCGGATCCTGGCAACCAGTACGCAGTCCCATACCTGCACGCGATCAACGGGTACGCGTACAACGTCGAGATGATTCGCGCCCGGATGGCGGATGCGCCGGTGGATAGCCTCGACCTGATCTTCAACCCGGAGGTTCTCGCGCGCTTCGCGGACTGCGGCGTGACCTTTCTCGACTCGGCCGAGGACGTGCTCGAGCTGGCGATGGTCTACCTGCACCTCGACCCGAATTCCTCGCGGCCCGAGGACTTCAAGGCCGCCGAGCAGCTGATACTGAAAGTGCGCCCGTACATCAAGACGTTTGACTCGGCCGAATACCTGAACGCTCTCGCCAATCGCGAATCGTGCATCGCGATGAGCTGGTCAAGCGACTACGCCATCGCGAAGGCGCGCGCGCGCGCCGCCGGCATTGACGTCAAGCTCGCCTTCACGGTGCCGAAGGAAGGGGCCAACGTCACCTACAACGGGTTTCTGATTCCGTACGACGCGCCGCACGTCGCCGCGGCCCACGAGTTCCTGAACTTCCTGCTGCGCCCCGACGTGATCGCCGCGGTCACCAATGACACTCACTACGGCAACGACAACCTCGCCGCCAACCGCTTTGTCAATCCGGAGATTCTGAAAGACCCGACGCTGTATCCGACGCCCGAGATCATGCGGCGGCTGTATCTGACGAAGGAAGTGAGCGCCGCGACCGAGCGGATCCGTACGCGGACCTGGACGCGCATCAAGACGGCGCACTGACGCTGTCCGGCCGCGGCCCGAATGCGCCCGCGCAGTGCGACTCTCCGCCGTCAGCCGCGCAACCGTGCGTTGTCCGGGTCGTACAGCGGCTCGCGCCCGACGACCGCGCGGTGCCGGTTGCCGAGAATCTCGACCTCGAGCTCCGTTCCCGGCACCGCGAGGTCCGAGCGTACGTACGCGAGCGCGATGCTCGCCCGCAGCCGGTAGCCATAGCCGCCGGACGTCGCGAGGCCCACAACCGCATCCCTGGAGTAGACGATCGAGACGGGTGAGGCGTCCGCATCACCGGCATCGACGACGAGCGGCACAAACCGCTCGCGGGGCCCCGCCGCGGCTTCGCGCCTCAGCGCTTCCTGCCCGATGAATCCGCCGGGCTTGTCGAGATTGACGAAACGGTCGAGCGAGGCCATGAACGGTGTGTACTCGGTGGTCAGGTCGCCCTTCCAGCCGCGGTAGCACTTCTCAAGCCGCAGGCTGTCCATCGCGTAGAGCCCGAAGTCGCTGATGCCCAACCGTTCTCCCGCCTCCCACAGCTGGTCGTAGACCGACAGCAGGTGCTCAACGGGGATGTGCAGTTCCCAGCCGAGCTCGCCGACATAGTTGACCCTGAGCGCGATTGCCCGGGTGTAGCCGATCTCGATCGTCCTGACGGCGAGCCACGGAAAAGACTCATGGTCGAGCCGCGCGGGTGTTAGCGGCGCGAGCAATTCGCGCGACCGCGGGCCGACGACGATCAGCGTGCCGAAACGCGCCGACAGGTTCTCGATCCGCAGCGTTCGCGTATCCGCCGGCAGATGCTCGCGCAGCCAGTGCTCGTCGTGGCGCTCACCGGCCGCGGCGCTGATCAGCCAGTAGCGATCGGCGCCCAGGTTCGTCACCGTCATCTCGCTGACGATGCCGCCGCTCGGCGCGCAGAAGTAGTTTAGCGCGGTCCGGCCCGCGCGCGGCACCGTTCCCGCGACCATCGAATCAATCCAGGCCGCACTCCCAGCGCCCGTCACCTCGAATTTCGTGAAGCCCGGCAGATCGAGCACCGCGACCCGCTCGGCGACCGCCCGGCATTCGCGCGCGACCGCCGCATGCCATGCAGGACGGCGGAACGACACGGCCGGCTCCGTCGGATCGCCGGACTGCGGAAAGTACACGGCCCGCTCCCAGCCGCCGCGGGCGCCGAAGCTCGCGCCCTTGTCTTTGAGCCGCTGGTAGCAGGGCGAGGACTTGGCCGGCCGCCCCGCCGGGCGCTCCTCGGCGGGGTAGCCGACCCCGTACTCATGCTGGTAGGTCTCGACGGCCTTGGCGAGGGAATAGCGGCGATTCGCATACTCGAGGTAGCGCCGCGAATCGAGCGGCCACATGTCCCACTCCGGCTGACCGTTGGCGACCCACTCGGCGATGGTCTTGCCGGCGCCGCCCGCCTGGGCGATGCCGAAGGTAAATGCGCAGCAATGAAACAAGCCCGGCAGCCCGGGCGCGGGCCCGATCAGCGGATTGCCATCCGGCGCGTACGGGATCGGACCGTTGATCACGGACTTGACGCCGACCGAGCCCAGGATCGGGACCCGCGCGCAGGCCGCCTCGATGTACCTCTCGAGGCGCCCGACGTCGTCAGCGAACAGCTGATTGGCGAATTCCTCGGGTATTCCGTTGAGCCAGTGCGCGGTCGCCTGCCACTCGTAGGGTCCGAGCAGCAAGCCCTGGCGCTCCTGGCGCAGGTAATAGCTCACGTCAGGGTCACGCAGCAGCGGCAGGCGCGCCGGGCCGCGCGCCACGAGCTCCGGGATGTCTTCGGTCACCAAGTACTGATGCGCCAGCGTCACGATCGGCAGGTACTCGCCGACCATTGCCGCCACTTCGGCGCCCCGGTATCCGGCCGCGTTGATCACGCTCTGCGCGCGAATGCTGCCGCGGTTCGCGGTCACGGACCATTCGCCCGATGGCGTCCGCGCCAGCGCCGTGACGCGTGTGTTCCGGTAGATCTCCGCTCCCTGGTCGCGGGCCCCCTTGGCGAGCGCCTGAGTCAGCTGCGCCGGGTCGATGTCGCCGTCGTACGGGTCGTACAGTCCTGCGCGGATTCCGTCGGTCTTGAGAAACGGATAGCGCGCGACGATTTCCGCGGGATTCAGCAGTTCAAACTCGGTCCCCTGGGCGCGCGCCTGCGAAATCACGTGGCGGAATTCGTCCACCCGATCCGCCGTGTGCGCGAGGCGAATGCTTCCCGTGATGTGGTAGTTGATTTCGTAGCCAACCCTTCCGGCGAGTGCGGCGAACAGCCGCGTCGTGTAGCGCTGGAGCTTGAGCAGGTTCCAGGAGGTCGAGAAGTTGGGCACGTTGCCGGCCGCGTGCCACGTCGAACCGGCTGTCAGTTCGTCGCGCTCGAGGAGCACGCAGTCGCTAATCCCGAGCAGTGTCAGATGATAGAGCGCGCTGCAGCCGACCGCCCCGCCACCGATCACCACCACTTGCGCGTGAGTCTTCATAGCGCACCCTACCCCGCCGCCGTCGCTTGCCCGGTTCCGGGCCCGCTGGGTCCGCGACCCGCGGCAGCCTGGGTCAAGGATCGCTGATGGAATTGCGCGATCAGCACCTAATGCGCTCGTTCGTCGGGTCGTACCACGGCCGCAGCTGGACGCGCGCGGGGTAGCGCGAGCAGGCCACCTCGACCTCCCAGCGCCCGGACTCCAGCCATTCGCGAGTGATGCCGGCCGGCGTGTGGACATAGCCCATGCCGATCGATTTTCCGAGGCGGTGACCCCAGGCGCCAGACTTGATCGAGCCGACGATGACTCCGTCGCGAACGATCGGCTCCTCGTGGTACAGCAACGGCGCTGCGTCCGAGTCGTCCGCGAGCATCACCTGCACCAGCCGTTTCGGCAGCAGCTTCCGGGATCTCTGCTCCGCGATGGCCTCGCGACCGAGGAATCCGCCCGGCTTGTCCCAGGCGACTGTGAAGCCGAGCCCTGCCTCAAGCGGGGTGTCTTCGTCGGCGATGTCGTGGCTCCAGTGCCGATAACCCTTCTCCACGCGGCAGGCCGCCATCGCGTGGTAGCCCGCGTGTTTGAGGCCAAGCGGCAGCCCGGCCTCGAGCAGGCGCTCGTAGACGTCGGCGCAGAACTCGGCCGACACGTACAGCTCCCAGCCGAGTTCACCGACATAGGTGATCCGGCTCGCGCGTACGCGCGCATAGCCGATCTCTAGCTCGCGCGAGTGACCGAACGGATGGGCGGCGTTCGATAGCGCGGCGCCCGAGAGCTTCTCGAGCAGTTCGCGGCTCATCGGACCCATCACGCCAAGCATCGCGATCCCGGCGGTAACATCGGTGACGCTGCAGCGCGCGCCGTCGACCGCGGCAATCCGGCCCCTCAGCCACGCAAGATCGCGCGTCTGACAGATCGCTGAGGTCACGACCATGAACTCCTGATCGGCGAGCCGCGTAATCGTCAGGTCCGCCTCGATTCCGCCGCGGGAGTTCAGCCACTGCGTGTAGACGATACGCCCGACCGGCACATCCACATCGGTAGTCGACACGTGGTTGAGGATCCGGCACGCATCCGGCCCCTGCACCAGAAATTTCGCAAAACTCGCCTGATCGAACAGCGCGACGCGGTCGCGCACGGCGAGGCATTCGTCGCGGCACGCGTCGAACCAGTTCTGGCGGCCGTAGGAGTACTCGTAGCTCGGCGTCGAGCCGGGCTGCGCATACCAGTTCGGCCGTTCCCAGCCCGCCGTCTCCCCCATGCAGGCGCCCGCCGCCACCAGCCGCTCGTGCAGCGGCGAGCGTCGCGCGCCGCGCGCGGACCGATATTGGTAGTACGGCCAGTGCATCGCGTACAGAAGGCCCAGCGTCTCGACCGTGCGGTCGTGCAGGTATTTCCGGTTCGACTGGAACGGAATCACGCGCCGGATGTCGACGTCGGCCAGGTCCATCGGCGGCCGGCGGTCGCGTATCCAGTCGGCGAGTACCTTGCCCGCGCCGCCACTCGCGGCGATTCCGGTGGAATTGAAGCCGCAGGCAACGAACAGGTCGCGAACCTCGGGTGCTTCGCCGATGTAGAAACGATCATCTGGCGTGAAGCTCTCGGGACCGTTGAAGAACAGCTGGATCCCGCTGTCGGCGAGCACCGGGATCCTTCGCACCGCGGCGGTCAGGATCGGCTCGAAGTGCTCGTAGTCCTCGGGGAGCGTGTCGAAGCAGAAGTCCTTCGGAATACCATTCATGCCCCACGGCTTCGCCACCGGCTCGAAGCAGCCGAGCAGCAGCTTGCCCGCATCCTCCTTGCAATAGACGCACTCGTCCGGCACCCGCAGAACTGGCAGCCCCGACGGGAGTCCCGGAATCGGCTCGGTCACGATGTAGAAGTGCTCGGCCGCATGCAGCGGAACAGCGACTCCCGCGGCGGCCGCGAGAGCATGCGACCACATGCCGGCGGCCAGCACGACCGTGTCCGCGGCGATGAACCCGTCGGCGGTGTCGACGCCGATCGCGCGTCCGCGCTCAACGCGGATGCTTTCGACAAGCACGTTCTCGAAGATCCGCGCCCCGTGCATCTTGGCGCCCTTCGCAAGCGCGTTGGTGACGTCGATCGGATTGATCTGGCCGTCCTTCGGCAGAAAGATGCCGCCGACGACGTCCTCGACGTTGAGCAACGGCCAGCGTTCCTTGATCTCGGCCGCCGACAGCTCGTCGATCTCGAGACCGAAGGTCTTGCCCATCGAGGCGCCGCGCTTCAGTTCCTCGAGCCGCGCGGCGGTCTTGGCGACGCTGACCGAGCCGTTCTGCTTGAAGCCGGTCGCCTGGCCGGTCTCCGCCTCGAGGGAGCGGTAGAGGCCAGCGGTGTATTTCGCAAGCTCCGTCGCATTGCGCGTCGCGCGCAGCTGTCCCACGAGCCCGGCGGCGTGCCACGTTGTCCCGCAGGTCAGCTGGCGTCGCTCGAGCAGCACGACGTCCGTCAGGCCGATTCTCGTCAGGTGATAGGCGATCGAGCACCCGGCGACACCACCGCCGATGATGACCACGCCCGTATGGCTGGGAATTGCCATTCAGCGATACCTCGTCAAGACGATCAGGCTGGGGCGATCAGCTCAACAGTCGGAAAGTAGTTGCGATAACGACCGACATCGCGGGTCAGGATGGGCATGCCAGTCACCGCTGCGTGTGCCCCCACAAAAAAATCGGGAAGTACCCCCCCATTGGTGCCCTGCCGCCGCCGGTACTCGAGAAACACTTTGCCGGCGAGGAACAGTGCCCCACCCGGCAGCTCCTCGACCGTGAATCCGCCAACCTGGAGCACGGCATCGAGCTCTTCGATCCGGGCGAACGCCATCGACAACTCGGCGTAGATCACAGGATTGATAGCAAGCGGCTCCCGCAGGCTCCAGTCATCGAGCTGGCGCTGCGACCAGTCCGCCCAACGCGGGTCATTCTGCACGAGGTCGAGAAGGACATTGGTGTCGACGAGCAGCATCGCCGTTCAGCTGCCGCGGGTCAGCGCCAACAGCTCGTCCGTGCCCAGCTTGACGGTCGCCCGGCCGCGCAGCTTCGCGAAGCGGCTGCGCGGCCGCCGCGCCACCGAACGCACCACGACCTCGCCGGCTTGAGACAGCTCGAACGTGACGGCGGACCCCGCTTTGAGACCGAGGAGGTCACGGACGGGCTTCGGAATGGTGACCTGTCCTTTCGATGTCAGTGTGGTCGCCATGGAAGTAATACCTCTGCTGCGCTCGGTAATACTACTGGCCCTGCGGCCAGCATTCAAGGTGCTGGGTCGGACGTGCGGCCAACCGCCGGCCGTGCGCCAGGCCCCCATGCCGTACGGCGGCCACCCGATATTCGCAGCCTTCATGCTGAAGTCCGATGGACCCACCTGTACGAAGCCGCTAACGTCAGATTCATGATCCAGCGCGTCGGCCGGTTCCGTCCGGCAAGCAGTCCAATCACTTTGCCGCCGGTCATGAGGGCGGTCCTGCTGACGGGCTTCGGGGGGTTCGACCGGCTCGACTACCGGACGGACGTCCCGGTGCCCAGCCCAGGCGCCGGCGAGGTGCTGATTCGTGTCGGCGCCGCCGGCGTCAACAATACCGACATCAACACCCGGGTCGGCTGGTACTCGAAGGAAATCAATGAGCCTGCGACGGCCACGGCGGGCTCGGCCGGCCATGCTGGCTCGCGCCCCGACGGCACTGCCTGGACCGGGTCCCCTCCACAGTTCCCGCGCATTCAGGGGGCCGACGCCTGCGGCGTTGTCGTCGCGGTCGGAGCGCAGGTCGACCTGACGCGGATCGGCCAGCGCGTGCTGGTCGAACCGGCGCTCCGGGCCGCCGATGAGCCCGACCAATATCGCATCGTCTACTTCGGCTCCGAGTGCGACGGCGCTTTTGCGGAATTCACCCGCGTGCCGAGCGCATCCGCGCACCGGATCGACAGTTCGCTCAGCGACGTCGAACTTGCCTCCTTTCCATGCGCCTATTCCGCCGCCGAAAACATGCTGACCCGTGCGGCAGTGACGGCAGGCGAGACGGTCGTCGTGACCGGTGCCTCTGGCGGTGTCGGATCGGCCGCCGTGCAACTTGCGTGCCGCCGGCGCGCCACCGTCGTGGCCGTTGCGGCCGAGCCAAAAGCGGCACTGGTCGCCGCGCTCGGTGCCTCGCGCGTCGTGCCGCGCGGGGCCGACCTGATCGGCGCGCTCGGCCCGGAATCGGTCGACGTGGTCGCGGACGTGGCGGGCGGGGCGCAATTCCCACAGCTACTTACGGTACTCAAGAGGGGCGGCCGCTATGCGACGGCCGGTGCGATCGCAGGGCCGATCGTCGAATTGGACCTGCGGACGCTGTACCTGAAGGACCTGCGCCTGCTCGGTTGCACGGTCCTCGAGGCGGACGTCTTCACGAATCTCGTCCGCTATATCCAGCGCGGCGACATTCGGCCCGTGGTAGCGAAGACCTATCCGCTGAGCGCGATCGTCGCCGCGCAACAGGACTTCCTTAGCAAACGCCACGTCGGCAAAATCGTGCTGCTGCCGTCGGCGTAGCAGACATGACGCTTCGCCCCGAGCTTTCGAGGGCTCGGCACGGTGGCGGCGCGAATCGACACCCCGCGCCGCATGGAACGCCTCGGCATCGGTGTGTTTCTGAAGATTCAGGGGTTCCCGGCCCGATTCAGCGCCTGGTCTTGCAGTAGATTGGGCGGCCGTTACCCGGAGCGTCGTCAGCCGGCCGCCGGCAGCGGAACTCGGGTCTGCAGGCGGCGCCGCTAAGCCGTCATTGACGCGAGGATCGACGACCATCCCGTCGGGTGGCGCGCCGTGGCTCTAACGAGGAACTGCAACCTATGAAAACGCACGCGCAGGTCGTCGTGATCGGTGGAGGCATCGTAGGTTGCAGCGTTCTCTATCATCTGACGACGCTCGGGTGGCGGGACGTTGTGCTGTGCGAGCGCAAGGAGCTGACGGCCGGTTCCACCTGGCACTCGGCCGGGGCGTTCCACGCGCTCAATAGCGATGCGGCGATGTCGAGGCTGCAGGCGTACGGTGTTGGCCTCTACCCCAAGCTGCAGACGCTTTCCGGCCAGGACATCGGTCTGCATTACACCGGCGGGCTCGCGGTCGCGGCAACCAAGGAACGGTGGGATCTCCTGCGCGCCGACGTCGCGCGTCACAAGACGCTCGGGCTCGACACGCGGCTCGTCGGCCCCGCTGAGATCCGCGAGCTGTGCCCGATCATGGACATCACCGACGTGTTCGGCGCGATGTACGACCCCATGGAGGGTCATCTCGATCCGTCGGGCGCCACCCTTGCGTATGCGAAGGCGGCGCGCCAGAACGGGGCCGAGGTCTATCGCCATACGCGCGTGGTCGACCTAAAACCGACCGGCAAGGGCAGCTGGCTGGTGATCACTGAGCAGGGAAACATCGAGGCCGAGCACATCGTCAACGCCGGCGGACTCTGGGCCCGCGAAGTGGGCCACATGGTCGGGGTCGAGCTGCCGCTGATCCCGATGGAGCATCACTACCTGATCACCGAGGACCTGCCGGAGCTCAAGAACGCCACCAGGGAGCTGCCGGTGGTCGTCGACCTCGACGGCGAGATGTACATGCGCCAGGAGCGAATGGGAGTCCTGCTCGGCGTCTACGAGACGCCGGCGACGCCCTGGGCCGTCAGGGGCACGCCGTGGGAATACGGCGACAGCGAGCTCCTGCCCCCCGACCTCGAGCGACTGACCGGGGCGCTCGAAAAGGGCTTTACACGGTTCCCGACGCTGAATGCAGCCGGCATCCGCAGGATCGTCAACGGGCCGTTCACGTTCACGCCGGACGGCAATCCGCTGGTGGGTCCTGTACCGGGCGTTCCCAACTACTGGGCCGCGTGCGGGGTGATGGCGGGCCTGTGCCAGGGCGGCGGCGTCGGGCTCGTCCTCGCGACGTGGATGACGACCGGTGAGCCCGATGGCGATGCCTATGCGCTCGACGTCGCGCGCTTCGGCCCGTATGCGACGAAGGCATACGTCCTCGACAAGGCCAGCGAGTTCTACTCCCGCCGTTTTGCGATCGCCTACCCGAACGAGTACTGGCCGGCCGGGCGGCCCGCGAAGACGTCGGCTCTGTACGACCGGCTGCGGCTGCGCAACGCCGTGCACGGCGTCAGCTACGGACTCGAGTACCCGCTCTACTTCGCGCCCGCCGGCGTACCTGCGGCGGAGACGCCGAGCCTCAGACGCTCGAACGCTTTCGGGCCGGTCGGGGTCGAGTGCCGCGCGGCGCGCGGCCAGGCCGGGGTTCTGGATGCGAGCTCGTTCAGCAAGTACGAGTTCGCCGGTCCCGGCGCCGAAGCGGCGCTCGACCGGCTCTTTGCGGCCAAGCTCCCCGCACTCAGGCGGGTGAAGCTGACCCCGATGCTCGCGAAGAGCGGCCGGCTGATGGGGGACCTGACGACAATCCGCGTGGCGCCCGACCGGTTTCTGGTGTTCGGTTCGGGGTACTTGCAGGCCTGGCACATGCGCTGGTTTACCGAGCACCTGCCTAAGCGCGGCGTCACCGTGCGCAACCTCTCCGACGACTGGGGCGGGATCGCGATCTTCGGACCCAAGGCCCGCGAGGCACTCGCCCACTTGACCACCGAGGATGTGAGCCAGGCGGGGTTCCCATTCATGGCGGCGCGAATGATGGATGTCGGGCTGTGCAGCGCGCTCGTCGCGCGCATGTCGGTGACCGGCGAGCTGGGCTTCGAGATCCACGCGCCCCAGGTCTACCTGCGCGGAATCTACGACCGGCTGATGCTGGTAGCGCAGGATCTCGGCGTCATCGATGTCGGGATGTACGCGCTGCTGTCGCTTCGGATCGAGAAGGGATTCGGAATCTGGACGCGGGAATTCTCGCGCGACTACACGCCGATGGAGAGCGGGCTCGCCCGCTTCATCGCCTACGAGAAGCCCTCCTTCATCGGCCGGGCGGCCGCGCTCAAGGACCGGGATACGCCACCGGCGCGTCAGCTCGTGCTGCTCGATGTCGACGCGCTGGATGCCGACGCGAGCTTCTACGAGCCGATCTGGAGGGGCGAGGAGCGCGTTGGGTTCATCACGTCCTCCGCTTACGGCCACACGTGTGGCCGGAGCCTTGCGATGGGCTACGTATCGGCTCACTCTGCGCAGGCGGGCACGCCGCTCGAGGTCACGATCGTCGGCGACCGTCGCCACTGCCGGGTGCTCGCCGAACCCCCGGTCGACCCCAAGGGTGCGCGCATGCGCGCCTGAAGCGAGCGGCCGCGAATCGAGGAGCAGGCGCATGTCCGAGAACAGTCCGGCGGCGGTGCGACGCGCCCGGCCGAGCGGCCGCGAGGCCCGCCAGAAGGCGCGAGCGGCACGGCCGACGGCGCCCGCATACATTAGCCGGGAACTTCCGCCGTATGAGTTCCTCTCGCCCGACGCGCTCGAGGCCATCGAACGTCATGCCGATCTATTGCTTGAGGAGATCGGCCTCGAGATCAGGGGCGATACTGAAGCGATCCGCCTGTGGCGTGAGGCGGGCGCGAAGATCGTCGATCAGTGGCGGGTTCACGTACCGGCTGGACTCGCCCGCGAGATCGTGCGCCGCTCGGCGCCGCGGGAATTCACGCAGCATGCGCGCAATCCGGCGCGCAGCGTTCAGATCGGCGGCAACCACACGGTGTTTGCGCCGGCCTATGGCCCGCCGTTCGTGTCCGACATCGACCGCGGGCGCCGCTACGGGACGCTCGAGGACTTCCACAATTTCGTCAAGCTTGCGTACGTCTCGCCGTGGCTGCACCACTCCGGCGGAACCGTCTGCGAGCCGGTCGATATCCCGGTCAACAAGCGGCACTTCGACATGGTCTACGCGCACATGCGCTACTCGGACAAGCCGTTCATGGGGTCCGTCACGACCGCCGCCCGCGCCGCAGATTCGATCGAGATGTGCCGGGTGCTGTTCGGTTCGGAGTTCGTCGCGAACAACTGCGTGATCCTGGGGAACGTCAACGTCAACTCCCCGCTCGTGCTCGACGGCGAAGCGAGCCGCGTGATCCGCACCTACGCGGCGGCCAATCAGGCGCCGGTGTGCGTGCCCTTCATTCTCGGCGGCGCGATGGGGCCGGTGACAACCGCCGGAGCGCTGGCGCAGTGCTTTGCGGAGGCGACGTTTTGCGTCGCACTCGCGCAGCTCGAGCGGCCCGGTTCGCCGGCCATCCTCGGGAATTTCCTCTCGTCGATGTCGCTCCGCAGTGGTGCGCCGACGTTCGGCACGCCGGAACCCGCGCTCGCCTACTTCGCGATCGGCCAGCTGGCTCGCCGGCTCGGCGTCCCGCTGCGCTGCGGCGGGAACCTGTGTGCCTCAAAGGTCGCCGATGCCCAAGCTGCATTCGAGAGCGCGAACTCGATGTGGCCGGCGTTCCTGGCGGGAGCCAATTTCATGCTGCACGCGGCGGGCTGGCTCGAGGCTGGCCTTGCCATGTCCTACGAGAAATTCGTCATGGACGTCGACCAGCTCGGCGGGTTTCACACTCTCGCCAGGGGCATCAGTCTCGACGCCAACGGCTTCGCTCTCGAGGCATTCCGCGAGATCGGGCCCGGCAAGCACTACCTCGGCTCCGCGCACACGCTGGCGAACTACGAGCACGCGTTCCACGATTTCGAGCTTGCTGACAACAACTCCTTCGAGCAGTGGAGCGCCGAGGGGTCGCGGGATCAGCTCGTGCGCGCCAACCAGCGCTGGAAGGCACTGCTCGAGTCATACGAGGCCCCGCCGCTCGAGGCCTCGATCGACGAGGCCCTCCAGGACTACATCGCTCGACGCAAGCACGGACTAGCGGACGAGATCGGCTGAACCGTTCCGGGCTGAGCGTTGACTTCGGGCCTGCCGCCACCGCTCAGCAGGTCGGATGGCCGCCGAGTCGCCCTCCGCTCCGGCCGCCCCTTCCGTCCTGGCTCCTGCCCAGCCGAACCTCACGTCCGCAAGTAGCTCGCGCCGTTCACGTCAATGATGCTGCCGGTCATCGCGGCCGGGGCATCGAGCGCGCAATACACGGCCACCCCCGCGACCTCACTGGCGGTCGCGATGCGATCGAGTGGGTGCTGCGCAAGGATTTCCGGGCCGCGCGGCCCCGCCAAGTCACCCGCCGCCATGTCGGTCTCGACCCAGCCGGGTGCGAGGCAGTAGACGTAGACGGCTCGCGGCGCCAATGCCTTGGCGAGCGACTGGCTGAGCGCGTTGAGGCCGGCTTTGCTCGCGGCATACGCCGGCGCATCGGGTTCGCCGCGGAACGCGCCTCGCGAAGACAGGTTGACGATCCGGCCGCGGCCCCACGCCGGGTCGCGTCGCCCGTCGCTCGCAGCCATTGACTGGGCAGCGAGTACCGACAGGTTCGCCGGACCCTCGAGGTTGGTTGCAAGAGTCCGCCGCCACGCCACCTGCCATCCTTCGTAGCCGGCGGCGAGTGGCGGATGCGCGAGGTAGACGCCGGCGTTGTTGACCAAGATGTCGATGCGTCCGAACGTCGCCGACGCCTCGCGCCACAAATCCGCCGCCTGCGCCGGACTCGCGAGATCGGCCGCGAACAGCGCGTGGCCGTCGCCGGCGAGTTCCCCGCGCGCCTCGTCGGCCGCCTTGCGGTTGAGGTGATAGTGCAGGGCGACCCGTACGCCGCGCAGCGCGAGCGCACGCGCGATCGCCCGACCGATACCGCGTGACGCCCCGGTCACGAGCGCAGTGCAGGGCGGGACTCTCTCGCTCATGAACCGCGTGTCGCGGCACGGCGCTCGCGACTTCCGACCCGGGTTGGACCGTGTGCTGGCGGGCCGGACAGGCCCGCGCGTCCCCGGCGCATACCGCTACGACCGGCGATCGGCGATCCCGACCACGCGGGACACGGCCTCGCCGCTGGCGGGCGGGAGCATCGCCGCGCGCGCCAGACGAATCGGGAACCGTCGTCGGATCTCGGCATCGATCGCCTCGCTCACGTGGCTTGGGAAATGGGTCGCAAGTACGTCCCTGACCTTGAGCAGCGCGCGTTGCGCGACGTCGAGGCCGCCTTGCTCATTCCACTCGTTGGGACTCTTGCGGTCGCCGATCGACGGGTACAGGTAATCGGTCTGCATCAGCTGCAGTGTCTGATCCGAGCCGAGGAAGTGCCCCGGGCCGTTCAGGCACACGTCCCGGATTGTTTCAAAGGACAACTTGTCATCCGAAACGTCGATGCCTCTGATCGTCCGCTGCGCGGCGCCGATGATGTCGTTGTCGATGATCAGGCTCTCGAGCGAGTACCCGAGCAGGCTCGCGTGCATGCCGGCGGACTCGTAGATCAGGTTCGCGCCGGCATTGCCGACCAGCGCGTGGTTGAGCGCCTTCTCGGCGCCGGCCTGGCCGTCGGGAAGCTTGGAGTCGGTCATGCCGGAGGCCGTGCCGCCCGTGAGGTCGTAGAAATGCGCCATCTGGCCGGCCGCGGCCGACAGCAGCGCCTGCTCGGGGCTCCCGCCCGACATCGCGCCGGTGCGCAGGTCCGACACGAAGCACCAAGTGCCGAATATCGCCGGGTGGCCTGGCTTGATCGCGTTCACATAAACAAGACCCGCGAGCACCTCCGCCACTTCCTGCGCCAGCGCCCCGGCGAGCGCGGCCGGCGCCGTCGCACCTGCCTGGCCGGCCGACAGCAGCAGCACCGGCATGCCGCCGGCAACCGCCACCTCGAGACAGCGACACGCGTCGGGCGCGAACTTCATCGGCGGAACCACGAAGCAGTTCGACTGGCTGACGAATGGTCGCGCGCGCCACTTGTCTTCCCCGCCCGCGACGATATGCAGCATCTCAAGCGAGGCCTTGACGTGGTCCGGGTGGACCCAGCTGCTGCCCACGTGCTTGGTCGTGCTCATGACCGAGGCATAGCAGGTGTTAAAGTCCATCTCGAATGGATCGGGAATGTCCCTTGGCACCACCGCGCGCTGGAAGAAATGAATGTGTTCCATCACATCGACGATGCGACCGATGTTGTAGAGGTCCGTGATCAGCGAGTCGCGGTACCCCACCTCGGGATCGACGAT
>Ga0209415_10008852_pt1 | contig 17389 bp, 17 predicted proteins | sample PeaSoiSIISIP2007_FD_187696 | JGI IMG/M metagenome (GOLD analysis project Ga0209415, IMG submission 187696) | Peat soil microbial communities from Weissenstadt, Germany - SII-SIP-2007 (SPAdes) (version 2) | ecosystem: Environmental > Terrestrial > Soil > Wetlands > Peat | place: Germany... | reverse complement strand
GATCGCAGGATCGTCAAATAGAAATCGATGTTGGCGTTCGGATGGCTCTGCCACGACGTCCAGATGGGCCGGATCTCCTCGACGCCCGAATAATCACGGATGAGTCTGAGACGCAACTCGCCGGCTTCAGGCATGCTGATGTCCTGATCCTCTGCCGGCAACGCTTCAACTGTATTCACCAGTTTGGCCTCGCCAAAGGTATTTTCGAGCTAGGCGACTCTTTGACACGTGCCGCCCTGCAGACCACGCAAATTCGGGCAGTCGCGAAGAGCAGCACCGTTTACACAAAACTCCAACATACGCAGGTGCGGGGCGCGGGAGGGAACAAGCACCAAGCGGAGTAAATCAACTATTGAACACTCAAACTAGACGCCTAGCCTCCCATTTCGCCTCAACGGCTCATGGGCCAAAAGCCCAGTGTTAAGCGGAGAGTACGCCGGTGAGGGAGAAAGCGTCAATAGTACGTGACGCCTAGGAGTCATAGGAACTGGGGCCGTCGCAATGCGCCTCTACTCGCGGCGCGACTCTGGGACGATCGGGCCGGGCCGCGGGCCGCGCTCGGGACTTACCGGGGAATCCGAGGCGCGGACGGCGTCGGTGAGGCTCGCTGTGGGCGGCTCGATTGGCGGAGGGATGCTTGCCGTTGCTCGGGAGCTTTGGTCGGCGCGCTCGTCCAGGCGGCCGAAAATCATTTTTCCGGCCGTAGTCTGGTGCACGGAAGTGACGGTAATGTCCACGTTCTTGTTGATCAGCTTTTTCGCACCGTCCACGACGACCATCGTGCCGTCATCCAGATACGCGACGCCCTGATTGTATTCTTTGCCTTCGCGCAGGATGAAGACGCGCATCGCTTCGCCGGGCAGGACGACGGGTTTCAGGGCGTTGGCGAGCTGATTGACGTTCATCACCCCGATGCCTTGCAGCGTCGCCACCTTGTTCAGGTTGTAGTCGTTGGTGACGATTTTGCCGTCGTGGCGGCGCGCCAGCTCGATCAGTTTCAAGTCCACATCCGCGATCTGCGGGAAATCCTCTTCGGCAATTTCCACTTCCAGATTCGGCATCTTCTGGATGCGTTGTAGGACTTCCAGGCCGCGCCGCCCGCGCTGGCGCTTGAGGCCGTCGGCCGAATCCGCCACCAGTTGCAGCTCGCGAAGAACGAATTGCGGAATGACGATTACGCCGTCCATGAATTGCGCTTCGCAGATGTCGGCGATGCGGCCGTCAATGATTACGCTGGTATCAAGAACTTTGGGCGAGCGCCGGCCACTGCGTTCGCTGCCGAAAAGCCCGCCGAGAGCCTGCAAATTCAGAAGATCACCTTTGCTCGCGCCGACGGCCACGCCAATGTATGTCATCACCAGCAGGGCGCCCACCCCGAGGGACGACCGCGAGCCTTCTGGAATCGTGGTGTGCGCCAGAACCTCGTTCAGGAGCATCGCGCCGAGAATTCCCAGGATCGCCCCCGCTACTGCGCCGATAAGGCGCCTCATGCTGGCGCGCTGCAAACGGATCTCAAACTGAATGACTAAAAGGGCAAAGACCAGCCAGACAACCGCCGCAGTGCGCGGAGCCAAGCCGAAGGGATGGAAGTGGTACCCCGCGGCGACGCAAGTGGCGGCGAATATGAAACGGACAAGGAATTGATCCCACCAGCTGCCGAATCGAGCGGCGCGGTTATCTGACGACTCAGTCTGACGTCCGTTGGGAATAGTGCGGATGGATTGGGGCGATCGGGAAGCACCGGATGCGCTCGCCTCGAGCGATGGTTGAGTTCGCGACATGGAGGCCTCGTATCATAAATGAATCTGTCGAAGTATCCCAGGCGACGGAGAATAAGTTATAAAGGGCGTGATGCACCGGGTTGTTTCCTCTTCGACATAAGTTTGAGGAAGTCGACATTCCTTGCCTGGATTCTAGCACGAAGGGTTGCGCAGAAGGCGAGAGGAACGTCCCCGCGCTGACAGGGAAGTACGGGCGGGGGGAAGCCGGATTCCGCGGCGCAATCAGCGAAGGTAGAAGCGCGGCACACGCTGCCCGATCGCGCAGCACAAGTCGGACGAGACCGTCCCCAGCACGCGCGCGACATCCGAAGCCCACTGCACGGCATCGCCATCTTCGCCATAAATCGTTGCGACGTCGCCCAGCTTTACGTCTTCGATCTCCGTCACATCCGCGGTAGCCAGGTCCATCGAAATTGTGCCCACCAGCGGCGCGAACCGGCCATGAATCATCACGCGTCCGCGGTTGGTGAGCGAGCGCAGCAGGCCGTCCGCGTAACCCGCGGCGATTACGGCGATCCGCGAGGGGCGTGAGGCCGTCCAGCGGGCGCTGTAGCCGACCGAGCCGCCAATCGGAACGTCGCGAAGCGTGACGATGCGAGTGCGCAATGAGAGCGCCGGCCGCAGGGGCAGGATCGCTTCGATTTCCGCCTTTTTCTCCGGGACATCGTAAAACTGGTGATAGCCATAGAGCAGAGCGCCGGGGCGAACCATGTCCGCCCACGTCTCGGGGCGCGCGCCGATCGCGGCGCTATTCGCCAGGTGCACGATGCCGGGCGCCACGCCTTGGGTGCGCAGGCATTTCACCGCAGCAAAAAATCGCGCTTCCTGCTCTTCAGTTTGCTTCGTGGTGAACGCATCCGAAGATGCAAAGTGCGTGAAGACGCCTTCCAGCTTCAGGTGCGGCGAATCGCCGAGCGCGCGCACGAACGCCGGAATTTCTTCCGGGGTGATGCCGAGCCGGTTCATCCCGGAATCAATTTTCAAGTGGAAGCCGATGGGAGCCCGGCGTTTGCTTTTCGCACCGGCGCGCTCGAGCCATCGCATTTGTTCGAGTCCGGAAACCGCGGCTGTGAGCTTGTGTTCGAGCAGGCTGTGCTCCTCGCCGCTCCAGAAGCCGGTCATCACCAGGATGGGAGCGCGGATTCCGGACTCGCGCAGCTCCGCGCCTTCCGCCGGGCTCGTTACGCCCAACCATTCGGTGCCTGCTTTTTCCAGGGCCTTGGCAACCGGTACCGCGCCGTGGCCATAGGCGTTGCCTTTGACGACGGCGAGAATCTTGCGCCGGGGCCGAGTGCCGGGGGGATTGACGTGGCGGCGAATCGCCCGCACGTTTCCTGTGAGATCCCCCAACTTCACTTCCACCCAAGTGGGACGTCCCTCGAATTTCAGACCGGAAGTCAACGGACTCCTCTTCCTCTGCCGATTGCCGCGGCTCTCAAGAGTAAAACAAATTCTCCGTGCGCACACGGCCGCTTCCGCGCACTGACGCGGTTCGTACAACACGTTCATTCTGCCATACGCACGCCGCGGGCCGAACCGGACTTGCCGGAACGCGCCAAAGAAAAGCCGCAAATTGCGGGGAATTAACGGGAATTCGGCCGCAGAGGCGGGGCGCGGCGCATTCCGGGCGCGTCCGCGGGCACACAGCGTGCGCGCCTGGCGACACGGCCAGCCGCCAGCTGAAGGGGACGGCGCGTTACAGCGAATCCATGCTGTCCGGCGCGGCGATCTCGAAGCGCGTGTACTGGGACCGGAAGACGAAATGCACGCGGTCGGTGGGGCCGTTGCGCTGCTTGGCGATGACGAGTTCGGTGCGGGCGCGTTCGTCCGGCGCTTCTTCGGTCTTGAAGGCGCTGGGGCGGTGGATGAACATCACCATGTCGGCGTCCTGCTCGATGGCGCCGGACTCGCGCAAATCAGCGAGTTGCGGGCGGCGATCTTCACGCTCCGGGGCGCGCGTCAATTGCGAAAGCACCAGCACCGGCACCTGCAATTCTTTGGCAAGGCCTTTCAGTCCGCGCGTGATGCTGGTGACTTCTTCGTTGCGATTTGAGAAGCGGCCCCGCGCCGCGATCAACTGTAAATAATCGATGATGATGAGGTCGAGCTTTTTTTCGCGCTTGAGGCGCCGCGCTTTCGCGCCGATTTCGACCACCGTGGCGGAGCCCGCATCGTCAATCCAAAGCGGAGACGCAGCGAGTCTGCCCAGCGCATGCGTCATCACCTTCCAATCGCTGTGCGAAAGGTGGCCGGTGCGGAACTTGTGCGCGTCCACCGGCGAGAGCGAAGCGAGCAAACGCATCAGGAGCGATTCCTTGGACATTTCCAAGCTGAAGATCGCCACTGCCCGCGGCTCTTCCGCGCGCACCGCGATATTCTCCGCGAGATTCAACGCGAAGGCCGTCTTGCCGACCGAAGGCCGGGCGGCGAGGATGATCAGTTCGGAAGGCTGCAGGCCGGAAGTCAGATTGTCGAGCTCGGGATAGCCGGTGGCCAGGCCGGTAACCTTGCGGCCCTCGGTGATGATGCGCTCCAGGCGCTCCATGTTCCCGGCGACCACTTCTTTCATGCTGATGAGCCCGGCGCGAATGCGGTCTTCGGCGAGTTGGAAGATGGAGGATTCCGCGCGGTCGAGGATGGCGTCGGCGTCATCGTCGGCTTCGAGCGCCTGCTGCTGGATCGCGTGCGTGGCGTGGATGAGGCTGCGCAGAACGGATTTTTCTTTGACGATGCGCGCGTAGTGCTCGACGTTGCTGACGTGCGGAACGCCGTCCAGCAGTTGCGCCAGATACGCCGCGCCCCCCGCGGCTTCCAGTTCGCCGCGCCGGTGCAATTGATCCGTGAGCGTGACGAGATCGATCGCCTGTTGCGCTTCGCCCAGCACCATCATCTGCTGGTAGATGCGGCGATTGTAATCGCTCAGAAAATCTTCGGCGCGCAGCCGCTCCACCGCGACGTTCAACGCGTTGTTATCGATCAGAATCGCGCCGAGCACGCTGCGCTCGGCGTCGAGATTTTGCGGGAGCGGCCGTTCGAGGACCGGTTCAGTCGACATGTTGTTCGCTTTCCATTCGCCCCATTCTCTCTCAGAGGCTGTTCGGTGGCAAGCGCCACAAATTCCTTCAGGCGCGCGCTGCCGGGCCACAGCGTAGCGCAACGCAGGCGCGCCGCGTCGGTGGAAATTATTTCGAACTGTGGGAAACGGCGAATGCGGGGAGAGTTCGAATATCGCCCGGAAAGACGAGCAAAGGAAAAAAACGCCGGGCCGCCACAGAGCGGCCCGGTCGAGACGACTACGATTCTTTCTGTACGATGAGTTTGAACTGGGCGGCGACGTCGTGGACCAGTTTTACGGTGATCGGGTATTCGCCGACCAGTTTGATGGGTTCGTCGAGCTGGATGCGGCGCTTATCCACTTCAAATCCCTGCGCGGCGAGGCCTTCGGAAAGATCGGCCGCGGTGACGGAGCCGAAAAGCTGGTCGTTCTCGCCGGCCTTGCGCAAAAGGGTGATCGTGACGTTCGCGAGCAGTTCGGCCTGCTTCTGGGCCTGCTCTTTCTCCGTCGCGGTGCGCTTTGCGAGATGTCCGCGAATTTTCCCCAGTCGCTTGAGATTTCCTGCCGAAGCTTCGAGCGCGAGCTTGCGCGGCAATAGAAAATTCCGCGCGTAGCCGGCCTTCACTTCCACCACCTCGCCGCGCTGGCCCAACTTTTCCACGTCTTCCTGCAAAATGATTTGCATCGGTAATCCCTTCCGCCTTGATCTCAAGTTTTTCGCCGCCATTCAATTCCGCGGCGGTGCGTTGCAGGCCAACTTAGAGCTCGGTCGCAAACGGCAACAGCGCGACGTTGCGCGCGCGCTTGATGGCCTCTCCCAGCCAACGCTGGTGGCGCGAGCATGTCCCCGTGATGCGCCGCGGCAAAATCTTTCCGCGTTCCTGGACGAAGGCGAGCAGCACCTCGGCTTTCTTATAGTCGATGAAGTCCACACGCTCTACGCAGAACCGGCACACCTTCTTCTTGCGGAAATACTGCCGCTTGCCGCGGCGCGGCGGACCACCGGGACCGCCGCCCGGTCCTCCTTCGCGCGGCCGCTCGCGGCCGCCACCGCCACCATGCGATGAATGACCGCCGCCGTGGCCGCCCTGGCCCGACGAAGGTCCTGCGGACGGCGCACCTGGTCCAGAAGATTGCTCAGACATTTGCTTGCTTCTCCCTTTGCCCGCCGGAGCGGGCGCGTTCGAATCTCAATTCAGCTTGCGGCCGCAGTTGGTTCCACAGCGGGTGGAACCGCTGGCGGAGCAGGTGGTGCCTGCGCCGGAGCCGCGGGTGCGGCCTGCGTCTTGCGCGGCCGCCGGCCGGCTCGCTTCTCGCGGCGCTTCGCGAGTTTCTGCTGGCGCTTCAAGTCCTCGTCGATGCGAATCGTCTGGAACTTGATCACCGCGTCCGACACTTTGAGGCGGCGCTCCAACTCCTTGGTCATCTCGCCTTGCGTGCTGTGCAGCAGGAGGTAGACGAAATAGCCTTCGCGATTCTTCGAGACGCGATAAGCCAGCTTGCGTGTGCCCCACTTCTCGGTCTTCTCGACGCGCCCGCCGCGTTCCGTCGTGACCTGCTGCAGCGTCGCGATCAATTTGTCGATTTCCTCTTCCGGCGTTGCGGGCCGGCAGATGAAAATCAAATCATAGAGGCGTTCTTCCATGTTCCCTCGTTTCTGTTTCCGTGACGATCCAACTCAATCCAAACTTTTTCGGCGTATCTATTCGGCCGCTTCCTCATCCGGTTCCGCGCGGCGATTGAACCGGTTCATCGCCACGCCGACGCCCTGGGTCAGCATCACGCGAACGGCTTCTGCTGCCTGATCGATCATCTCCGACGCGATTTCCAGTTCCGGCTTGCGCATCGGCCGCAGCACGTACGCGGCGAGATCCTTCGGCGGCTTTTCCGGTTTCACTCCCAGCCGCAAGCGCGGAAACTCCATGGTGTTGGCCGCGCCGATCACGCTCTTCAAACCGTTGTGTCCGCCCGCCGTGCCGTTCTCGCGGATGCGAATCATGCCCCATGGCAGCGCGACGTCGTCGTAAGCCACCAGCATCTCCGACGGTTCGCACTCCAGCCGCGCCAGCAATTCGCGCACGGCCAAACCGCTCAAGTTCATCGAAGTCTGCGGCTTCGCGAGCGCAACCTCGTGGCCGAATAATTTCCCGCGGCCCACGAACGATTTTGCTTCGGGCCTCTCGACGCGAATCCCGCCCTCTTCCGCCAGCCTGTCCACGACGAAAAAACCCAGGTTATGCGGCGTCCAGGCGTATTCGGGTCCCGGATTGCCCAAACCGACGATCAGGCGCATCCGCTCGGCCACCGTTCTCCCCGCCTGCGCCTGCCCGTAGGCAGGGCACGCAGGCCGCGCGAACTCCTCGCTCGCGCGCTACGACTTCTTCTTCTCGCTCTTCTCGGCCGGGGCGGCGGCTTCCTCGCCCTCTTCGCCTTCTTCGACTTCCTTCTTGCCCTTCTTGATGACTTCGGGCTCTGCCGGCGGCGCCGCTTCCGCACCCGCCACAACCTCGGCGGGCTTCTCTTCTTCGATGCGCAGCGCCACAACGTGCGCCAGCACGCGCTGCGGGTCGGTGACCAACTTCATTTTTTCCGGATCGAGCGTGATATCGCCCGCGCGCAGTTGTTTGCCTATCATCAGCTCGGTCACGTCCACGCGGAATTCGCCGGGAATTTCACTCGGCAGACATTCGATTTCGACTTCGCGCGTCACCATTTCAAAAACGCCGCCCTGCAGCTTCACGCCTTGCGGCTCGCCGAACGTGTGCACCGGCACTTTCACCTTGATGCGCACGTCCATCGCGACCCGCACCAGGTCCACGTGCAACAATCCGCCGCGCACGGGGTCCACCTGCCAGTCCTTCACCATGGCCGGCTGCTCGCTTGCGCCGAGCTTGACCTTGAAAATTGTGTTGTGGCCGGACTCCGACTTCAGGATCGCCGTAAGCTGCTTGGTATTGACGGCAAGCGTCTCGGCCTTTTCCTTCCCGCCGTAGAGAACCGCGGGCACCTGTCCCGAGACGCGCATGCGCCGCGCGGCATTTTTCCCCCGCAGGTCACGGGCTGTTGCTTCAACGATGATCTGTTCCATGACGACCTTCCTTGGCTCCTGCGAATCTCCGCTTCAGATAAACAGCTCGCTGATTGAGGTCTCCTCGTGAATCGAAAGGATTCCGCGCGCCAGCAGTTCGGCCACGCTCAGCACCTTGATCTTCGATACCTTTCGCGCCGCTTCCGAAAGCGGCACCGAATCCGTCACCACGACTTCTTCGATCTCCGACTTGCAAATGCGCTCGACGGCAGGCCCGGAGAGCACCGGATGCGTGCAGGTAGCGTAGACGCGCTTGGCGCCTTCCTTGATCAGCGCCTCAGCGGTCTTGGTCAAGGTTCCCGCCGTGTCGATGATGTCGTCCACGATCAGCGCGGTGGTGCCGCGCACGTCGCCGATGATGTGCATCACCTCGCTGACGTCAATGTCGATGCGCCGTTTGTCCACGATGGCCAGTCGCGCATCCAGGCGCTTCGCAAAGGCGCGCGCCCGTTCCACGCCGCCGGCGTCCGGCGAGACGACCGTCAGTTGCCCCAGCCCACGGTTCTGAAAATAGTCCACCAACACCGGCGCAGCATAAAGATGGTCCACCGGCACGTTGAAATAACCTTGAATCTGCGGCGCGTGCAAATCCAGCGTCAGCGCGCGCGACGCGCCGGCCGTTTCCAGCAAATCCGCCACCAGCTTGGCCGAGATCGGCACGCGCGGCTTGTCTTTTCGATCCTGGCGCGCGTAGCCGTAGTACGGAATCACGGCGGTGATGCGCCAGGCGGACGCGCGCTTGAACGCGTCAATCATCATCAGCAACTGCATCAGGTGGACGTCCACCGGATGCGAGCACGGCTGCACCACGAAAACGTCCGCGCCGCGCACATTCTCGAGAATCTGGAAATACGACTCGCCGTCGCTGAACTTGTCCAGCCGGATCAGCCCGAGCTTCACGCCGGCGTGACGGCAAATTTCATTCGCCAAAGGCACGTTGGCACTGCCGCTGAAGATTTTGAATTTATCGTCCATCATGGCGCATGCCTCACACGCCCGCCCCTCCGCCCAGGGCACGGCGGTACCTTTCACGCGAAACAGTGGAGCAGACTAAAACCTCGTCGTCCGGAAACCAATGGGCGGTTCGGCGCGCCTGCGCTGGGTTTCGGAAGATTCCGAACACCGCCGACCCGCTACCCGCCAGCGCGGCATCCGCGGCTCCGTGCCGGAGCAACTCCCGCTTGATACGGCCCAGTCGGGGGTGCCGCCGGAAGACTGCCGCCTCAAAATCGTTCGAGAGGGCTGCCTCCTGCGGGCTCCAGCAGAGAGCGCAGAACCTCGTAAGTTTAGAGGGGGTGGGGGGCTTTGTCAATCCGCGGCCGAGCCAGGAATAGGCCTCGCGCGTGGGAACCGAAATCCCGCGCGGCGAAACGACCAGCAAATGTTGGCGCGGAGCGTCCGGCAGCGGATAAATCTCGTTTCCGCGCCCGACGCCCACTGCTCGCCCGCCAAATAGAAAGAACGCCACATCCGCGCCCAGGTTTCCGCCGATATCAATCAGTCTCTCGAGCGGAATCTTTCGATCCGCGAGCCGTAACAACCCGAGCAACGCAGCGGCCGCATCGCTCGATCCGCCGCCCAGGCCGCGCCCCGCTGGAATGCGCTTGCGGAGGTGCGCGCGAATTCCTCGCTTGATTCGCAATTCTCGGCCGAGCGCTTCAAGGCCGCGGTAGACCAAATTCGACCGCGGCGATTCCGCCGAAAGGCTCGCATTGCCGGTGATCCCAAGCTCGATCCCGCGCGAAGATTTCCATTCGAGCGTCAGCGTATCGCGCAACGAAATCATCTGAAAAATTGTCCGCAGCTCGTGATAGCCGTCGGGGCGCCGGCCCAGAATATCCAGGCACAAATTGATTTTCGCGAATGCGGGAACGCGGACTCCACTCATGGGGGGTTATTCTAGTGCCGTTGGCTTTCACTCAGCAAAGATTTGCGACTCCCAGAAGCGGGTCATTTATATCGACGACTTGCCTGGTAATCCGACTAACCGGGCACTTCAAAATGCTTTCGACTGTTGAGCACCCAATCCACCCACTTAATTATTCAGTTCATGAGGACCGGCCGTTCCTCCGGCCAGACCGACGTGTTAGACTTGCGCTACATGAAAAAGCTCTTCTTTGCTCTGCTTCTACCCTCGCTGGTCCTCGCGCAAGACGCTCCCAGGACGATGAGCAGAATCACCGTGCAGCTCGACGGTCCCGAGGTCCCACAAAACAGATTTGCCAGGGAACCGAAGACCATTTACAGGTCAGGTAGCACGTATTGCCGCGTCGAAGAAGCCCCCGATCCCGAGCATAATATTCGCGGCCTCCTAATCGTGAACGAGCCCAATGCGTGGATGGTCAATCTCGCAACCAAGACCGCGCAACCTTCTGTTGACCCTGGCCCGACCTTTCAATGTCATCTCCCAATTTTTTCCGGACCAGTTCCCAACACGTCGGACGAAGTGGACTACGCAAAACTGGGATTAGAGTTTGGCCACGAGTTGGAATACTTCAAGAAAATGGGCGCGGTGCGGCAAGACCCCGGGCCCGTTCTTCAGAAGCAACAAACCGTTGCATACTTCCTCGATATGGGCGGGACCAGGCTCGCGCTCTTCACCTATGGCCCCGAAGAATTTCCGCTGCTCGTAGCGCACACGGTTGGCGACAAAGGCGAAATGTTTTGGTACAGCGGCTACGGCCAGGTGCCCTTTGATCCCAAGCTCTTTGCCAAGCCCGAAGGGGTCACCATCGTCGAAGCCTCGCGCTAGATTTCGTGCTTTTCCCGCCCCCTTGACTTGCTCTGCGTACGTTATCTTCTCCTTCCAGCCGCGTCGCATAGTCTCGAGTGGGGTTGAGCGTTGTCCCAGATAGTCGTATTGACGAAATCAACTGTGGAAGATGCCGCAAACTCCTGATTGACGCGCGCGCCGTACAGGTGCAGAACTAGCCAGGCAGATGGATCTCGGGAAGACGAATCTTCAGCTTATAGCAGGCGTAGAGAACCGCGATCGCTCCCAAGGTGGAGAAAATGAGGCCGGCGGGGTGAAACCGTTCGTTTTTCGGGCGAAACAATATGTGGGTGACGGCGCCGCCGATGATCGATCCGATGATGCCGATCGTGACCGTCCAAAACATCGTGAGTTGCACGTGCATCACCGATTTCGCGATGAAGCCCGAGAGTAGCCCAATGAGAATGTACCAGACCAAGTGAAACATACTTTCCCCTCCATGGTTCGCCTTCAGAACGCCGACCGTTTTTCGCCGCCATCCTAGTCAACGTCACCGTGGCAGTCTGTGCTGTTCAGAACACCTTCGAGGATGGGAAGTCCTAGTCCGGCAAGCGGCGGGTAGCCGAACCAATCGCCCGAGTGAAATTTATTCGGGGGAAAATGCCAATGCGCCGCAGGCAGAAATCCTGCGGCGTATCTGGCAATGCGTTCGACGCTGGAGAAGGCGGGTGCTCAGCTATGTGCGGCGTGTAGCAGAGTTGCAGTGCTCCCCGCCAAAGCCGCTCACCCCATCCAGTCAGAATCGCGACACGCTGCGATTACGGACGGAAGTAGATGCCGACGTCGAAGCGGGAGTGGTCCCAATCAGAGTGATGATCTTTGCACCATTGACGGTCGGAATTCATTCGGTCTACGTCGTGGCGGACTTGGGAGCTGTCATTGCCGTGACGTGCGGAATCATGGTCGATGCGAGCTTTGTCATTTTCGAGGCGTTGATGACAGGAATTTCCGTAATTCGGAGCAGCGCTAACAGGCGCGCTGGCGGCAAAGAACATACCCCCCGCTAACGCGGTGGTGAGAATTACTCGGCTTAAAATTTTCGTGATCTTCATGAAACTCTCCTCGGCACAATGGCCGCAGGAAAGTATTGTCGGCCTTTTCAGATTCCATTACTGCGCCGTTCCGCACAGTATGGAGAATATGTTATGGCACGGCCCCGGCAGCACTAAGCCACACCGATACACATAGATAGAGATGTTCCAGAGGTGCGAAGAGAAAAGCTGCCGGCCGGAATGCTGGCGCACAAAGGCGGGGCCGCAGGCCCACCCACCATAAAGCGGGCGACCAATCGGCCATGAACCTGTGCACATGTGGGCGCCTCCCCGGACCTATGCTGACCAGGTTCAAGCTGTTTGCAGAACGCAGTAAGTGCAGAATCAACTTTTCTTCGAAGCCATCGCCGATCTCAGCGCTGGGTCGCCGAATGCGACAAGTTGCGCGATCAGCGCGAGGACCCAGATGTACCAGGGAATCGAGTCGTGATAGTGAAACTGCAAAATAACACACACTGCGAAGAGCAAACCTCCCAACATGACCCCTCCTGTCCAGTTTGCGGGGCGTCAAACTGTTCCGACAGTCGGAAGAATAACGCTTTTCGAACTGCATGCCACAAGAAAACCGGATTCGAGGCGCGATTACTGCGGCTTGGTGGTGGGATCGGTGGAGCTTGGGTGCTGCTGCGCCACGCGGCGCTTCACTTCGGCGAGCTTCTGCTCGGTGTCGGCGATCCTGTCGGGCTCGACGTCCGCCGGGAAAGCGCGATGCCACTCATCGAGCGACTTCTGCCAATTCGCCGCGGCGAGATCGGTGCGGCCGCTCTTGAAATAGACGTCGGCGAGATGGCCGAGAATCGTCGGGTCGTGGCTGTCAAAGTTCACGGCTTTGCGCAACCACTGCTCGGCCTCCTGCAACTTGTTCTGCTTGTAACAGGCCCAACCCAAACTGTCGAGATAAGCGGGGTTGTTCGGGTCCTCCACAAGGGCGCGCTGCACGTACTTCGTCGCCTCATCGAGGCGGATGTCGCGATCCGCGAGCATATAACCGTAGTAATTTAGAGTCGCGGCGTCATTCGGATTCATCGCCAACACCGTCTTGAATTCGGTTTCGGCTTGGTCGTACTTTTTCTGCCGCTCGAAGATCCCGCCCATCAAGAAACCGAGCAGCTCTTTTTCCGCGGGCTTGGTGGCCATCGGGCGGGCCGTTCGCACCGCCTGTTCGGCGTCCGCGTAGCGGCGCCCCTCCTGGTAGACCTGCGCGAGATCGAGCTGAATCTCCAGGTCGTCTTCGGGCTTGCCGTCGAGCAGCTTGCGCAGAATCGCGACGGCGTCGTCCGTCTGATCGTTTTCGCCGAAGAGCAACGCCTGATTCGTGCGAATCTCGCGATCTTCGGGATAGGCGGCGACGGCTTTTTGCGCGGTTTCCAGGGCGTGTGGAAGATCGCGGGCCGCGCGATAGGTATCAATCAACAAGACCCGTGCGCGGCGATCCTCTTCCTGTCCCAGCGACTCCATTTCCGAGAATGTGTTGATCGCGGCCGTATAGTTCTGCGCTTCGCGGTAAAGCTGTCCGAGCTGCTCGTACAAAATTGCCAGCGTGCGCCTTCGCGACGGCGTGTAATCGCTCTCCGCTTTTTCGCTCGCCACCGCATCGGACAGCACGCGAATGGCGTCGTCGAACCGCGCTTCCGCTTCGTAAATAGAAGCCTCATAATAAATCACTTCAAGGTTGCCGGGCGCCCGCTGCTTGGCTTCCAGGATGGCCTGCTCCGCTTTGTCCAGTTGGTGGAGTTGGCGGTAGATCTCTGCAAGCCTTAAATAATTATCAGGGTCGGAGGAATCCATATTGGCCAGCGCCTGATACTGTTCGAGCGCCTCAGTATATTTCTCCTCCGAGAGCAACGCCTGCGCCAGCCCGCGGCGGTGGCTGATTTCGTCGGGATCGAGCAAAACGGCGCTGCGATAGGCAGCTTCCGCGTCGGCGGCGTCATCTTGTTGCGTGTAGGCGTCGCCCAGCAAATCGTAGAGGTGCGCCGAGGGTGCGCGCTTCACGATCCCTTGCAACATCGTGATGGCTTCGCCCCCGCGCTTTTGATCGAGCAGAAGCTGCGTCAATTGGTCCATCGCAGCTTCGTTTTCCGGCTCGCGTCCGAGGATAGCGCGCAAGGTCGCTTCGGCCTGATCGTTCTCATTGGAAATGCGGTAGAGCCGCGCCAGCCACAGGGCGGAATCGGTATCGGTTGGCTCAACTTTCAAAATCTCGACGTACTGCTCGATCGCCAGGCGCACGGTTTCGGGCTGATTGGAGGAGTCGTTGAGGTCGCCGAGCGTTCGCACGTAGATTCTGGCGAGCAGCCGGCGCGCCGTCGTGTTTTTCGGGTCGCGCTGAATAATTGCCTGGGCTTCGAGCACGGCGTCCCGGATTCGCTGCGCCTGGAAATACATCTCGGCCAATTGTTCGCCGATCACGTCGCTGGTGGGGTCGAGCTCGAAGGCCTTCTTGTAAAAATCGATCGCCTTGTCGGCGTCCTCGCTCCGGCTGGACATCTCGTACATCTGCTCGTACGTGTGCCCCATCGTGAAATCGTAGTAGGCGTCGGCGCGTGTGTCGCCGCTGGAGGGGGGTGCCGGCGGATTTGCCTGCGTGCTCGAGTCAGTGCTTGCCGCCGGCGCTGGCGGTTGCGTGCTCTGCGGCGCCGCGAGAACGCCGGCAGGCAAGAGGAGAAAGAGCGCAGTCGAGAATCGTTGAAGTCTCATCGGTTCACCGGAACGCCGATTATCCTATACGCGAAGGAGCGGGTCAAAACGTTCGCTCTCTCCTGTTTCTGCGGGCCACAACTCCCACAGTAACGCACATTTGGCAGCATCCCTTTAAGATGCGCTGGGAACGGCTGGGGTTCATTCGATCCCATTGAACTGGAACTTTCGGCGCCGCTAGTGCCGGAAATGACGCACGCCGGTAAACACCATCGCCAGGTTCAATCGGTCCGCGGCAGCGATGACCTCCGCATCCCGCACGGAGCCCCCCGGCTGGATCGCGGCGGTCGCGCCCGCTCGCGCCGCCTCCTCCAGTCCGTCCGGAAACGGAAAATACGCGTCCGAGGCTACCACGCTTCCCGCGAGCGGCAGTTGCGCCTTCATCACCGCGATCTTCACCGAATCCACGCGGCTCATCTGGCCGGCGCCGACTCCCAGCGTTTGCCCGGCGCGTGCGAAGACGATCGCGTTCGACTTCACGTGCTTGCACACTTTCCAGCCAAAGAGCAGACCCGCGATCTCGTTGGGAGTCGGCGCCTGGCGAGTCACGCACTTCAGGTCTCGTTCACTCAATTCGTGGCGGTCCGCCTCCTGCACCAGCATGCCGCCGGGAATCTGCTTCCACTCCAGTTCGCCGGCCGGGATTGAGCCGGTCGCCACCTGCATCAAACGAAGATTTTTTTTTCCGGCGAGCGATTCCCGCGCGGCCGCATCGTAGCCCGGGGCGGCAATGCATTCGACGAACGTCTTTGCCACTTCCGCAGCCGTGGCGGAATCGAGTGCGCGATTAAATGCCAGCACGCCGCCGTACGCGGAGACCGGATCGCATTCCTGCGCGCGGCGGTAAGCGTCCACCAAACTATCCTGTTCCGCCGCGCCGCACGGATTGTTGTGTTTGACGATTACTGCCGCAGGCCGCTCGAACTCTTGCACGAGGCCCCACGCCGCCGCGAGGTCCACGAGATTGTTGTACGAGAGTTCCTTGCCTTGAAGCTGTTGCGCTCCCGCCAGCCCCCCGGCTGGCCACCCGGCCGGAACGTAGAGCGCGGCCTGCTGATGCGGATTCTCGCCGTAGCGCATGGATTGCAGGCGGCGGAGCGCGAGGTGCAGACGTTGCGGCAACTTCGGGCGCTCGCCGAGCGTCACGTGTTCTTGCGCCACACTCAATCGTTCCAGTTCGGTCGCGATCGCGCCGTCATAGCGAGCCGTGAGCGCGAAGGCTTTGCGCGCGAGTTCGAGACGCTTGGCGAGGCTCAGTTCGCCCGCGGCGGCAATTTCGTTTCCGACGGCTTCGTAGTCGGCCGGGTCCGTCACCACCGCGACGCTCTCAAAATTCTTGGCCGCGGAGCGCACCATCGAGGGCCCGCCGATATCGATGTTCTCGATGAGGGCTTCCGGTGTGAGGTTCGTGCGCGCGGCCGTGGCTTCAAATGGATATAGGTTCACGATCACCAGATCGATCGGCGCGATGCCATGCTGCGCCGTCTGCGACAGATCGCCCGAATGATGGCGGCGAAACAGAATTCCGCCGTGAACTTTCGGGTGCAAGGTCTTCACCCGCCCGCCCAGCATCTCCGGCCAGCCCGTCAGCTCCGAGACGTCGCGCACCGCAAGTCCCGCCTCGCGCAGGAGTCTCGCCGTCCCGCCGGTCGAAACCAGCTCGATGCCGCGCGATGCCAAACGCTTCGCGAGCGGAATCAATCCGGACTTGTCGTACACGCTGAGGAGCGCCCGCTCGATCGCCACCGTTCCTCCCACTCGCAGGAAAGAGCGAACATTGTATGGCTAGGGCGGCGCAAACGCGAAGCAAGAAGAAAATGCGGGAGGGCTTGACTCAGGAAGGAACGGCTGCCTTCAGCTTCACTTCACCGTCTTCCACTTCGACACGATATTCCACTTCGCGGCAATGCGTGGAATCCTTGAGCTGCTGCGTTTTCTTGCGGATGAACTGCCGGAACTGATCGAGGCTCATCGGCTTGGCGTTTCCACCGGCTTCATCCTGCGCCCGAGAGAGAGCCACAAACAGATTCTCCACCTTGGCGGTGTCGTGATCCGGGTCCGCGCAGGTGATCGCGAAGGCCACTTTTCGGCCCGGATGGCTCCGGGCTTTTCGCTCTCTCTCGGCTTCAATGGTTTTGGCTGCGGCTCCGTAATGATGCTCGACGATTCCCTCTTCTTTCTTCTTCATCCGCTTCTTGAACATGTCGCGGTACTTGATGTAGGCCTGCACCAGCGTCGAGTAGCGAAATCTCTGGCCCGAATTCATGTTCTGGCCGCGTTCGCTGTAGCGCTTGGTGACTAGCTCGATGCGCCACTCGACCTCGTTCGGCGGACGCTTCTTGCCCCCGCCAAAATACTGCTCGTACTCGATTTTATAAGCCCGAATGTCTCTTTCGAGGCCGTTCAGGTCTTCTTCTACGCTGGGAGTGGTGGGCATGGAGGTCGGGATAGACCTTTGGAATCCTAGTTTGCGCCCGGTCCCTGGGTCAATCGAACCACCGTCCTATCGTGCGCAACCCGGCACGAGAGGCCATCCGGTCGCCGTCTCATCGCCATCTCCCCACGTCGTCATCCCGAACCGATTGAGGGCTCTCTCTGCCTTTCGTTGGCGGCCGGGCGACCGAAGTGCCGATCTTGCACGTTGGCTTCCGACCTGTCACTACACCAGCTCGATCATCACACGCCGCCCGACCATCGCAGCCGCCCGTTGCAGGCTGCCGAGCGTAATGTCGTTTTTCGGATCAAGGATGCGGTCAATCTGGGTGCGGCTCGTCTTCATCAGCCTTGCCAATCTGTTCTTGGAGATTTTCTTTTTCTTCATGGCCTCCGCGAGCTGCCACGCGACGACCTCTTTGATCGCCTGCGCTTGCGCCTCCTCGAAGATGCCCTCTTTCTTGAGAAAGTCATCCACGCTGGAACCCATATGCTTCTTGCTCATCG
>Ga0209415_10008851_pt1 | contig 17390 bp, 13 predicted proteins | sample PeaSoiSIISIP2007_FD_187696 | JGI IMG/M metagenome (GOLD analysis project Ga0209415, IMG submission 187696) | Peat soil microbial communities from Weissenstadt, Germany - SII-SIP-2007 (SPAdes) (version 2) | ecosystem: Environmental > Terrestrial > Soil > Wetlands > Peat | place: Germany... | reverse complement strand
GACATCAGTTGGGTGATCACCGCCTACGCGGTGGCCAACGTGATCGTGATCGCGCTTTCCGGATGGCTCGCGCAGCGCGTGGGCCGCAGCCGCTACTTCCTCGCCTCCATCGTGATGTTCACGGCCGCCTCGTTCCTGTGCGGCATCTCCAACAGCGTCTGGGAACTCGTGGTGTTCCGGTTCCTGCAGGGAATGGCGGGCGGCGGCATCATGACCACGGCCCAGGCCATCCTGGTGGAGGCCTTCGACCGCGAGGATCTGCCCATCGCCAACGCGATCTTCGGGATGACGGTGGTGATCGGACCCGCGATGGGTCCCACGCTGGGCGGTTGGATCACGGACAACCTCAACTGGAACTGGATCTTCTTCGTGAACATCCCGGTGGGGGTGGTGGCCACCATCCTCGCCAAGCTGTTCCTCCCCGCCGCGACCCACGACCCGCCGCCCAAGGGGAGCATGGACTGGCAGGGGATCCTCTTCCTGGTGGCCGGCATCGGTGGCCTGCAGGTGGTGCTGGAGCGCGGCCAGGACGAGGGTTGGTTCGAATCGGGCTGGATCACGGCCATGTCCATCGTGGCCGTGGTCTCCATCGTCGCCTTCATCTGGAGGGAATGGACGGCGGAGCATCCCGTGGTCCACCTCCGGCTCCTGCGGGTGCGCTCCTACGGAGTCGGCGTCTTCTTCTCCTTCGTGCAGGGGCTGGGACTCTACGCCTCCATGTTCCTGGTGCCCGTCTTCACCCAGGGCATCCTGGGGATGACCGCGATGGACACCGGGCTGCTGCTCCTTCCCAGCAGCATCCTCACGGCGCTGAGCATGCCGGCCATCGGGAAGATCATGCAGCGCGGCGTGTCCGCGCGCATGCTGGCGGGGCTCGGATTCCTCCTGTTCTTCGTGTTCACCGTGATGCTGGGCCGCCTGAACGGACAGGTGGGCGCGGACGACTTCTTCTGGCCGCTGGTCGTGCGCGGCATCGGGATGGGCATGCTGTTCATACCGCTGACCACGCTCGCGCTGGGTCAGCTCACGGGGCGCGAGATTCCGCAGGGCACGGCCATGACGAACATGGTGCGGCAACTGGGCGGTTCGGTGGGGATCGCCCTCGTGGCGTCCTTCGTGGACCGCCGGATGACCTTCCACCGGTCCGTGTTGGCGGAACACGTGGTGAACACCTCTCCCGCCACCTGGGCGCGGCTCCAGTCCGCAGGAGCGATGTTCATGAGCCACGGCGATTCACGCTGGGAAGCCCAGCGAAAGGCCTTGGGGATGATCACCGGCGCCGTGGCGCGGCAGGCGGCGGTGATGTCCTACCTGGACGCCTTCCGCGTGGTGGGATTCTTCTTCGTGGTGAGCGTGCCGTTCGTGCTCCTGTTCAAGAAGCCGTCCTACAAGATCGATCCCGCCTCCATGAACATGGAGTAGGCGGCTTCCCCACCTCATCCCCATTCCCCTTCTCCAACAAGTGGAGAAGGGGCTCCGTCGCTCGACCCCTCTCCACTTGTTGGAGAGGGGTGGCCGCGAAAGCGGCCGGGGTGAGGTGGGCGATGGAGGGAAGCTTGATGCGCGAGGGAACGGGCCGATCGTCAGGACCGCACGAAGGCGTCGTAGATGGCGCGGATGCCCACCGGGAGGTCGGAGGCGTCCACGCCCACGATGATGGAGAGTTCCGAGGCGCCCTGGTCGATGACGCGCACGTTCACGCCAGCGGTCGAGAGAGCCCCGAACAGCTTCGCCGCGACACCGGTTCGCCTGGACATCCCGTGGCCCACCGTGGCGATGAGGGCCATGTCGCGTTCCACCCCGATGGCGTCCGGTTCGCAGTTGCGCCGGATCTCGGCGAGCACGGCGTCCTCCACCGGCGAGAAGGCGTCCTGGTCGATCACGACGCACATGGAGTCGATCCCCGAAGGCGAAAGCTCGTAGCTCACGCCCTTGGTCTCCAGGATGCCCAGCACCCGGCGGCCGAAGCCGTGCTCCTTGTTCATCAGGGTCTTCTCTATCTGGAGCAGACAGAATCCGTTGCGCCCCGCCACTCCCGCGATGGGACGATCGGCCGCCTGGTCCTCGGGCACGATCAAGGTCCCCGGATCCGCCGGACGGTTCGTGTTGGCGATGCGGATGGGGATCCCCGCCTGCTTGCAGGGGAGGATCGCCTCCTCGTGGAACACGTTGGCGCCGGAGTAGGCGAGTTCCCGCAGCTCCCGGTAGGTGACCCGCTCCATGGGGGCGGCATCCGAGACCACCCGCGGGTCCGCCATCAGCAGTCCCGAGACGTCGGTCCAGTTTTCGTAGAGGGTGGCCGCGGTGGCGCGCGCCAGGATGGCCCCGGAGATGTCCGAGCCTCCTCGCGAGAAGGTCTGGACCCTGCCCTGCTGCCCCGTTCCGTAGTAACCGGGAAGCACGCAGATGCCGGACGGTATCCGCGGGGGAAGCTCGGTCCAGGTCCGTTCGTCCACCAGGCCGTTGGAGGCCAGGAACACGGCGTTCTCCGCCTCCACGAAGGTGCCGCCAAGGAAGGCGGCCATGATGCGGGCGGAGAAGTGCTCGCCTCGCGAGGCGATCCAGTCGCGGTCGGCCCCCGACAGGACCCTGCGTTGGAAGGCGTGCAGGAGTCCTGCCATTCCGGCGTCCACCCCCAGTTCGCGTTCGATCTCCAAGAACCTCTCCCGCAGCAGGGCGAAGGACGGATCCGGATCGAGTTCGCGCGAAACCATGTCGTGGATGGACAGGAGGATGTCCGTGACCTTGGGGTCCTGCTTGTGGCGTTTCCCGGGTGCGGAGACCACCACGGCACGTCGGCGCGGGTCGGCGCGGACGATGTCGGCGACCTTGCGGAACTGGGAAGCGTCGGCGAGGGAAGTCCCCCCGAACTTGCAAGCGATGGTGTCCATTGACGAGTTCAAGCTTTCCGATGCCTCCGATTGCTTCCCGGGCTCCCGCCCTGGTAGGGCGGGCGGGGGGTGGGTTGGAATTCGGCCTGCCAGCCCTGGTAGGGCGGGCGGGGGGTGGGTTGGATCCAAGGGGATCAAGTGGTGTAGTCGGCGTTGATGGAGATGTACTCGGCGGAGAAGTCGCAGGTCCAGAACGTGGTGGTGTCCGTGCCTTGGCCGAGATCCAATCGGATCAGGACCTCTTCGCCGCGCATCGCCCGGGACAGGGCGGGGGCGTCGAACACCGCCGGTGTTCCGCGCACCAGCACCGGAACGTCCTGGATGGAGAGATCCACCGATCGGGGCGTGACGCCCGCCCCCGCGTAGCCGGCGGCGCAGAGGATGCGGCCCCAGTTGGGATCGCGCCCGTGGATGGCGGTCTTGACCAGCGGCGAGTTGCAGACGGCGCGGGCGACCAGTTCGGCCTGCAGCGCGTCGCGGGCGCCCACGACATCCAGGCGCACGACCGTGGTGGCTCCCTCGCCATCCCTCACGATCTCCCGGGAGAGGTGCGCGGTGAGGATCCGCAATGCCTGTTCGAAGTCATCCGCGGCGGTGGTACCTGGAAGGATGGGCGGCAGGCCGGCGGCTCCGTTGGCCAAAAGGACGCAGGTGTCGTTCGTGCTGGTGTCTCCATCCACGGAAATGCGGTTGTAGGAAGATTCCACGCAGCGGCGGAAGGCGGCTCCCAAAACCTCCGGGTGGACGTCCGCATCGCAGGTCAGGTAGGAGAGCATCGTGGCCATGCGGGGGTGGATCATGCCCGCGCCCTTGGCGCAACCACCGAGGGTGACCATGCCACCGGCGTGCGGGACGGAGATGGAGGCGTGCTTGGGTCGGGTGTCCGTGGTCATGATCCCGCGGGCGAAGGCGGCTCCGCCGTCCGTGACCGGGAGCCCGGCGATGGCGGGAACCCCGTGCCGGATCTTGTCCATGGGGAGCGGCACCCCGATCACGCCGGTGGAGCTCACCAGGGCGGCTCCTTCGGGGATCTCCAGCGACCGTTCCAGCAGGGCCGCGGTCTCGCGCGCGTCGGCGAGCCCCTGCGCCCCGGTGACGGCGTTGGCGTTGCCTGAATTCACCAGGATGGCGCGGAGGGGAACGCCATCCGCCAACCGCTCGCGACCGAACTCCACCGGAGCCGCGGCCACGGCGTTGGTGGTGAACACGGCGTCCCATCGCGAGGGTCGGTCCGAAACCAGCAGGGCCAGGTCCGGCGACCCGGAGACCTTGATCCCGCAGGTGTGGAGGGCGGCGCGAAATCCCCTCGGGGAAGTGGGGTGTCCGTTGGGATCCAATTGCATGGGTGGCAAAAATAACGACGCATCCGCGCAAGGTTCCGGGTCGGGCTAGATTTGCCTCCCTATGTTCCTCCTGCCCACCACTCTCGTCGCCTTCGATCTGGAAACCACCGGACTTTCCCCCGTGAAGGACGAGATCATCGAGATCGGCGCCGTCAAGTTCTCCTTCCACAAGGTGGGGGAGCGCATGGAGATCCTGGAAAAGGGCACCTTCCAGAGCCTGGTGAGACCCGATCGCCACATCCCCGAGGAAGCCACCCGGGTGAACCGCATCACCGACGCCATGGTCCAGGACGCGCCGGTCGCGAAGGATGTCCTGCCCAACTTCCTGCGGTTCTGCGGTCAATCGAGCCTCCTGGTGGCGCACAACGGCCATGCCTTCGACGCACCGTTCCTTCGCGAAGCCTGCAGGAAGGCGGGAATCGCTCCGCCCCGGCTCCCCGTCATGGATTCGTTGAAGATCTCCAGGAACCTGATGCGCGAGAGCGCCTCGCACAAGCTGTCCGACATCGCGAACCGCATGGTGGCCTCGGGGGAGATCAAGATCCGCGTGGAGCAGAACGACCTGCATCGCGCCCTCTACGACTGCCAAGTGCTGGCCCAGGTGGTGGGGCGTCTGGTCCTGAAGTCCTTGCCGGAAAAGGATTTGGCCATCGACAGGTTCCAGAAGGCCGCGGAGAAGCTCGCGCCCATCACGATGCTGGAAAACTGAGGCCGGATCGGCCCACCCTTCGAGACATCTCCTTGCTGAGGGCTCCTCGGGACGAGCGGCTGCAAAATCCGGCCGTCAGCCGTCTTCGATGGACAGGTAGACCAGGGTCTGGTTCAGGAGCTGGTAGGCGATCTCCCCGAAGGTGATGGGTCCCGACATCCCTTCGGTGATCTTGCCTTCGAGATCCGAGTAGAGGAAGTTCAGGATGCAGTTGCAGGAGAAGGTCGGGCGCAGTCCGGACGGAAGCGCCGAATGGAAGCACCAGAGGTAGTCGGAGATCGGTTCCGCGAGGCGGTACTCCAGTCCGGGGAAGACCGGCGCGTAGAGGTCCACCCGTCCGTGGTCCGCGTCCACCGCCTGGAAGCTCACGTTGGAGCCGTTCACGCAGGCGACCAGAGGAACCCGGGTATCCACCTTCGTCTCCAACAGATACTCGGCGAAATTTCGCGGCGCTCCGTTCACCAGGCATTCCCCGACATGGAACCCCACCTCGGGAAAGGCGAGGACGTCTCCGTCGCCCGGCTGGAAGAGATTGATGACCCCGAGGTTGGCCTTCTTGCCCTGAGCGAGGGTCCCGTGCATGGCCACACCCCGGTCGGAGTGGATGGTGGCCGTGCGCCCGTCGAACACCTTCGCGGACTTTCGGCCCAGATCGTCCAGATGCACGCCGGAAATCCATCCCGTCAGCGGACGGAGGAACATTCCATCGAAGTCCGGAGCCTTCTCCGCGAACTCCAGGAGCACGGCGCTGGCCGAAGGCAGGATCAAGAATCCGATGCCGTTTTCGGGGGTGTCCAGGCAGATCCGGTGGATGGAATCCGCATCGTAGGTCTCGATCAGGACCTGTTCGACCTCCGGGGGGATCACCTGGGCGAACACGGCATGTCGGGAAACCGTACCACCCGTCTCGGCCATGAAGTAGGGTGTGGTGCCCCCGATCCAGTTCCCGACGGGCAAGGAAGCCAACACGTCTTCCTCCGCCGCAAGCAAGAGGCGTTCTCCGGCCAGGATGCGTCGGGTGACTTCTTTCGTGCTGGTCAGCATCGTCTGGTACCTGTTTCGATAATGGGGGCGAGATCCTGGTTTCCGTTCGACCCAGGAAGCTCCTGACGACCCGGGTCATCTTACGCTGTCGCGCAGGGAGAAGGCAAGTTCCGAGTGCCGTTCACGGCGTTTTCGATCCCGGTCCGGTGCGGAGGGTCGCAGGATATTGGACGGTTGCGAGAATGGGTGGGGAGGCGCAGGATCAAATTGTGGAGATTTTTCTCCACGACCTTGACACGCCGACCATTGCCATGGGAGAGTGTTCTTCACTCCCTAATCCATGTCAATTCCAACCGAAACGCGGAAGATCCGGCAGGATCTCGCAGAACTCAGAATCTCCCTGGAGAAGGGAGAAATAAAGCTCGTTAGTTCTCTAATTCCCCAACTGGAGGCCCTTTGCGAGATGGGAGGGATTCCCGGAGCGATGCGCACCCTGGCCCGTCGGCTCGCGGGGATGGCGGCAGCGATGGGACCGGAGGGAGACCGCCCGCAGAAGGAAGTCGCCAAGTTGATCCAAGGGCTGGCCAAGCTGGAACACTCCATGGAAGAGCCTCCGGCAAAGGGCCTGCAGCAGTCCGCCTCGGCGCCGCCGAAGGGGCCGACAGCACCCGGTTCGGAAGAGATGGATCTCCTGGAACGCTTCGCCAGTCGGCAACGGACCGAGCTGGAGGAATTCGAGGTCGCGATCCTGGAGCGCGAGAAGGGCGCGGCGGACGGCGACGAATTCGTCAAACGATATCTGCACACGCTCAAGGGCGAGTTCGGCGTCCTGGATCTCGGCGAGTGGTCCGGCCTTCTCCACGAGGTGGAGACCGAGCTTGAGGAAAAGCGTTTGGGCACCGAGGGCCTGCTCCGTCTCAAGGACCTGATCGGAGAACGGCTGGGGACACTGGATTCGCCGCGGGGCAGGATCGTTTCCGCCGAAGACCGCCAGACGGTGTTCGGTGCGCCTCCTTCCCAGTTTCCGACCGCACCGACGAACGATCCATCGACCTCGACGGATTTCGCGGGCGATCCCTCGTTCCTGGTGGATTTCATCGCCGAGGGTGGAGACCACATCCACAGCATCGAGAAGTCGCTCCTCAAGCTGGAGATCAACCCCACCGACGAGGAGTCCATCAACCTCGTGTTCCGCTCCTGCCACACGTTGAAGGGTTTGGCCGCGTTCCTGGAACTGAAGGAGATCCAACGTCTGGCCCATGCCGCGGAAAACCTGATGGACCGGGCGCGGAACCACGCGATCGTGCTGGGCGGCCAGCACGTGGACGTGCTCCTGGAGGCGACCGACGCCTTCCGGACCCTGGTGGACGGGTTGGAGAGGCAGGTGACGGGACTTCCCTGGGAACCTCCGTCGAACCTGGAAGCCCTGATCGACCGCCTCTGCGAAGCGGACTACCTCCCTCCCATCCCCGCGCTCCCCCCCGAGAAATCCTCCCGGATGATGGGCGAACTGCTGGTGGAGAAGGGCGTCGCCCCGGAAGCCGTGGAACGCGCGCTGCGCGACCAGAAGGAAGGAGACACGAGGCCGCTGGGGGAGATCCTCATCCAGGCGGGAGAAGCGAACCCCAGGGATGTCGGACAGATCCTGGCGCAGAAGGCCCAGGTCGCGAAGGCTCCGGAGGGGAAGAACCTTTCCGTGGAGGAGACCATCCGGGTTCCCGTCCAGAGGCTGGACCTCCTCATCGACGCCATCGGCGAATCCGTCATCGCCCAGTCCATGGTGTGGGCCGACACGCGCCTGCAGGAGGTGCGCGACCTGGCGCTGGAGAAGAAGATCGCGCAGGCGACCCTCATGCTGCGCCAGATCCAGGAATTGTCCATGTCTTTGCGCATGGTGGGCATCCGTTCCACCTTCCAGAAGATGTCGCGCCTGGTGCGCGACCTGGCGCGCAAGCTCGACAAGCAGATCGAGCTTTGCATGGAAGGGGAGGACACCGAACTCGACAAGACCGTGGTGGAGAACATCGGCGATCCGCTGGTGCACATGGTGCGCAATTCCGTGGACCACGGGATCGAGTCGCCGGTGGAACGCATCGCGGCGGGAAAGCCCGCCCAGGGAAGGATCTCGCTGCGGGCGTACCACAAGGCGGGCAGCGTCTTCATCGAGATCGAGGACGACGGCAAGGGCCTGGACCGGGACGCCATCCTGCGCAAGGCGGTGGCGGCGGGAAAGGCCAAGGCCGACCAGTCCTATTCGGACGCCGAAGTCCACCAGATGGTGTTCCTGCCGGGACTTTCCACGGCCAAGGCGGTCACGGACGTGTCCGGCCGCGGGGTGGGGATGGACGTGGTGAAGAAGAACATCGAGGCCTTGAGGGGCACTGTGGAGATCCGGTCGGAGAAGGGGATCGGGTCCAGTTTCGTGATCCGCTTGCCGCTGACACTGGCCATCATCCAGGGAATGGTGGTACGATCGGGTCGGGAGCGCTACATCGTGCCCACCCTGTCCATCCTGACCACCGTGCGTCCGGAACCGGGGAGCGTGCACACCGTGGTGGGCAAGGGCGAGGTCCTCAATCTCCGCGGAGACATCGTCCGCCTGGTGCGGCTTGGCCGGATCTTCTCCGATTCGACGGAAGAAGACGCATCCGTCCACCAGGGCGTGGTGGTCGTGGTGGAGGACGGATTCGGGAAGAAATCCGGAATCGTCGTCGACGAGATCCTGGAACAGCAGCAGGTGGTCATCAAGAACATCGGAGGCGGGATGGGTCAGGTTCCCGGCATCACGGGCGGCGCCGTCATGAGCGACGGTTCCGTGAGCCTGATCCTGGACGTGGGAGCCGTGGTGAAGATCGCATCGGAATGAAAGGAGGTTCGATATGACGGAAATGGTGGCGAACAGACCAGAGGTCGCACAGAGCAGGGCCGGGAAATACCTGACCTTCCGGCTGGGAGAGGAGGAGTTCGGACTGGAGATCCTGAAGGTCCAGGAGATCATCCAGCTCCAGTCCATCACCAGGGTCCCCAGGACGCCGGATTTCGTGCGGGGAGTCATCAATCTCCGGGGGAAGGTGATCCCGGTGGTCGACCTCCGCCTGAAGTTCGGACTCGACCGCGCCGAGGACACGGAGCGGACGTGCATCGTGGTGGTGCAGATCCGGCATGCGGACGGGATGGTGGTCATGGGCACCATCATCGACGAGGTCCGGGAGGTCCTGGACATCCCGGGAGCGAGCATCGAGGACGCTCCGAGCTTCGGAGCTTCCATCGAGACCGAATTCATCCTGGGCATGGGGAAGATCGGCCAGAGCGTCAAGATCCTGCTGGACATCGACAAGGTCCTGTCCGGCAAGGAAATCCAACACATCCAGGCCGCGAGCGCCTGAACCAATTCGTTCCAAACCGCGCAACAAGGAGATGCGAATGTTCAAGAACCTGAAAATCGGCGTCAAGATCGGCCTGGGATTCTTCCTGATCCTGGCCATGGTGGGGGTGCTGGTCATGCTCACCCGGGACCGCCTGGACAAGATCAACACCATCGTGGAACGGGTCGTCACCGACCGCAACGTGAAGGTGGGACAGGCGCACACGCTGAAGGACAACATCAACGAGACCTCCCGGGTGGTCCGGAACATCGTGATCACGCACGATCGGGAATTGGCAACCCAGGAGCGCGCCCGTCTGGAGGGGATCGTCAAGAACCAAGGCCAGGTCCTGGACACCTTGCAGACGACGATCAAGACGGACGAAGGGAAGCGCTTGCTGACCGACGTGGTCAAGGCGCGCGACACGTACGGACCCATCAGGGATCAAGTCGTGAAGCTCGGCATGGCGCACGACGACAGCGCCTGCAGTCGCGTCCTCTTCGGAGAATTCCGGACAGCCCAGAAGGACTACATGAAGGCGATCGACACATTCCTCTCCTACCAGACGGAGCTCGCCAACTCCGACGGGAAGGAGGCGGGAACCGACGGATCTTCCCTGCAGGGACTGCTCCTGATCCTCGGAGCGGGAATGCTGGTCCTGTCGGCCCTGGTCGGATGGTTCATCACGGCGAGCATCACCAAGCCCATCGCGGAATGCATCTCCATCGCCGACCGGATCGCCAGCGGCAAGACCGACATGGCCATCGATCTGGACGGCAAGGACGAGACCGGCATGCTCAAGTCGGCGTTGCACCGCATGATGGAGAAGATCAACGGACTCATCCAGGAGATGGTCCACATGTCCGAGGAGCACACCAAGGGCGACATCGACGTGGCCATTCCCGCCGAGAAGTTCGACGGGGCCTTCCGCGAGATGGCCAAGGGCGTGAACGACATGGTCTTCGGCCACATCGCGGTGAAGAAGAAGGCGATGGCCTGCATCGCCGAGTTCGGCAAGGGCAACTTCGACGCGCCGCTGGAGAAGTTCCCCGGCAAGAAGGCGTTCATCAACGACAACATAGAGCAGTTGCGCGCGAACCTGAGGGCGCTGATCGCCGACACCAACATGCTGGTCACCGCGGCCCTGGAAGGGAAGCTCTCGACCCGTGCCGACGCCAACAAGCACCAGGGCGACTACCGCAGGATCGTCCAGGGGGTGAACGACACGCTCGACGCCGTGATCGGCCCGCTCAACGTGACCGCGAAGTACGTGGACGACATCTCCAAGGGCGTCATCCCGCCCGTCATCACCGACAACTACAACGGCGAATTCAACGTGATCAAGACCAACCTCAACGCGGTGGTCAAGATGATGAGCGACCTGTTGAAGGAGACGGACGTCATCATCCGGGCGGCGGCGGAAGGCGAGCTGGACAAGCGCGCCAACGCCGACATGTTCCTGGGTGGCTGGAAGCAGCTGGTGAGCGGGGTCAACGACACGATCACCAACATCGTGAATCCGCTGATGGTGACCGCCGACTACGTGGAGAAGGTGAGCAAGGGCGTCATCCCGCCCGAGATCACCACGGTGTACAAGGGCCAGTACAACATCATCAAGAACAACCTGAACATGGTCGTCAAGATGATGAGCGACCTTCTGCGGGAGACCGACGGCCTGGTGAAGGCCGCCATGGGAGGCGCGCTGTCCACCCGTGCGAACGCGAGCCTGTTCCTGGGCGGTTGGAACGAACTCGTGGTCGGCGTGAACAAGACGCTGGATTCCGTCCTGGAGCCCATCAACGAGGCGGCCGGTATCCTGGAGAAGGTGGCCGACCGCGACATGACCGTGCGCGTCCAGGGGAACTACCAGGGCGACCACGCCAAGATCAAGGACGCGTTGAATTCCGCGGTGGACAACCTGGAGAAGGCCCTGGCGCAGGTCTCCGATTCCACCGGACAGGTTTCCAGCGCGAGCCAGCAAATCGCCTCGGGCAGCCAGAATCTGGCGCAGGGGGCCAACGAACAGGCGAGCTCGCTGGAGGAGGTGTCAGCCTCGCTGGAGGAGATGGCCTCCATGACCCGCCAGAACGCCGACAACGCCCTGGCGGCCAAGAACCTGGCCAACGAAGCCGACGGCAACACCCGCACCGGACTGGACGCGATGGGGAAGATGAGCTCCGCGATCAACAAGATCAAGGAGAGCTCGGACCAGACCGCGAAGATCGTGAAGACCATCGACGAGATCGCCATGCAGACAAACCTCCTGGCGCTCAACGCCGCCGTGGAAGCGGCGCGCGCCGGAGAGGCCGGCCGCGGATTCGCGGTGGTCGCCGAGGAGGTGCGCAACCTCGCGCAAAGATCCGCCCAGGCCGCCAAGAACACCGCGGACATGATCGCCGAGTCGGTGCGCAACGCCGGCGAAGGCGTGGTCATCGTCGATTCCGTGGCGGTGTCGCTGGACAAGATCGCGGGCAGCATCCGCAAGGTGAACGACCTCATCGGGGAGATCGCCGCGGCCAGCAAGGAGCAGTCCCAGGGCATCAAGGAGGTCAACGAAGCCGTCGTCCAGATGGACAAGGTGACCCAGCAGAACGCCGCAAACGCCGAGGAATCGGCCAGTTCGTCCGAGGAGCTTTCCAGCCAGGCGGAAGAGCTCCAGGGGATGGTGGGCCAGTTCCGGATCCGTTCCACCGGGCAGGTGATCAACGCCGGGAGGAGCGCACCCCTGCACAAGCCGGTGGTCTCCGCTCCCCAGCACTCGAAGAAGGGGGTCCACGTGGTGAAGGCAGGTGGCAACGGCAGCAACGGGAGCAATGGCAGCAACGGCATCCCCATGGACAACGAGGCGTTGAAGGAGTTCTGATGCCGGTTCGCCGTCGACCCGTGGATCGCACCGAAGCCGCGGACCGCCTCCTCCGGGAGCGCGGTCCGTGCGGACCACGCCGGTCGTGATCCAGGAACAGATCAATCCGGACCAGTACGTGGCCATCCGCGACCTGGTGTACGGCAGGGCGGGAATCACCCTGGGGGATTCCAAGCAGGCCCTGGTCCAGGCGCGGCTCGCCAAGCGGCTCCGGGTGCTGGGACTTTCCGGGTACGACGAGTACCTGGAGGTCCTGGCGGGTCCGGATTCCGACGACGAGATCGTCCACCTCCTGGACGCCATCTCCACCAACTTCACCTCGTTCTACCGCGACGGAAAGCACTTCGAGGTGCTCGCGGACATCGTCAAGTCCGCCGTGGACGCGAAGAAGAGGAGCTTCAGGCTCTGGTGCGCGGCCGCGGCCACTGGCGAAGAGCCATATACCCTGTCCATGGTCTGCCAGGACACGGCGGGAACGGACATTCCCGATCTGCGGATCCTGGCGACGGACATCTCCACCCGGGCCCTGGAATCCTGCCAGAGGGGCATCTACGACGAACAGAAGCTCGCCAGCGTTCCGGAGCTCCAGAAGCGGAAATGGTGGGACCGGGTTCCGGAAGGACTGCGGGCCAAGCCGTCCCTGCGCGAGCGCCTTTCCTTCGCGAGGCTCAACCTCTCGGAGATTCCCTATCCGATGCGCGGCCCCATGGACGCGATCTTCTGCCGCAACGTCATGATCTATTTCGACCGTGAAGGCCGATCCCGCTTCGTTCGCGAAGCCGCCCGGCTGCTGGTGCCGGGGGGATACCTGTTCGTGGGAAGCTCGGAGAGCCTCTCGGGGATCAGCGAGGGATTCCACGCGGTGATGCCCTCGGTGTACCGGAAGGGGTCGGCATGAGCGGGAGGATCGTGGTGGGCATATCCGAGCGGAGCTTCAGCACCCAGGCCGGCGACCAGGTGGTGACCCACGCGCTGGGATCCTGCGTGGGGGTGGTGGTCCACGACGCCCAGGCCTGCGTGGGCGGCATCCTGCACTACATGCTTCCCGCCTCTTCGCTGGACCCGGAGAAGAGCAGGATCAATCCCTTCATGTTCGGGGACACCGGCATCCCCGCCTTCTTCAGGGAGGCGTACGCCCTCGGTGCGGTCAAGGACCGGATGCGGGTGGTGATCGCGGGGGGAGCCAGGGTCATCGAATCCGTGCAGACCTTGGACATCGGGGCGCGCAACGTGGTCATCGCCCGGAAGCTGTTCTGGAAGAACGGCGTCATGATCGCCGCCGAGGACGTGGAGGGGAACCGACCCCGCACGCTGTTCCTGGAGGTGGGATCGGGGAAGACCTGGTTCACCACGCGCGGCGAGGTGTTCGAACTGTGAACGCGGGAGGTTCCTGATGGGCTACACGGTCCTGGTGGTGGATGACAGCGAGACCATCCGGGGAGTTCTCGCCAAGGCCTTCGGGATGGCGAAGCTTCCGATGGACGGGATCATCCAGGCGCGCGACGGCCTGGAAGCCATCGAAGTCCTGCGGGAAACCTGGGTGGACATCGTGCTCACCGACATCAACATGCCGCGCATGGGTGGAGAGGAACTCGTGCTGGCCATGAAAGCCGATCCGGCCTTCGCCGACATCCCGGTGGCCGTGGTCTCCACGGAAGGCAGCCAGACCCGCGTGGACGGTCTGCGCCGCGCGGGCATCGCGGGCTACCTGCGCAAGCCCTGCCGACCCGAGGAGATCCGCGAACTTCTCCACCAGGTCCTGGGGGATTGGAAATGAACGAGGAGATGAAGCAGGCCATGGAGATCGTGTCCATCCGGATCCTGGAGGATGCGGCGTTCCTGTTCGTGGAGCCCTCCGAGGTGGCCGCCAGACCTGGTCCGGACTGGAAGGCCGCCGGGGCCGAACTGCGCTGGACCGGACCCCGCGAAGGAACCATGAGGGTGTGGGCCGAGCCATCCCTCCTGCCGGTCCTTTCCGCCAACATGCTGGGGATCGAGGAGGACGACCCCGCCGCCGCTTCCGCGGGGCCGGACGCGCTGCGGGAGATCCTGAACATGGTCGTCGGAAACTGCCTGACCGAAGCCTGGGGGCCCGGCCCCGTGTTCCACCTTTCGGTGCCCGCGGACGCCGATCCCGGTCTGCTGGCCGGGGACGCCGAGGAAGGCTTCTGGGTCCTGGCGGAGGAGCGGCCGGTGCTGTTCCGTTGCGGGGGCACCTCGTGACCGGGCCGGGAGCAAAGGTCCGGGTCCTGGTGGTGGACGATTCCGCGGTCGTGCGCGAGGTGCTGGTCCGCGAACTCGGTCGCCATCCCTCCATCGAAGTGGTGGGGACCGCCCCGGATCCGTACCTCGCCCGCGACAAGATCCTCCGGCTGTCGCCGGACGTGATGACCTTGGACCTCGAGATGCCGAGGATGGACGGACTCACCTTCCTGCGCAAGATCATGGAGCACCATCCCGTCCCCACGATCGTGGTCAGTTCCCTGACGGCGAAGGGGAGCCAGATGGCCCTGGAGGCCCTGCAGATCGGGGCCTTCGACGTCCTGTGCAAGCCGGGAGCCGCGTACACCGTGGCCGAGGTCGTTCCGGTGCTGGTGGAGCAGATTCTCGCCGCCGCGGGCGCCGACCTGCGCAAGCTCCGGAAGAAGCCGGCGGATCCCGTTCCGGTCCAGAAACTGTCCATGACGCGGACCACCAACCGGATCGTCGCGGTGGGAGCCTCGACGGGCGGGACCACGGCCATCGAAACCTTCCTGAAGCCGATCCCCGCGCTGTGCCCCGCCATGGTCGTGGTGCAGCACATGCCGCCCGGATTCACCAGATCCTTCGCCGAGCGTCTGGACAGGGACTGCGCGATGGAGGTGCGGGAGGCGGTGGACGGGGACCTGGTCAATCCGGGCATCGTCCTGATCGCCCCGGGGAACTACCACATGGTGCTCCGGCGCAGCGGCGCGCAGTACGTGGTCGCGCTGCACCAGGGCGAGCGCCGCCACTACCAGCGGCCCGCGGTGGACGAACTCTTCGAGTCGGTGGCCGACTACGCCGGCGCCAACGCGGTGGGGGTGATCCTCACGGGCATGGGGGCCGATGGGGCCGCGGGATTGCAACGCATGCGCTCCGCCGGTGCCAGGACGGTCGCCCAGGACGAGGAGACCTCGGTGGTGTGGGGAATGCCCGGCGAGGCGGTCAAGCTGGGTGCGGCGGAGTTCGTCCTGCCCTTGGACCGCATCGCCGGTTCCGTTCTGCACCTTCTCGAAACAGGAGTCAGGTCATGAGCCGGATTTTGTTGGCCGAAGACGACCGCATCTCTCGGGTGATGCTCCAGGCGGTCCTGATGAAGTGGGGACACGAGGTGGTCCCGGTCGTGGACGGCCGGGAGGCTCTGGATCGCCTCCTGGATCCGGACGGTCCGAACCTCGCCATCCTGGACTGGTTGATGCCGGCGCTCAGCGGCGTCGAGGTCTGCCGGATGCTTCGGAAGAGCGTCGGCATCCGCCCCATCCACATCATCCTGTTGACCGCCAAGTCCAGGGGAGCGGAGGCCGCGGAGGCGCTTGCCGCCGGTGCCGACGACCACATGTCCAAGCCCTACGACCTGGTGGAGCTGCAGGCCCGCATCCAGGCCGGTTTGCGACGGCTCGCCTCCGCGGGCTCCTCGGGATCGAAGCTCGGACTCAACCAGGACCTCCTGCTCCAGTCGATCCTGTCGCGGTTCCTGCCGCTCAACCGGATGGCCCTGGAAACCGTGCTGGCGGATCCGTCCCAGATGGGGGTTTTGCCGGTGGACAAGGGCCGGTGCGACCTGGCGAAGGTGGTTCCGGAAATCGTCGCCGCCGCCTCGGCGTTCCTGGCCGACGGGGTGCATGTCTCCGTCGCCGGCGCTCCCGTCCAGGTCGGGATCGGGAACCGGACTCTTCGCCAGATCCTGTTGAATCTCCTCGTGCACATCCGCATGGCGAGCGCCGACCGCAAGTGCAAGGTGGACATCTCCTGGCACGAAGGCGCGGAGGGGACCACTCTCCGCTGCGTCGACGACGGTCCCGGAATCCTCCCGGAGGACATCACCCTCCTGGGTTGGCCCGTGACCACACTGAGGAACCAGGACCTCAACCCGGGGTTCGGGCTCTTCTTCGCGAACCTCGCGGCGGAATCCGCGGGGTGCACCATCGCGTGCTCGGCGGCGGAGGGTCGGGGACTGCGGACCGAAATCCGGCTTCCGGCCGGCTAGTCGCAGGATCCGGAACAGGGGACGAAAGGTCCGGCGGTGCCGGTCACCGCCACGGATGATCCCGTCAAGCCGCTTGCTGTGGCGCTGATCGTGATCGAACCGGGTGATGTCATCCGGACGATCGCGTAGCACTCCCCGTCGTAGGCCTTGCGCACGTTGCCGCGGTAGGAGGCCCCGACGGTGTCGGCGTCGTCGACCGCGACGATGCTTCCGGCCGTTCCCGACACCGAGAAGGTGACGGAGTTGGAGGCGGTCGCGACCTGGACCCCGCCGGCGTCGACGATGCTCGCCTTCACGAAGGCCACGTCGTCCAGGTCGGTGGTGATGCTGGGGTGGTCCACGGTCAGGAGGACCTTGGATGCGGCGTTGGTGGAGGTCTTGGGGGCGGTGGTGGCGGTGCCACCCCAAACCGACGAGAATTGGTACCCGATGGGCTTGATCCTGTCCATGCGATCGATCAGGCCGAAGATCTGGGTTCCGTCGGTTCCGACCACGGTGGGCCAGGCCGCATTGGCTTCGCCCAGGTACTCGGCGCCGGTCCAGATGAACTCGCCCACGATCTGGGGGTTCGGCAGGAAGAAGCTGGTCCAGAGGCTGGGTGTCATCCCCATTTCGGTCGCGATGCCCGAATGGTGGGGGGTGGTGGCGGTGATGGCGGTCAGCAGTTCCGTGTTGTGGTAGTTGACGCCGAACACGTCCAGGATGTCCAGGACGCCGTTCGGGTAGGAGGCGTTGGCTCCGGTGGACCCCGGGTAGTCGCCGCTGGCGCTGGGTTGGAACAGCGCCTGGGTGACGGGCCTGGTGGGGTCGTTGGCGTGGCAGATGTTCACCATGTCCTTGGTGTAGGGGATCCGGGTCGCGATCGGGTCTCGGATCTCGTTCCCGATGCTGTAGGCGATGATCGAGGGGTGGTTGCGGTCCCGTTTCACGGCGTCGGCCAGATCCGTCTGGTACCAGGTCTTGAAGTAGGTGGCGTAGTCGCCGGGCATGCTGTACTTGTGGCTGGT
>Ga0209415_10008849_pt1 | contig 17397 bp, 16 predicted proteins | sample PeaSoiSIISIP2007_FD_187696 | JGI IMG/M metagenome (GOLD analysis project Ga0209415, IMG submission 187696) | Peat soil microbial communities from Weissenstadt, Germany - SII-SIP-2007 (SPAdes) (version 2) | ecosystem: Environmental > Terrestrial > Soil > Wetlands > Peat | place: Germany... | reverse complement strand
GGCAGTGCAGGACTCGAACCTGCGACCTCCTGCTTGTAAGGCAGGCGCTCTAACCAGCTGAGCTAACCGCCCCCTCGGACCTTCGCGCGACCAGACAGCCGCGCCGGTCGGAACTCGATTTGAGGGGCATCCGCGTGAACCGCGCCTCAACGAGTATACGGGAGCCGGGAAAGAACGGTCAAACGTGGAACGACCAAATCAGAATTGTTGGCTCGATCAGTGGAGCATCGATCGGGCTGAGCATGAATCGGCAGAGCAGAGAGCGCCACATGATGATAGATCCTGATCGATTGCCGCACTCGACGCGCGCCTGCCCTGCACTAGATCTGCTGCTAGACTGGCTGGGTGAGGCGTTTGATTGTCAACGCAGATGATTTTGGCTTCACCTCGGGGGTGAACCGGGCGATTGTGGAGGGTCACTCGCGCGGCGTCGTGACTTCTTCCACGCTGATGGCCAACGGGCCGGCGTTCGCAGAAGCGGTGCTGCTGGCAAAGACGGTCCCTAAGCTGAGCGTTGGTTGCCATGTGGTGCTCACCGATGGCGAACCCGTTCTTGCGGCGGAACAAGTTCCCTCGCTCACTTCCGGCGCACACTTTCGAGATGGGATGGTCGCGTTCGCCGTGCGGGCCATCGCGGGCCGCATGGACGCCGGCGAAATCACCGCCGAAGCCACGGCGCAGATTCGGAAGCTGCAATCGGCCGGCATCACCGTATCTCACGTCGACACGCACAAGCATACGCATTTGTTCCCCAAGATTCTGCGGCCGCTGCTGCGCGCGGCGTCGGACTGCGGGGTTCGCGCCATTCGCAATCCCTTCGGACCTCGTCTGCCCCTGCGATCGAACCACCTGCTGGCGCGGCCGGGACTTTGGGCGCGTTACGCCGAGGTCCGCATCCTGGGCAGTTTCGCCGGAAAGTTTCGCGACGCCGTGGACCGCGAAGGCTTCGCCACGCCCGACGGGACGCTGGGAATTGTGGTCACGGGCGCGCTCGACGAAACGCTGTTCTATGCCATTGCCCGCAGCATTCCCGAAGGCACGTGGGAATTCGTTTGCCATCCCGGCTACAACGACGCCGATCTGCAGGCCGGCAAGACCCGCCTGCGAGCGTCGCGGGAGACCGAATTGCGCGTCCTGACCCTGCCCGCCGCCCGCCAGGTGCTGGCCCAGCAAGGCATTGGGCTGATCTCTTATCGTGAACTCGGGCCGTGAACTGGCGCCCACAAGGTCTTAACTCGGATGCCTGTCCGGCACACCCTCCCGACAGATCCTGGCAGCCTTGGCACAGACCCCGGCCCAAGTGATTTCAGGTACTCTCGTAACCTACTGACTTTATTGCAAGTAGTATGATATTTTGCAGATCAACCTATTTATTAGGTTTTTCTAATTTGGAGGATTTTCGCTCATGTCCGCCCAAGGGTCAGCTCCGCGCGCGACTCTGGACTTAAAAGTCCGGATATGGGGCATGGGCTCCAACAACCAGCCGTTCTTCCAGAATGCGGTCGCGCAAAACGTCAGCGAGACGGGCGCTTGCCTGTACGGGATCGAGCCGGAGTTGAAGGTGGGCGACGTCATCGGCGTGCAATACGAAACCCGGAAGGCGCGTTGCAAGGTGGTCTGGGTGGTGGACGCGGGAGCATTAAAGAAGACCCAGATCGGGGTGGAACTCGTCGCCGACCAGGATTGTCCGTGGGTAGCCGCTCTTCCGCGTGACATGAAAGTCGAAGAGCGGACCCAGCCGCGTCACGACAACCGCAGGAAATTCCTGCGCCACCGGATCTCCTATCCCCTGGAATTGAAGGATGAGCGCGTCAATACTCCGATGCGGGTGAATGCAACAGACATCAGCGGGAACGGCTGTTATGTAGAAACGGTCATGCCATTGCCGGTTGGAACCGCGCTTCGCGTGGACTTGTGGATCGAGCAGGAGCGCCTGTCGCCCACCGCTGTCGTTCGCACTCGCGACCCCGGCGTGGGGATGGGCATTGAATTCACGGGCCTCCCGGAGGAAACCAAGAAACGGTTTCAGGCTCACCTCGACAAACTCGATCCCGGCCTTTCGTTCGGTCAGCGAGAACTCCAGTAAGAGAAAAACCCGTCTCATCCGTCTAACACCTGCAAGCCAGTCGTGTAAAATCTGCAACCACTGCGCATTCCAGCCATCGAATGACAACAGCATGAAGATCGGAATCACCTGTTATCCGACGTACGGCGGCAGCGGAGTCGTGGCCACGGAACTGGGCCTGGAACTGGCGCAGCGTGGGCACGAGATCCATTTCATTTCCTACGCCCAGCCCATCCGGCTGCGCGGCGAGGAACTGAACATTCACTATCATGAAGTGGAAGTGTCGCGTTACCCGCTGTTCGAATATCCTCCGTACGATCTGGCGCTGGCCACCCGCATGGCGGAGGTTGCGCAACTCTACGATCTCGACCTATTGCACGTGCACTACGCCATCCCGCACTCGGTGAGCGCACTACTGGCGCGGCAGATGCTGGCGGATGGACCGCGCGGGCGACGACTGCCGTTCGTCACGACCTTGCACGGGACAGACATCACGCTGGTTGGCCTCGACCGTTCCTACTTGCCGATCACCCGCTATTCGATCCAGCAAAGTGACGGGGTCACCGCAATTTCGAATTACTTGAAGGACCGCACGCAGCGCGTGTTCGACGTGAAGAACAGCATTGAAGTGATTTACAACTCGGTAAATTGCGACGTGTACAAACGCGACCCCGAGACGTTCGCCCAAGTGCGCTCTGAGTACGCGCCCAACGGTGAGCGCGTGCTGGTGCATCTCTCGAACTTCCGCCCGGTCAAACGCCTGACCGACGTGATTGAGATTTTTGACCGCGTGCACAAGAAAATGCCGTCAAAGCTGTTGCTCATCGGAGACGGCCCGGACCGTTCGGTCGCCGAGTGGCTGGCCGTGCAGAAGGGCATTCATGATGACGTCCTGTTTCTGGGCAAGCAGGATCAGATTCGCGAGAAGGTTTCGATTGCCGACATCATGCTGATTCCGAGCGAGCTGGAATCGTTTGGACTCGCGGCGCTGGAGGCCATGGCGTGCGAAGTGGTTCCCATCTCCACGCGGGCGGGCGGAGTGCCGGAGGTCATCGACCATGGCAAGAGCGGTTACCTCGCTGACGTGGGTGATGTCGAGACCATGGCGCGTTATGCCATCGAACTGCTCAGCAACGAGCAACAGTTGAGGGAAATGGGTAAGCAGGCCCGGGCGATCGCGATGGAGCGCTTCTGTTCCACCAAGATTGTGAAGCAATACGAAGATTTCTACCGGCGCGTGCTGGAACGCTCGGCATAGAAACCTTCCGGCACCGAACTGGCCGCCTCGATCAGGGGCAACCGGATGCGGATCAGCGTTCCCTTCCCCTCGTGACTGTCGATGGTCATGCGCGCCGTGTCGCCGTAGAGCACCTGCAGGCGCTCGGAGATGTTCGCCATGCCGATGCCCATCCCCGACCAACTGCTGCTTTCTTCGAGTTGAGCTCCGCCCATCCCGACGCCGTCGTCCTCCACTTCAATGATCAGGCGCGAATCGACGACGCGGCTGCGCAGGTAAACGCTGCCGCCTTCCACTTTCGGCGCCAGCCCGTGTTTGATGGAGTTCTCGACCAGCGGCTGCAACAGCATGCTGGGGACGACGACATCGAGCGAGGCGGGATCGAGTTCTTTCACCACTCGCAATTTGTCGCGCCCGAACCGCACCACCTCAATGTCGAGATAGTTGTCGATGAACTCGAACTCTTCGCGCAAGGGCGCAAAGGCCTCTCCACTGCTGAGCAGACGCCGCAGGATCGTGGCCAGCTTGAAGATCACGTCCCGCGCCATGTCTGGGTCGAATCGCACCAGCGATGAAATTGAATTCAGGGTGTTGAATAAGAAATGCGGGTTGATCTGGTTCTGCAGCGCTTCCATGCGGGCGTGCAGCAGAAGGCGTTCCTGTTCTTCCAGCTTGATCTGGATGCGGACGCTGTTGAAAATCTTCAGCTCGATTCCGATTGCGGTTACACTCGCCGCGTAGATTGCGCTATAGACCCAGTAGTTGTCGGGACTCTCGATGCTGAAGATGGAGTGCTGGAAGCGTTCTGCCAATTGCGTTTGCACAAAGCGCAAGCCGATCACGGCACAGAAGAACATGATCTGCCAGTCAAACAGGCGGGGACGCGGCAGGTTCCGCCGAATGATGCGAAAAATGCCTTCATCGATGAACGGGGAGAATGACCAGATGTCGTCTTTGTCGACAGCCCACGTGCGCCATTGGCCGGCAAGGAAACCGGAAAGCACGTCGAACGGCATCGCGGCCCACTCGTGGTGCAACAGAGCGGGTATGCCCATCAGCACGCCGCCCAGCGACCCGGCCCAGCGTCCGCCGATTACTCCCAGCAGCAGCGCCGTTTCAAAACTCAGGTCGCCCGCCACAAACGTCTTTGAGGAAATTCGAGCCCAGACGCCCACCATGATCGGCAGGCCGAACCAAAGCACCAGGTAGACTTTCTGCCGGAAGGTTCGCTCTTCGCGGAACAGCAGACTCTTGAATTCTTTGGAACGCACCAAGCTGCTGGATACAGCCGCAGCTACGCCCAGCTTGAACAGCAAATTGAAAAGGATGAGCCGCTGTTCCATGAGTTTTCGTTCGTGTTAATTGCCAGACTTAATCGGCGGCGATCAGGATCGCCCCAGCAAAACTGTAGCACGAAGCCGCGAGATCAATATCCCTTCTGCTTGTCGACGACGAACTGCAACGGCTGCCGCGCCAGGTAGCGGCGAAGATTGCCGGAGAACAACTCGTAGTGCCGGTGCCAGACCTTTTCGGTTTGGCTGGCGATGTGGGGTGTGATCAGCAGGTTGTCGAGGCTCCAGAGTGGCGAGTCGGGCGGCAGCGGTTCGCGCTCAAATACGTCGAGCGCCGCTCCGGCAATGCGCCGAGTCCGCAGAGCCTCGACCAGAGCGGCTTCGTCCAGTTGCGCGCCGCGTCCAACATTGATCAGGCAGGCGCCGGGCTTCATCGCGGCGAGGCGGCCGGCGTTGATCAGCCTTTCAGTCGCCGCAATCAGCGGCGCGGCCAGCACAACATAGTCCGACTGCTTCAGCACATCGTCGATCGCCGACGGAGGATAGACGGCTTCCACTCCCACCGGACTTCCCTTTTCCACGTGCTCGCGCACTGCGATCACACGCATGCCCAGCGCCGACGCCATCTGCGCCACGCGCCGTCCAATGCTGCCCACGCCGATCAGGCCCAGGGTCGCGCCGGCAATTTCCCGCGGATGCACTCCTTCGTTCCAGATCGCCTCCTGACCCCAGATGTGTTGCTGCTGGAACACCGCCGCCTGCGGAATTTTCTTCGCTAGCGCGAAGATCAAGGCCAGAACATGCTCGGCGACGACTGGGCCGTGTACTTCGCGCGAGTTCGTGACCACCACGTCGCTGCGCACGAGTTCCGCGAACAGCAGTTGATGGACGGCCGCCGTGGGTGCGTGGATCCAGCGCAGATTCGGAGCAGCGGCCAATTGCTCCGGGCGCAGCGAAATCGTGAAGAGGACCTCCGCGTCGCGCAGATCTTCCTCGATCCCGTCGTAACTTGGGCGTTGCGCGATCTGCAACTGGGGAAACTCCTGCGCCAAGCGTTCCCCAAACCACGCCGGCACGTTCCACAGGTCAAAGCGGTGATGCACCACGATCAGCAACTTCATGATGGACAGAATTTAACCACAGAATCCGCGACTGAGGCGGGAAACCGCAAGCGTCCCGGCTGCATCAGTTCTATCGAAACAGGAACTTCGTGGCATATTTCGGAGTCTTAGAACGGTAGAATAAATTGTTGCGCCTCGAATCCAGTGGCGCTTCCGTGGAGGCCAAATGCGTCAGATTTGCCGGGCATTCTTGTTCGTGGCTACAGCAGGCATTTTCTTGCGGGCTCAAACTGCCGCACCCACGCCGCCACGGCCGCAAACTGCCCGTCAGGCATTGATTGAGATGTTCCTGGGCAAGGGCGAGAACGACTTCACAAAACATCTTCCGGAGTCTGCGCGTCAGGCGCTGATCCACAAAGGCGACAGTCCGGAAACGTCGACTGTGCTCCATTTGTCGATGATCGGCCGGCAGATCGGTGCCGAGGGTGGGCACGTCGAAACCTTCGACGCAGGTCCAACGCTTCTCGTGAGCGCGCCCAACGAAGCCCAGGAGAAGCTCGAAGTGATTGTGGAGCGCGACAGCCTGCTCGGAGAAGAAGAGGAGATCGAGCTATCATTCAACTACTACCAGGGCATGGAATTGCAGGCGCTTCCAGTGGTACCCCGCGTGATTTTCACGTTCAAGCAGGAAAAAGAGGTTTGGAAGCTGACCGAGGTCACCGTGGCGGCGCACGTGCCGCTCACCGATCCGGAATATCTCAAGGGGTTGCGCAAGCAGCAGAATGAGTCGAACCAGGCGGCAGCGCAAAATCGCGTCGGCGTCCTGGACATGGCCGAAAAAGGATACGCGACCCGGCACCCGGATCGTGGTTATAGCTGCACTCTCGCAACTCTGTCGACTCCGGAACCAAGCGCCACGCCGGGTGAAGGCGGCTCAGTCTATGATCCCGGCCAAGGCAGTCAGGAGTGGAGCGGCTATCGCTTCGAAATCACGGGATGCGAAGGGAGTCCGGCATCGAAATTTCGCATCACCGCCGTGCCTCTCGATTCCGACGCCAATGTGAAAATGTTCTGCGCCGACGAATCGGGAACTGTGAAGTCGCTGGCAGGCACGAAGACTTCGGCGTGCTTCACGAGAGGCGAGGCCACGAACGGCGGAACGTCTCCGAACGTGGATACGGATTAATCGCCATCGCGAAGCTAGCTGTAGGCGAGTTCTTTGGCGCGCTGCGCGGCCTTGACCACCGCTTTGATCAGCGTGACGCGGAGTTTACCTTCTTCGAGTTCCATGATGGCGTCGATGGTGCAGCCCGCCGGCGTGGTCACTGCATCTTTCAGTAGTGCCGGGTGGTCGCCGGTCTCAAGTACGACTCGCGCTGCGCCCAGTGTGGTCTGCGCCGCCAGCAGGGTCGCGATGTCACGCGGCAGTCCCACTTTCACGCCGGCTTCTGCCAGCGATTCAAGGATGATGTAGATATAAGCGGGGCCGCTGGCCGAAAGTGCGGTCACGGCGTCCATGTGCTTTTCGTCGACCACGACGGTGCGCCCCACCACATCGAACATGTGGCAGGTCAGGGCCACGTCTTCCGCGCTGGCGTATTTCCCTTTGCAAATCGCGGTCATGCCCGCTCCCTGTTGACACGGCGTATTGGGCATAGCGCGGACGACGGGAACCTTCGGCGGCAGATTCTTTTCGATCATGGAAGTGGGCACAGACGCCGCCACCGACACAATCAGTTGCTTGGCTGTGATGTGACCGCTGATTTCGCGGATGACGTCTTCGACCACCTGCGGTTTCACACCGATCACGATGATATCGGCGCCCTTGGCGGCGGCGACGTTGTCGGTTCCCACTTTCACTTTCAGCTTCGCGGCGAGCGCTTGAGCGCGCTCTTCATGCGCAACGGTGGCACAGGTCGACTTCGAGGAGAGCAGGCCGTTTTTCAACAATGCCTGCAGAATAATGCCGCCCATCTTGCCCGCACCCAGGAACGCAACTTTTTTGCCTCTCAAACCGCCTGCCAGATCATTTCCCATAATTTTCCTTAGAACTTCACCAACACAAATCTTAACCACAGAGGGCACAGCGTCGCACAGAGGAAACGGCTAACCTACCTCGGCACAGACTCTTTGCAGCGTTCCATCCAGTTCCACGCGGTCGTCACTATCTCGCGCAGGCCGCGCGTTGCTTTCCATTGCAGCAGGGCCTGCGCCTTCGCCGGATTCGCCACCAGCGCTGGCGGATCGCCGGGACGCCGCGGAACCATTTTGCGCGGCACGCGCTTTCCCGTAACTTCCTCAACTGCGGTGATCACTTCCTGCACCGATGCTCCGGTTCCCGTTCCCAAGTTGACGGCAAGACTTTCCTGCCCCGCAGCCAGATGATCCAGCGCCTTCAAGTGAGCGCTGGCCAAGTCATTCACGTGGATGTAGTCGCGCACGCAGGTCCCATCGGGCGTCGGATAGTCCGATCCAAACACATGCAACTCAGGTCCAAGCCCCGCGGCGGCTCGCAGCGCCAGCGGAATCAAATGCGTTTCCGGTTCGTGCAACTCGCCGATTTCTCCGCCTTCGTCCGCGCCGGCTGCGTTGAAGTAGCGTAGGCTGGCGAAGCGGAAGCCGTAGGCGCGGTCATAGGCTTCCAGCGCCTGCTCAAAGAACAGCTTCGACACACCGTAGGGATTTACCGGCTGTCGCGGCGTATTTTCCTCGATGGGAACTTTCGCCGGTTCGCCGTACACCGCGCAGGTGGACGAAAAAATAATCTTCTTCACACCCGCATCGAGCGCAGCGTTCAGCAGAGAAAGGCCGCCCTCGACATTGTTATGAAAATATTTTTTTGGGTTGGTTACGGATTCGCCGACATAGGCGTGGGCCGCGAAGTGCATGATAGCGTCGGCCCGGGGCAGCACGCGCCCTAATGCGGCAGCGTCCAGCAGGTCGCCCTTCACCAGTTCAAAGCCCGCGGCCAGGCGTTCGAAGCCGGTGCTGAGATTGTCGAAAATAATGACTTCATGGCCCGCGCGTTTCAGCGCACGGGCGGCGTGACTTCCAATGTATCCCGCACCGCCGATGACCAGAACAACCACGTCATGTTCCTTTCTGTCCGCGTGTCGCACCTTGAAGGCTGGATACTCGGCGCCGGTAGTGCGTCAAGCGACGGCGCCCACTGCGACTTCCAGCGCCTTCATGGTTGCCGGAGTAAATTCCAGAACCGGGAGGGGAGCAGGAACATTGTACACAGAGACTTCCCGCCATCGCCGCTCTCTCGTTTGCGCCGTCTTCGCAGGGGCCTGCTAAGATATTGCTTCTTCCTGGGAGGTTTCGTGGAAAACGAACTGCCACCAGATCCCGGGCCCGCGCCCGAACCAGCAGCGGAATCCTCGACCGTACCCACGGCGGAGCCACCCGCGTCCGTCGCCGTAGTTACTCCCGCGGTTGCGGCGCCGCCAGTGCAACCAGCACCCGTATACGGCGTGCCATCGTCCGAAGTGCCCGCCTACAGCGACCGCCGCACTGGGCTAGTGATCTTCGGCGTAATCCAGATCATCCTGGGACTGATGGCCGCGCTCATGGTGCCGTTCGTCGCGCTGGGAGCATTCATGTCTCGCCTCACGCCAGGCGGAGCGATGCGGCCGGGGCAGTTCATCTCAGGAGTCGCCACCTACGCATTTATTTCGGCGGCGATGATCGCGCTGGGCACCGGATCGGTGCAAAGCAGGCGCTGGGCGCGCGCCCTCACCCTGGTTACTTCCTGGTACTGGCTGATTATGGGAGCGCTGGTCACAGTCCTGCTGACCGCGATGCTGCCGGTCATGATGAGGGGCGCGCTGGCCCAGATGAAACAAACTGGCGGCGACGCTCCCTCGCCGGAAATGTCCACCGGAATCATGGCCGTCGTCCTGACTCTCATTATTCTTTTCGTCGCATTCTTCCTGATCCTGGTGCCGATCGCGTTCGTGATTTTCTATAGCCGCAAGGATGTCGCCGAGACCTGCCGCCGCCGCGACCCGGTTCCGCGCTGGACGGACCGAACGCCGCTGCCCGTGCTCGGCGCCAGTGTCGCACTTTTCACGGGCGCCATCTACATGCTGCTGGTCGGCGTAACGACTCCGATGTTTCCGTTCTTCGGGCACTATCTCACCGGAATCGCGGCGGGCGCCTGCTTCTTCGTAATGGGGGCACTCGACGTCTACGTCTCGATCGCCCTGTTCCGTTTGCAAACGACGGGCTGGTGGATTGCGGTTGTCGCCCTGGCGATACGCCTCTTGTCGATGACTCTCACCTACAGCAGGACCAACCTGATGCAGGCCTATTCCAAGGTGGGTATGTCCGATGCGCAGTTGCAGATGCTGAACGCGAATCCAATGTTTCACGGCCACGTCTTGCTGTGGTGGAGTCTGATCTCGATGTTAGTGTTCTTCGGCTACCTGGTGTGGCTGAAGCGCTACTTCGGGGCGGCCGCCACCAAGACGAACGAGGACGCCGTTACTGCGCCAGCCGTTTGAATTTCTGAGGGACATATATGACCGAACAACTCGCCGACAAGAAATGCGTGCCGTGCCGCGGCGGCGTTCCACCGCTCAAGGGGTACGAGTTGGAAAAGCTTCACCAATCGGTTCCCCGGTGGAGCGTCGCGAAGGACCATCACATTCACCGCGAGTTCAAGTTCCCCGACTTCAAGCAGGCGTTGGACTTTGTGAACCGCGTGGGAGCCCTGGCCGAAGAGCAGGGACATCATCCGGATATTCTGCTGGCCTGGGGCAAGGCCGAGATTACGCTTTGGACTCACAAGATCGACGGCCTGACCCAAAGCGATTTCATCATGGCCGCAAAAATTGACCGACTGAACGGCGATTAGGCGGGCGGGGGTTGTTCACATGCCCGCTTAAGATCCTCGAAAAACAGCCGGGTACTGCGCTCAATCGCAGTATCAATCGCAAAACCCGCGATGCGCGAAAAAACTCCCACGAACTCCATCTGCACACTAATCTCCGTCTCGTGCTCGGACAGGGGCTGAAAAGATACGCGGGTCTGCAGCGTGATGCCGCCGAAATGGCTGAGGAACTCGGCACGGCGGTTAGGCTCGAAGTGCATCAGCACCTGATCCACGGTCCCCCCCGGGCCATCAATTCTGATCTGCATTCGGCTCGCCTCTTCCCAGGGGTTGCCGCGCACCCAGCGAACCTCGCGCAGGTACGAGCACCACTTCCAGGTATCAGGTTGGGTATAAACAGCGAAGACGGCTGGCAGAGGACGACTGATTGAGATTCGGATCTCAGAGGACTGCATGACGGTGGCGTTCTAGACGACCCAACCAGTGTTCCGGCTGCAAAAACCGCACACGGGCAGTGTAGGGGAAGCGAAGGGGAAGGGCAAACCGTACATCGGCCTGCCCGACCGATCGAATATTAACGACCGGACTCAGAGCTGGAAATACGATCCCGTGGCGCGGACCAAGCAGCTTCGCAATCCTTGCGTAGTTCCTCGAGGAATCCCTTCGTTGTCTTAACGATGGCGGGGCCAACGGCAAAACCGAGGGCGCGCGAAGTCGTGCCCACCAGGTGCATGACTACGTTCACCGCGGTCTCATCCGGGGAAACCAACGTGAACGTCACCCGCGTTTCACAGGTGATGCCGATGACGTGGCTGAGATAGGAAACGCTTTCATTGGCGGTAAAATGCTGCACCACCTGATCGACGGTCGTCCGGATCGGACTCCGCGTCTCGATGCGCAGCCGGCTACCCTCCGCCCACGGCCTGCCTTGCACCCAGTGAATTTCACCAAACAGGTTGCGATTCTGCCAGCGGTCGACGTCGGCATACATGGAGAACACAGTTTCCCGGGGACACTTCATGACGATTTGAAAGTCGAAAGACTCCATGGCGCGTGCAACGGAAGAGAGACGAGATCAGAAGGCCGGCATGTCCCCACGCCTTCCGGCCGTCGGACAGTGTAAGAGAAAAGTCTCCAGCGGGCAATCACGAAACGGCGCGGGCTTTAGTGAAGCGGCCCGCATGAAGTGCCCACGCCAGGATCGCGGCTGGAATCAGCATGAGTATGCCTGTGCTGGTGGCGACGGTGCGCGCGGAGATTCCTGAATCCAGAAAACGGCCTGCCAGATACGCTGTGACTGCGAAGGTAAAACTGCCCAGTCCCAGGTCGGCGGCAAACACGCGCCCCCGAAAGCGGTCTTCGGTATGAAGCTGCAGCAGCGTGGTGGAAAAGACCCAGACCGTCGAGCCGCCCGCATGGGCCAGGATGGCGCACCCGGCGGCCATCCACACGCTGCGGCTCGCGCCCAGCACACCGTAGCCGCACGCGATGGTGAGATAGCCAAAGAGAATTCCGAGGCGCAGGCGATCATCGCGCTCGCCCGCCCAGCGTGCCGCGATCACCGGGCCCACCAGCGCTCCCACCCCGCGTCCCCCAATCAGAATGCTCATGCCGAGCATGGCTCCGCCCGCGGCATTGATGCCGCGCCCGTGCACCGCAAATTCTCGTGCTCCCATGACGGTGAAGATCACCCAGCTTGGCCCCACCATGAGTTCTCCGGCTTTGGCAAATACTGCCGGAAACAAAATGCGATGATTGCGGATGTAGCGAATCCCCTCCAGCACCGGAGAAAAGTCGACCAGATCGTGCAGGCGCAGCGGCGCCGCTGCTTCGGCATGGGGCTCGGCGAAACGCATTCCGCCGATCAGAAACGCCGACGCAAGAAACGACAGCGCATTCAGGATGAAAACGGTGTCACGTCCGAAGAAGGCAGCGACCACTCCGCCGACGGCAGCGCCAATCATCAAGTTCACCGACCACGTGGTCGAAGCCAGAGTGTTGGCGACCAGAACCTCACTCTCCGCCGCGATGTTCGGAATCACCGAACTGCGCGCCGGCTCGAAGAACGCGGTCATAGTAGTTTCCGCCAGCAGCAAGGGATAGACCAGCCAAACCATGGAGCGCGAACGCACCAACAGCATTGCGAGCACCACGCCGAAACGAATGAGATCGGACGTGATCATGACGTGCTTGCGTTTCAGCCGGTCGTTCACCACGCCCGCGGTCGGCCCCACAAAGGTTTGCGGCAAGACCTGCAGCACCAGCGCTAGCGCCACCGAGCCCGCGTTTCCGGTCAGTTGCAACAGCAGGGTGTAGATCGAGAGCGTGTAGAACCAGTCGCCGATCTCGCTGACGATCTGCGCCATCCAGAGCCGCCGGAAATTGCGGTTGCCGCGCAGCAGCCGCGTGTACGAGGCGAGCGAGATGGTGGATGCGACGTGCTCGGGTTCCATGCGAGTTCTCAATCTACAGAGTGGAAGAACATCGGGCAAAACCAGCCGCGGAGTCGCAGCGTGGGAGCGCTACGGCTTCAGCTTGCGTTTCAGGTCGTCGGCAATCTGCTTGCCGTGGAAGCGGCCGTTTTCGATGAAGATTTCGTTGGTGCGCGAGCCGGCGACAATCACGCCCGCCACGTAGATTCCGCGGACATTGCTTTCTAAAGACACGGGATCGCACACCGGACGGCATTGCTGCTCCGACAACTCAATCCCCATGCTGCGCAGAAAATCGTAGTCGGGATGGTAGCCGATCAGCGCCAGCACAAAGTCATTCTTCAGGCGAATCGGCCCGCGCGGCGTGTTCACCACTACATGGTCGACGCCAATCTCCTGCACCGAGCTGCTGAAGTAAGCCTCGATTTCGCCGTTCTTGATGCGGTTTTCGAGATCAGGCTTGATCCAGTACTTGACGTGGTGGTGCAGGCGCTCCTCGCGATGTACCAGCGTCACGCGGGCGCCGTGCCGCCATAAGTCGAGCACCGCGATCGCCGCCGAATTCTTGCCACCAATCACCAGCACATCAGTGTCGTAATAAGGATGCGGCTCGCCATAGTAGTGCGAGACTTTCGGCAGATCCTCGCCCGGGATTCCAAGCTGGTTCGCCAGATCGTAGTAGCCGGTCGAAACGATGACTTTCTTTGTGCGGTAATCATGCGGGCGACCCGCGCGATCGGTCGCTGTGATGCTAAAGTCGCCGTCCTCGCCCATCACGGTTTTCACCCACTCGTACTGGCGAAGATCGAGGTGATAGTGCTCAGCGACTTTGCGGTAGTACTCCAGCGCTTCTTCGCGTGTGGGCTTCTGTTGGGCCGTGGTGAAGGGGATGTCGCCAATCTCCAGCAGTTCTGGCGTAGTGAAAAAAGTCATGCCTGCGGGATAGTGAAACAACGAATTCACCAGACACCCTTTGTCGAGGACGATCACCTTGAGCCCGACCTTCTGCGCTTCGATGGCGCAAGCCAGCCCGGTGGGCCCGGCTCCAATCACCAGAACGTCGGTGCGCATCTCAGCGTGCGGCTTAGTCCTAGCTTTGGGCAGAGTTTCGAGTTCTTCGGCGACAAGGAATTCAGGCATGGGAGCGGAGCGGATGCGCTAAGGGTTCGAGCGCAACCGAGAAACGGATGATTCTAGCATGCGGGAAGAAGGCGCTCCTGCGGTCGTGGGCGCACAGACGTCCCCGCGCTATAATTTCCGGTTGCATTCATCCATCCGCTCGCATCAGGAGCCGTCATGTCCACTCTTACTGATCCTAAGATCGCCGGAGCTGCCGCGACAACTCAAATGAAGACCCGCATTGAATCCGACAGCATGGGAAAGATCGAAGTCCCGGCGAATGTTTACTGGGGTGCCCAGACGCAGCGCTCGCTGCTGCATTTCAACATTGGACGCGATACCATGCCGCCGGAGTTGATCCGCGCCTTTGGTACGCTCAAAAAAGCCTGCGCGCTGGTGAATCAGGATCTGGGCAAGCTTCCTGCCGACAAAGCCGAGTTGATCGTGAAAGCCGCCGACGAAGTCATCGCCGGCAAGCTCAACGACCAGTTCCCGCTGCGCATCTGGCAGACCGGCAGTGGCACTCAGACCAACATGAATGTGAACGAGGTCATCTCGAACCGCGCCATCGAGATTGCCGGCGGCGAAATGGGATCGAAGAAACCCATTCATCCCAACGATCACGTCAATATGTCGCAATCGTCGAACGATACGTTTCCGGCAGCTATGCACATTGCGGCGGCCGACCGGGTGAAGAACGCGCTGATTCCGGCTATCAAGACCGTGCACCACGCCATCGCCGCCAAGGCGAAAGAATTCGACAGCATCGTAAAGATCGGCCGCACCCACCTGCAGGATGCCGTGCCCCTGACCATCGGCCAGGAATTTGGCGGCTGGGCCAGCCTGCTGGAACGCGACATCCATCGACTGGAGCAGGTGCTCGACGGACTTTACGATCTGGCCATCGGCGGAACGGCGGTTGGCACGGGACTGAACACGCATCCTGAATTCGCCGAGCGCGCCGCTAAAAAGATCGCCGAACTGACGGGCCTTCCCTTCCGCTCCCACGGCAACAAGTTTGCCGCGCTATCGGCGCACGATGAAATCGTGTTTGCCCAGGGTGCGATGGAAACTCTCGCCGCATCACTGATGAAAATCTCCAACGACATTCGCTGGCTGGCTTCCGGTCCGCGATGCGGGCTGGGCGAACTCTCCATCCCAGAGAACGAACCGGGATCATCCATCATGCCAGGCAAAGTGAACCCTACGCAGTGCGAAGCCATGACCATGGTCTGCGTGCAGGTGCATGGCGCGACCGCCGCGGTGGGATTCGCCGGATCGCAAGGCAACTTCGAGCTCAACGTCTACAAGCCGGTCATCATCTACAACTTTCTGCACTCGGTCACGCTGATCACCGATGCCTGCCACGGCTACGTCGAGTACATGCTGAAGGGGATCGAAGTCGATCGCGCCAAAGTGGACTTCTACGTGAAGAATTCTCTGATGCTGGTCACGGCGCTAGCTCCGAAGGTGGGATACGACAAGGCGGCGCAGATCGCGCACACCGCGCACGTCGAACATTCCAGCCTGCGCGAGGCAGCGCTGAAGTTGGGATATCTCACGGGTGAGGAATTTGATCAACTGGTGAAGCCGGAGAAGATGACACACCCATAGGAACGGGCGAACGCAAACGCTATTTCTTCAGCAGGCTGGTATGGCTGGCGACGCACTGCCACTTGCCGCCGTCCATCACCCAGGTATCGGTGAAGCGCCCAATGTGATCATAAGGCTTGCCCTGGTACGAACCCTGCGTGTGGTAGATACCGGTGACCACGGCGGTGTCGCCGAAGAAATTCATTTTGACTTCCTGAATGTTAAGGGCAGTGGGCTTGAAACGCGGGTCTCTAATATCGGCAAGAAATCTCTGCTTGTCGCTGATTTCGCCATCCCACTCGGTGTTCACAAACCGGCTCGAAACCAGGGCATCGAGAGCCGAGGAATCGCGGTTGACCTGAGCCTCATTCCACAGCCGCTCCAGAACCAGCAGTTTGCTCTCGCGAGGATCGGCCTGCTGGGCGGCCAGTCCGGCTGAGCCCAGAAGCAACAGAAGGAAACAGCAGATGATGATGGTGGCGGAGGTACGATTCATGCTTACACGCTCGCCGGCATCCCTACGTGGGGCGTGCGTTCAAAAACGATAACAGCGCCCGCCGCAGTCGAGCCACCGAAATGCGCGAGCGAGAGGTTACCAACGTCATGGCGTCGTGCGGCTATCGAATGGACGTAGTTTGCCGCTGACGGCATTCCGAATGAACGGCAGCGGAAAAATGAACGGAGGAACAACGTGGCCAGCACATTCTCTAACGGATGCTTAGCGTTCGGAGGGTTAGAACGCCCAGCGCAGGAGCGTCGCGCCCACGGTGAAACCGGCGCCCACTGACGCCAGCATGACCATGCTTCCCTTTTTCAGTTTGCCCTGTTCCATCGCCGTGTTCATCGCCAGCGGGATCGTCCCGGCCGTGGTATTGCCATAGTTTTCGATATTGATCATGGCGGCCTCAGGGCGCAGGCCCAGGCGTTCGACCGTGGCGTTGATGATGCGCAGATTGGCCTGGTGGGGAATAAACGCATCGATATCTGAGCCCTTCAGTCCATTGCGTTCGAGCAACTTCTGGCACAACTCGGTCTGCTTGCGGACGGCAAATTTGAAAACCTGCTGGCCGTCCTGGCGGACGTAGTGCATCTTCTTGGCGAGCGTCTCTTTGCTGGTCGGGTGCAGGCTGCCGCCGCCGGGCATGTAAAGAAAACCGGATCCGCTGCCGTCAACCTCGTGGATGAAGTCGATCAAACCTTCGGAATCGTCTTCGGCGGGCTCAAGAATTGCGGCTCCCGCTCCGTCCCCGAAAAGTACGCAGGTGGCGCGGTCGGCGTAGTCGATGATCGACGACATCACGTCGGCGCCAATCACCAGCACGCGCCGGTGAGCGCCGCTGACGATGAACTGCGCTCCGACTTGCACTGAATAGAGAAACGCCGAGCAGGCCGCGGAAAGATCGAATCCCCACGCTCCCTTTGCTCCCAGCTTGTTTTGCACGATGCAGGCCGTGGACGGGAAAAACATATCGGGGGTGACGGTACCGACAATAATCGCGTCGATGTCGGTGGCGGCTAAGCCGCGCTGAGCCAGCGCCTTCTTCGCCGCCTCGACGGCAAGGTCGCTGGTGGCCACACCCTTCTCCGCGATGTGGCGCTCGCGAATGCCCACGCGCGCCATGATCCACTCGTTGTTGGTGTCGACCATTTTTTCCAGGTCGGCATTGGTGAGCACACGAGGCGGCACGTAGGTGCCCAAGGCGCTGATTTTGGCGCGAATCGGTTTCGTCAACAAGAGCTCCTGTGGATCAAGGCTCAAGT
>Ga0209415_10008848_pt1 | contig 17398 bp, 13 predicted proteins | sample PeaSoiSIISIP2007_FD_187696 | JGI IMG/M metagenome (GOLD analysis project Ga0209415, IMG submission 187696) | Peat soil microbial communities from Weissenstadt, Germany - SII-SIP-2007 (SPAdes) (version 2) | ecosystem: Environmental > Terrestrial > Soil > Wetlands > Peat | place: Germany... | reverse complement strand
TATGATCCCTGCACAGAATCGACCGCCAGCCGATTCGGGAAGACCCCGAGAGTCAGGGGTTACGCGGGCTGGTATAAAACGCTAGCCTAAGTTAGACCTCGGAACAAACGGTCGAACGCGACGGTTGGCAGCGAGATCGTCGGGAGAACCGGCGGTTCAGGCGTGGGGCAGCATGCTGTCCATTGGTTTGCCCAGCATGGCGGTACGGTGGAGGGGGATCGATCAACGCAATCCCTCGGATCAAGTCCGAGCGTAGGCGGTATTTGCCGCTTCCCGGACGAGGTATGCGGAAAACCTACCCGCGTGCCCGCCGTGCCGGGCGGGACAGCGCCTCGATCGCCGCCGCCGCCGCGCGCGTAACCGTCGCCCCGCCGATCAGCCGGTTGATCAGTGCATCATAGGCCGCGATGTAGTCGCCCATCGCGAGATGCCGCTCGGCGTACTTCCGTGCGTTTTCGCGCAACGACCGCGCCAGGCGCGTTTCCTCCAACACGCGTTGAATGGTCCGCGCCAGGCCCGGCGGATCGAAGAACGACACCAGCAGTCCGTTTTCGCCGTGGGTGACGAACTCGCGCACCGGTTGGGTGTCACTGCCGATCACGGCGCAGCCGACGGCCAGCGCTTCACGCAGCGACCACGAGGCGACGAACGGATAGGTCAGATAGACATGCGCGTCCGAGCGTTGCAGCAGGCTGAGGTAGGTCTGGTAGTCTACCCGCCCGGGAAACACCACGCGGTCGGGGTCGATACCATTGCCAACCTCCTTCATCATCGCCTGCCGCCAGGTGCCGTCCTTCGGCGGACCGCCGTAGCTGACGCCGTCGGCGCCGATCATCACCACACGCACGTCCTTGCGGGCGCGCAGCAAATGCGGCAAAGCGCGCATCATCAGATGGAAGCCGCGATACGGCTCGAGATCGCGGGAAACGTAGGTCACCAGCTTGTCGGCGGGACGGATCGTCATGTCGCCGATTTTCAGCGGGCTGCGCCGCACCTGCGGGTTCGGCTTGCAGACATCCAGATGCACCCCTTCGCGCAGCAGGGTGATCTGCTGCTGCGCCCAGGTGGGATAGGTGGAGAACTGCCACTCGGTTGGCGTTTGCCCGTGGCCGCCCAGGTTGAGCGCGATGTGATTGATGGCGTTCTTTGCGCGAATGCGAGGATAGTCCAGCAGATCGGGGGGAAACTCCGGGTCGAAACCGACATCGATCCCGTCGTGGTGGTAGTAGAATTCGAAATAGCCGAGCAGGGGAACGCCGGGCCAGACATCCGGCAGGTTCAGCAATTCACCCCAGCCGTGATGGCCGATGATGATGTCCGGCGTGAAGCCGAGCTGTTTCAGGTTGGCCGCGGTGCGCGCCACCACCTCGGCGCGCCGCACGCCGCCATCCAGTTCGCGTGCGGCGATATGCGTCTCCGGCGCCGCGGCAGGCGGCTTGCGATAGGGCACCGTTCGGACGCCCTGAATGGCGTTGGCGTTCGGCTCGGTGACGAACACCACCTCGTGCTGCTTCGCGCTCGCCAGATGCCGCACGATGTGCAGGAACTGCCCGGGAAAGTTCTGATGCACAAACAGATATTTCACGCGTCGGCGATCCTTGCGGGAGGCTGCGTCTGGGCGCCAGATGCGGCGGTGGAAGTGCTAGCGGCCACCGCCTGGCCTGACGACCCGGGCGGCCGGTCGTGCCGGCCGCGCCGGTTTGGCGCCAGCCGTCTGCTCGCGCTCGGGAGCAGCTTGGCTGTCGCGCCGGCGCAGCTCGATGCGGAAGGCCTCCATCGAGGCGAGGCTCTCCGCCTCGCAGGTTTCGTCGGCGCTGACCGGGCCGGCGTTGCTGCCGTCGGTGAATGTCGCCTCATAGCTGCAGTCCCACTGGCGTGCCGCCGCGCCCTTCAGCCGCACCTTCAGCCCGAGCAGGGGGAGCGCCATGCCGCGGCTGCCGCAGAATTTTCCCCCGTCGACCCAAGGCGAGAGCCAACCGCGACCGAGCACGCCCTGGTATTCAATGTCCTCCGGGGCCAGCCCTTCGCGCGGCTTGATGGAGAAACCCTCGATCCAGGAGCGGCTGCCCCGCGTACCGATCCACTCGCCGATCCGCCCACCAACATCGCCGGTGCGCTGGATATGCGCGACGATCTCCGAATCGGCTTGGACTGTGGCCGCGGCGACGGCAGGGGCGCCCAGCCGCGCGGCGGCCGCCGCGGCCGGGTCGGCGCTCAGCCGCAACACCTGCAGGCGGGGCGCCGATTCGGGGCCCTGGCGCGGCGATTGGTAGATGGTGACTAGCACCTGTGCCGGCCCTTCGACGATACGCACCAGCGCCGCGGTACCGTTCAGCCAGCCATCCTGCCGGAACGTGCTGATGTCCACCGCGTCTGACCGGCCGGATGCTCCCGGCGCCAGGGAGACGCGCACGCCCGGGAGCCCGGTAGCGGCGTCAGCAGGCGGGCTGCCGGGAGCCTGGAACACGCAGAACAGCCCGGTGTCCAGGTTCATCAAGTGCCCGGAAACCCGCAATTCGACGACCCTACTCTGACTATCGTCTGGGACGGCGGCGGGCCTGACCGCGGGTCGGGCCACGACCGCGGCGGCTGGTTCGGGCGTGCGCACGTCCGGCTGTCTCGGCGTTCTTGTCATGGATGCTTGCTCGTTTATTGGATGGGTTCAGGTGGCGAAGAGTTGCGTCCACATTTCAGGCGCCTTCATGGCCCGTCAGGCCGACCGCTGCAATCAGTGCGTGGTTGATTCCGCGCGGCGACAACCCCAACGGCAACAGAAAGCCGCGTCCGGTGCGGCGGATTCGTTCGGCCGGCGCGCCGAAATCGAATGCCGCCACGGACAGGCCGGCGCGCCACAGCTCGGTCAGGCCGAAGCTCCAGGTTTCCGGCCAGACCGAGGGCAGCAACGCCACGCTGGCATCCTGGGCGCGGATCAGCGTCACGGCCTCCTCGGCCGCGAACCGGCCGGTGACGAACACGCGGCCGGTGGCCAGCAGGCGGGCGTCGTCGATGGTGTGGCCGACCACCACGAACTCCAACGGCAAGCTACGTTCGACGGCATCCCGCGCGCAGGCCAGTAGGACGTCGTATCCCTTGTGCACGCCGATGGCGCCCAGCGTGCAGACGCGGCAAAGTCCGGAGCGGGCCCGCGGAGGCGGCGGATCGGCGACCGCACCGTCGTCCTCCAGCGGCACAGTTACAGGACGCAGCGCGGGGAAATGCCGGCGCATGCGGGCGGCGGCGTCGGCGGAGGGCGCGACGACCCGCCGCGCCGCGCCGAGGAAGGCGGCGGAACGATCGCGCAGGGCTTGCACGCCGATCGCCTCGTCGATCACGCGGCCGGCATCGGCGACGCAGGCCTCGCAGCCGGCCACCGCCGGCTCGCCGCAATAGCGGCGGTCCGCGCCGACCAGGGAAACCTGCGGACAGAACCAGGGATAGTCATGGATGTGCACGTCGTAGGGTACGCCGAGACGGGTTATCAGGTCGTAAATCGTCGGGGGGTGGTGCAGCGTGTGGTGGACTTCCAGCAGCCGGGGATTGGTGGCGCGCAGCAGGCGCAGCAGCGCCGGCATCTCCCGCGGCAGCGCATAGCGCAGGTTGGGAAACCCGGCCGCCGCGCCGTCGATCACCACCACCGCCGGGCCGTCAGGCTCCCGCGCTGGCCGCAGCACGACCGGCCGCAGGCCCTCGGCGCGATGCGCCGCGGCCGCCACACCTACCTGCCGTTCGACGCCGCCGCCGTCATCGTGGGTGATGAGGATCACCGATTCCGTCTTGCCCTGTGCGCCCCTGGTTCGTGCCCCGTTGTCCCCTGACCCTGGGCGCCAGCGCGCGAGGTCGAAACGCCGCCGCGCCTCGGCCAGCGGATCAGCCTGGCTGAATGCGGCGATCAACAGGTCGTAGCCCGGATGCAGCCGGTTCAGCAGCTTTTCGTTGCGCGCCTGCAAGTGGCGGACCGCCTGGCCGCTGCCCCCCCGGCCGAACGATGCTCCGCCGAGATGCGCAACGAACAACCCCGGCACCGCCACGTGGCGCCAGCCGAGGTGTCGGGCACGCAGGCAGAAATCGTTTTCTTCGCCGTAGCCCTGGGCGAAGACTTCGGCGCGGAACGGGCCGACCGCGTCGATGCAGTCGCGCCGCACATACATGCAGAAGCCGACGCCCACCGGGATTTCGACTGTTTTCCCGTTGTTGACGCGGCGCGCGATGGCATCGAGCCGGAGGGTTGCGTCGCGATCCGGCACCGCGTTGCTGCCCGGTGGCCCCGGATAACTCAGGATGCTGGCGTTGTTGGACAGCGGCGTGGCAGTGCCGATTTCGGTCGCCGCATAGGCCGCGTCGCAAAGGCGTCCGAGCCAGCCGGGTGGCACCAAAGTGTCGCTGTTGAGCAAGACCACGTCGCGCCCCGCTGCGGCGGCGATGCCGTCATTGACGCTGGCGGGAAACCCGCGGTTGCGCGCATGCCGCACCAGGCGGATGCGCCCGTCGGCGGCAAGCGTGTCGAGTGCGCCGCGCAGGGGCGGTTCCGGGGAGGCGTCGTCGACCACGATGATTCGGTGCGGTGTGCTGACCGTGGCGAGCACGCTGTCGAGACAGGACAGCACCGTCGCGGTGTTGCCGTAGACCGGAATGACGACGTCCGCGTGGCGGCGCCGGCGCGAGGCGCCCACCGCCAGGCTTGGGGCCGCGATCTCGGCTGGAATCGCCGGCGGCGGGAACGGTGGCACCTGCGCACGCTTGTGCGACAGGTAGTGGGACAGGGCGGAAGCCGCCGCAGCCGCGGCGGATCGCTCCAAGGTTGGGTCGAGCGGACTCCCGAGCAAATCGGCGCCATCGCGTCCAAGCACGTGAAGCGGCCGGGCGAGGCGGGCCAAGGCCTCCGCCGGGATCGAAAAGCCGCGCGGGCGCGCGAGCGGGGCGGCATGCTGCACCGAGGCCGACAGGTCCGCGGCGGTGATCCGCAGCGTGCCCCGGCCGCGCTCGCCGCGGATCAGCAGGAGCGGATCGGTGTCCGGAGCGCCGGGATGCCAGGCCCATCCGCGCAGGCCACCCTCGTGGGCCTCGACAAAGCCGGCGACATGGCGGATCGCAGCAAGCTGGATCGGACTGCCCAGCAGATGCCGCCCGCCAATACATACCGTGACCTCCTGCGCCTGCGCCCAGGTGCGCGGCAAGGCGGGGCCGGTGCAGCGCCTGCCGTCCAGCCGGATCTCGGCCTTGCCGGAAGTTGTCGGCCGTACCGCGAGCTGCCCATCGCCGGTAATGCCGCACCATCCGGCGGCGCCCGCGCTGCGGGCCACCACGTCGGCCAGCGAGTCGCGCGCGGAGAGCAGTGCGGCCTCCGGCACGTGCCGCGCCAGCGCATCGGCCAGGGCGCCGGCGGCGCCCGCGGCGTCGCCCATGTAGCACCGCGCCGCGGCCAGGCCGAGCCAGGCCGCACGCACATCGTCCGCCTCGGCAACCGCGCGGAACAGCGCCTCGGCCCGCACATTGTCGCGGTGCAGACAAGCAGTGGCGAGAGCCAGCGTGAGGGTCCCGTCATGCGGCGCCAGACGATGGGCCCGGTCGAGCCAGCGCATCGCGGCTACGCCGTCGCCTGCCATGAGCGCCTGTTGGCCGTACTGCTGTGCCTGGCGCGCCAGGTCGATACTGTCGCTGACGCGGCCCGTCATGGCCGGCTGGAGAGGGATAGAATACTCCCCCTTCCCTTGAGGAAGGGCGTTGGGGGGAGGGGCGCATGCCGCCGCGGACCGTGCGTGTGAGCCCCCTCCCCCAACGCCCTTCCTCAAGGGAAGGGGGAGTATAGTTGTCCCCGCCGGCCTTGTCTCCTCCGGCCTTGTCTCGGTAATGGGTCAGTTTGAACGCCACCTGCCGACCTAATGCAGCGGTAGCAGGCTGGCAGCGCCTGCAGCCGGATTCGACCCAAAGCGGTCCTTCGCTTGAAGGGCCGGCAGGCGAGCGCTCGGACCTCGATCGACCCGCCAGGGTGCTGCGCGGTTTACCGCTTCGCTTCCCTCGCGCGTCGGGTGGCTGTATTTCATGTCCTAGCGGTTCCGAAAAACCGAGAAGCAGATGAAAACGACTTTCGCGGCGCTTGCCTGTTTGTTGGCCTCCGGCTGCGCATGGCAATCGGCGGCCCTCAAAATTGGGGAAGACACGTATCAGGTTTCGGCTAACGCCTCTCCAGCGCGCGGCGGGATTACCGGGGCGCGAGAAATGGCTCTTACCAACGCGAATGCGAAATGCGATTCACTTGGCAAAAAAATAAACGTCACGGACATCCAGTCGGAGTTCGCCTTCCCCGCCAACGGGGTTGCGACTGTAACATTCACCTGCAAATAGCCTCGCGTCGGCGGAACACTCCCGAGCCAAGCGGCACCCGGCCAGCGCGGGCTTGAACCGCCGGAATCGACCCATAGCGGCCCCTAACACGAGCGGCACTTGCCCCATCGAAGGCCCTCCCCTGATCACGCAACGCAAGCTACATTCGTCCCAATATCGTGGGTGCAGCGCCATCGGAGGTTTTCAAGCTATGGTTGAGCCTGTTGGCCATCGGGTTCGCCTACGTGTTCGGATCGCAAAAGCATTGAATACGGAGGATACCAGCCGAACGATCACCATTGCGGGCCGAGAGGTGAAGGTCTGTTCGCAGAAGCCGAGCCAGCCCCTTTCAGCAGCGGACTGGATTATCTTCCAAGCTGCGGGCTTTTCGACCGAGGGGGAGGCCCGCAACTTCGGCGAGCGGCTGCGCATGATCACTGAAGTCGCTGGACTTTGTTCCCGTTTAGGTGTTGACGTTGGACAAGATAAGTCGACGAGTTGGATGAGCGAAGAGTACGCTCGCGCCCTCGGCCTTCTGCAGCCTCACGAAAGGATTTTTCCGAACGTACATGGTCTCGCGATCGTCCCGGATGATGGCAGCGCGCGCTTTCCCCTAGTCGAAGCCAACCCCACTGTGCGGGCTTCCCCAGAGCACTTATTGGGTGCGATGACTGAGATCGCAGCGGGACTCCGAGCCGACTTTCCCACCGCGGACGGTGGAGTGCGTATCCTGAACCTCGCGCTCATTAATCCCCAACCCCTCGCACAGATCGCGCTTTCCCTGTCTGCCGTCGAATCCCTTGGGCAGAATGAAAGGTGGACGGAGAAGCAAACTGCGTTGATTAGTAAACTTGCTACACTGGTTGACAACGATTCCGACAATGACGCTGAGTTAAAGGAAGTCGCTAATGCGTTGCGTCGCGGTCTTCACAGGATTGGGTTGCGACAGGGCGTCATGCGCATTTTCGCATCTTTCGGACTTCAACACCTTCGCGGGGAGTGGGACAGAGTCTATGCAGCACGAAGCGGCCTGTTTCATGGCACGCTTACTATGACGGACGCGGAAATCGCACAATTGGCATTCGATGCCATCACGCTGTGCGCGCGGGTCATCCTGACGATTGCCGAATGCAATGGCGTGAAGCTCCCTTCGATCACGTCTCTGCATTTCCCGACAGGGTGAGCCGGATTTCCTTCTGCCCATGTGCGGGCGGTCGCGAGGTCGTCTCCCCACCCTTTGCGGACATTCAAACGGACCCACTACCCTTGTCTCCTCCGGCCTCGGCCCCACCCGCCTTGGCCGCACCACCCTTGTCCCCATCAGCGGCCGACGGCCTGCGGCATGGGCGCGGTTGTGGCCGGCGGCGGCAGGCTGGCCAGGTCGCCGCGCGCCTCCTGCAGGCCCTGCGCGACAGCGCGCTCCAGCCAGTGCCTGGCGCGCTCGGGGTTGCGTTCGCCGGCCAGGCCGCGGGCGAGGTAGCGGCCGTACATCATCTGCGCATAGGCGTGGCCGCGCTCCGCCGCGGCGCCGAACCAGCGCTGCGCTGCCGCACGGTCGGTTGGCACCTCATGTCCGCCGCCCTTCATCGCTCCCACGGCAAACATCGCACCGACATGACCGCGCGCCGCCGCCTTCTCGAACAGGGCCAGCGCAGCCGCGTGATCCTTCGGTCCGCCGCGGCCGTTCAGCGACATCTCCGCCAGCATGACCTCGGCTTCAGACATGCCGACATCGGCGGCGCGGCTGATCCAGGCACGCCCGGCCACCGGATCGGCGTCGACGCCACGGCCTTCGACCAGCATCCGGCCATACCAATACTGCGCGTTCACCACCCCGTCCGCTGCCCGGCGCAGCCATTCGGCCGCCTTGCGGTCGTCGCGTTCGACGCCGACGCCTTCCGCCAGGCAAACCCCAAAATTGAATGCCGCAACGAGGTCGCCCGACGCGGCCGCATGCTCGAACCATTCGCGGGTGCGCAGCGAGTCCTCCTCGCCGCCCATGCCGCGCAACAGCAGGTTGGCGAAGTCGACCTGGGCATTCTTGTCGCCGGCCAGGGCGGCGACGCGGAACCACCGCGCCGCCTCTTCCTGGTCGCGCCCGACGCCGGCCCCGGTGAGATGCAGCATGCCCAGCGCGCGGGCGGCGCCGCGGTGATTGGCTTCGGCGGCGCGGCGAAACCAGATCGCTGCCTCGGCGAAATTGGGTGGCAGCTTGCCGCCCTTGGCGTACAGGTCGCCGACCACGGCCGCAGCCTCCGGATCGCCAGCCAGCGCGGCACGCCGCAGCCAGGACTCGCCATCGGTCGGATTGCTGGCGACCCCCCGCCCCTCCAGCAAGGCCACGCCCCAACGCGCCTGTGCGGCGCGGTGCCCCTTTTCCGCCGCCTGCCGATAGAACCGGGCGGCCGCGGCTGGATCGACGGGCACGCCGAGTCCGCGTTCGGTGATCATCCCAAGCAAATAGAGCGCCGTGGGCAGGCCGGCTTCGGCGGCCCGAAGCAGGTGTCCGATGATCCGTGCCTGCATTTCCGGGGTGTTACTCTCGCGCGCCAGCGACAGCGCGTAGCCGAGATGGCCCTGCGGGCAGCCGGCAGTCGCCGATTGCTCGTACAAGCGCAGCGCCTCGCCGAGGTTGCGCTGGCTCTCAGGTCCCGAGGTGAGGATGTAGCCGAGCAACGCCTGGGCGTCGGCGGAACCGCCGTCCACGGCGCGGCGCGCCCATTTCTCGGCGGCGGCGAAGTCGGGCTGCACTGCGGCGTTGGCGGCGAACAGATTGGCCGCGGCGCCGCTTGGCAGCCCGTGACCATCGGTGGCCAGGCCATGCACGTAGAGCGTCGCCAGCAGCGCCTGAGCTTCCACATAACCCTGATTGCCGGCGCGCTCGAGCCAGCGGGCGCCCTGGGCGCGACTTGCTGGCACACCGACCCCTTCAAGGTAGCAGCGCCCGACACGGAACTCGGCTTCGGCGATCCCGGCGGTCGCCGCACGCACCAGCAACGGGAACGCCCGCTTCACCTGGCCTTGCTCGGCCAGACGCACACCTCGCCGCAGCGCGCCCTGCGGCGAGGTCTTCCCGACCAAGCGATCGAGGAGGGTCACCCTGTCAGGCCCGGACGCGGCGCGGCCGGCAGGCCCGGCATCGCCTCATGGTTCCCGCATGCCCTCGTGCGCGACCGGCAGAACGCGTTCCAGCAGGTATTGCAGCACCGTCCGCTTGCCGACTTTCACGTCGGCGGTCACCGGCATGCCGGGCATCAGGCGGAAGTTCGGCGGTACGTCGTGCAGCGCCACCCGATCGATGGCGACCCGCGCCCGGTAATAGGGTGCGTTGCTGGTGGTAGGCACCGGCACCGCGCCGGTCGGATTGCGCTGGTCGTCCTGCGCCGTGAAGCTGTCCGCGCTGATGATGCGAACCGTACCGTAGGCCATGCCATATTCGGTGAACGGGAAGGTGTCGAACTTAAGCGCCACCGGATCGCCGACATGGACGTAACCGTCTTCGGAGCCGGCAATGTCGGCTTCCACTTCCAGCGGCGCGTCGGACGGCACCAGGGTGATAAGTTGCTGGCCCGATTGCACCACCGAACCGACCGACACCTTGGCAACGGTCAACACCGTGGCATCGCGATCGGCGCGCAGCTCGACGAGCTGTCGGCGCAACTGTGCCTTGTTGAGCGCCTCGCGGGCGTCCGACAGCTTGCTGGTCGCATCGGACAGCTTGTCGGCGAGCTCCGCGTGCCAGTTCTGCGCATAGGCGTCGCGCTCGGCGAGCGACGCGGCAAGATCGCGCTGCGCGCCCATGGCCTGCTCCTGAGCGCTCGCCAGGTTGCGCGACATCTCTGCCCGGTTGTCCATCGCCGCCAGCGTGTTCAACCGGCTGCCGACCTGCAGCTTTTCCAATTGGCGGCGCATCTGCTCCACATTCTGCGCCACCTCGAGCCGGTCGCGGTAGCCGGCCGCGTCGGAGTTGGCGCGCGCAATGGCCTGGATCAGGCTGTTGGCCTTCTGCCGGTAGTTCTCCAGCGTGTAGTCGTACTCGGCCTTGCGCTGGGCGAAGATCGCGGCCTGCAACGACAGGTTCGGATCAAGCCCGGTATAGGCGAACGGCTTGTCGTCCACCTCGGCCTGCATGCGCACCACCTGCGCTTGCAGGCTGGACACCTGGGCGGCGCTGGCGCCGAGATCGGCGGCGGCGAAAGTGGGATCCAGCCGCGCGAGCACCTGGCCGGCATGCACCGCCTCGCCTTCCGTCACGTCGATCGAACGGACGATCGAGGTATCCAGCGGCTGCACCACGAGAGTCGGGTTCTTGGAGACCACCTTGGCCTGTGCCGTCACCACCCGGTCGACCTTGATCACGCCCATCGCGATCACGCACGCGACGAACATGCTGGTGATTACCCATGCCGTATGCTGGGCCCTGCGCGGTATCGGATAGTTGACGATCGCCGTGGACGGCGACTGGAACTCCAGGATCGCCGGCAGCGTGGGGTCGTGCCGCTCGGCAACGACGAGGGCGCGGTCAGTCGCCTTGGACGAGGGTCGGGGCAATAACTGCATGACGGGGACCTTGGCTATCCATGAATCGGGTCTGCTGCGCCCAGAGCTGGCGATACACCAGGCAGCGCTCGAGCAGGGTCTGGTGCGGCGCGACGTCCATCACCTTGCCCTTCTCCAGCACCATGATCTGGTCGCATTCGGTGAGCGAGGAGAGGCGGTGGGAAACGATCACCATGGTCCGGCCGCGCGCGATGCGCAGCAGGTTGGCGTTCACCAGCGCCTCGCTTTCCGGATCGAGCGCGCTGGTGGCTTCGTCCAGGATGAGGATGCGCGGGTCGGTGATCAGCGCGCGTGCAATTGCCAGGCGCTGCTTTTGGCCGCCCGACAGGTTGGGTGAGCCTTCCTCGATATAGGTCTCGTAGCCGTTCGGCATCCGCTCGATGAATTCCTCGGCGCCGGCGAGCCGTGCCGCGCGCACCGCGTCGTCCAGCGTCAATCCCGGCCGGCCGGACAGGATATTGTCGCGGATGGAGCCGCGGAACAGGAAGTTGTCCTGCAACACCACGCCGAAGCTCGTCCGCAGGTGACGGAGGTTGATTTCGCGCAGGTCGGCGCTGTCGATTTTCACATAGCCGGTGTAGTCGCGGTTGATGCCCTGGAGCAGCCGCGTGATGGTCGACTTGCCGGACCCCGAACGGCCGACCAGGCCGAGCATGGTGCCGGCGGGAATCGAGAAGCTGACGCGATCCAGTGCTGGCGTCTTGGTGCCGGCATAGGTGAAGGTGACATCATCGAAGGCGATCGCGCCGGCGAATTTCGGCCGCAGGCCGCCGGACGCGGCGTCGACCTCCAGCGGGCGGTTCAGCACCGAAGCCGCCTGGCCGATCGACGCCCCGATCTCCTCGTAGTCCTCGATCAGCCGGGCCAGCCCGACCAGGGGCTGCGCGACGCGCTGCGACAGCATCATGAATGCGAACAGGCTGCCAACCATGTAGCCGGTGTTGTCGACCATCGCGAGATAGGCGCCGAGCATGATGACGCCCATCCACATGAAGCGCTCGACGGGAGTCACCAGTGTTTGCGGCCAGTTGGAAAGCTTGCCGAAGGCGATGCGCCACTTGCCAGCGTCGGCGACACGCTCGTCCCACACCGCCTTGCGCTGCGGTTCGAGCGCCAGCGCCTTGACCGTCTTGACGCCGAAGATCGTTTCGGCGAGCGCGGAGTGCTTTTGCGTCTCGGCCTCCACCACGCGGGCGAACACGACGCGTAGCGGCCGCAGGTAGGCCACGATGATCAGCGTGATGATGCAAGCGCAGGCGACGACGATCCAGGCCAGCGTGGCGTCCAGGAAGAACAGGAACGGCAGCAGCACACAGAGCGTAATCAGGTCGAGGAAGGTGCGCAGCAGCTTGCCGGTGATGAATTCCCGGACCTTGTTGATCTGGGTGATGTTGTACATCGTCTCGCCGGCCGGGTGCCGCTCGAAATAGTCCAGCGGCAGGCGTACCAGGCGATTGAACACGTGCAGGCTGAGCTTGGCGTCGATGCGGACGCCCACGATCAGGATGATCAGCCGGCGCACGTAGCCGAGGATCGTCTCGTAGATGATGGCGATTGCCAGGATCGTGCTGATCAGGATCAGGGTGGAATAGCTGTGATGGGTCAGCACCTTGTTCACCACCGTCATGACCAGGAACGGCGGGAAGATGGTCAGCAGGCTGAGCGTGAACGAGGCGATGCCGATGTCGCGCAGCGACTTCCGCTCCTTGCCGACCAGGCCGACCAGCCAGCGGAAGGAGAACGGGGCGTCGGCCTCGGTCTGGCCGCGCTCGGCGCGCAGCAGGATGGCCTCCCCGTTCCAGACCTCGGTCAGGCGCATTTCGTCCACCGGAACCGGGGCTTCGGCGGAGGGGCCGCGCGGGTCCTTGAGGAAGACGACCTTGTGTTCGAGGTTGACGCCGGTGAGCAAGCCGGCGGTGCCGTCGGTGAACAGCAACACCACGGGGCCGGTGTTGTTGAAGTGCATCAGGTGGCGCCAGCGCAACCGCACCGCGCGCGCCCACATGCCGGAGCTCTGCGCCCAGGCGGACAGCGAGGCGGCGGAAGGCTCGGTCTCACCCGCCGGGATGCGATACTCGGCCGGATCCAACTCTATGCCGTGGTAGCGGCCGGCCATGATCATGGCGAGCAAACGCGGATGGATCGGGACCTCGCGGGGGCCGCCCAGTTCGCCGGGGGAGCCGGCATCGGAACCGCTGCCGCCGGCGCTTGCCTGGGCCGGGACCGGGGGCGACGACCGGCGGTCCTGCCCGGGCGGGGCGGCGATCGTTCCGTCAGTTATATCCACGAGCAATCCCTCTCAGAGGCGTTTCAGACAGCGACAAAGTGTTGCGCCCCGATCCGTGCCTTTTCCCGCGTGAAGCGCCGAATAGGAATTTAGCCCTGCCGGTTTGAGCAAGACGATCCGATCACCGCACGGCTTTGCCACAACTTCTGGTGGCAGTTGATTCGACAGCCACAGTATGCCCCACCGGGTGAGGCGATTTCAACTTATTCCTTGATTTCGTGGGTGAACTGTCCCGTGCTGGGGCGGCCGCAAGATTTGCCGTGTCGCCCCGGGGCGTCACCTCCGCGCCACCGGGGCCACTGGTCTATCAGGCGGACATGCAGGCAAGGAATGCACCCATGGTGGCGATCGAGGATAATGTAGGCGGCTTCGTTCCCGGCCCGCGCGCCGAGCGCGCCCCGCTTGGCACCGGACGGCTGTCAGGCCTCAGCTTCGCCGTGAAGGACCTGTTCGACCTCGCCGGCGTGGTGACCACGTTCGGCAATCCGGACTGGGCCCGCACCCATGCCCCGGCGATCGCCACCGCGCCGGTGGTTCTGGCGCTGCTGCAGGCCGGGGCGCGGCTGGCGGGCAAGACGAAGACCCAGGAACTCGCCTATGGCCTGACCGGCGAGAATGTCTGGCACGGCACCCCGACCAATCCCGCTGCGCCGGAGCGTTTCCCGGGCGGGTCGAGCTGCGGGTCGGCTGCCGCGGTGGCGGGGTCCCTGGTGGATTTCGCGCTGGGCTCGGATACCGGCGGCTCGGTGCGCATCCCGGCAAGCTATTGCGGGCTGTTCGGCATCCGCCCCAGCTATGGGGCGATCAGCCTGGCCGGCGTCTGTCCGCTGGCGCCGAGCTTCGATACCTGCGGCTGGTTTACCCGCTCCGCCTCGTTGCTTGCCGAGGTCGGCGAGGTGCTATTGGTCGGCCCGCGCCACGGTGCCGAGGGCCCGTTGCTGCGTCCCGAGGAAGCGTGGGTGAACGCCCAGCCGGAAGTGGCGGAGGCGCTGCGCCCGGCGCTGGAAAAGTTGGAGCAAATCCGCGGCCGCGCGGTTGGGGTGCGCATAGCGCTGGAGGGGATCGACTGCTTCTTCGACCATTTTCGCACGGTGCAGGCGGAGGAAGCCTGGGCGGCGCTGGGTGGCTGGGTGGAGGCGACGCAGCCGCGGTTCGGCCCCGGCATTGGCGAGCGTTTCGCGGCGGCGAAGGCCACCGACCCGGCGATGGCCGCGCCGGGCCGCGCTTTCCGCCGCGTCTTGCAGGCGCGCATCTGTCCGTTGCTGTCCGCCGGCGCGGTGATGGTCTATCCCACCAGCCCCTGCGCTGCTCCGCTGCTGACCGCCGGCCTCGACGAGCAAGGCAGGGTGCGGCAGGCGACAGTGGGGGTGACGGCGATCGCCGGCTTCTGCGGCTTGCCGGAGGTGACCCTGCCGGCGGCCCGGGTGCGCGGCGCCCCGGTCGGGCTGTCGCTGGTTGCCGGCCCCGGCCACGATCGCGCCTTGCTGGCACTGGCTTGCGACGCAGCCGCGGTGCTGGGATTGCCGGTCTGAGATTGCCGGTCCCGGATTGCCCTCCCAAGATTGCCCTTCTCAGAAGGAACCAAACGATGCAGGTTCGCCCCGCCACGCAAGCCGATCTCCCCGAGATCCAGTCGATCTACGCGTTTCACGTGCTGCACGGCACCGGCACCTTTGAGGAGGTGCCGCCGTCGGTCGAGGAAATCACCGAGCGGTTCGAGAAGGTGACGTCGCAAGGCTGGTCCTGGCTGGTGGCGACCGATGAGACTGGGGTGCTGGGGTTCGCCTATTATTCGCAGTTCCGCGACCGCTCGGCGTATCGCTACTGCGTCGAGGACAGCGTCTATGTGCGCGAGGACGTGCGCGGACAGGGGGTCGGCAAGGCGCTGGTGGTGAAGCTGATCGAGGACGCCACAGCGCAGGACATGCGGCAGATGATCGCGGTGATCGGCGATTCGGAGAATGTCGGCTCGATCGGGGTGCATTCCAGCCTGGGGTTCCACATGGTCGGCACGATGCGTGCGGTGGGGGTGAAGTTCGGGCGCTGGCTGGACGTGGTGTCGATGCAGCGGGCGTTGGGCCGCGGCGACGCGGATATGCCGTGACAGGAGCAGAAGACCTCTCCCGCAACGCGGGAGAGGCATGCCCCCGGGCGCTTGACCCGGGGGTCGAGGCGCGAAGCGCCGCAGGTGAGGGCGATCGGGTCGGCACGCAGCACCCTCACCCTCATCGCTCACGCGTCTCGACCCCCGGGTCAAGCGCCCGGGGGCACGCCTCTCCCGCTGGAGGCGGGAGAGCTTTTCATCTCTGGGTAATGGCCGCCTACGGCTTCGTTGCCGGACTGCCGTTGCCGCTGTCCGGCTTCACCTTGCGGCTGTGGCTGTCGGAAGGCGGCGTGTCGCTGGCAGTGATCGGGCTGACCGCGAATATCGGGCTGGCGTATTCGCTGAAGTTCCTCTGGGCGCCGCTGCTGGACCAGACGCCGCCGCCGGGACCGCTGCGCCGCTTCGGCCGGCGGCGCGGTTGGCTGCTGGCGATCCAGCCCGCGCTGGTGCTGGCGGCGGTGCTGCTGGCGCTGTCCAACCCGGCCACCGTGCCGCTGGCGTCCCTGGCGGCGGGGGCGCTGGTCGCGTTCCTCTCGGCGAGCCAGGACATCGTGGTCGATGCATGGCGCATCGAGCTGTTTCCCGCCCGCCTGCAAGGGGCGGCGATGGCGGCCTATGTGTGGGGCTATCGCATCGCGCTGCTGATCGCGACCACCGGGGTGATCGGCGCGGCCGGCACGATCGGCTGGCACGCCTCCCTGCTCGGTGTGGCGGCGCTGATCGCGCTTGGCGTGCCGGTGACGCTGCTGGCGCCTGAACCGCTCGGCGAGGCGAGGCGCGCAGTCGCTGGGTTCGCTGCACGCATGCGGCACGCGGTGCTGGAACCGCTGGCGGAGTTTTTGGGCCGGCCGGGGGCGTGGAACATTCTGGCCTTCGTCGCGCTGTTCAAGCTTGGCGAGGCGATGGCCGGAATCATGACCCCTCCGTTCTACCGCGCGCTCGACTTCAGCCGTGATGCCATCGCCGCCACCGGCCCGTTCTCGCTGGTGGCGACGCTGGTCGGCATCACGCTGGGCGGCTGGCTGGTAGCCCGTGTCGGGGTCGGCCGGGCGCTGCTATGGACCGGATGGGCGCAGACCATCGCGATGGCGATGTACGTGCTGCTGTCCTGGTCGGCCGGCGACCATCGCGTGCTGTACGGCACCGTCGCCACCGAGGCGTTTGCCCAGGGCATGGCCGACGCGGCCTTCATCACCTACCTGTCGGGGCTGTGCTCCATGGCGTTCACCGCGACGCACTATGCGCTGCTGTCGTCGCTCGCCGCGTTGACGGTGCATACGCTGGGCGGGTTCTCCGGCGTGCTGACCGAGGCGTTAGGTTGGACGCGGTTCTACACGCTGTGCATGTTCGCCGCGCTGCCGGCCATGCTGCTGATGCTGCGTTTGCTCCGCCGGTATCCGCCAGTGGAGCAGCGGGCCGGGAGCGGCACCGGGTAGTGGGTCAGTTTGAGTGTCTGCGAAGGTGAAGGGTTCCGGACGCCGGTGGCGAATGAACGACGCGCCGTGACGGGCCCGCGTCCGGAACCCTTCACAATAGTTGCCACGCAGTCGAGCGGCGCGGCTCCTACAAAGCGGACATTCATTCGCCGACCTCCCGAGCTGCAATAGGCGGAAAGCGGAGATGGGCCCGCAACATGTTCAATCGCATCGCCCTATCACGGGCCACGCGTTCGAGCGAGACGATGCGGCAATTCGACCATATCCGTCCGGTGACGACACCCTTGTGGGCCGCGCATCGCGTCCGACACCTGCCCCTGGTTGCGCCCAGTATGCGATCGTCGAATACTGGCGGTGCGGCGCCCTCGGGGCAGCGAAGCGAGTTCACCCCGCCTGTCGATGACGGCGCGGCGCTCCGATGGCCCGATGAAGGCCCAAGACCCAGGACCGTGGAGGAAGATCGATGTCATTCTACCGAGGCATGACCTGCGAGAACGTGACCATCAAAGGAGACAAAGGAACGCCGATAACCGCATACGTGGCCAGGCCGTCTGGTCCTGGCCCGTTCCCGGGCGTGGTGCTCATCCACCACCTCCCGGGCTGGAGTGAGCTGTACATCGAGACGACGCGCCGGTTCGCGCATCACGGCTATCTCGCGATCTGCGCCAACCTCTACGAGCGCGAGGGTGG
>Ga0209415_10008847_pt1 | contig 17398 bp, 14 predicted proteins | sample PeaSoiSIISIP2007_FD_187696 | JGI IMG/M metagenome (GOLD analysis project Ga0209415, IMG submission 187696) | Peat soil microbial communities from Weissenstadt, Germany - SII-SIP-2007 (SPAdes) (version 2) | ecosystem: Environmental > Terrestrial > Soil > Wetlands > Peat | place: Germany... | reverse complement strand
ACTCCGCCCATAGCGCCGATCGTCTACAAGCCGCGCGCGCCCTCCAACGGGAGCGCGCCGTACCTCGCTCCAGCTCCAACGGGCGGCAGCTCAGTCGTCACGGGCAGTCCGGCCCCTCAGACTCCGCCCATAGCGCCGATCGTCTACAAGCCGTTCGCGCCCTCCAATGGGAGCGCGCCGTACGTCGCTCCGGCGCCGGCTGCGGCCCCTGCGCAGAAGAACCCTGCGAGCGCTCCTGTCACGGGCAAGTTAAAGGGCGAAGTAACCGCGGTTATCCATAAGTTCGATCCGTTGCGCGTCTTCCACGAGCATCGGTACCAGATCGCCGCCGCCGAGTTCCCGGCCTTCTGCCACGATTGGGAGCTGAAGCTCCAGGAACGCACGCAATGGGGGATCTCGCAGATCCAGTGGCATCTCGAGCGCGGGTTGGAAAGCGGCACTTACACCGGCTACAGCCCCATCAATAGCTGCACGACCAAGATGTCCGAGGGCGGTGTCGCGATCGGTAAGCTCTCTTACGAAGAGCACGTCTATTCGCTTTCCGGGAAGACTATCGACGAAGCGAAGCATGCGCCGCCCAAGCAGGTCAGCACCGTGCGGACCCTCGAGATCTTCCGCTACGACCACAACAAGTGGTTCGAGTAGACGGCGGCTCGCTCAGTTCAGTTCCCGGCTCGAATAGCCCAAAATCCGGCGCGCGACGATCAGCAGGTTGATCTGCTGCGTGCCTTCGAAAATGTCGTTGATCTTCGCGTCGCGCATCCATTTCTCCAGCAACATCCGCCGCGAGTAGCCGAGCGGGCCCATCAACTCCACCGCCTTCTGGGTGATTTGCGTGACGGCGAGGCCCGCCTTGGCCTTGGCCATCGATGCTTCCAGGCTGTTCTGCCGCCCCGCGTCAAGCATCCAGGCGGCGCGCCACGTCAGGAGCCGGGCGGCCTTGAGCTGCACTTCCATCTCGATAAAATCGCGCTCCGCTGCAGTCAGCCGATGAAGCCCCGCGCCGTAGCGGACCGCGACTTTCTGTTGGTTCAGGAAATCGCGCACGCAATCGAGCGCCGCGCGCCCCACTCCGATCGCCATCGCGGCGACGATCGGCCGCGTCGCGTCGAAGGTCGCCATCACGTCCTTAAAGCCGCGTTCCCGGCTGACCTCGGGCGAGCCCAACAGATGGTCGAGCGGCACGCGGCAGTTGTCGAAGACGATCATCGCGGTATCCGAGGCCCGGATGCCGAGCTTGTTCTCGACGCGCGCCACGGTCATCCCGGGCGTCCCGTGCGGAACCACGAACGATTTGATCCCGGCGCGTCCGGCGCTCTTGTCGAGCGTCGCCCAGACTACGATGAAGCCTTCCGATTTCTCGGCCGCCATCTGTCCGGCGGTGCAGAAGATTTTCGTCCCGTTGATAACCCATTGGTCGCCGTCGCGCACCGCGCTGGTGGTAATCGCCGCCGAATCCGAACCGCAGCCCGGCTCGGTTATCGCCATCGCGCCCCACTTCGGCTTGCCGCCGCGAAACGGACCGAGAAAGCGCTGCTTCTGCTCGGGCGTCCCGGCCGCCGCGATCGCCGCGCCGCCCAGGCCGGCGTTCGGGAGCGACAGGAACAGCCCCGCATCGCCCCATGTCAACTCTTCGGTGGTCGCGATCGTGTAGAGATTGCGCGTCGATGCGCCGCCGCCCGTCCCATCTTTCTTACTGCGTCCGCCGGGCTGAAATTCCGCCGCGGTTCCGGCCGCCGTCCACATGGTCTCGAAGAACTGCCACGGCTTCTCATGCTCGCGCTCGTCGTACTCGCGCGAGATCGGCCGCATCATCTGCTCGGCCACCGTGTGGTAGAGCTTGAGGCGCTCGATGAGCTTCGGCTCGAATTCGAAATCAATCATGATTGATCTCCATGCCTGCGTTCATATGATCGCCAGCCCTTCCATCGCGGCGAGGCCGCGCGCGTTGCGCAGCCACATCTCGACCGGATGCTCGCGGATGTAGCCATGGCCGCCGAGGACCTGCACGGCGTTATCCGCGACCTTGAGTGCTGCGGCCGAGGCGTAATGCTTCGCCAGGTAGCTCTCGATGACCGCATCTTCCCCGCGATCGAGATGCCAGGCTGCCTCCCACGCCAGCAGCCGCATCGCATCGACCTCGATCGCCATCTCCGCCAGCATGAAGGCGATCGCCTGGCGCGTGGCGATCGGCGCGCCGAAGGCCCGCCGCTCCTTCGCATAGTCGCGCGCATACTCGAAGGCGGCGCGCGCCAAGCCGGCGGTCATCGCAACCGCCGCGACGCGCATCTGGCTCACGATGCGCCCGAAGTTGATTCCCGCCTCGCCGCCGAGTAGCGCATCGTCGCCGACCCGGCATCCCGCAAGCTTGAGCTCGTAGGTCTTGAGACCCTTGAGTCCCATATTTTTTTCCGCTTCGGAAATTTCGAGGCCCGATGTTTCGCGCGGAACGATGAACCCGGCGACGCCCTCCCCTTCGCCGGGCCGCGCGTAGACCAGGATCGCTTCGGACTCGCCCGCGAGCGGCACGAAGCATTTCTCGCCCTCCAGTATCCAACCATCGCCCTCGCGGCGAGCAATCGTCGCGATGCTTTGGAGATCGAAGTCGTAGCGCGGCTCGATGAGCGCCGAGGAGCCGGCGGCGAAGCTCGCGCCGGCGAACCGCTTGAGGTAGCGCTGGCGCTGCGCCGCCGTTCCCTGCTCCGCGATCGGGAACGCGAGCAACCGCGGCGCCGTCAGATGCGCCGCCAGAGCTAGATCGCCCCAGGCAAGCTCCTCGGCGATCATCGCGCCGGTCAGCGCCGAGCGTGCACTTCCGTCGCCGCCGTACTCTTCCGGCAGCCAGGCCCGCACCAGGCCAAGCTGGGAGGCCGAAGCGATAACTCCGTCCGGGATCGCCCCACCTTCGTCCACGGCGCGGGCGGCAGGCCGGAGTTCGTCGCGGGCGAAAGCCGCGACGGTCTCGCGGATCATCTGTTGCTCTTCGGTGGGCTCGAAGCTGATCATACGTGTTTAAAGCGATACTTTAACTTACGCCGGCCGCTCTCCGCCATCGGGCTCGCGCCGAAGCCGCTCCTTCTCGCGCGGCCGGCGATACTCGGTTTCGTCGGAATGAGTCCGGGCCGGCGGCGGTATCGGTTTGCGGACCCGGGCGCGCGGAGACGTCGCCCGGCGTTTCTTAACCCGCGGTGCCATCGACGAACCCGATGAAGCTGAGTTGCAAGCCGCAGGTCTGTCCGCCCGCCGCACGGCGCGAGAAGAAACGCTCCGATGCGCATCGTGTGCACGCCCCGACGGATGCGATTGAATCCGGCCGGAGACCCAGCTCGATTAGTTGGTCGGTCAGCATGCCGCGCAGGTCGAGCATCGCCTTGCCCGCGCGTCCGCCGCCGACCCGCGAGCGCGCGTCGGGCCACGCCTCGATGAAGCGCTCACCCAACTCGGCGTCGACCTCGTAGCAGCATGGTCCGATCGACGGACCGAGGGCCACTTCGATTCGCCGCAGCTCGGCGCCCGCCTCGATCATCCGGCGCACGCCGGCCTGCGCGATTCCGGCGAGCGTGCCGCGCCATCCGGCATGGAACGCGCCTGTCACCCGCGCCGCCGCATCGACCATCAACATCGGGACGCAATCTGCGGTGAAGATGCCGAGTGCGATGCCGGCCGCCGCCGTGACCATCCCATCGCCGGCGCGGCGCGCGCCGTCATAATCCTCGCCGATTAAATGCACCTCGATACCGTGCACCTGGTTGAGCATCGCGATGCGCCGGAACCGCGGCATCGCCGCTTCAGCGCGGGTCCAGTTGATCGCGACGGCTTGGCGATCGTCGCCCACGTAGCCCGACAGGTTGAGCGAGGAGTAGTGGCCGCGGCTCACGCCGCCGGTGCGGCCGAAAAAGCCGTGGCCGAGGCCCGGTCTGCTCCACGCTTCGCGCGGGCGGAGCGTCTCGATTGTGAGTTCGTGAACGGCGGCGGTTTGCAACTCGGTTGTCCGAGGTTTCGAAGATAACCTATAATCTACCACTTTGGAATTTGATGTTGTGGCCATCGTATGAACGGCTATGAATATCTTATCGCTCGCAACCGGCTGATGCTGCGCCTCGAGGACGATCTCAAGCGGCTGGCCGATCTGCCCGCGGAGCGGCGCGAAGCCGAGCAGAAGCGGCTCCAGGCCGAGTTCGATATCCGCCTGCGCGAGCTCTATTCGCAGGTGACCGAAGAGTATCCCGGCGAGCGGCGCAAGAAAGCCCGGCCGCTCAGCGATCCGCGCTAGGGGACGGGCTGTTTGGAGCGCTCGATCCGGATTAGCGGCGCGCGTACCCACAACCTGCGCAACCTTTCGTTCGAAATTCCGCACGGCAAGCTGACCGTCGTCACCGGCGTCTCGGGCTCGGGAAAATCGAGCCTGGTCTTCGATACCCTGTATGCCGAGGGCCAGCGCCGCTACGTGCAAAGCCTTTCAACCTATGCGCGCCTGTTCCTCGAACGGATGGAGCGGCCCGACGTCGACGCGATCTCCAACATCCCGCCGGCGCTGGCGTTGCGCCAGAAGAACACCATCCGCAACGCCCGTTCGACGGTCGGCACGGTCACCGAGATTAACGACTACCTGCGCCTGCTGTTCGCGACCATCGGCGCGACCTACTGCCCGCAATGCGAAATCCAGGTGATGCGCGACAGTGTCGAGAGCGCCGCCGGCCGCATCCTGGGCGAGCCCGGGCTCTACGTTTTCATCGCACCCTTCGCGCTGGGCTCGCGCTCCCCCGGCGAGGCCGCCGCCTACCTGGTCCAGAACGGGTACCATCGGCTGTTCCGCGACAGCGCTTTCGTCGAGACCGCCGATTTCCCGGCCGCCGCGGCCAAGGCGGAAGAACTGATGGTCGTGATCGATCGCGTCAGCGTCGAGGTAGGCGCGGCTGAGGAGCGGGTGCGCGAGGCGCTCGAGAAGTCATTTTATCTCGGCGGCGGGCGTGCGCGCGCAATCCGGGTCGCGCGCAGCGACGGCACGATGGAGACGCTGGCCGAGCTCGATTTCGATCGCCGCTTCAATTGCTCGCGATGCGGCAGCGCGTTTCCCGAACCGTCGCCGGCGCTGTTTTCGTCCAACAGCCCAATCGGCGCCTGCCCGGATTGCGAAGGCTTCGGGCGCACGGTCGAACTCGACCTCGAAAAGGTGATGCCGAACCCGCGGCTCTCGCTGCGCCAGGGCCTGGTCGCGCCGTGGCGCACGCCCGCTTATCGCGAGATGCAGGACTGGATGCTCAGGTGCGCGCGGCGCGCGCATGTACGCCGCAACGTGCCCTGGCGCGAGATGAACGATGAGGAACGCGCCTGGTTGCTCGACGGCGAGCCTCGTGACGAAGGCGAAAAGCGCGCGCACGATCGCGATCGATGGCCCGGCGTGCGCGGCTTCTTTCGATGGCTCGAAGGGCGGCGCTACAAGACCCACGTCAGAATCCTGCTGGCGCGCTATCGCCGCTTTGTCACCTGTCCGGCCTGCGGCGGCTCGAAGCTCAGGCCCGAGGCGCTCAATGTCCGGGTCGGCGACCAGACGCTGCCCGCCGTCGGCCGTCTGCCGGTGCGCGATCTGAGTCGATGGGTGGCGGGACTCGCTGAGCGCCCGGCGGTCAATCGCGTCGCCGGTCCGTTGCTGCGCGAGCTCGCGAATCGAGCCGAGTACCTGAATGCAGTCGGACTCGGCTACCTGACGCTCGAGCGGCAGGCGCGCACGCTCTCCGGCGGGGAGGCCCAGCGCATCCACCTGGCGAGTGCGCTCGGAAATCTTCTGACCGGAACCCTCTATGCGCTCGATGAACCGACGGTCGGGCTTCATCCGAGCGACGCACGCCGGCTGCTCGACGTGCTGCGGCGGCTGCGCGATCTGGGCAATACGGTGGTGGTGGTCGAGCACGACCCGACGCTGGTCGGCGGCGCCGACCACGTCGCGGTGCTCGGTCCGGGTGGCGGCCGCGACGGCGGCGAGCTGGTCTACGTCGGGCGTCCACGGGCTGCCGCCCTGCGCAACGCGCTGAGCGCGCCCGGACGGGTGCTCCTGATGCGCGCGCTGGCGCGCGAGCGGCGCTTCGGACGGCGCGATCCGGCGGTGCGGATCGTGGGGGCGCGCGAGCACAACTTGAGGAACTTGAGCGTCGCAATTCCGCTCGGCCGCCTGGTCTGCATAACCGGCGTCTCGGGATCGGGTAAGTCGACGCTGGTCGAGGAGGTGCTGTACGCCAACTGGCAGCGTCACGCGGGCGAGACGGTCAGCGAGGTCGGCGCCTGCGATGCGATCACGGGGCTCGACGCGATCGGCGAAATGGTGCACATGGGCCAGGAGCTGCCGGCCCGCTCGATCCGTTCGAACCTCGCCACCTACCTCAAGATCTACGACGACATCCGCCGGCTCTTCGCGGCCTCCGCGGAAGCGCGCAAGTTGGGCGTTACGGCGCGCCATTTTTCGTTCAACGTTTCGGGCGGCCGCTGCGACCGATGCCGGGGCACCGGCACCGTGACCATCGAGATGCATTTCATGGCCGATCTCGAAGTCCGCTGCGAGAATTGCGACGGCCGGCGCTTCCAGAGCCATATCCTCGCGATCCGTTTCCAGGGCCGCAACGTCAACCGGGTGCTCGACCTGACCGTCGATGAGGCGCTCAAGTTCTTCGCCCGCCATCCCGCGATCGTGAAGCGTCTCGAAGCGCTGGGCGCCGTGGGCTTGGGATACCTGCAGCTCGGACAGGCGACCTCGACGCTCTCGGGCGGCGAGGCGCAGCGGCTCAAGCTCGCCCGTTTCCTGCTCTCCGACCTCGAGCCCGTACCGCGCGCCTCCGACGGCAGCCCGCGCGCCCGGATGTTCCTGCTCGACGAGCCGACCACGGGGCTGGCCTCCAGCGACGTGCGCCAACTGCTGCGGGTGCTCTCGCGGCTGGTGCAGGAGGGCAACACGGTGGTGGTGATCGAGCACCATCTGGAGTTCATCGCGCAGTCGGATTACGTGATCGATCTGGGTCCCGGCGGCGGCGACGAAGGCGGCCGCCTGGTGGCGGCCGGCAGCCCGCTCGCGATCTCGAAATCGCAGCGCTCTCAAACCGGACGCGAGCTGCGGCGCGTGCTGGGCCTTGGCGCCCTCGCTTCGCGTGCGGCTGTGCCGATTGTGCGCCGGACCGCGGGTGCTGGCGCGAGCCCGTCGGCGGGTGCAAAATCTCGTTCAGAAGGTGCGGGATAAGCGGAGGAGCCAAGTTGCCCTATGCAGCCTCAACTGCCATCGCTCAAACGTCTCCAGAGTTTCTTTCTCGATATCACCTCTCGGAGCTTCGGCCAGCTCGGAGTCGGCGATAAGCGGATCGCGGAGTATGTCGCAGACCTGCTGACCGAGTTCAGCTTCTCGGATCGATGGCTCCGGATGCGCGGCGCAGACGGGCGCCGGATGACCAGCGTGGTCGAGATGCTGGCGGCCCAGCTCGGTCCCGAGTCCGAGCGCCGCATCCTCGACGAGCGTCAGTTCCGCAAGTACGTCGGCGATTACACGCTCTTCATGTCGGGCCTGTTTCGGCGCTTCGTCGAGCGCGGCGGCTACCTTCGCTACTACATCGACGAGGGTCGCCGCTCATACGAAAAAGTCTCGGCGCTCGATGCCGCGCTTTACCGGCCGGGCTTCCTGGTCTTCGACGAGTTGAGCAAAGGCTTCGAGTATTATTCCGGCGCGCTGGATTATATGCGCCAGTGCTTCTTCGCGCCGGCGCCCAACGAGGACCCGTTCGCCGGGTTTCTCCGTCAGATCGAGGGCTGGATGCGCACCGGCATCTCGGAGAACTGAGCGCCGCCCGAAACGCGTAGCGGCGTGCATCACGCTCGACGATGCCTGACGCGAACGGCCCCGAGCGCCTCGATCAATACCTGATACGGATGGGCTTCGCCGGCTCGCGCCGCGCCGCCCGCGAACTGATCGAACGGCGCCACGTGAGCCTCAACGGACGGATGCCGCACAAGGGCGACGTGGTTGGCGCCGGAGACCGGGTCGAGGTCGAGGCTGGCGCATCGGCGCCCGCGCTGATCGCCGATGCCGGGGTTCCGATCGATCTGCTCTACAGCGACGCGGCGATGCTGGTAGTCAACAAGCCGGGCTTGATGCCGTGTCATCCGCTGGCACCCTGCGAGCGCGGCACCCTGATGAACGGCGTGGTCGCGCGCTTTCCGGAGACCGCCGCCGCGGGCCCCATCGAACGCGAAGGCGGCCTGGTCCATCGGCTCGACAACGGCACCTCGGGCGCCCTGATGATCGCGCGCACCAAAGCGGCCCATGAACGGCTGCGCGACGATTTGCGCGCGGAAAAAATCGAGCGCCGCTACCAGGCGCTGGTCGCGGGCCACTTCGAGGGAGCGTGCGAGCTTGATAATCCGATCGGGCATCGGCGCGGAAGCTCGCGCCGGATGGTTACCTTGTCGGCGGCCGCACGCATCCGGAGCCGTCCACGTCCCGCTTCGACGCGCGTCGAGCCGCTCCGCCGGCTCGGCCGATTCACGCTGCTAAGCGTGATTCCCCACAGCGGCAGCCGCCATCAGATCAGAATCCATCTCGCCAACGCCGGTTATCCGATCGTTAACGATACGTTGTACGGCGCGCCCCGCGTGGCGGAACTACCGGAGGGTCGCTTCTGGCTGCATCTCGGCGAGATCGAGCTCGACTCGCCGGTGGCCGGCCGCGTGATCGTCAGCGCGCCCCTGCCGGCGGAGCTGCGCGCCTTTCTCGACGGGGCGGATTGAGCGGCTTCCCGGCCGCTCTCAATTACAGGTGCATTGCGAGCACAGCCGCAGCACGGCGGCGCGCGGCGAACTCAGCAGTGCGAAGCCCGAGACGCCCGGCGCCTGCAGGTTCGGCAGGCCGGGTTGGGCCTGCCCGCCGGTCGAGGGCGGAGCCGGAGTCGGAAAGAAATGAAACTGCGTCGGCGGCACAAACGCGGAACTGGGCCGCCGGTTGAAGTTGTAGGCGAGGCAACTGTTGACCGCCGATTGGCGAGCCGCAAAGTAGGTGGGCGCCTGCACCTCGCCCATCCATCGGGTCGGCGACGCGGCTCCGAAGCAGCTGCAGTAGAAGACCCGCGGAGTTGCAGCGGCAGTCGCGACCAGGACGCCCGCTGATGCTCCCGGAGCCGGAGCCAGACGTGCGGCAGCCGGCGGCGCCAAGGCCCCGGCGGTCGGCGCCACGCCCGGCGGCTGCGGGGGCGCCGGCAGCGGAGCCGGCGGTGCGCCGAGCTGTGCCCAGACATTCGCGCGCCGCGGCCCCGGAGCCAGCGTCAGGATGACGGCGGCGACCGCCACCGCCAGTGCAGGGATGAATCTCAGGCTGCGCACCGGGCGCTATCCTCTCAACGCTCGCCGTGTCGTCACGAGATGGCTATAATCCGGAACCAATCGGCGTCTTGCAAGCGCCCTCATTTGCACCAATCGCGGCTGTGCGGGCGTTTTCTTCGGCCGGCGCCGGAGAATCGATCATCGGCTGAAAATGGAACCGCCGCCTTGCCCCCGGCGGTTCGGATGTCGACGACGGGGAGGTTTTCCATGACGCCCAACAAATATTTTCTGTGCGGCGCGATGACCCTGGCGCTGACGATGGGCCTCGGCATGCGCCCGTTCGGCGCCACGGCTCAGACCGCCGCTCCGGCGGGGATCGGCCCGGGGGTTTCGGTTCCCCCGCCACCCGCGTCGCAAACGCCGGTCAACGCCACGCTCGAGCCGTCGGCCGCCAATCAGTTCGAAAAAGGCACCTCGGTGATCTCGCTGCCGCGCATCCTCGCCCATCAATGGTCGCTCGTTGAGCAGGCGTCGCCCGAGTCGATCATCGACGAGCGCTACCTGCGGACCACCGACAACAACGCTCATCCGCTGACCCTCAAGCAGGTGATGTTCGTCGCGCTCAGCAACAACCCGGCAGTCGCTTCGATCATGCTGGGACCGGTGGGCTCGACCGAAGCGGTGCGTAACCAGAACGGCACCTTCGATCCCGATTTGCAGGCGACCGCCGATCAGATCAAGACCGTCATCCCGGCCACCACCGCGCTGGAGAGCGGCGGCGACGCGCTGTCGACCAAGCAATATGACTGGAACTTTTCGCTCAACAAGATTCTCGCCTCCAGCAACGGCACGCTGAGCGCGACCTTCAACAACACCCGCGGCATCAGCAACAACACCACCCAGACCATCAATCCCTTCTACACGCCGACGCTGGCGATCTCGCTGTCGCAGCCGCTGCTGCGGAATTTCGGCTGGCGGTTTGCGACCCTCACCGTGCGGCTGGCCGAGTCGGCGCAGAAACAGGCGCAGTGGCAGATGGCCCAGCAGCTCGAAGATTTTATCCAGCGCGTCGGTAACGATTACTGGAACGTCGTGCAGGGCGAGGAGAACCTGCAGGTCGCCCAGGAATCGCTCAAGTTCAACCAGGACCTGGTGCGCCAGAACCAGATCAGCGTGCGAGTCGGGACCCTCGCCCCGCTCGATCTGCAGGAAGCGCAATCCTCGCAGGCGACCGCCGAAGCCAACGTCTACACTGCCCAGGCCGCGTTGAAGACCGCGCGCGTCACCTTGCGCGAGGACGTGATGCTCAACCCCGCGCACGCCTTTCTGCCCGCCGAAGTGGAGCCGGCCGACAAGCCCGCGCTCCTGCAGAAGGTCGACGAGGACGAGGAGACGGCACTCGAGACGGCGGTCCTCTACCGGCCCTCGCTCGGCCAGATGCGCGAGGCGATCCGGACCGCACTCACTCAGGTCAAGTTCCAGGAAAACCAGTTGCTGCCGCAGGTCAACGTCACCGCCCAGTTCTCGACCAATTCGCTCGAGGGTCACGCCCAATGCGGCTCGGCGTTCGGAGCGGCGGCGAAAAATTGCTTCAACCCAGCCTTGGCAGGCCCGGCCCCTAACGGCATCAAGCTGCCCTTCGAAGGCGACTACGGCACCGCGCTCAACAACCTGTTCAACTTCGGCTTCTACAACTATGCGGTGATCCTCAACTACGAACGCCCGCTCGATAACGCGCTGGCCCGGGCCTCGCTCGCGCAGGCGCGGATCGGGTTCGAGCAGACCCGCCTGCAGTATCGCGCGACGCTCTCGGCAGCCGTGGTCGACGTGGAGAGCGCGCTCGCGAATCTCCATGCCGATATCAACCGCGCCGAGGCGACCAAGGAAGCGACCTTCTATGCGGGCGAGGCGCTGCATGACGAACAGGTGCGGTTCCGGGTCGGGATGGCGACCACGCACGACCTCTTGCAGTACGAGGATTCGCTGGTGACGGCCCAAGGTCAGGAGGTGCAGGCGGATGTGGACCTCATGAATGCCTGGCTCGCGTTCGAACATGCCAAGGGCACGCTGCTCAAAACGTTCGACGTGCGCTTCCAGGTTACCGATCCGCATGAAAGCCCCTGGTACGCGACCTTCTGAATCGCCGCCATGAGCCTATCCGATCTTCTGAATCCTCGGATCGTCCGCTACGCGGCCGCGCTCGCCTGCGCTCTGGGCGTCGTCGCGCAGACGGTCTACGGCCATTGCCAAACGCCGCCCGGCGCGATGCCCGCCGGCGCGCCGGCGCCCGGCCTGGTGATGGGTGCGCAAACGCCGCCGACTGTGAACGTGCGGCCGGCCGCAGCGGACTTCTTTCACATCGATGAATCGGCCTTGGCGGTGCCGCGCATCCTGATGCATCAATGGTCGCCCGTCGAGCGGATCGTGCCGGAGGCGCTGATCGACGAGCCGTTTCTCCATACCGCGGACCTGGAGATGAGTTCGCTGACGCTCAAGCAGGCGATTTATCTCGCGATCGAAAACAATCCGACCGTCAAGGCGGCCGAGCTCGATCCGATCGCGGGCACCGAGGGGATTCGCATGGCCTACGGCGCCTTCGATCCGGACCTGCTGGCTACGGTCGATACGATAAAGACGGTCGCCCCCGCCCAGAGCTCGATCGTCGCGCGCGGCGGCCGGCTTTCGACCAAGAACTACGACTGGAATTTCACGCTCAACAAGGTCCTGACGACGACCGACGGGACCCTGAGCTTCTCCTTCACCAACGATCGCCAGGTCTCCAACAACTTCTTCATCACCATCAATCCGCTTTACAGCAGCGCGCTCACCATGGCGCTCAACCAGCCGCTGTTGCGCAACTTCGGCATGACCTTCGCCACCTTGAACGTGCAGATGGCCGAATCCGCGCAGGTGCAATCGCAGTGGAACTATGGACAGGAGCTGCAGAATTTCGTGCGCCAAATCGCGAACGACTACTGGAACGTGGTCCTCAGCGAGGAAAATCTGCGGGTCGCCGCAGAGGCGCTCAAATTCAACCAGGATCTGGTGCGCCAGAACTCCATTAGCCTCAAGGTCGGCACGCTGGCGCCGATCGATCTGCAGGAGGCGCAATCAGCTACAGCCACCGCGCAGGCCAATGTCTACTCGGCCGAGGCCGGACTCAAGTCGGCCCGCGAGGTCCTGCGCGAGGATGTAATGCTGAATCCAACCCACAGCTTCCTGCCGCGCCAGATCGAGCCCGCCGAGCCGCCGAATCCCGACGAGCCGATCCAGGTGGAGGAAGAGCGCTCGCTCGAACTCGCCGTCGAGTACCGGCCCGAGCTCGCGGCGATGCGTCAGGCGGTGCGCACCGCGGAATTCCAGGTCAAATACCAGACCAACCAGATGCTGCCGCAGTTTGACCTCAACGCGCAGTTCGGCCTGAGCGCCATTGGCGGCGTCCCGTCGTGCGGCTCGGCCCTCGGACTGCCGCCCTCGGCGATCAACTGCGTGAGCCCGACGGAGCCCATGGGCGGCTTCATGCTACCGTTCAACGGCGCCTACGCGCAGACGCTCAATCGCATATTCGGGACGCGCTTCTATAACTACGGAATCCAGTTCGGTTTCGAACTGCCGCTCGACAATGCGCCGATCCGGGCCGCCTTGGCCCAGGCCCGAATCGGCTACGAGCAGACGCGGATGCAGTATCGCAACGAATTGTCACGGGTCGTCCTCGAGGTCGAGAATTCGCTCGCCAACCTGGTCGGCGCGATCCGCCGGGTCCGGGCGACGCGCGCAGCCACCGAATACGCGCGCCAGTCCCTGCATGACGAGCAGATCCGTTTCCGGGTCGGGATGGCGACCACGCACGATCTGCTGCAGTACGAAGATGCGCTGGTCACCGCGGAGGGGCAGGAAGTCCAGGCCGACGTCGATCTGGAGAACGCCAAGGTGGCGCTGTTCCATTCGGACGGCACGCTGCTCAAGCGCTATCAGATCAATTTCCAGGTCCAGAACCCGCACGAGCCGCGGCGCTGGTACGCACTGTTCTGAGCTTTGCGGCGCGAACCGGCGCCCTGCTCAACGTATCATCGGAGCCGCTGGGCGCGCGTCGAGGAAGACCTCGCGGCGCTCGAATTTCCAGCCCGCGCCGTGACGCCGGAGGCGATCGCGATAGTGGCCAAGCGCGGCGAGCGTAGCCCGGCCGTCCTTGCAATGGTAGTAGGTGAAGTAGCAGATGCCGGTCGCGTGGTCGCCTTCAACATGGAAACTCAGGTTGCTGTTGATATGCAGCACCTTGGCGCCGCCGAGCGAGTCCTTGTAGACCTCGACGAAGCGCTTGAGCGCCTCGTGTCCCACATAGTTGCCGAACCGAGGACTGTCGAACACCGCGTCCTCCGCGAAGCACTCCAGCCAGTCGGCGAAATCCACCTGGTCGAGCGCGATGGAGTAGCGCGCGTAGAGCTCGCGAATCTCCTCACGATCCTGCCAGCTACAGGTCATGGCTCCCATCGCGTACCCCCAATCGCCGCGCCGGAGACGGTCAAAATTTAGATCACGCCCGCCTCGCGCAATCGTGCGACCTCCGTCCAGTCATAGCCCAGCATCTCGACCAGGATCTGTTCCGTATGCTCGCCGAGTTCGGGCGCGACCCCGCGCGAATCGCCGGGGGTCTCGCTGAACCGGATCGGCATCCCGAGCACCCGCATGGCGCCGCGCCGCGGATGGTCGTAGTCGACGACGTATTGATTGGCGGTCACCTGCGGGTCGTTGGGCAGGTCGGCGACCGCATTGACGATGCTGAAAATGAAGTCGCCGCCGCGCTCGAGAATCGCGATCCATTCCGCGCGCGGCCGGGTGGCGAAAACCCGATCGAAGATTTCGATCACTTCGCGCGAATGTTTACCGCGTGAAATCATATCGGCATAGCGCGGATCGTCGATCAGCTCGTCGCGCCCCAGCGCATGGCAGAGGTCCTTCCAGTAGCGGTCCGGCTGCAGCATCCCGAGGCAGAGCCACTGCCCGTCTGCGCATCGATAGTGATTCCAGAGCGGATTGTAGGCCTCTTCACGCGCCCGCCGCGGCATCTCCTTCCCCCCGATCAGGACCGAGGAGATGTTGAGCCCCTGCAACGCCATCATCGAACCCAGATGGGAGGCGTCGACCTCCTGCCCGATTCCATAACGCTCGCGCGCCAACAACGCCGTGATGACTCCGTAGGCGACCATGATCGCGCCCATCTGATCCGCGATGCCGCCATAGATGTAGGTCGGTGGCTGGTCCGGCGCGCCGACCGCGTTCATCACGCCCGAACGCGCCTGTCCCAGGTAATCGAACGACGGCCGATTGCTTTCCGGTCCTTCGGGGCCGTAGCCGGATGCGCTCGCGTAGATGAGCCGCGGATTGCGCGCCCGCAGATCGTCGTAGCCAAGCCCGAGGCGCTGCGCGACGCCCTGGCGGAAATTCTGGATGAAAACGTCGCTCCGCTCCGCCAGCCGATAGACGATCTCGCGGGCTTCGGGGTGCTTGAGATTGATCGCGAGACTCTGCTTGTGCCGGTTGTTGGCTTCGAAGTAAAAGCCGCCCGGTGAGAGTGCGCCGCTGCCACCCGAAAGCAGACCGCGGCCGGGATCGCCGCGCTCGGGTTCTTCGAGCTTGATCACCTCGGCGCCGAGGTCGCCAAGCATCGCCGACGACACGGGTCCCTGCTGCCAGATGGTCCAATCGATTACGCGGATGCCTTCCAACGGCGCTTTCACGCCCCCGAATATAACACCATCGCACGCCCGTCGTGCATCCCCGCCGCAGCGCCGCCGGGCGAGCCCGATTCAATCGCGCAGGCGATCGGCTATGCTGGTGCAATCCGCGATGCCGAACGCCCTGCTGAATTTCGTCTATCCGCCGAGCTGTCCAGGCTGCGGCGGCCGGCTGCCAATCGAGAGCGATTATCGCGTCTGCGGCGCCTGCCTTGCGTCGATCGAGAGAATCGTGGCGCCCTTCTGTTCGATCTGCGGCGAACCGCTCCGATCCGCAGCCGGCGAAGAATGCTGCCTTCGCTGCCGATCCGGAGCGCGCCACTTCCGCGTCGCAAGATCGATCGCGCGGTATGATCCAAGCTCTGAGCGCGGCCCGCTCGGCGCGATCATCCGTCATCATAAATACGGCCTCGACCAATCGCTCGCACCGGCGCTGTCCGAGTGCATCGGTCCAACCCTGCCCTTCCGGCCCCGTGAGCATGATCTCGTCGTGCCCGTCCCCCTCCATCGGGCGCGCCTGCGCTGGCGCGGATTCAACCAGGCCGCGCTGCTGGGTCAGGAAGTCGCGCGGCGCCTGGAGATCGATTTCGATGCTACCTGTCTTACGCGCGTGCGGGCGACGCCGCCCCAGACCGCGCGCAACCATGACGCGCGCCGGCGCAACATCCGGCGGGCGTTTCGCGTGACCGATCCGGACCGCGTGCGCGGCCGGGGCATCCTGCTGGCCGACGACGTGATGACCACCGGCGCGACGGCTGACGAATGCGCCGACGTGATGCTCGCCCCAGGCGCCGTCGCCGTAGACGTCTTCACCCTCGCTCGCGCCCTGTGACTTCCGAAAAACGCGCCGATGACGATCGTCGGTTCGCCGGGCGCGCTCCTGGCCTTCCCGAACCGTTTTTCGATGAGCTCCTAGCCCTGCTGCCGCGGGGACTCGCGCTGGACGTTGCGGCCGGAACCGGGCGCCATAGCCTAGCGATGGCGCGCGCGGGGATGAAGGTCGTCGCGATCGATCACTCGGCGGTGGCGCTCGAAACCCTGGGCCGGGCCGCCTGCGCGGCCGGACTCTGTGTATGGCCGATTGCGGCGGAGCTTGAGGAGCTGCCGATTCCGGCGGAAAAATACGATGTCGTGGTCAACATTAACTTTCTCGATCGCGCCCTGGTGCCGGTTCTCAAGCGCGCCCTCAAGCCCGGCGGCCTGATGCTTTTCGAGACCTTCCTGGTCGATCAGGCGGCGCTCGGCCATCCGCGCAATCCCGCTTATCTTCTCGAGCATCACGAGTTACGCGCGCTGCTCGGCGAATTCGAGCTGATTCGTTACCGCGAAGGGCTCACCGTCTACCCGGACGGCACGCGCGCCTGGCGTGCCGGCGCGCTGGCGCGCAAGGTCCAGGATGGCTAAGCGGCTCGATTACAAATCAGCCGGCGTCGACATCGATCTGAAGCAGCGGCTGATACCCGCCTTTCGGCGCATCGCACGCTCGACCGCGCGCGCCGGCGTGCTCGGCGGGATCGGCGGGTTCGGCGCGCTGATCAATTTCGCGCGGCGCGACGGAATCCGCTCGCCGGTGCTGGTGGCCGGCACCGACGGCGTCGGCACCAAGCTCAAGATCGCGTTTGCCACCGGGCGGCACGATACCGTGGGGGTCGATTGCGTGGCGATGTGCGTCAACGACATCATCTGTCACGCCGCCCGGCCGCTGTTCTTTCTCGATTACATCGGCGCGGGCAGCCTCGATGGCCGCGTCGCCCGGGCGATCGTGAACGGCATCGCCCGCGGATGCCGCGAAGCGGGGATGAGCCTGGTGGGCGGTGAAACCGCCCAGATGCCGGGTATCTACCGGCGCGGCGAATATGACCTGGTCGGTTTCGCGGTCGGCGTCGCCGATCGTGCGCGCATCCCCGCACCCGGCTCGGTCCGCCCCGGCGACGTGCTGATCGGACTCGCCTCGAGCGGACTTCATTCCAACGGCTACTCGCTCGCCCGCAAGGTTCTGCTCGAACGTTCGCGCCTGCGCCTCGATGCCTACGTCGATGAGCTCGGCTGTACGCTGGCCGAGGAGCTGCTGCGGCCGACGCGGATTTACGCCGTAATCGTCCAGGCGCTGTTTCGCCGCTTTCGCCTCAAAGGCCTTGCCAACATCACGGGCGGCGGAATAATCGAAAATCTGCCGCGCGCGCTGCCGACGGGCCTGCGTGCTATTGTCCGGCGAGAGAGCTGGCCGGTGCAGCCGATCTTCGGGATGATCGAGCGGCTCGGCCGCATCCAGCGAACCGAGATGGATCGGACCTTCAACAACGGTCTGGGCATGATAGCAATCGCGCCGCCGGACGAGGCCGATGCGATGCTGCGTCATCTGCGCGCCCGCC
>Ga0209415_10008846_pt1 | contig 17399 bp, 15 predicted proteins | sample PeaSoiSIISIP2007_FD_187696 | JGI IMG/M metagenome (GOLD analysis project Ga0209415, IMG submission 187696) | Peat soil microbial communities from Weissenstadt, Germany - SII-SIP-2007 (SPAdes) (version 2) | ecosystem: Environmental > Terrestrial > Soil > Wetlands > Peat | place: Germany... | reverse complement strand
ATAACCCGGACTTTGTAGGATTCGGATGGCTGTTTTTCGAAAAACAGCCATCCGAATCCTACAAAGTCCGGGTTATGGGCATCGTGTAGAGATAAGAAGCTTACCCCAAGTCCCAAAATCAACGTAATCATCACTCCGGAGACTTCGTCGATGACCACGAATTGGGGATCTTTGATCCCGGAGAATCTAACAACCTTATCAGAGACCCACACTCCGAAAAGCGATACAAGCAGCGCGACAGCAGCCTCAAGCACTAGGATTTCATTCACGCCGCCACGAATAAGAAACGGAAACTGCCTCCAGATTGGTCCGAATAACCAATAAAATCTGTCGCTAAATGGGGAGATCGCAGCAAGTGTGAGTGCGACGCCGCCTAACGAACCCCACGTCCCCGGCCCGGGCTTCAAATATCCCAATCCGCAAGCAGTTGCAAGAAAGTAGGAGATGCGCGGTTTTCGCTTTGATGCGAGCGCGTCAGTGGGATTGGTCATCGGAATCGGGGGGATTGTCGGTGCGCGCGTTTTCTTCGGGCTCTTCGAGCATCAACTTTTCCAGCGCGTCTTCGTCAAACGCCGGCTCCGAGATGACGTAACGCTCGGTGGCCCAGTTGCCCAGGTCGAGCTGTTGGCATCGCTCGCTGCAGAAGGGAAATTCCGCCTGAATTTCGGAATCGGTCGGTTTGCCGCAGATGGGGCACTTATGTTTCATCGCCCAAGCCTCCGCGCATTCATTTTCTACTGCAAAACCCGCAAGGCCGCGCCCGTGGCAATCCTTTGCACAGGGACTTGCGCCGGCATCACTGCAACGCTTTCCGCAAACGAAGTTTTCTCCGCGCGGCGAACAATTTCTGTCACCCGGCCAACTAAATCATAGTCATGCGCTTCGGAAATCTCCAATCGCACCAAATCGCCGGCCTGTGGCAGCTCGTCATTCATGGATTCGATGTCATTGACGTACACCTTTCCATCAATGTCGGGCGCCATGCCTTCCAACCGCGCCTCCCAGACTAGCTCGCTATCCTTTGACTCGCCTTCCAGCAACGCAATTTCGGTGCGACCCACGCGCGCCTTCAATTCCCGCGCCGAAATCTTCCTCTGCATGGCCATGAGTTTATCTCGGCGTTCGGCCTTCAGATCCTCATCGACTTTTTTGCCCAGCGCGAAGCTTCCCGCGGTATCTACGTCCGAGTACGTGAATACTCCCATCCAATCAAATTCCGCCGCGCGCACAAAATCGCATAGCTCGCGGAAATCGGCGTCCGTTTCGCCGGGGAATCCGACAATGAAGGATGTTCTCAGTGAGACGCCGGGAATCGTTTTTCGCACTCGCTCAACCAACTTGAGAAATGCGTCCCCATTTGAGCCACGCTTCATCTCCGCCAGCACGTTTCGGGAGGCGTGCTGCAACGGCATGTCCAGGTACTTCACCAGGCGCGGATGCGCGGCGAGAGTGTCCAGCAAACCCTGCGTCACTCGATTCGGATATGCATAGAGGAAGCGTACCCAGGCAAGCTCTTCCACTTTGGCGAGTCGCGCCAACAACTGGGCCAGCCCGTCGCGCAAGCCGAGGTCTTCGCCATAACTCGTGGTGTCTTGCCCAATGAGAGTGACTTCGCTCACACCAGCGCGCGCAAGGTTTTCAGCTTCGCGCACTACCGACTCGAATCGCCGGCTGCGAAAGCGTCCTCGCAATTGGGGAATGATGCAGAATGAGCAGGGGTGGTCGCAACCTTCCGCAATTTTGATGTAAGCCGCGTGGCGAGGCGTGGCCAGCATGCGCGGCGTCAATTCGTGATAAAGAAAATCCGAGGGACCCGCATGAGCGGCGTCGGTGTGACCGTTCGATGAGACCGCGGGTGTGCCTCGCACGGCATCCAAGATTCTCTCGACTTCCCCCGTACCTACTATCGCGTCCACTTCAGGAATTTGCGCCTGGATTTCTTTCCGGTAGCGTTCCACCAGACATCCCGCGACGATTAGCCTTCGAGCTGCGCCGAACTTCTTATACTCAGCCATCTCTAGAATCGCTTCCACTGATTCCTTTTGCGCCGGCTCGATAAAGCTGCAGGTGTTGACCACCAGCACCTCGGCCTCATCCGCGTGCGGTGTCAGTTCATACCCCTCGCGCGCCAGGATGCCCATCATCACCTCGCTATCGACAAGGTTTTTGGGGCATCCCAGGCTGACGAAGCCTACTTTGATGTTTTGAACGGGCTTTTGCATTTTCTCTGGAAAGGCAATCTTAGCACATGCGGTCGCAGGAGCGTCTTGAGGCAGCTTTCCAGACATTTGGGAGCTTGAAGATCTCGAGATTTACCTCATTCAGGAAACAATTGCGAGACGCTGGCGAATTTCACGGAGCAGATGAATCGACCGCCGCGAGTCAACCTCGGCATTGCCAAACCGCACGGCTTGATACAGCTCCGTGAGCCGGCAGACTGGCGCCGCCAGCTCGCTTTGTTGAATGGAAGAAGCGAATTCCAGCGCCGTGATCCCTTCGGCTTTGCGGTAGCCGCCCAGTGCCAGCACGCGCAGCATCTCTTGATAATGGACGCTGGCTCGCTGAGGCGACAAAGGTCCTCCTCCAGGTGCTCGCAACAGCCACACCCTTGCTAGAAAATCGCGCAGCCCTTTTCCTCCGGCCAAAAACAAGAAAGCCAATACCGCTGCCGCGATGGCAAATTGAATCAGCGAGGATTGCGCGGCGCGGGCTTGCCAACTGCGCATCCAGGCGACCGTTGCGTCATAGAAATGCGCAAACTTTTCGCGCGCACCGGTGGCCCACTGCCGCGAGGTTTGTTTCACACCTTGAGCCAGGGTCATTTGATGTAAAAAATCGTAGTTAATGACCCACTCGCCCCATTGCAATTCGAACCAGTCCACATATTTCGAAATGCCCGCGAACCACCCTGCGGGCGCCGAATCGCCGGAGGGCGTGGGATCAAACGTGATCCAGCCCTGTCCGGGGAAGTAAACTTCCACCCAACCATGCGCGTCGCTGGCGCGCACAATGAAATCGCCGCCAACGCTATTGTATTCGCCGGTTTGGAATCCGTTGATGTAACGCGCGGGAATTCCAAGAGTGCGCAGCATCATAGTCATGGCAGTTGCGAAGTATTCGCAATGGCCTGCGCGGCGGACAAAGAGAAAGTTGGCGAGCCGGTCGCGCGTGGGCGTGCCGCCCAAGTCGAGCGTGTAGCCGAAGTGAGAGCGCAAGTAACTCTGGAGAGCTACCGCTTTGTCATATGAATTCATCGCTCCTGCGGTGGCCTGCAGAGCAAGATCGCGGACTCGCGGATCGAGTTCAGGAATCTGAAGGAAGGTCGCGCGTATGTTTTCAGGGTACTCTGTCCCAGCCGCGCGTAATGCGGCTAAATTTGGCCTCATCGGAGCGGAATTCGCTTCATAGCTCAGCTCCGAATAATTCGGAAATGGATTGAAAATCGACCCCGTCGAATCCACCAGCAAGTAGTTGCGCCGTTGTGCGTCTCCTAAGCCCGATCCCGCGGAAAAGCGGCCCCGCACCACGCTGGTGTTGGAGGCGACGAATATCGCGTCGCTTGCCACCGGCTCGAGAAGAACTGTGTATCGCAATGGATTTCGCGAGGTATTCTCCCGCGCATCAGGCAGAACGAACCAGCCATTCTCATCGAGGAAGACCCGCCGGCGATCGTAAACCGTTCTCGACCACCGCCACCCATCAAAATGGGTGAGCGCAATGCCGCGCCAGTGTTGACCAAGGAAGCGCTCGGGGCCACCCTCCACTTTGACACGCATAACCAATTCGCTGCTCTTCTGGATTTCTCCGATTTGGCCCAGCTCCACATTTTCCGTGAAACCGGTCATGAGCCTGGGCCGCAGCGAATAAGTTCCGAAGTAACCCGCGGTAAATCGCGGCAGGAGAAAAAAGATCAACCCACCCAGCACCAACGCCGCAAGTGCCACAACTCCCGAAGTCAGGGCTAGCGCGCCTAAGAGTTTTTTCGCGGGGACGCTGCCTGCGCCAATCGGTGTCGATGACGCACCCTCAGCGCCGCGCTCGACTTCGAGGCCGACAAACGTGGAAATTCCGAGCGCGATGAAAACCAGAAAAAACACAAGGTATGCTGGATCCACTGTGAGAACAGCCGCAGCCAACATCGAAGCGAACGCCAGCATCGCCAGGAAGAGCGAATCGCGGCGCGAGCGGCCGCTATACAGCCGCGCCATCATTACGAAGAGCAGAAGGTGAACCGTCGTCAATAACGCCGCGTAGAGCGGGGGATTAGGCGCATCGATCGCGCGATTGCGGGCCCAAATGTAGTCCACTGGAATCACAACAAAGAAATACAGCGCCACGCAAATGGTCGCGGCGCGATGGGAAAGCTCCGGCCCGTGCCCGCGCCAGCGGCGAAAACCCTTCCAGACCAGAACGGCGGGCGCGACTATCGTCGTGAAAATGTCGAGCTTGCCCGTGGAAACCAGCGTTAACACAGATGTGTAAAGCAGCAGATAGAGCGAGGCTTCAAAATATTTGGAAAGAATTGTTGGAGACGAGTGAAGGTCCCGCTCACTTGAGCGGGCAGGATGGTCTTGCGGAATCGTGGCGGCGTTACTCATCGATTGCTCTTCAATTCTAGCAGTGGCCTGGCGCGCGCCGATTCTGCTCGCCAACGCTCAGCGCCAACGAGTAACTGTCCGCGCTCGCCAAAGTGGGTATCGGAGCGCCTACATTCAGACGGCTGATTTATTTGTGAAGCGTTTTCCGCGGAATGCGCCGGCTGGAAGCCGGCCGTACAAAATCCGTTTTAGCAGCCGCCGCGATTTTCCGTGTCGCCGAAGAGACCGCGACCTTGCCCACATCTGCAAGTAAAGCGATTCTTGCCGAAGCGCCCTTAATGGCGGGTAACGTCATGACTGGGACTAGAAAGGAAGCCAGCTTAATTTTTCGAAAGGTCACCGTATGGCCTGCCAGCGCGAGTGGCCTCATCTCCAATTTCATACCGGTGTCCTTCGATCCGTAGAGACCGCGAATTTCTCTCGCAACCTCGGCCTTTGGATTCTCCGAAACGACTACGGCTGGGAATTGCCACAGTCCTGAAAATAAGGCTTGTGCTTCGGACATTGTTCCGCCGGCGGAAGGCCGCACAAGCATGGTTCGCCCACGCGGGTCGAGCAGGACTGCGGCGGCAAGCGTCACGCTCACAACGGCGCGCTTACTCCGTTTCGCGGGCAAATCGTCCTCGATGCCGAGCGCTCGCGCGCGGCAGGCGTACGCCACGGGGCAGGCATCGCATCGTGGCGAGCGGGGAGTGCAAACGGTCGCCCCCAGCTCCATCATTGCCTGATTCCAGTCGCCGGCCTCGCGCAACGCTAGCAATGCAAGTGCGGCGAGCTCCAATTCTCGCCAGCGCTTCGGCGCGCGGAGATCCCCACGAACCGCTCCCAGCCGCGCCAAAACTCGCGCTACATTTCCATCCAGCACCGCGAGAGGCTCGCCAAAAGCGATGCTCAGTATTGCCGCCGCAGTGTACTGTCCGATGCCCGGGAGTTCGAGTGCACCCTCCAGTCGGCGCGGAAATCTGCCTCCAAGCCGTGCGACAATTTGTTTTGCCGCGGCGTGCATATTTCGTGCGCGGCTGTAATACCCCAGGCCCGCCCAATACTGCAATACGGTTTCCATTTTCGCGAGGGCCAGCGTCTGAACGGTGGGGAATCGCCGAACGAAGCGCTCGTAATATGGAATCACCGCTACCACGCGTGTCTGCTGCAGCATGACCTCTGATATCCAGATCCGGTAAGGGTCCTTCGTGCGACGCCAGGGTAAATCGCGCTTCTCCCGGCGGAACCATGCGAGAAGACTTTTGCGAAAACGCGCGAGGCGAGCCGCGCTAATCGTCCAAGGCGGTGAAGGGATTGTCGCAGTGGGACGCACGCGCTATTTTCGCACGGGCTACAGCGAATCGGCGAAGACGATATAGGACGTACTCCACAGCGACGTCGGTATCGATCCCCGAGGCTGGCTGGTCAGCACAATTTTGAATACCAGCGATTCGTCGGCTAATTCGCGCAGAAAGTTGCGGCCCGGTTCGTGTGCGCGTGCCTGGATCGCTGCGAGCTGTCGCAGCACATCATAAACATTCTCGACCGCAGGCCCGAGGGGAACTTCGCCGTCCGGGGTCCGAAATCCGATCACGGATTCAATCTCGTGGAAATGCCACGCCAGGCAGGCGCAAAAAGTCACCGCACGCTCGAATCTCTCCGCAACTTTGGCTTCTTCCACCTCATTCGCTAAGGGTTCTCCGGGCGCTAGGAAAGGATCAAGCGCCAGCATTACTCGCCGCTCCTCCTCTCGCGCGTACTCTTTCACTTTGAGGCCGCCCATTTTTGCCGATGCCTTCCAATCCACAAACCGCGCGCTATCCGTACTCACCGCATCCCGAATGGCATAAAGGTCGTGGCCGGGCCCGCGGTGGTAGCTCTCCAATTCGCCGCTGAGCAGCGGCAGTATTTCGAAGAATTCATCGGTCGGCTCAACCGAAGGATATACGGCGATCTCGGCTTTGGCGGGCAGTTTGCGTGACTTTTCCAGGAAGCCAAATGGGAATCGTGAGCGCAGCGAAAGCGCATCCTGATTATAAATGCCGCGCCGCGGGAAGAGCAGCTCCACTCGATTCATGACCGCTTGCCCGCGCGGAATATAAGGGAAGTACACCGGCCGGTTAAGCAGAGCCACTCTGGCGTCCGTTTTCCCGTGCGTGGCACCCTTCCCTCTGCCCTTTCCGATTTCACCAACGACCCGCAACGCAAAGGACGGGAACATCTGTTTTAGGTTACGCAGCCCGACCACCGCGCGCGCCGGCTCGCCCGCGAAAATGTGCTCAGGCAGCTCAAGTTGGAGTTCGATCCCAGCGAGCGTGATGGTTGAGAGAATGCCAGAAAGCAAAATGCCCGCAATTAGACATCCTAGAATCAGGAACAGCAGGTTGTTCCCGGTATTTAGCGCCGCAAGCGCCACTACGAAAATGCAGACCAGGAATACGAGCCCCTCGCGTGTAACGCGGAAATTCATCTGGAACGAGAGCCAGCGCAAGGGCGAGCGCCGCGCCAGCGCCGGTACAATGGTCACCGCAACCCAGCCCGCGAGCCCTAGCGCTCCCAATGCTGATGCTGCGGCCGTCCACACCGCTCCGGATTGCGCCGCTGCCGTGGAAAAAATCGCCAGCCCAAATGCAAACGCCAGCGCGGCCATGGCAATGGCGAAGCTACGCCATCCGGTCAAATCTTTTTCAATTCGATTGGCAAAAGACTTGTTCGAGGACGAAGACATCTTTGAGGCCAAAAGGATCAGACCGGAACGCGTACCGTTTCCACCAATTCTCGAAGGAGCATTTTCGCCTGCTCCGATTTTTTCTGCGTGGAAACAGACCGCGAGTTGACGACCACTCGATGCGCGAACACCGGCACCACGAGCTGTTTGAAATCGTCCGGCAGGCAGAAATCGCGCCCTTTCAGAAACGCACGCGCCTGCGCGGCTCGATGCAGCATGAGCGCACCGCGCGTGCTCACTCCCAGACTCAGTTGATCGGTCTGTCGAGTGCGTTCCACGATCTCCAGCGCATAATCGAGGAGGCTTTCTTCCACATGGACGTGCTCCACTGCCTGTTGCAGCGCGACCACATCCTCCGCCTCCATCGGAGGCGCAAGAGAATCCACTCCAGCCCGTCCGTGCGCTCGCAGTATGTCTTTTTCACTGGCGCGCGCCGGATAGCCCATTTTCACTCGCAACAGGAACCGGTCGAGTTGCGATTCGGGCAAAGGATACGTGCCGTGGTGTTCCACCGGATTCTGCGTTGCCAGGACCATGAATGGCCTGGGCAATGTGTGCGTGTAATTGTCCACCGTCACCTGTGCTTCATTCATCGCTTCCAAAAGCGCCGATTGCGTTTTCGGTGTAGTGCGGTTGATTTCATCCGCGAGCACGATATTGGCAAACAACGGCCCGGGTTTGAACTCGAATTCCTGCCGCGATGGATTGAAGATGCTGACGCCAATCACATCGGACGGCAACAAATCTGAAGTGAACTGAATTCTCTGGAAAGAGCAGTGGAAGGATTTCGCCAACGCCTGTGCCAGTGTCGTTTTGCCCACCCCGGGCACGTCTTCAATCAGCAGATGCCCTCGCGCTAGCAGCGCAACCAGAGCCATCTCGATGACTTCATCTTTGCCTTTGATGACGCTTGCGATCGAGCGCTGAAGCTGCGCCACCTGCGCCGCGGCCAGCACCCTATCTAGCGAATTTCCAGGCGCCGCGATATGCGAAGTTTCCTTTGTTGGCGCGATTTTCGTAGTCGTTCCCGGCATGGATGTGGTCGCCATCGGCTTAAGCCCTGTCTCCTGTCAAAATGCCCGGCAGTTCTGCTAAAGTATTTAATTCGTGGGCGACTAGCTCAGTTGGTTAGAGCGCTCCCCTCACACGGGAGAGGTCCAAGGTTCAAGTCCTTGGTCGCCCACCAATTTTCCGCGCCACCGCCCGAATGGGACGCAGGAGTTCTATCTTAGCGAATTCTCGCCATGTCAACCGCGCTGCGAACAATTGAGTTTCTATGTTTGGGGGTATGGCTGGGCGGGATTTGTCTGTTGAGTTTTGTGATTGCGCCCGGTGCGTTCAGCATTCTGCCCAGCCGCGACATTGCCGGAACATTCGTGGGCTTCACTCTCAGCCGACTTCACCTTATTGGCATCGGAGCCGGTGTGATCTACCTTGTCGCGCATTTCCTGCGTTCCACTTCATTCCCAGCCCTGGCCCGCTATGCCGCCATCGCCGTAATCCTGATGATCCTGCTGACAGCTTTCTCCCAATTTTACGTCGCGGCGCAGCTCGCAGACCTGCGCGTTCAGATGGGCTCCGTTCAGAACACGCCAACGGATAATCCGATGCGCGCTACCTTTGATCGCCTGCATCGCGTGTCCGTCGGATTGGAAAGCGCGGTGCTTCTACTGTGCATCGCCGCGATGTATCTCACCGTCCGCGCATCTTAAGGCGCCCTGTCTTTGATGTGCGTGGCAATGTACCACTCATTGCCGAACGGATCCGTCACGCCACCCATGCGATCTCCGTAGGGCATGTCGGCAATCGGATAAAGTGAAGTGGCTCCGGCGCGCAATGCGCGTTTGTAGACTTCATCGGCGTTCTCGACGTAAATGTAAACGCCCGGCGGCGTCGGTTGGTACTGGCCGCGAGGTTCGCCGACCATCACGACCGAGTTTCCGATTCTTGCTCTCGCATGGCGAACGGTGCCGTCAGGTGCGTCGTGGCGAAACATCAGCTCAGCTCCAAACACAGTAATTAAGAATTCGATGAAGCGAGCCGCACCCTTCGGATTAAATCCAAGCAAAATGTCGCCCGAATTCGCAGGCGCGTGCTCTGAAATCCGCCGCGTGTTGATATACCAATTATTCCCGCCGGCATCGGTCACACCCGCATCGCGGTCGCCCCAGGGTTGCGTCACGGGTTCGTAAATTGAAGTTGCTCCTGCGGCCATCGCGCGGCGATAGAACTCATCCGCGTCGCTTACATTGATCAACATGTTGGCATTGCGCGCAGGGCCTTCCCAGGTTCCGCCACCGCCGATCATCAGCATGGAATCGCCGACTTTGATTTCTGCGTGAATGCCGCCGGCCCCGCCCTGGCTGCGGAAAAGTTCGTCGCCGCCGAAGGCTTGCTTCACAAAAGCAATCACTTCCTCCACAGGCATCACCTGAATGTATGGGGTAATCGTGCGGAAACCTTTGCGGATTGGATTCACAGTTGTTGTGGACATGGTTCCTTTTCCTTGCAATTTAGATTTCTTCAGCAGTTCGGATTTCAGCCGCGCCTTGAAATTTTCACTCGGAATACCTCGTAGGGCTGCCGCAACACGCAGCAACGTCGCTTGACGGACTCCTGCGCCACGCTCCGGCGCATCGGGCCGGGAGAGGATTGCCTCTACCGCCAAATCAAGTTCGTCAATTGGAGAACGCTTAGCCATTGCACTCGCTCATTTCGCACTACTCATTTTGAGCCACCCATTTTGTCCCGCAGATTCTGCAGCGCCCTGAACTGAAGCTGCTTCACTGCGCCTTCCGACCGTCGAAGCTCCTGCGCGATTTCTTGAATACTTTTCTCTTCCGCAAATCGCATTTGGACCACGCGCTTCTGGTCCGCGGGTAGAGTCCTGACTAATTTGAAAAGCTTTGCGCGGTGCTCGATTGCGGTGAGGCCGGACGGACTGGGATCAACCTGATCAGTCATTGGGCTTCCCGATTCCCGCGCGGCGCTCTTCCACTTGTCCGCCAGCGCATTTGAGGCAATCTGGTAGAGCCACGCTTTAAAAGGGACTCCACGCGCCTCAAACTTCCTTATATTCGCCAGCGCCCGGTGAAAAACATCCGCAGTCAAATCCTGAGCCGCGTCTCGATTGCCCACACGATGGGCAATGAACGCATATACGTGGTCAAAATGGACCTCGTATAGGTCGGCGAAGCGGCCGGGGTCTTTCTGCGCGGCCGCGATCAGAAGCCTCTCTTCGGCTTCATTCCATGGAGCTTTCAACAATTTCTCCGCGATTCAGGCTCTCCATACCATAAACTGCGCAGCCGCCGAAAGGTTACGCTTCAATTTCCATGACTTGGTTCAGGTATCAGTAGCTGGCCGCGTTACTGCGGAGCAGAGGGCTTCAGATTGAGGATCTTGCTTTCACTGGACTTCACACTCACCAATTCCGCGCTGCTTTGATTTCGATCGGCATAGTCCATCGAGAAATAGGTTTGTTCCTGTGTTGGAAGTACGGCGAACATGTAATAGTCCCCGGGAATCACTCCTGAAATCACGTATTGGCCGCTGAAATCTGATGTCCCCGTCATCGTATACCGGGGCACTTGCCGCAATTCGCGCGATTGCGGAATCATCACCACCATCAAACCCGGCACTGGCTTGGTGCCGTCCATCACCTGTCCGCTCACTGTGCCCGCATCATTTGCAATTGTAATCGAGCAATCGTTGAGCGTTTGGTTGGGTTCCAAACTTAACGGCTGCCGTGCGACCTCCCTCCCGGCACAAATAACTCGCTTCATATATGCCCCGGACTGTCCGCCGCTGAGTGAAAAACTGTACTGCCCCGGCGAAACCTCCTTGAAATCGAACGCGCCAGTCGCTTCCAACGCCTGGCTGCCAGGCCCGCCGCGGCCTCCACCTAAAGATTGCCCCTGGAGCGACAATCGAAAGGACGTAATTTGTGGCCCAGGCGGATTTTCCAACTGTGCTTGCCCCCGCACCTCGCTCGCGCGGCCAATTTGAACGTTCACGTGGGCGTCTCCGTCTGCCACCCTCGCCGTCGCATATCCCACGTCCACCCGGGGAGGGGGATTGCCTCTGCTTCCTTGTATGTTTTGATCAACCGCCCTCGCGGTAAGCACGTACTCTCCGGCCGGGATACCTTCAATGGTAAATGTGTTGTCAGGACCCGCGGCGGATCCTCCTACCATAATCATGGATGTCATCCCTATGGATGTTCCCCCACCCCCTACAAAATACGAGAATCCAATATCCGTGCCGACGTCGCGTCCTGCCATGACTGAATAGTGCCTCTGCCCGGCATTGTCTGACGCATCCAATATCACACCCGAGATCTTGTACAGTTTTTCAGGGGATAGAGAGATTTGAATGCCGCGCGCCTCAGCGCCCGATACGACTTGGACGTGCTGCGCGGATTCAATGAATGGTGCACCCGGGTAGTACCGTGAGCCGTAGCTCAATCCACCTCGTGGTCCGATAGAAAAGGCTGAAGTTCCGGACAACCCGCCTGTCTTCACGTAGTATTCGCCCGGAGTCAATCCTGACAATCGAAAATTTCCCAGGTCGTCCGTACGTGCATTTCCCACGGGAGCTTGTTGCACGCGCCCTCCCCGTGAATATCGCAATTGGATTGCGGAAACTTGGACTCCCTCCAATGGCTCGTTGTCCTCATCGTAGATCGTTCCCGAGATCACCCCCGCCGGCATGAGATGTACATCCATATTTTCAAGATTCTGCGCAGTGCCCACTCGAATGGACGCGCCGTTGGGAATCGGCCCAGTCTGTCCATAGAACTGGCCCACATACCCGGTCTTCTCAAAGCGAAGTGTGTAGTTCCCCGGGCCAACGTCCGCAAAGGAGTAGCTTCCGTCCGCGGCGGTTCGCGCTGTCTCCGTCTTTTCTACCTGGCCGCCACCGGAGTTTTGTTGTGCGCCCAGCAAGGTAACCGAGGTTTTGTTCAAGGGCGCACCCGTGTCAGATCGAAAAACATGTCCGGAAATTTTTCCAGATTGTCCGCTCTGATTTTTTTGCTGCTGATTGTTCTGTGATTGCGCCAGACCTCGACTGCTCCCAGCCCAAATCAACAGGACTGCACATACTAGGCGACCGAATGTTGCCCCTATTCCCAGTCCTTCGATGATCCGCCGCGTGGACATGTTCGATGTGAATTGTAGCTCTTTAAGGTATGCCTAAGACGAGTAACTGGTTGTCCGCCCAGTGAGTGCGAGGCCTAAAAGAGCGCGGATGATGATGCAGGAATCGACCTCGTCAAGGCTTTGACTTGCCAAAGAGCGACGCAGCATACTGGAGCACCGGCTGCATTTCCGGCGCGACCACATCTCCTGCGTAAATCTCCAGGAAATTGACATGCCGGCCGGAACTGTTTGCCGCCATCCCTTTATCCACCGATTTTCTCAGGGCCAGGGGAGGGTTTCCTGCAGCGCCCATAACTTGGCTGGGCCCCGCGCCTTGGGAACCACCGCGCATTTCGAAGCCGGTAATGATTCGCCCGCTATAACTGTTGATAAAGTCGGTGCCGTCAAAAGCTTCCACCTGCGCGTGGCCGGCATGAAGATCGTTCGATTGAATTGCAAGCCGGCGTCCAATGACCTTGACTGCCCGTTCCACGACGTCTTGCTTTGCACGTATGCGCGCAGGACGGCCGGATTCCCCCCGTTCAAGAATTGGCAGGTTCGGGGCCGCCAGAGAGACACACTGATTGGGAAACGTATCGGCATAAAAGTGAAAGGCCTTTTCCCATGCGCCCAAATACTTGGCGGGCGTATAACCGTCACTGAGCCATTTCTTCACGGCTGGCGGAGAGTCGCTGGGCAACGTCATCTCTTCGGAAACCGATGTCGGTCCGCCGGCCGCGATCATTCTAAAAGCCGGCGAATTCCCATACCTTTCGCTCACTTGCTTCATGAATGCGAACCAACGGTCCAGGTACACGGGATCCCATGGCATGGGAAGCTTCAAGGTTGTGCCATGCTCAGGGCCATAGGGCACCTGGAACATATCGGTCTTTGCGCCTGCCAGGGCCCATTCAGGAGAAAAAAAACCGGAGAATATGTCGAGCTGCACCCATTTTTGGGATGATGCCGCGGCAGCAAAGAGGGCATCCAGCTTCGACCAATCCGGTTTTCCCTCGACTGGCTCGATGTCGCGCCAATTGATCTGAACGGCGACACCGCTCACGTAAGGATTGTTCAGGGCTTCTAAATTCCCTGATTTGTATCCCTTCTCTCCCGGAGGTATCACGACGGCGAGTCCGCTAGGTGTCGCATTAACGCTCGACGCGCACCGGTTCGCCTCCCGGCGCTGAGGGGCCGGACCGGGGGGGCCCTGGCGCTGAGCGCGAACCGGGAGCGAGGTCAATGACCAGCAGGACAAAAGGGATATGCCCAGCAGAACACACCGGAGCCGTGAAATGCGCATGAGTGCTCTCCTCACTCTAAGCGAAATGAAAACGCATGTTACCCGGGATTTCGATTATGACCCACCGGATGACCCCCTTATATACCGAAGGCCCTTCCGAGTGAAGCAGATCGCTCACAAACGCTTCTTGAAGTGCTCTTGGTCTTCTTAAGGGCGGATTCCGAGTTTTTGTCCCTCCATGCTAGACTCGCCGCGCGATGCAAACGGGGATTATTGGGCTTCCGCAGGTCGGAAAAACCACTTTATTCAAGATATTGACTAAGGCAAACGTGGACGCGCGTGCCGGACAGGCGCAAACACACGTCGGCATTGCGCGCGTTCCCGAGCCGCGCCTCGACAAACTTGCCGTGCTCTTCAAGCCGAAGAAAGTGACCTACGCGACCATCGAGTATGTGGATGTCGGCGGGCTTGCCCGTGAAAAGGCGCGCGAATCGGCCTCGCTTAACCAACTTCGCGAAGTGGACGCGCTTGCGCACGTCGTCCGTGCATTTGAAAACCCCACTGTTCCTCATCCTGCGGGTTCGGTGGACCCGCTACGGGATATCGAGAATTTCGATCTCGAATTGGTGCTTGTCGATTTGGATCAAGTTGTGCGCCGCCTGGAGCGCCTGGAAAAAGACCTCAAGAAAAAGAAGGAACAAATTCTCGAATTTGAGCAAGCCGTCCTCCTGCGCTGCAAAAAGGCGCTTGAGTCAGCTCAATCCTTGCGCGAGCTGGAATTCACTCCAGATGAGCGCAAAACTCTGACTGGCTTCATGTTTCTCTCACTTCGGCCGATTCTTTATGTCCTGAATGTCGGCGACGAAGAAGTTGCCGAGCTGGATGCCGCCATCGAAAAGCATGGCCTGGGAAAATTTTCCAGCAAGCCGAATACTGCCGTTGTTCCAATTTGCGGGAGGATCGAAGCCGAATTGGCCGAGCTTGATGACGCTGCTGCCGCTGAATTGCTCGCTGCCTATGGCCTGAAATCAACCGGCCTCAATCGCGTGATTCATGCCAGCTACGCTTTGCTTGGACTCACCTCATTTTTTACAGCGGGAGAGCCCGAGGTACGTGCTTGGACCATTCGCCAGGGCATGTCCGCTCAAAAAGCGGCCGGCGTGATCCACTCCGATATCGAAAAGGGGTTCATTAAGGCGGAGGTGGTCCGCTGGGACCAACTTCTGGAAGCCGGAAGTTGGGCCGCCGCGCGCGAAAGAGCCTGGCTGCGATTGGAGGGGAAAGAATACATCGTTCAGGAAGGCGACGTCATTCTATTCCGTCACAGCGGCTGATACCGCAGGAATCTTCATCATGAACACCACGCGCATTGCGCTTGCACTGGGTTTGGGTCTCACCGCTGCGCTCGCCAACGTCCTCGGCGGTCTATTTGTTGTGCGTCGCAATTGGTCCCGTGAATTCCTGAAGTATTTTCTTGCGCTCGGCGCGGGCTTCATGCTTGGCGTGGTTTTTCTGGACATCGTGCCCGAATCCACGCGGTTGGTTGGCATTGATGGCGCCATGCTCTGCCTTCTGATCGGTTACTTTCTCATTCACCTATTCGAGCACACGCTCGCGCCACATTTTCACTTCGGCGAAGAAACGCACACGCACGAATTGGCGCCGCATCACACCGGAATTTCGGCTCTGCTCGGTTTGGTGATCCACGCTTTTTTTGACGGAGTAGCAATTGCCTCCGGTTTCCTGGTCTCCATGTGGCTTGGCTGGGTCATTTTTGCCGCAATCATTCTGCACAAGCTGCCCGAGGGATTCGCCATCTCATCTCTGATGCTGGCCACCGGCACCAGCCGCCGCAAAGCACTTTGGGCCGCCGCCATCCTGGGAGCCGCGACCTTATGCGGTGTGTTGCTAATGGGTGCCCTGCGGACTGACGTCCAATACGCCTTGCCGCTGGCTGGTGGGGTCACGCTCTATGTCGCGGCGTCCGATTTGATCCCAGAGGTCAATCGGGAGCCCAGTGCTCGAATTGCCACGCTCGTATTTCTCGGCTTGGCGCTTGTCTTTCTGGTTCATCACTTGTTTCATATCTAGCGTGTTTTCAGTCGTTTAGACAACAAACATCGGAGGGGAGGGGTCTATTAGGTTCTTCCACACTCAGCTATCGAGCCAATGCACACACGAAAATCACGCGCTTGCGTCATTGCCAATCCGAGGTAAGATTAGCTCTCGTAAGGAGGCATCCACAGGCGGTCGTCCCCCGCAACTTTTTGACAGGCAAGGGGTTTAACCTATCGTGGAGGTCATGGCCAGGTCGGACGTCCAACTGATGCTGGGCGTGAGGGCCGGGGACGAAACGTCCTTTGAGCTCTTGCTCCAACGTTATAGGACCCCTCTGGTCAACTTCCTGAACCGTATGGTTCGCGATACGGCCCAGGCAGAAGACCTGGCACAAGAAGTTTTTCTTCGCGTGTATCGTGCGCGGAAGGAATATGAGCCCAGCGCCAAGTTCACCACGTGGCTTTTCCGCATTGCGACGAATCTGGCACTGAACTCTTTACGCGACGGCCGGCATCACCGCCTGGATATTTCCATAGATCAGACGGTGGATGATGGCGAACAGGAGCAAGCGCGGCTCGATGTCGCCGACAAATCTCCCGACATTGAGCACCAATTGCTGGAGCGCGACCGCGCGGCATTTATCCGTCGCGCAGTGGATGCGCTTCCAGAAAAGCAGCGCGCCGCAGTTCTGCTGCACAAGTACATCGAACTGGATTACACGGAGATTGCGAGAACTTTGGAGTGCTCGGAAAGCGCGTTGAAATCGCTGCTGTTCCGGGCGTACGAAACTTTGCGAATACAGTTGGCTCCGCTGGTGGGCAGCGGATTCAACGCATTGTAATCGCAGGGGAAACATTAGCAGGGCAGAGAGGACCATATGAGCTGTGAACGAATGGAAGGCCGCTTAATTTCCTACATGGATGGACGTGCAACGGAACGGGACCGCCGGACCATCGAATCCCATCTGAAAGAGTGCTCGGCTTGCCGCGCCCGTGTGCAAGGTTTCAAGGGCGTTTGGAGCATGCTCGAAGAAGTGTCTGTGCACGAACCGTCGGCTGCGTTTGAGGCGCGCTTGCGTGCCCGATTGGCGGCGGAGCCCGTACGACAGAGCTTCTGGGATGGGTTGATGCCCGCGCCACGGATGGCGTTCGCAGTCACTCTGCTGGCGGTTTTTTCATTCTGGATTTCTTCGCGGCCGCCCGCTGTCAGCGTTCCCGCGAACACCTCCAGTGAAGCAGAGTTCCGGATGATCCAGGATTTGCCGGTGCTCGAAAACTATGATGTGTTGGTCAGCTTCGATGTGCTTTCTCAACTCCCTGCGCAATCCTCACAAGCTGGGGAGAAAAACTGAGGAACGACTGGGTTTTCGCGCGCGATGTTGTTCGGCAAAGTCGTGACCTGCACTTTCTGAAGGTGAATTCGGCGAACTGCAAAGTTGATGTTGGGATGATTAAGCGCTTCGGCCAATTCGGAAGTCTCCTCGTGGTGTTGCTCCTGGTGTGTTCGATTCCCACGCCAGTCGATGCGCAGCGCGGAGGCCGCAGATCGCCACCACCGCCCCCACAGAACAAAACTAATTCGGCAAAGACTCAGGGCAACTCGAACACCCAATCCGGAACGAAGCCAAACAATCCCCCCAATAGCGGCGG
>Ga0209415_10008845_pt1 | contig 17400 bp, 12 predicted proteins | sample PeaSoiSIISIP2007_FD_187696 | JGI IMG/M metagenome (GOLD analysis project Ga0209415, IMG submission 187696) | Peat soil microbial communities from Weissenstadt, Germany - SII-SIP-2007 (SPAdes) (version 2) | ecosystem: Environmental > Terrestrial > Soil > Wetlands > Peat | place: Germany... | reverse complement strand
TCCCCCCCGGCCCCCTCCCACAAGGGGAGGGGGAGCTTTCTTTCATTCTTTCAAACCAGCACAAGACCTTCGTCGGTGATACCCGCCGCGTTGGCCTCATGCTCCGGGCCGAGGATCATCTCGTTATGCGCCGCCCCGGACGGGATCATCGGGAAACAGTTCTCCTTCGGGTCAACCGCGATATCGGCGATCACCGCCGTGTCGCAGGCCAGCATGGCGCGGATCACGTCGTCCAACTGGTCGACGCTCTCGGCACGCAGCCCCTTGGCATGGAACGCATCGGCCAGCTTGATGAAGTCCGGCAAGGCGGCGCTGTAGCTTTCCGAATAGCGCCCGCCATGCAGCAGTTCCTGCCACTGCCGCACCATCCCCATGTACTCGTTGTTGAGGATGAAGACCTTCACCGGCAGCTTGTACTGCGACAGCGTGCCCATCTCCTGAATGTTCATCAGCACGCTGGCCTCGCCGGCGATGTCGATCACCAGCGCGTCGGGATGTGCAATCTGCACGCCCATCGCGGCCGGCAGCCCATAGCCCATCGTCCCCAGTCCGCCGCTCGTCATCCAGTGATTCGGTTGCTCGAACTTGAAGTGCTGCGCAGCCCACATCTGGTGCTGGCCGACCTCGGTGGTGATGAAAATGTCCTGCTTCACCGCGCGGGTGATCTCATACAGCCGTTGGATGGCGTATTGCGGCTTGATGATCGAGCCCTTTGCCATCTCCTGAGTGAACTTCAGGCTGTCCTTGCCGCGCCAAGCGTCGATCTGCCGCCACCATGACGCGATCGCCTGGCTATCGGGCTTCGCCGGATCGGCATTCCATTGCGCGATCAGCGCCTGGAGCACGCGGCCGGCATCGCCCACGATCGCCACCTCCACCGCCACGTTCTTGTTGATCGAGGACGGGTCGATGTCAGCATGGATCTTCTTCGACCCCTGGCTGAACGCGTTCAGCCGCCCGGTCACCCGGTCGTCGAACCGGGCGCCGATATTCAGCAGCACGTCGCAACCGTGCATTGCCAGGTTGGCCTCGTAGGTGCCGTGCATGCCCAGCATGCCGAGGAACTGCGGATCGCTGCCGGGATAGGCGCCGAGGCCCATTAGCGTGTTGGTCACCGGAAACCCGGTCAGCCGCCCGAACTTTGTCAGCGCCGCCGCGGCGGCTGGGCCGGCGTTGATCACCCCGCCGCCTGCGTAGATCACCGGCCGGCGCGCCCGCTTCAGCAGCGTCACCGCCTGGGCGATCCGGGTCGGGTCCGGCTCAGTCCGCGGGCGGTAGCTGGGGTGGATGCGCTGGGCATCGGCGTAGGGCGCCTTGCCAATCACGATGTCCTTCGGCAGGTCGATCACCACCGGGCCGGGCCGGCCGGACCGCGCGACGTAGAACGCCTCATGCACCACACGGGCGAGGTCTTCTGCCCGCTTGACCAGGTAGTTGTGCTTGGTGGCGGGGCGAGTGATACCGGTGGTGTCGGCCTCCTGGAATGCGTCGTTGCCGATCAGGTGGGTAGGCACTTGGCCGGTCAGGCACACGACCGGGATGCTGTCCATTAGCGCATCGGTGAGGCCTGTGACGGCGTTGGTCGCGCCGGGGCCGGAGGTGACCAGCACGACGCCCACCTTGCCGGTGGACCGCGCGTAGCCCTCGGCGGCGTGTACCGCGCCGCCTTCCTGGCGGACGAGGATGTGGCGGATGGCGTTCTGGTTGAACAGCGCGTCGTAGATTGGCAGCACGGCGCCACCGGGATAGCCGAAGATGGTGTCCACGCCCTGGTCCTTCAGCGCGCGAAGCAGGATTTCAGCCCCGGATTGGGTCCATTCTGCCGACATGACACATTCCTTGGTGCGAAAGAGGCGCAGGACTAGGGCGAATGGTGCGGCGCGTCAACCCGGCGCCTGAACAAACGCGACGGTTTCGTCGAGAATCCTTTCCGAAAATTGCGTCAGTCCCGTGAATTGCGCATGGATCGTATGCGTTCGGGCCGAGAGCAGGTGGTGACGGAACCAGGTGGCCTGGCGCTTGGTGTATTGGCCGGTGACCAGCTCCGTGCGTTGGCCGGCTTGTTCGAGGGTGATCTCGCTGCGGAGGTAGGCGGACAGCTCCGGCACGCCGTGCGCCCGCATAGCCGGCAGGGCGGGATCGAGGTGCTGGGCCAGTAACGCCCGGACTTCGTCCAGTGCGCCCTCGGCCAGCATGGCGGCGAAGCGGGTGGCGATGGCGGCGCGCAGTGCGTCGCGCGGGGGATCGAGCAGGATGGCAGTGAAGCGCCAAGGGGCTTTCTCCCCCCGCAACGCCTGCCAGGCGGCGAGGCCGGTGCCGGTGCCGCGCCACACCTCCCAGGCGCGCGCGATGCGCTGGCTGTCGTTGGGCTTGAGCCGGGCGGCGGTGGCGGGATCGACCACGGCGAGCCGCGCGTGCAGTGCCGGCGCGCCGAGTTCGTGGAGCAGGGCACGGGCCTCGGCGCGGGCTTGCGGGCCGGGGTCGGGGATGGCGGCGAGGCACTCGGTGAGCGCGGCGAAATAGAGGCCGGTGCCGCCGGTGAGGATCGGCAGGCGGTTTTCTTGGCGTGCCGTTTCCATCGCGGCCAGGGCCTCGCTGCGCCACCAGGCGACGCTGCCCGGCTCGGCGGCCAGGCGCACGCCGTAGAGCGTGTGCGGCACGCGCGCTTCCTCCTGCGGCGTCGGACGGGCGGTAAGGACGCGCAGCTCGCGATACACCTGCATGGAGTCGGCGTTGACGATCGTGCCGTTGAGCCGCTCGGCGAGGGCCAGGGCGAGGGCGGATTTGCCGCTGGCGGTGGGGCCGGCAACGAGCAAGGCGTGGGGGAGGGTCACGGACCGGCCCCACGGTGCAAGGTGTCTTGCCTCATGGCATGCGCGGCTGGCAGCGGCCGCCGCCAAGGAGCTCGGGGCGTCGCCGGGCCGGGCCGAAGGGTTTCCGGGTCCGCCGCTGCGGTGCTGGTGCCGAGCGTGCCACGCCACTCTTCCGGTCCGGCAACCGGACTCGCGCTACATGGCAACTTTCCCGCTACGATGGGCGGCGGTCCAGATCGGCCGCGGCAGAGACGTGGTGTTCTGGTGCATCGGGTCTTTGCCGCTGTGGCGCGCATCGGTCGGCGCCTGACCCAGCCTCGCCCCGCTGTTCTGGTGCATGGGGTTCTTCCCGTTGCGCCGTACGACGATCTGCATCGGGTGCAGCCGCACCCGGTCGTCCTGGTGCATGGGGTTCTTCCCACCACGATGCACGCCGGTCCGGGGCGGGAGCAGCGCCACCCGGCCGAATTGGTGCAGGGGGTCTTTGTCGTAGTAGCGTGCACCGGTCGGAGCCAGAGCCAGCCCCGCAACGCTGTTCTCGTGCGTGGGGTGCTTCCTGCTGCGCCGCTGGACGGTCCGGGGCGGGAACAGCAGCACCCGGCCGAATTGGTGCATGGGGTCTTTGTCGCTGTAGCGCGCATCGGTCGGTGCCGAACCCAGCCTTGTCCCGCTGCTCTGGCGCGTGGTGTGCTTCCTGCTGCGTCGCGGGACGGTCCGGGGCGGGAGCAGCGGGACCCGGCCGAATTGGTGCATGGGGTCTTTGTCGCTGTAGCGCGCACCGGCCCGCGCCAGACCCAGCCTCGCCGTGCCGTCCCGGCGGGTGGGGTGCTGCCCGCCGCGTCGCAGGACGGTCTGCGTCGGGAGCAGCGGCACCAGGCCGAATTGGTGCATGGGGTCTTTGCCGGTGTGGCGCGCACCGGCCGGCGCCAGACCCAGCGCCCCGCTGTTCTGGTGCGTGGTGGGGTTCTTCCCGCTGCGTCGCACGACTGTCTGCGTCGGATACAGCGGCACCAGGCCGAATTGGTGCATGGGGTCTTTGCCGCTGTAGCGCGCACCGGCCGGTACCAGACCCAGCCTCGCCGGGCCGCCCTGGTGCGCGGGGTCTCTCCGATACCGGGGCATTCGGCTGCCGCCGGGGGCAGCCTGCCCGCGCGGCCCCGGGCGGCGATCGTGTCCCAACGGGCAGGGCCGGCGGCGCCCGCTGCCGATTTTCTAAAGCACGGAGCAAGCGCGGAGAACACGGTGAGCACGGAGGCCGTGTGCGGCCCCAGCAGTTGGGGCCGCACACGGCCTCCGTGCTCACCGTGTTCTCCGCGCTTGCTCCGTGCTGAACAATTGCACGGTTGCCGCCGCCCGGGACCAGCCGGGAAGGAGCTCGGGCCGTCCGGTTGCATCCTTGCGGGGACCGGCGGAGCGGGAGGACACGTGTTCACGCTACGTTCAATGGGGACCGGAGTGCGTGACGGCAAGATGTGCCGGTAGTCCTCGCGATCAATGCTACGGAGGGCCGGCGATCCAGGCCAGCAATGCCCCGGGCAGGTCAGGCGCTGCCACCGCTCGGGCGAGGCCGAGCAGGTCCAGGCCGAACACCGGCAGCAGCAGGACGATCACGACATAGACCAGGAACGCCTGCACCGCGATGCCGAGCAATACGCCGAGCAAGACCTGCGCCGTCAGCACGCCCGCAATCCAGGTGCGATCGAAGCTGCGCGGGGCGCGGCGCTCCGGCATGGCGCGCAGCAGCGCTGCGGTGAGCCACGGCACGCCGCGCAGCAGCGAGGCGCCGCCGATCATCAGGTTCAGCAGACTGGGGATCATGGTGGAGAACAGCATCGCGTAGGCCCACCAGTATTCCGGCGCGCTCGGGTTGGCGGCGATGCCGTCGAACAGCGGCCCGAGCGGCAGGATACGCGCCTTCTCGCCACCGGCATGCGCGGCCAGGTCGCCAAAGGCCTGCACGCCGAGCACGCTGACGACGGCGAGCAAGGCGATGACGCCGGCGGCGGCCAGGGCGTCCGCCAGCGCCAGCGCGTAGGGATACCAGCCGCCGAGTTCGAGGCCGCGACGCAGTAGCGCCCGCGTCAGGCCGAGCGCGGCCCAGTCGAACGGCGCGTTGATCACGGTGAGGAGGCCGAAGAACAGTAGCAACGCGCCGGACAACGGCCACCCCTCCGCTTGTCCCAGCATTCCGGCAGCAGCGAGGCACGCTGCGGTCAGTGCGATCAGCAATCCTGCCTGGAACAGGCCCTGCCAGCGATCGCGCGCCGCACGCTGGTTCAGTTCGTCTACAGCGCCAGCGCCTGCGCCAGAGACAGCGCCAGAGACAGTGACAACGACAGCGACAGCAACAGCGACACCGCCAGCGACACCGCCAGCGCCAGCGCCGGCAGCAGCGACACCGACAGCGACAGCGACAGCAACAGCAACAGCGCCAGCGCCAGCGAAAGCGACAGCGCCAGCGATAGCGATAGCGCCAGCGCCAGCGCCAGCGGCAGCGACAGCGCCAGCGGCAGCGAGAGCGCCGATCATCCACGCGAAGCCGGCACCGGTCGCCAGTGGACCGCGCCAGGCACCATAGCCGGCAAGGAACGTGGCGGCCAGCAGCAGACCGCGCTGCCAGCCCGGCACATCCGGCCGCATCAGCAGTGCATGCTCGGCCGGGCCGACATGACCCGAGAACGTCCAGAAGATCAGGATCGTCGCGACCGGATACAGCATTGCCAGCAGCAGGCAGCGGTCGAATGCCGCGGCGGTCCACAGTGGCGCTTGGGTGCACAACCCGAAGGCGTGCGGGAACAGCGTGCGGTCCGCCATGCCGGCGTCGCCGAAGAAGCGATCCACCCCATCGAGCGCTCGGCGCAGCCGGTACGCATACACGCGCGCGGCGAGGCCGCCCTCGGTCAGGCTCTGCCGCAACGCTGTATAGGCCGCGCGCGCATCGCCATCGCGGCAGGACAGGATGTCCTCGTAGCGGTGATACATCACGAAGAACGACGCGGCGCCGAGGCCGCTCAGCAGCATCGCCGGCGCCAGCAGGACCGGATCGGGAACGCCGCCCCGCTGACCGGCCAACGATGTGAGCAGCCAGAGCAGCAGCCCGGCGATCACGCTGCCGATGGCATTGGCGGCAACGGCGCGGCGGAGCGGCTCGTGTGCAGCCCGGCGCCCGGCGCCGTGCGTCTCCACGCCGCTGCTCTGCCCCCGGCGCGCCAGCACTTCAGCGCGCACATCGCCAACCGTGGCGAACGTCACGTAGTCGTCGCCACGCCCGCGCAGGTGGTCGAGGAAGCGTAGCTGCAGCTCCGGGTGCTCCTGCCCGGGCGGAGCCGGCTCATCCGGCTGGTAGGTCTCGGCCGCCAGGTAAAGCCACGTCCGGTCCGGCAGGTAATGCCGGGCGAAGAAATACTCCCACTGCGTATAGGACGCCTCAGCGAACGTCTCCGGCAGGAAGGCGCGAAACGGCGCCGCGGCATCCGGCGGCGGACACGCGCCGCTGCGCTTGCCGACGAGGCAATGCACCTCGGCGCAGTCGCGGATGGTGTCGTGCAGCATCTGCAGCAGCGAGACGCCGGCCGGCCCGTGCCGCAGGTCACTCTGCACGGCGACACGCAGGCCCTGCTTGCGCAGCTCGACCGCCGCCGCGTCGCGCGCCTTGCCGCACTCGCTGCTCACCGCGGAGACGAAGGCGTCGTAGCCGCGGTCACTCATTGAGGCCCGCCGGTGCCGGGACGCCCGAAGCTGGAGGTACCGCCACGCTGCGGCACCCCGCTGCAATCCGCCCGTACCATCGCCCCGCGCGCGGCCGGCGGCCGCGTGCGGCGAAGGCGGCGAGCAGAACGGGCGGCGCGGCAACCATCGGCGACATGATCGCAACGAATCGTTCCGCTGCGCAAGAGTGACAGCGCCGATCCTGCTGCCCGATCCTCGATGCGTGCGGAAGAACCCCGTGTCCAGCGCTACCGCGCGCTCGGCGCCGACCCCAAACGCCGTACGCCCCCTCGCGCGACGACCTTCAATCCCCGGACCCGCCATCCGTCTCGTCACCGAACCAGTGCGCCGCCGCAAACGCGGACATGCGCATCCCGTCATGTCCGACCCCCGGCACCACGACCAGCCGCCAGTTGCAGGGCACGCCAAGCGCTGCCGCCTCGGCCTGGCCGCGTTCGAGATAGTGGTGCGCGCGCGCGAAACGATGCGGCCCCTGCTGCATCGCCGCATCGTGCTTCGGCAGGTTGTCGGACTCGGTCTCGGTGTCGCAGTCGCCGGCAAAGATCACCAGCGGATAGGCCAGGAGTTGCACCAGATCGTCGCGGGCCAGTCCGATGCCGCCAAGGCCCTCGGGATACGCACGATCGAGCGTCGGCGCGGAGTACCAGCCGGCATTGGCAGCGCCGACCGCCTCGAACAAATCGTGCGGCTGCGTTGCCAGCAGGCGATGGACGAATTGCCCGCCCGCCGAGTGGCCCCATAGATACGCCTTGTCGCGGGTTGTCACGCCGGCCGCGCGGAGCAGCGCGAAGACCCGTCCTGGGATGCCGAACGACCACGCCTCGCGAGGACGAACGCTGCCATCGTCCGCCTGCACGTGCCCATTGTTGTACGGACCGGAGCCCCGCCAGGGCTCACCAAAGGTGATCGCGACAATCAGCAGTCCGTGCCGGTCCGCGGCAGGAATCCACGCGTCGCGATATTCGTTGCCATTACGCGTCATGCCATGCTGCACGATCACCACCGGCTTGTCGGGCGTGTGCGTTGCCGGGCGGTGACATTCCAGCGTCAGCGGCCGATCGGGGTTGAACGGATCGATGTACGGGATGGTGGCGGAGCCGCCGACCGGCAGGGCCTGCGTCAGCTCTTCTGGTGTCATCATGCGGTTCCCTGGCGTCGTGAGGTGTGGCCCCCCTCCGCCCCTATTCCACCACGATCCGCGGCCCGCTGCTGCGCACCACTTGTCCCGCTCCCGACAGCTTCGCCCACACCGCCGCCGCCACCGCCGCGAACGCCCGTGCCGCCTCGCTCTCCGGCGCCGCCGCGACGATCGGCGTGCCGGCGTCCGATGCGGTGCGGATGTCCAGCAGCAGCGGCACCTCGCCGAGGAACGCGGTGCCCAGCCGCGTCGCCTCCAGTTTCGCCCCGCCATGGCCGAAGATGTCCGACCGATGCCCGCACGCCGGGCAGCAGAAGAAGCTCATGTTCTCTACCAGGCCCAGCACCGGCACCTGCACCCGCTCGAACATGCGCACCCCACGGCGAGCATCGATCAGCGCGATGTCCTGCGGCGTGGAGACGATCACCGCGCCGGTCAGCGCCACCCGCTGCGCCATGGTCAGTTGCGCGTCGCCAGTGCCCGGCGGCATGTCCACCACCATCACGTCCAGCGGGCCCCACTCCACCTGGCCCATCATCTGCTCCAGCGCACCCATCACCATCGGGCCGCGCCAGATCATCGGCGTCTCCTCCTCGACCATGAAGCCGATCGACATGCACGACAGGCCCCAAGCCTGCAGCGGGATCATCTTGTCCCCGCGCACCTCCGGCTTGCGGTTCAGCCCCAGCATGCGCGGCAGGCTCGGCCCGTAGATGTCGGCGTCGAGCAATCCGACCCGGTGGCCCTGCTGCGCCAGCGCCACGGCGAGGTTCACTGCCACGGTGGACTTGCCCACGCCGCCCTTGCCGGAGGCCACCGCGACGATCGCCTTCACGTCCGGCAGCAGCAGCGACGGTTTCTGGCCGCCGGGCTGGCCGTGCCCATGACCCCCGTGCCCGCCCTGTCCTGGCCGCCCCTGCGCCGCCTCCTGCCGCGGCGCCGCAGCCGCCGGCGTCGCCTTGTGCGCAGTCAGCACCGCGGTGGCGTTGGTCACCCCCGGCTGGCGCCCCAGCAAGGCCTCCACCGCGCGCCGCACCGGCTCCATCGCCGCGGCATGCGCGCGGTCGGTCAGCAACGACACCTGCACCAGGCCGCCGCGCTGTTCGATGCCCTCCACCAGGCCGGCACTGACGATATCGCGGCCGGAGGCGGGGTCCTTGATCGCGCGCAGTGCCTCGCGCAAAGCGTCCTGTGTGGCAGCCATGGCGCAATCCTATTGCTGCGGCCGGGGCATCCCGGCCATGATGTGTTGCAAACATGCCCCGGTGGGCCGATAAGGCAGCCCGCCGTGACGCTGGTGCCATCCGATATGGCGCAGCAGGCACGTTCCGCCAACGCCCGTCTCGGGCGCGCGGCCAAACAGGAGCAATGACCGTCTCAATGAACAGCGGCGGCCCCACCGTGGTCCATAGCGGCCAGGGTCCCTGGGGGTTCCCACCTGGTGGTTCCGGTAACGGCTCCGGCCGGCCCCCGCCGGGCGGCGGTGGTCCATGGGGTGGCGGCGGTGGCCCGCGCCCGGGTGGTCCCGGTGGCGGGCGACCCGGCGGACCCGGACAGTTCCCCGACCTCGACATGCTCATCGCGCGCCTGCAGGCCGCGGTGCGCCGGCTGCTCGGCGGTGGTGGTGGCGGCCCGCGCATGCGTTTCACCGGCGGCCGGCCGATCCTGCTGATCGGCCTGGCGGTGATCCTGCTGTGGCTCGGCAGCAGCTTCTATCGCGTGCAACCGGACGAACTCGGCGTCGTGATGCGCTTCGGCGCCTACAGCTACCGCACCGAGCCTGGCCTGCACTGGCACCTGCCCTGGCCGGTCGAACACGTGCTGCTGCCGGCCGTGACACGCATCAACCGCACCGAGATCGGCTACCGCTCGGGCGCCTCGGCGGACAGCGACAGCAACGCAACCGGGCGCGACGTGCCCTCGGAAAGCCTGATGCTGACCGGTGACGAGAACATCATCGACATCAACCTCACGGTGTTCTGGAAGATCAACAACGCGCAGGATTACCTGTTCAACACCCGCGACCCGGACAACCTGGTCAAAGCCGTGGCGGAGAGCTCGATCCGCGAGGTGATCGGCCGCACGCCGATCCAGCCGGCGCTGACCCAGCTCCGTGCACAGATCGAAACCGACGTGCACACGCAGACCCAGCAGATCCTCGACAAGTACGGCGCCGGCATCGAGGTCACCCAGGTGCAGTTGCAGCGGGTCGATCCGCCGGACGCGGTGATCGAAAGCTTCCGCGACGTGCAGCGCGCCAATACCGATGCCGAGCGCATGCGCAACGAGGCCGAGGCCTACCACAACGACATCGTGCCGCGCGCTCGCGGCGACGCTGCCCGCATCGTGGCCGAGGGCCAGGGCCAGAAGCAGGCCTCGGTGGCACAGGCCACCGGCCAGGCGCAGCAGTTCGACGCGGTGCTAAAGGCATACCAGGCGGCCAAGGACGTCACACTGCAAAGGATGTACCTGGACACCATGCAGGACATCCTGGCGCATTCGCAGCCGCTGGTGGTGGACGACAGGCTGAAGGGCCTGGTGCCGTTCCTGCCGCTCAACCTGCCGCCGCCCGGTCGCCCGGCCGCCGCGCCGCCGCCGCCTTCCACCGCCGCCGCGCCCGGCGCTTCCCAGGGGCCAGCACGATGAACCGCATCGGCGTTGCCCTCATCGTCCTGCTGGTGGTGCTGTTCATCATCGCCGATTCCAGCCTGTTCACCGTCGACCAGACGGCACAGGTGCTGATCACCCAGTTCGGCGACCCGGTGCGGGTGATTACCGATCCCGGCCTGCACGTGAAGAAGCCATTCGTGCAGGCGGTCATTCCCTTCGACAAGCGCCTGCTCATCGTCGAGCTGCCGGGCGAGGAAGTGATCCTCGGCGACCAGCGCCGGCTGATCGTTGACACCTTCGCGGTCTACCACATCCATGATGCGCTCAAATACTATCAGGCGGTCGGCCCGGGTGACTTCGCCATCCAGAGCAGATTGAACTCCATTGTCACCGCCAGCCTGCGCCGCGTGCTGGGCAACAACAAATTGCTCGACGTGCTGTCGGCCGATCGTGAACGGATCATGGCGTCCATCCGTGACCAGGTGAACGCGGAGATGCCCGGCTTCGGTGTGTCGGTCGAGGACGTGCGCATCCGCCGTGCCGACCTGCCGCAGGAGAACACGCAGGCGATCCTGTCGCGCATGCAGTCCGAGCGGCAGCGAGTCGCCGCCCAGGCCCGCGCGGAAGGCGCGGAAGCCTCGGCGAAGATCCGCGCCGACGCGGAACGCGAGCGCACCGTGCTGCTGGCCGAGGCCCGCGCCACCGCCGACCGCCTGCGTGGCGAGGGCGAAGCTGGGGCCACCGCCATCTACGCCAAGGCGTTCAACCAGGATGCGTGGTTCTTCGGCATCTGGCGCACCCTGCAAGGCTACCGCGACGCGTTTGCCACCGGCGCCGCGCGGCTGGTGATCACCCCGGACAACGCATATTTGCGCTACCTCCAGGCACCCCCGGCCCCACCCAGCCCGTGACCCGAACCCAGCCGCCGACTACACTTCCGGCCGCATAGCCGACCGCTGCATTGCCGTGAGGCAATGGCCGGACCATATGCGACCAGTCCGCCAGGAACCCTGACCATGCGTCTTATCCGCTCCGCCACCGCCCGTGCCGCCCTGCTCGGCTTTTCCACTCTGTTCGCCATGCCGCTCGCGGCCGGGCTGCCGGTGCCTGGGGCCTACGCCCGCGACACGCCCGGCAGTTTCGCCGACCTGGCGGCCAAGCTGCTGCCGGCGGTGGTAAACGTCGCGTCCAGCCAGCTCGTCACGGCGCATAACGGGGGCGACGGGCCGGGCGCCGGGCCGGAATTGCCGATGTTTCCGCCCGGCTCGCCGTTCGAGCAATTCTTCAAGGACTTCCTCAACCGCAACCACCCGGGCGGCCGGGGCGGTCAGGGCGGCGACCAGACGGCGCCGGAGCGGCGGATGCAAAGCCTCGGGTCGGGCTTCATCATCGACCCCTCCGGGCTGATCGTGACCAACAACCACGTCATCGACGGCGCCGATGAGATCACCGTGACGTTGCAGGACAACACCACGCTGAAGGCCACCGTGGTCGGCCGCGACGAGACCGGCGACATCGCCCTGCTGAAGGTGAAGCCGGACAAGCCGTTGCCGGCGGTGCAGTTCGGCGATTCCTCCACGCAGCGCGTTGGCGACTGGGTGCTGGCGATCGGCAACCCGTTCGGCCTGGGCGGCTCGGTCACCGCCGGCATCGTTTCCGCGCGCGGCCGCAACATTCACCAAGGGCCATACGACGACTTCATCCAGACCGACGCGGCGATCAACCGCGGCAACTCCGGCGGGCCGCTGTTCGACATGGACGGCAAGGTGATCGGCATGAACACCGCGATCTACTCGCCGTCCGGCGGATCGATCGGCATCGGCTTCTCGATCCCGTCGAACATGGTGAAGAACGTCGTCGAGCAATTGAAGGATTTCGGCCATCCGCGGCGCGGCTGGCTGGGCGTGCGCATCCAGCAGGTGACGCCCGACATCGCCGAGAGCGTCGGGCTGAAGGACGCCACCGGCGCCATGGTGGCCGGCGTGAATGACGGCGGCCCTGCCGACAAGGCAAAGATCCACAACGGCGACATCATCCTGAGATTCAACAATCAGGAGGTGAAGGATATGCACGCCCTGCCGCGCATCGTGGCGGATGCCGAGGTCGGGCAGTCGGTCCCGGTGGTGTTGTGGCGCGACGGCAAGGAAGTAACGCTGCAGGCGACGCTGGCGGAGAAGCCGGACGATACGCAGCAGGCCGCCGCCACGACCGGGGCTCCAGCCACCAAGACGCCGCAGCCGACCGATATCGCCGGGCTGGGGATGAAGCTGGCGCCGATCTCGCAGGACCTGAAGGACAAGTACCAGATCAACGCCGACCAGAAGGGCGTGGTGATCACCGACGTGTCACCGAACGGCCCTGCCGCCGAGCGCGGCCTGAAGCCGGGCGACGTCGTGGTCGAGGTGCAGCAGGGCGAGGTCGGCTCGGTGGACGATGTGCAGAAGCGGATCGACGCCGTGCGCAAGGAAAACCGCAAGTCGGTGCTGCTGCTGATCCAGCGCCAGGACGGGCTGCAATGGGTGCCGCTGTCGCTGTCGAGCGACAAGGACAAGGCGCCGGGGTAAAGCGGCCGGCGCGCTCATGCTCCGCTTGCAAGGCGGCGTGGATCAGCGCGGCGCCAGCCGTGAGTTGCGGCAGAGCGCGGCGAGCGGCGTGCGGAAGCCGGTGCTTTCCCCCAGCACGGCCCCGTCGTCCCGCAGCACGTAGAACCGGCGCGGGTGCGCTTACAGGGCGATACGGGTCTTCGGCAACTCGATCGCCGCGTAATCGACGTGGATGCCTTCGCCATCCTGTTCCAGCAGGCCGGCTTCCGTCAGCGCCTTCACGTCCTCATGCACCCGCTTGTAGTCGCGGCCGAGCGCCCGGGCGAGCGCCCGGATGCTTTGCTCCGGGTGCTTGTGCACGTGTTGCAGCAGCGCGTAGCGTTTTGGTGTCAGAACATTGAACAACGCCTGCCAGCTCTCGAACGAGAGGTGGTGCGACTCGACCGATTCACCGCGTTCGAAGCGGGCCACGTCGTCCAGGACGCGATTGTTCAGGTCGCACAGCGTGTCCCCCACGTGCAGTCGGAGATTGCGCGTCATGCGCATCGGCTTGTTCATGTCTCATCCTCTCGACGTCGGCTGCGAGATCGGCCAGCGGACGTTCTAGCGAGTGGAACAGGTAGGCGGTTTCCGTTCGACCGATATGCCGGTGGTCGCCCTTGCCGCGTTCATTGTCATGGCCGATGAGCCGGTTGCCGTTCACGATATAGACCAAGCCGTATTTGTATCGATGCCGGCTCGGCGGCACCGGCCCGGGCACCTGCCAGATCCTGATTTCGGCAAACGACCCGTCCTCGTAGGTCTCGCGGCCTCCGACCAGCAAGGCGGCGCGCGGCCTGATGGCCTGCTATGCCATCACGGACTGATGGCGTCAAATGCCATCGTCGACGCCGGCGAACTCCGCCGCCTGATACCCCTGCGCGAACAGCAGAGCGCGCAGGTCGGCGTGGTCCACCCGCGCCTGCGCCGCCGCGGCGACGATCGGTTTGGCGCGGAACGCCACCCCCAGCCCGGCCGCGCGCAGCATGTCGAGATCGTTGGCGCCGTCCCCCACCGCCAGCGTCGCCGACATCGGGAGAAAATGCTCCGCGGCGAGGCTGGTGAGCGTGTGCAGCTTCGCGTCACGGTCGAGGATCGGCTCGGCGACGAAACCGGTCAGCGCGGCACCATCGTTCAGTAGCACGTTGGAGCGGTGCAGGTCGAAACCGCACAGCGCGGCGACGCGGTCGGTGAAGAAGCTGAACCCGCCCGACACCAGCGCACAACGGGCGCCGTGCGCGCGCATTGTCGCCACCAGCTCGCGCGCCCCTGGCGTCAGGCACACGCGCTCCCAGGTGCGTTCGAGCGCATCGACCGGCAGGCCGCGCAGCATCGCCACCCGCTCGCGCAATGCCGCCTTGAAGTCCAGCTCGCCGTTCATCGCGCGCGCGGTGATGGCGGCGATGCGCGGCTTCAATCCGGCGAAATCGGCGAGTTCGTCGAGCGTCTCGCCGGTGACAATGGTGCTGTCCATGTCGGCGACCAGCAGGCGCTTGCGGCGGTTTTCTGCCTCGGTTGCTATGGCGTCGATGGCGGCGCCATCCAAGGCCGCGCGAACGGCGTCCATGTCCGGAGCGGCGGGTAGTGGAATGTCGGCCGCCTCGCCTGGCGAGAGGACAATCGGCTCGCCGCCGGCAACCACGTCGCGCACGCCGGCGATGATCGCGGCAGTGAGCGTGGTGGCGGCGCGATCGGCGATCAGCGTTAGGACGTGGCGCATGACGCGGCGTGGTTTGGCAGCCGGGACATGCGGGCGCAAGCGAGGACAGCAGTGCGGCGTGCCGCGCCGGTAACGAGGCTCGGCAGAGGGATCAACCGGACGGCGCTGCGATACTCGAAACGTGTCAGGCGCGTTGATCTGCGGTTTCGGTTGCTTGCCCGCTTCGCACGCCGCATCTTCCTAATAATTGGGAATCATGACACCGTCCCGGCGATCACAGTGCCGTTCGTTTGACGTCAGGGAGGTGCCCATGCCAGCCAACGCCGCAAAGCGCTATGACCCCATCAACCTGGCGAGCAAGTTCGCGCTGTTCCGCGAACAGTGGCGGCCGAAGGTGGTCGCCGAACTGAACGACTACCAGTTCAAGCTCGTGCGGCTCGAGGGAGATTTCGTCTGGCACGACCACCAGGAGACCGACGAGGCATTCATCGTGCTCGACGGCGACCTGCGGATCGATTTCCGCGATGGAGCGGTGGTGCTCGGCGCGGGCGAGATGTTTGTGGTGCCGAGAGGCGTCGAGCACAAGCCGTTCGCGGCGAACGAGGTCAAGCTGCTGCTGATCGAGCCGCGCGGCGTTCCGAACACCGGCAGCGCCGGCGGCGAGCGCACCGCGGAGAACGACGTGTGGGTATGAACCGCGGCGTGGCGCAGGCGAAGGTGAGGGCCGGGCACGCCGTTGCATCGGGTCGGTTATGCGGCGACCACCAGGTTGCCGCCCGCCTGCTTGCCCGGGACTGCTGAGGCTCCCGCTATGATTCGCAGAGGCGCAGCCGAGCCCGCGCATTCCTGCCGTTGCTCCGTCCGGCGCATCCAGCACTCTTCAGGCTGGATGGACCGGGCGGATCACGTTCTACCGGAGCCGGATAAATCGTCCGCTCGCTGTCCCCGATCAGGCCAGGACCTGAGATCCGGAGCACACTGAGATCCAGTGGACACCGTCGCAGAAAACCTCGACGCCGGTCCCGGCACCGGCTGCCTCAGTCGGTTTGCGCCCATTGGTGGCAAACGCCTTTAATCCGGCAGCCATAACGGTAGGCAATCCAGCAACGGTATAGGATGCCAGCATGATGGTTCCGGCGAAACGCGGATTGACCGAGTTCGTCCTGAATACCTCGCGCCAACACGAGCTGCCGTCCGAGACAATGTGATAGCGGTCGTTTTGGTGGAGTGTCACCGGGCCGTTGTCTATTGCATCCGTGCCGTTCGGAGTGATCGACACTGTGGCTGTGCTGGAGACGGAAAATGTGAATCCTGTTCCTGCCGCAACTGTGGCTGCGGCCGGGAGATTGACCGTATAGGTGCCTGTGCCGGCCAGAAAGACAATGTTTCCGGCAGTGTAGTTGGGCAGGGTCGTGGTGGCGGTGCAGACACTCTGGTATCCTACGCTGATTCCCTTTCCGACCACATAGGACAGCGCGCCTTGATACCACCGGAGGACGTTTGTTGTACTATCGTACGCAAGCCGATAGGTCACGGTTGGTTCAAAGGCAATCTGGTGGCCCGCGGCCATGCGTATCGCGGCGGCACCAGCCATTTGCGTAGAGTTCGTTGTGTCGAAGACGGACGTCGAGAAGGGGATGTTGACTCCGAACACGGTGTATGCGTGTCCGGTGGAACCTGCAGCAAGCCACACGCCTACAACGGTCGAAATCTCCATGGGGGCCCCGGAGGGATTCTGCTGACCCACCACTAGCGATTGCATTTGTCGGTTGTGGCCATCGTCAGGGCCATTCCCATACCAATCCATCTCACAGGTTATTCCGGCATTTGTAATGCTGGAGAGTTGCGCTGTAGTGTCGCGCATCTCCAGGCATGCCGCCCAGAGTTGCGGCTGCGGCAGGGCGGTTCCGCTCGAGTTTGTTCCGACTGACTGACGAATTGTCTGGATATAGCGGCCCACGTGTTGCGCTGGCGCACTCGCGGATCCTGTCTGGGTGCCACACCAGAGCATGCGGTCTATGCCGCCCCATATGTAGTTGTTTGGGCTATTATAGATAATAGTATCCGTGCGTGAGTTGGCGGATACCACCCCGGTCGTCGGCCCTCCCGCATGATTGACTATGTATGCGGAGCGCGACACCGCAAAGTCGGTCGCCTGGGACGCGCCCTGGGAGACCTCGGCACTGACCGCGCTGTTGCCGACCACCACTCCTGGCAGGACAAAGCTGGCTGGTCCCGTGCCACCAGGGATTGCATCCGCCAGCGCGGTTCCATTTGCCAGCGTTGTCCCGTCGACGATCCACTTGACCCATTTCGTAAGAGGAATGCCCCAAGCGCTCGTGGGCTGCAGGGTCGTTACGCCACTCGGCACATAGATCACTGAACCGGCCGGAGCGGCCTGGTATGCCGCGCTGAATGCCGCCGTGTCGTCTGTATAACCATTGAGTTGCGCGTTATACGGCGGGGATTTGACGTTGATGCGGCCGGTGATGCTTCCGGGACTCGAGTCAACGTACTGTTTGGTGGCGGCGCTCAATGGACTTGTCGGTGCACTTGCCAGCGTCAGCGAGCCGGTCAACGCTCCACCACTGATCGGCAAAGTCGTCGCAACCTGTCCGTCAACGTACTGCTTGGGGGCGGCCTGCATTGCGGTTGTGGGATTGGCCGCGAGTGTCAAAGGACCGGTCAGCGAGCCGCCACTGAGCGGCAAAACCGTCGCAGCCGTCGCAGCCGTCGCAATCTGCCCGTCAACATACTGTTTGGTGGCGGCATTCAACGGATTTGTTGGTGCATTGGCCGGTGTCAGCGATCCGGTCAACGTTCCACCACTGATCGGCAAAGCCGTCGCAACCTGTCCGTCAACGTACT